>Ga0194129_10009585_pt1 | contig 10809 bp, 7 predicted proteins | sample TA2KigCa35mmetaG_FD_150862 | JGI IMG/M metagenome (GOLD analysis project Ga0194129, IMG submission 150862) | Freshwater microbial communities from Lake Tanganyika, Tanzania - TA2015038 Kigoma Deep Cast 35m | ecosystem: Environmental > Aquatic > Freshwater > Lake | place: Tanzania: Lake...
CGATCCTCAGCCGATTGTAATTCCTCGCGATCCACCAATTAGGGTGAGAAAAACCGTGCCTGATTGCTGGGTTGCCCTCGAACTCATCGAAGGAAAAAATCGCCAAGTCCGGCGCATGACCGCTGCCGTTGGACATCCCACGTTGCGCTTGATTCGAACGAGGATTGGAAATTTTGAATTGGGAGAGTTGCCGGTGGGGACTTGGAGGGAGCTGGATACTCGGGAGCGAGTGATGGTGTTTGCTTAGAGTGCGAAGGAAGAAGAAAATTAACCACAAAGAACACAAAGAACACAAAAAAAGAAATTTAATTCTTTGTGTTCTTTGTGTTCTTTGTGGTTAATTAATTTTTTTCCTATGATGACTGCACGCATTCAAAATTTCCCACCCGGTGGTCACAACCGGGTACTACTTCATTCCTGTTGTGCGCCTTGTTCGGGAGAGGTGATGGAGGCGATGCTGGCTTCGGGAATTGAATTGGAAATTTTTTTCTACAATCCCAATATTCATCCTCGCCAAGAATATGAATTGCGGAAGGAAGAAAATATTCGCTTTGCTGAAAAGCACCAGATTCCTTTTGTTGATGCCGATTACGATACTGACAATTGGTTCGCTCGCGCAAAAGGAATGGAGTTCGAGCCGGAGCGTGGGCGCCGCTGCTCGATGTGTTTTGACATGCGTTTTGAACGAACGGCGCTTTATGCACATGAAAATCATTTTCCCGTGATCACAAGTTGCCTTGGAATTTCACGTTGGAAAGATATGAATCAAATTAATGAGAGTGGTTTGCGCGCTGCGAGTCATTATCCTGGACTCATCTACTGGACTTTCAACTGGCGTAAGGGTGGGGGATCAGCACGTATGTTAGAAATTTCCAAACGAGAAGAATTTTATCAGCAAGAATATTGTGGCTGCGTCTACTCACTGCGCGATACCAACCGCTGGCGTGTCTCACGCGGGCGTGAGAAGATTAAAATTGGGCAGCTCTTTTACAAGAGCGAAGAGAATAAAAATTAAATTTTTGTGTTCTTTGTGGTTAATTCTTTTTATCAATTCATAGGTTTGTTTTTTTTGGTGGGTGTTTCGCTGTGGGCAAATCCTCAACCGCGGGTTTCTGTTCCTTTGCAGTCAACTGCTTCTCAGGTGGTAATGCTTCAAGCCCCACCTCCGCAGGCTCCTCCTAAGGCGCTGACGCGATCACAAGTTTTTTTTCTTTCGAGTGAGCGCGTTGTTTCGCCTCAAATGAAGATCGATTCTACTTTAGTGCGTGAGATGTTGGATAGACTGATCTGCGCGGTGACTCGTCAGCCGGATACAAAAAGGGGATGGCAGTCACTTTTGAAAGTTGGCAAAGAGGGGGACCGTGTTGGGATTAAGGTGGCAACAGAGCCTGGGGTTTCGGGGGGTACGCATCCCCAGCTCGTTCAAGCCCTCGTCGCGCAGCTTGTTGAAGCGGGTGTGGAGCGTAATCACATTTTCATTGCGGACCGACGCCGGCAAGATTTAGAGAAAGCAGGTTTTATAAAACATCCAGGATGGCAATTGCGATGGATGGAATATGGGAATGGATATGATCCGCAAAAAGTTTTTACGCATCCACTCGTTGGGCAGTTGGTTTATGGCGATTTTGCGTTCAAAGAAAAGCCGGGTTCCTTTCAAGAGTCTCTCTTGCGGCAAGAACAATACAGCAACGAGAGTCATTATGCCTCATTCGTGACGCAGCAGGTCGATAAGATCATCAACGTGCCATCGCTTTGTGATAGCTGGTATGCGGGAGTCAATGGGGCGTTGATCAATATGAGCCTTGGCGTAGTTGATAATTGGCGACGTTTTGTGAGGGCGCCCTATTTTGCGAGTCCCTATGCCTCGGATATTTTTCAAAGTGAGCCAATTCATTCCAAAGTGATCATGAACATCATGGATGGTTTGATGTTACAATACGCAGGTGGTCCCCAGTCGAATCCTTCGCATGTGGTTCCCTATGGAATGCTTTTGGCCTCGCGTGATCCCGTCGCGCTTGATGCCACCGCCCTCACGTTGATTAATCGGCAACGCCAATTGGTCAACCTCCCTAGAATCCAAGGACTCGCTGACCACATTCAGGCGGCAGAAGCGGCTGGGTTAGGGAATGTCAAAACTGTTCAAACGATTCGGGTCCGATTGCCATGAGGATTTTTCGATTGCTAAAAAAAATTGCTCGCTCCTTTTATCTCACCATTTGGTGGCTTCCTTCTAGGCTGCGGGGGCCGGTGGCATTGGCGTATCTCTTGGCGAGAACCTCTGATACGATTGCTGATGAGGGGCAGAACCTGCCTTCACAGTCTACTGATACTGCGAATAACGGCGTCGTGCCGATGCTCACGTCATCGAGTATTAGTCATACACTCAGCCGCTGCGCGTCGGCGGCTCCTTGTTCTTCATCAGCCTCAGCGACTTTGAAGGCAGGTTCTCAACTCTCTTTTTCTGAGCGAGAGAAAATTTTGGTCTTTTTAAAATTAGTAGCGGAGGGGAAGGCAAACATTTTATTTTTTTGGAAAAAAAGTGAGCAGTGGAAACATTTTTCTAAAAAAGAGCAAAAATTGATCAGACAACTTCCCGAGATGCTGCAACTTCTCCAAAGTGAGAAATACAGCGCTTTTGAGGCAGGATGTATCAAAGAGGTTTGGCAAACCATCTTGGAAGGTCAATTGATTGACCTGCGACATCAACGCGATCAAAAAAAATTTTCTGCGTATGAGTTAGAAGAATATTTGTATCTCGTGGCAGGCTGTGTGGGGAGATTTTTAACGGAATTGGTTAGCGAAGCCTTTCCTGCTTTTGCCACAATATCTTTGGAAACGATGCAGGCTTTAGCTATCGATTATGGAAAAGGATTACAGCTCGTGAACATCTTGCGTGATTTTTCTGAGGATCAAAAGCAAGGACGGCTTTATTTTTCCGAAGAAGAAAAGAACTTCTATCACGCACAAGCCTCTATCTACTTGCAGCAGGGAGAGGTTTACGTGAAGGCGTTGCGCTCAGGGTGCTTGAAGGTTGCCTATGCATTGCCATTTTTGCTGGGGCAGCAAACATTGGCCTTGTTAAAAAAATATCCCAATGAGGAGAAGTTAAAAATCAGTCGCTGGAGAGTCTATGCGATCTTGCTTCGGGCACTGCAATTTCTTTTTTAGTGCATTTTTTCTTTGCGTTCTCTGCGCTCTTTGCGGTTAATTGATCTTTTTCTATGAATCCATCCCATGAACGTCTCAACACGCGCGCCGCTGGTATTGTCGCTGGGGCTGTGATGCTGAGTCGGATTTTAGGACTCTGCCGCGAATTAATTTTTGCAGGACTGTTTGGAGCGGGGAGGGGGATGGATGCTTTTATTACGGCCTTCCGAGCGCCAAACTTACTGCGTGATCTTTTTGCGGAGGGTGCGTTGTCAACGGCTTTTGTTACCGTCTTTTCGCAAAAAATTGCAACGGAAGGGGAGGGCTCGGCTTGGAATCTCGCTGCCAAGATGGCGAGCTTAACGGTTGTCTTCATGAGTCTCGTCTCGCTGCTCGGCGTGATTTTTGCGCCGCAACTCATCTACGTGTTGGCTCCTGGGTTTGCTCCTGACAAAGTTCTCTTAACGGTGCTCCTGACTCGAGTGATGTATCCTTTTATTTTGTTGGTCTCGTTGGCTGCTCTAGCGATGGGCATGCTTAACGCAAAAAATATTTTTACAGCGCCGGCATTGGCTTCCAGTTTTTTTAATTTGGGATCGATTATTGGCGGTGTTTTTTTTGGATGGTGGTTAGACCCGCATTTTGGGGAGCGCGCTCTAACAGGGCTCGCTCTGGGAACCTTGCTAGGAGGACTTCTTCAGCTGCTTGTTCAAATGCCAAGTCTTTACAAAGCTGGCTTTCATTGGATTGTGGATTGTCGCTGGCGTGATCCAGGCGTGCGACAGGTTCTCTCCCTCATGCTACCAGCGGTCATTGCTGCGAGTGCGGTGCAGATCAATGTGATGATCAACAGTATTTTTGCTTCTTACTTGGGAGATGGTCCTGTGAGTTGGCTCTCTTTTTCTTTTCGCTTGATGCAATTGCCGCTCGGTGTTTTTGGGGTAGCGATTGCGACGGTAACCTTGCCTGTGGTTTCGCGCATGGCGATTCTCGGAGATATGACACAATTTTGTGCGACATTAGCGCGCGCGATGCGGCTGGCTCTTTTTTTAACACTGCCGGCGGCAGTTGGCTTGATCGTTCTTGCAGAGCCGATCATTGCTCTTATTTATCAGCGCGGAAAATTTCAGATCCTGGACACCTTACACACCGCTGAGGCTTTGCAGTTTTATGCTTTAGGATTGGTCGCTTATTCCTGCATCAAAGTCCTGACGCCGGCTTTTTATTCGATCAATCGTCGCTGGACTCCGATGACAATAAGTTTTATTTCGATCGCTTTCAATTTTGTATTTAACCTCTTTTTTATTTTTCATTTAAAGATGGGGCACAAAGGACTGGCCCTTTCAACGGCTTTAGCAGCTATGTTGAATGTCAGTATGCTTGTTTTTTTTATGACGCGTTTTGCTGGAGCGTTGCAGATTAGAAAACTTTGGAGTACATTTTGGCGCTGCTTGATCGCTTCGCTTCCGATGATTTTATTAGCAGTGAGCTCTCAGTCTTGGCTGCATCACCTTGCTCATCGAACTCTTTTAATGAGGATGGGCGGTCTCCTCAGCGTCATTGTTGGAGCTGTCGCACTTTTTATCAGCATGGGTTGGTTACTCCACATTGAAGAGATGGCTGGGGTATTCAACTTAATAAAAATAAAATTTAGAATAAAGAAAACATAAAAATTTTTAAAATATCATTTGCGCTTCTCCAAGATTTCATTAGCTTTTAGTTCGCTTTTGAAAGTGAACGAAATAAATCTTACCACTTATTCCCCCATGGGTTTTTTCCAGAAAAATTTTTTTTTGCTATTTGTTGCTGCTGGTACGTTTTTTGTTAATGCATCATTTTCTCAGCAAAGTTCTTCCCTCGGGCAAGCTTCGGCTGTCACTGTTTCAGAATATACTGAGTTTTTGAATTGTATCGGAGCAATGGACACTTACGCTCTCTACAATGATAAAATGGGAGACGATGAAGGTATTGGAGCTCTCATTACTCGCTCGGGAAAACCTGGAAGCTATACCTACAGCTACAATCCTGATAAAGCTTCTTTTCCGGTGACTTATATTTCTTGGTTTTCTGCAATACGGTATTGTAACTGGAGATCACATCATGGTGCGACTGGTTTTCAAGACAGCAGCACAACGGAAACTGGCAGTTATGACTTGACGGCGTTTGATAAGGGGGGAGATATTTCCACTATTGTCTTAGCACCAGGGGCGAAGTTTTTTCTGCCAACTAACTACCTTGTCGATACAACCTTTCAAGAGAGTAGCACTCAGAGTTGTGATCCTTATCTTGCTTCGAGTCGTTTAGGATTTTGTTTTACAATATGGAATTCAAACTCTTCTTCAGCGGATGGCGCCGGTGGAAACAGTGCCTCTCTTAACCAGGGTGCATTTGGTGTGAACGGTAGTGGTGGTTTGTCAGGAGTTTTTCCTGGTTCTTCCTCTTTCTTTGGTTCCACAGCACGTGATGCAACCTTTAGTACTCCCTTCTCAACGGGGATTCGCATGCTCGCAGATGCTTCACCCGATAGCAATCAATTCAACATGAGTCTTGCTGTCGTTGGTGCTCCTAATAATCCTCCTGATGTTGCTCCATCAGGGACGAATCAAGTTGGTTATGGATCAGTGCTGATGCCCTATCAAATTGGAATGTATGATGTCACTGCTGAGCAGTATTGTGCCTTCCTGAATGCCGTAGCGAATAAGAGTGATTCTCATGTACTTTATAACACCAATATGACTTCTGATCCTGATGTGGCCTGCATCACGCGCTCGGGAGATGCTACTAGTGGATATACTTATACACCAATCAGCGGTCGAGAAAAGTTTCCCATTACGTATGTAGCTTGGTATTCAGCGTTGAGATTTTGTAACTGGCTAGAAAATGGCCAGCCAACGGGAGGTCAACCTGATGTAGTAACTGAAAATGGAACCTATGATATTGCTACCATTAACAATGGTTTTAGGTCTAATAATATTAAGCTGGATGAAACGTTATCTCTTATTCCTCAAGAAGGAACAGCCTGGTGTCTTCCAACCGAAGACCAATGGTACAAGGCAGCCTATTATATTCCATCAACCAATTCAAAGAATAAAACTGTCGGAAAGTATGCTGCTTTTGGAACAGGAAGCATGGATGCTCCAGGAAATAGGTGGGAAGAGGCCGTCGTTGCCAATAGAGCTAACTATGCGTTGAATGGATCTTTCACAGCAACCAATCAACCTCGTTTAACTCCAGTTGGCTCATTCAGTAAATCGCCAAGTCCCTGGGGTCTCTATGATATGGCAGGAGAAGTGAATCAATGGACCTCAACGTTTGATAAAAGTACTAACAATATTATTCGAGGTGGATGTTGGAAATCTCAGACGAGTGATGAGTTAAGATCGACATTTCGTCTTGTTGATTCTTCAGGAGGTCCAAGTCCCACAGTTGGATTCCGCGTGGTTTATAAAATTCCTCCTGCGCCAGTAGTAACTCATTTGGATATGACGAATGATCTTGTTGCTGTTCGTGATGCCAACAATCCTCACGATGATCTAGCAGCAACGGGAGGAATTTCTTTGGGATCTGTTCCAACGGAATATCAAATTGAAAAATATGATGTCACTGCGGAACAATATTGCATGTTCTTGAATGCTGTCGCAGCTCATGCTGATCCTCATCAGCTCTATAGACCAGAGATGCAATCAGATTCTAATGTTGCTTGTATTATTCGTTATGGAAATACGAATAGGGGATATAGTTACTTCCCTTGGCCAGGCCGTGAAAAATTTCCTATTACTTATGTCAACTGGTTTTCAGCAATAAGATTTTGTAACTGGCTAGAAAATGATCAACCGATTGGAGATGAGTCTCCTGGAATTACGGAGAGTGGATCTTTTGATCGAGATGATACAGGAATTTTCAATATCTCCACAAATAACCCAAAATGGCTTATTCCAACTGAAAATCAATGGTATAAAGCGGCCTACTACATCCCTGGTGGGAATGGAGATTCTGGAGTCTATTGTGCTTTTGGAACTGGGTCTTATAACATTCCTAACAATAGTCTTCTCGATAACCAGACTAATGCCGCTAACTATTGCTTCCAAGGTAGCTTTGCAATGCCGACAGCACCTTATTTGACGCCCGTTGGAGCCTTTAAGAAAACAACGAGTCCTTATGGTGCTTACGACATGGCGGGAGATGTTAACCAATGGACAATGACTCCTCTGAGCGCTGATACGACCAAACTTGCTGTTCGTGGTGGTTCTTGGAAGTCAACTGATTTTGGAGACCTTCGTTTTTCAACAGCGCAGTTTAAAAATCCCAATGATGCTAGTAATGTTATTGGCTTCCGGCTTGTTTATAACGTTCCTCCGCCGCTGCCAACTTGGGGACAAGTTGGGACAAAGATTTATAATAATGTTACACAAACGCTCTATGAGGATGGTAAGGCCCTTGCCACGGGCAGCGCTGCCACCGATCCTGCAGTCTCCGGTCGTTTCTTTGGCTATATTACTGGACCATTCATTGGAGAACTATATCAATGGAGTTTAAGTATTGTGACTTTGGTTTTTAGGAACATTTGTCTTTTCCTTCAAAAGCTCCTCCAGCTCTGTCTTTCTGACAGCACCATGGACAGATTAAATGGATTGTTTAGAGGTTTCTTTAATTTCTTCTTTAAGTCAATTGGTCTATCAGGTGACGCAGCCGGGGTTGCTGACTATGCTGAATTGGCTCTATGGGATTCTGTTACTTCGCCTCAAGGAATATATACTATGCTATCAGCAAATCCACCATTAGGCTTAGCAATTCTTCTTGGAGGAATTTTAACCTACGCGGCTTATGAAGATCTTCAACAAAGTGACCCAAGAGCTGGAATGTCTTTTGTAGTCTTTGATGCAAGATACATACTAGCTGTGGCTCCAACAGTGATTAAAACAGTTCTTAGCTTTTTCTTATAGAAAAGTCTACCTTCCTAAGATAACCTTTCTTCTTTATGAAAGAAAATATTGGTATCGGACTTGCAGGCTTTGGAACGGTTGGAGCAGGAGTTTTTGACGTACTCCAACATCAACGTGATCTCTTGGCCGAGCGTTCCGGATTTCAGTTTGAGGTTCGGTCCATCGTTGTACGAGATTTAAAAAAAGTGCGCGATGTAGCAGCTCCTAGCGAGCTCTTTACAACTTCCTGGCGCAATCTCCTCAAAGATCCTGAGATTAAAATCGTCGTGGAGCTTTTAGGAGGAACGACCGATGCATTCGAATTCATCAAGGCTGCCATTGAATCAGGTCGCATTGTCGTCACGGGAAATAAAGCGTTGCTTGCCGAACATGGAGAGGAAATTTTTGCACTCGCCAAAAAACATGATGTTCCGATTTTTTATGAAGCTGCCGTTGCTGGCGGGATTCCGATCATTCAAAGTGTGCGCGATGCTTTTGTCGGAAATCGCATAGAGTCAATTCATGGTATTCTTAATGGGACAAGTAATTATATCCTCTCGCATATGCAGGAAGCAGGTCCTGACTACAGAGCCGCTCTGGCAGAGGCTACCGAGCTAGGATATGCAGAAGCCGATCCTACACTTGACCTGAATGGGGGAGATGTTGCTCACAAAGCCATTATCTTGGCCGCACTAGCTTATGGATTTTGGGTGAAGCCTGAAGCAGTCCGTGTTCATGGTATCCAAGAAGTGACTGCAACAGATGTTTTCTTTGCGCGTGATTTTGGCTATGTCATCAAACTCTTGGCAACGATTCGCGCTGCGGCAGATCATTCTATTGAGGTGACTGTTGCTCCGACTCTTGTTTCAAAAAATAGTGTTTTGGCTTCCGTGAATGGTGCTTTTAATGCCATTGCTGTCAAAGGTGATCTCGTTGGAGAGGCCCTCTTTTATGGAAAAGGAGCTGGGCGTAAACCAACTGCCAGCTCCGTAGTTGGTGATCTTGTTGAAGCTGCTTTTGCCTTAGAGTCGCCCGCTCGACATGTTGGCTTTTCCTCGCATTCACTTTATGGCGCAAGCAAAGCTCCTCAAGATGTGCATGCTTGTTATTACTTGCGAGTGGCGGTGGATGATCAACCGGGTGTGCTGGCAAAAATTGCCACTATTTTTGGAGAAGCGGGTATTGGCATTGCCTCCGTTATCCAACCAAAAGCGAAAGACAAAAATAAAACAGATCTTGTTTTTATGACTCATGAGGCAGCTTATGGGAAAATGTCTAATGCCTTGGAAAAAATTAAAAACCTTTCCTGTGTCAAATCAACACCGGTTCTTTTTAATGTAGAATCGGTATAACTAGAGCTAAAAAATGACAAAGCACGATATGGGCGTTATCAATCGCTATCGCGAATATCTTCCAGTAACTGAGAAAACGCCGATCATTTCTTTAAGCGAAGGTTCCACGCCGCTTCTTTTTTCACCCAAGCTGAGTCAGTTGACGGGAGGAGAAGTCTACCTCAAGTTTGAGGGCTTAAATCCTACAGGCTCTTTCAAAGATCGCGGCATGACCATGGCTATTTCTAAAGCAGCAGAGCGAGGAGCAACTACAGTGCTCTGCGCTTCGACCGGCAATACATCAGCCTCTGCTGCCGCTTACGCAGCGCGTGCCAACATGAAATGTGTTGTCATTCTCCCTGCAGGCCGCATTGCTGCAGGGAAGATGGTTCAAGCCTACATCTATGGTGCGATGGTGATTGCTATTGAAGGGAATTTTGATGATGCGTTGCGTATTGTTCATGAATTAGAAAAGACTGGAAAATTTGTCGTCGTTAACTCTACAAATCCTGATCGTATTGAAGGACAAAAGACGGCAGCTTTTGAAATCATTGAAGAGCTAGGGAGAGTTCCAGATCTTCACATCTTGCCAGTAGGGAATGCCGGAAATATCACTGCGTATTGGAAAGGTTATCGCGAGTTTCAACAACGAGGATATACCTCTCGATCTCCAATTATGCTCGGAATGCAGGCTGCTGGAGCTGCGCCGCTCTTTCATGGAGCGCCGATGGATCATCCAGAAACAATTGCAACCGCGATTCGTATTGGCCTTCCAGCAAGCTGGGATGGTGCAATGGCGGCCATGCAAGAATCGGGAGGAGCATTTGATATTGTTTCTGATGAGGAAATTTTGGCGGCGCAACAGTGGCTAGCAAGCCAGGAAGGAATTTTCGCTGAGCCGGCAAGTGTGGCCCCCGTTGCAGGATTGCTAAAATATTTTCTTCATCGTCAGCCACAGCCGGAAGCTCTTCGTAAAAAATTAGTACCTAAAATGACAATGGTTCTCACGCTCACTGGCCACGGTCTCAAAGATCCTGACGCTGCACGTCACGCCATCGTTGATCCCATTTTGACGAAAGCGACCACTGAAGCGGTTCTTGCAAGGCTGAGGGGTGAAGGCTGAAGACTGGAAGAATTTTTATCGGATTTCTTTTGTAAACAAGATTGTTTGCTCTATAACTTGTAATACCACTTTCAATAAATAATCGGACTATTGTGACTTGTTCTTTTGATCCCTAGCTTCGTTCTCAGAGCTGACGTTATGCCTGCATAGCGCTTCACTCTTCCGCCTTGGTAGAAATCAAAATCCCTGCCTCCTATAGTCTCATTATTTATTGAAAGTGGTATACCCATGACGTTTGAATTTTAGGAATTTCTACTGGTTATTTTTAGCGCTAGCAGCGTTGTCA
>Ga0194129_10009587_pt1 | contig 10802 bp, 11 predicted proteins | sample TA2KigCa35mmetaG_FD_150862 | JGI IMG/M metagenome (GOLD analysis project Ga0194129, IMG submission 150862) | Freshwater microbial communities from Lake Tanganyika, Tanzania - TA2015038 Kigoma Deep Cast 35m | ecosystem: Environmental > Aquatic > Freshwater > Lake | place: Tanzania: Lake...
TTTTAATTAAAGATTTATTTGTAATATGATTAACGAATATACCCAGAGACTCAAGATTTCTCTTGACATTAGCAGACATGCCAAGAGAAGTCTCTAATCCTTCATATTTTAAAACAGGTATTGGTGCTTCAGGACTAATCCTATCAACGCTTCCGTAGATATATCCATCCTCACAAGTTTCACCGATTAGTAATACGTTCAATTGTATTTGTTGTTGAGTATCCATTTATGCGTTCAAAAAATTTTAATTCTTTTGCATGTTCTGATCCGATTACTTTTTTACCTTCCCAGTCAGATCCAACTACCATTATATCAGGACTAAAATGTTTGACAAGTCCATCCAATTCCTCATCACTACCAAACCAACAAACCTGATCTACTGCTTTTAAATTTGCTAGCATAAATGTTCGTTCATGAATAGTATGAATTGGTCTAGATTCACCTTTCTTCTCTTTAATTCTTTCGTCAGAATCAATAGCAACAATTAAAGAATCTCCAAGAGATCTTGCATAATTTAAAAGTAAAATATGTGCAGTATGAAGAACATCAAAACTGCCATTAACAAATATTTTTTTCATTGGAATATCCTTTTAGTATCCTTTTTTGATAACATAAAACTAAAAACCCAAAGAATCCTTTCTTTTTCCCCAAGTATCTCATCAACAAAATGCTCTGCTTCTGAAACAATATACATCAACAAGTCAGTATCGTTTACTTCCCAAGGTTCTCCTTGAATATAAGTAACCCCCCCAGATTTTGGTTTTTGTGTTATAAAATTGCAATGTACCGTATAGGTTTCTTCAAACCAAGAGGGATCAATATGTGGGTGAACTGTGCCACCAGTAAAACTTATTTCAGTAATGATTCCATCTTTTCCAACTGGAGATAATCCAAAATCTTCAAAATCAAAAGTTAGTACTATTCTTTTTTGAAGTTCATATACAAAATCAGGATAGTTAAAATTTGGATTAGAAGATACGACAAAATTAATATGATCAAAAGAAGAAGAATCTAAAAGTGGATTGCCATAATTAACAAGTGGATTTGCAAACCTAGTTGTTAATTTTGTTTTTTCTAACCCACGGGAGTCCATTTTTGGATCAATAAAATAATCTTTATTATAATTTAATAGCGTCCATTTATTTAGAACATCTCGTTCTTCTTCAGTTATAAAATCTTTAAATGCCTTAACAAATATTTTTTTCATTAGAATCTAACAGGACTCCCACACTCATGAGGAATATTTAATGGTATTGCCAATTTTATCTTATCTATACATTGTTCTACAAATTTTCTATGTAAAATAGAATTTTTATGCTTCTCAATTTCATTTTTATAAAATGTTTCTATTAGATCTTTAGATTGTTCAAGAGATAATCCATTATTTTTTGGTTCAATTGTATCTTTATCTAGAAGTTGTGCCATAAAAACACTCCAATTTTCACCAACAAACATATAATCACCATCTCTAGGAAGTTCATAAGGATTATTTTGAACTTCATACTCATAAAACTTTTGTACTTCAGTAAATTTAAAAGTATCTTGAACAAACTTCCAAAACTTACCAGTGGTTCTTTGATTTCTTGAATAGTGCATGTTAACAAAATCAACACAATTTTCAAAGAAGCATTTCATTTTAACATTATATGCCAATATATCATTTGTATTATAAAAATTACCTTTAAACGCTTCGGCAAGTTCAATAATCCCAGCACAAATTAATGCTACCCCAGTGCTCTCAAGAGGTTCAATAAACCCAGCAGATAATCCAATACAAACTACATTATCTTGCCAAAAATTATTGTGGTAATACGGAGTCCAATCTAAAACTTTTAAACTATCTCTATCAATTCTATGGTTCCAATGTTCTACAAAATAATCTTTTGCTTCTTCAATATCTGTAATTGAACGATTAAAAACTAATCCAGACCCAATTCTGGTCTGTGTTGGAATTTTCCATATCCAACCATGATCAACTGCACAACATTTTGTATAGGGTGTCATCTCATTATCAATATTTTCATATGGAACATGTCCAGCAACTGCAGTATCACAGAATAATCTGTCTCTACAATCAACAGTATCTGGTTGTGCTCCTAAAAGTCTTTTCCATCCCGTACAATCAACAAAAATATCAGACTCAATTTGTTCTCCACCTTCTATGGTAATAGAATTTACTCCACCATTTTCATTACGATCTACAGCAATAACTTCACTTGAAACGAATGTTATTTTATCTGAAATTTTACTTTTAATAAATTCAACTAATTTACCACAGTCAATGTGTTGGGCATAAGTTCCAATATTTGTTGGATCAACTTTATTTTCAGTTACTGCTGGATGATAAAGAGCACAACCATGAGTGAAAAATTCTTTTTCTTTATGAGATGTCCATATATTTAATAGGTTAGTATCCCATCTAGTGTATTCGGGATAAGCAAAAGGATGCCATAAATTTTCTCCCTCACGCTGCCAATCTGTAAATAAGATTCCAGATTTAAAAGTAGCATCAATAAAGGGCAACCAGTCATCTACAGGGAATCCACAAGAATTCATAAACTGCTTAAAGGTTAGAATAGTTGCTTCTCCAACACCAACAGTCTCAGATTGCTTCTTATCAATAACTACTACTTCAGTATTCTTTCTGATTTTTTTTAAAAGAAATGCAGCGGTGAGCCACCCAGAGGTTCCACCGCCAACAATTACGATTCTACGAATTGGTTTTATCATTTGTTCTTGATTGTAATTAATTTACCATACTCAGGAAGATATAGATACTCAATTCCAGAATTAGCAAGAGTTCTACAAGCGTCATCTAGAGTCTCAACAAGAGGTTCTCCACCAAGATTAAACGAAGTATTAAAAATGATAGGGCATCCAGTTCGTTCATAGAACACATTAATCAAATCATAATAATGTTTGTTTTGTTCTTGAGTGACTGTTTGAATTCTACAAGTGCCGTCAACATGAATAATAGCTGGAATTTTTTCTTCAATTCCTTCTTGACATTTAACAGCATACATCATAAAAGGAGTATCTTCCATTCCACGAAGATCAAACCAATCATGAACATAATCTTGGAGAATAGAACCAGCAAATGGTCTAAAGTATTCTCTACGTTTAATTGTATTGACATGATCTTTCCCCTTAGGATCACGAGGATCATAAAGAATAGACCTATTACCCAGTGCTCTAGGACCTGCTTCCGATCTACCCTGGAATAACGCAACAATATTTTTACTAGTAATTAAATCAATTACATCCTCATGAGTTGCATCAATTACAGAAGTTGCATTATATTTTTCAGCAGTTTCGTTAATTTGACCTTCAGTGTACATATAAGAAATACCAGTATAAAGATTATCAATTTTAGTTCTGACTGTATCACTTTGAGTGACTCGATGATATGTCAATAGAGCTGCTCCTATTGCAGTTCCAGCATCATTACTTACAGGTTCTACAAATAAATTGATATCCTCATCTTTAAGTTGTTCAAGATACCAATAGTTTGCAACACAATTCAAACCATATCCACCAGAGAGAACAACATTATTGTTACCACTCATCTCAACGGCTTTACGAATTAAGTCGAGAACCATTGCTTGAGACTCAACTTGAATTGCATAAGCCATATCTCTACGATTTTCAAGTAGAGTTAGATCTTCACAATCAGAAGGTGTATATAAAGATTCATATCTACCTTCATTGACAACAGCACCATTTGGGTACGTTGGAACAATTACATTCCTATCAGCAGTTTTCCATAAACCGCCACCACCATCAGTATAGATTTTAGGAATATTTTCATTTGGTTGTCCATATGGAAATAATCCCATTGTCTTACCCGCCTCAATGGGGGGCCATCCACAATACTGAGTTACTGCCTCATATGCTTTAGTAATTCCTGCACTCTCATCCAGGATTAATTCATGAGTTCCCTCTTCATCCTCACCAGTGCTGTCCATAAAAGGAATTTTTGCAGACCCCCAAGGTCCCTTTCCTGCTTGATGCTTATAAATTGTTTTAATATTAGCAGGATATTCACAAGTAAATATTGATTCCAATTCCCAAGTCATTTCTTGAGTTCTGCCAAGATTCATTGGAATAAAAGTGCCAGCACCATCAACAACTACAGATACTGCAGACTCAAATCCAGAACGATAAAAAGCACATGCTGCGTGAAGTTTATGATGTGTTCTACTTAAATCAATAACTTGTGGATGATTGTAAGGATCACACTTCCTATCAATTAATCCCAACTTTCTTGCCATACCAGTATAAAGATCATCACCAGTAAAATCGATAGTACCAGCAGATCCCAATGGTTGAGTATGAGCAATTACAAGATAGTCTAATCTATCAGTATATTCAAGTATTTTGACCATTGATGCCAATGGTCCACCATCATACTTGTGTCTAGATAGTCTTTCTTCTTCAATAGATAAAACAATTTCTCCATTGTGAAGTAGACAAACGCCAGAGTTATGTCCTCTAGCAACAGCCGCAATCCATTCTGCCATATATTACCTCACTTAAGTTTTTGAAGAATGTTTTCAGTTTGCTTATCTAGAGGAGTTGCTGTGCCAAATCCTTTAGAATTTTTATTTGTATCTATTTTAAAATATGTTTGCTTTTTTTCTGGCAAAGCACATGGAGATGCTGCAATATCTTTTTGGTCCAATTTTAAAGATCCAGTATATGCTGCTGGTTTACCCATTCTTTTTTTAACAGACTCAATAATTTGTTTTGTCTGCTCTTTAGTTAATTCCATAGATTCATCATTAAATCTATCAGATACTTCATCAATTGCAATTCTAATAGGAGAGTATACTCTTCTATTTTCACCAACATCAACAATATCAAAATCAGGATGATTTGGATATGAAATATTAATAGGATAAGTTGAACCAGTAACAACTGTGGCAGTTTTATCTAATGCTCTTACAATATGTTGACCCATACTGTCACACCCAAGGAAATGGTCTGCAGCATTGATTACTCCCGCCCAAGTTCTCATATCGGGAATTTGAGGTCTAGCAACTTTATACTTTGACTTATCTTCATTCTCTTCCAAAGGAAAATGAATCTCACTCATGATCACAATTGCGTAATCTTTTTTAAGTTCATTAATAATTTGAACAATATTATTCAGAGAAAAACTTCTTGAAGTTCTATCAATTATAAAATCACTTCCCATTTGCTCAATAGATCTACCAAATGGTTGCACAACAAGAACTTTATCCTTACCTATTCCTGCTTTAATTTCTTCAATGATATTAAATCCCTGAACAATTTCAGATTTGTCTAAAATAATGGTTGGTTTTGAAAGATCTCTTGGTTGTTCTAAATCATTAATGATAATATCAAAAGCTTGGGCAAGACTACACTTCTGATTGTAGTAGTGCCACTCACGATACGGTTCAGGAGATACACAATCTCGATGTTTGATTTCATTTTCAAACAATCCTTTATGCCAATTATCAAAAACTTTATCATGAAGAACGGGATGTCCTTTATAGAAATCTGTCCCCCCCTCACAAACGATGATAAAATCATCGTGAGTTTCTGCATATTTTTCAAATGCTGGAATGGAGCAAATTACACGACCAGCTCCACCATTAATAAAAAATGCCTTTGATCTCATTAGTCAACCTCAATGTGAATTAATATTGCTATCTTAATAGCATAATTTGAATTATTTAGATCAATTAAAAGAACATGATTTGAGTTAGTCTATCATAATCTTTATACATGTCTGGTTCCATAATGGCACCATGCACCATGTTTGCATCATACAATACTGCCCTATTATACTTCATTGGGCACACATATTGCAACTTTGGTTTATTAATTGAACCATCAGAATTTGGAGGAACGACAGAGTAAAATCCCGTCCCTGGAACCGATTCTTCCCCACCATACTCTTCTGGAGTATTTAAATAAACTAAAGAAGCCCATTTATTATAAGGACCATCTATGTGGCATATAGTATCCCAATTTCTCCCAGAATCAATTATTTCTTTATTGTTAGTTACATTAACAACAAATCTCATTGAATTCCATTTTTCATAATGATGATCTTTATCAAACTCAAGTTGCCAATCTTTGTGTTGACATAGTTGTTCAAAAACATGACACATCTGATATGCCATCTCACTCATTAATTCTGGTTCTTCTCTCCAAACTCTTCTTCCTATTGCACCAGCAAGTCTATCTTTATCAGTATATACCTCAGACTCTTTTGTTAATTGCCTAACCTCGTCTGGATTTTGATAAAAATTATCAATAATAAAAATTAATTTTTCTACTGGTCGTGAAGAATCAAAAGTAACTAATCCACTGTCCGTTGCAGACCAATATACATCTTGAACTCTTTCTATTTTTACTTTTAAATCAGTATTTACCTCAAACATTATAGTAAAGGAATTGCTCCAAAGTTTTCTGTTGGTGAAGAATTATCATCATAATCATTAGCAAATATAATATCAAACCCTAAGGTTATTCTTTTTCCTTTATATTTTCTAAGATTAACTACCCGATGGGAATGTTTTCCAGGACCAAAATAAATGTTACCACATTCATTGTCAATAGTCCAATTTTCAAATTCAGTTACAGTATCTTGAGGTTCAATCGAAATATATCCATGCCAACCAGCACTATGATTATGCCAACCCAAAACCTGATCATAATCATGATAATTTAACCATGATTGTATCCACAAGATTTCTGTTGGAAATTTTTCTCTTACAATTTCTCTAACTTTTTGATAAATCCTATACATGTGTATAGAAGGAGAAGACACCCCAAAGATATTATAGTAAATATAAGCCTTTGTAGTATCAAAGACTCCATATTTTACTATATTATCATGAGATATCTTCAGTTCATTTATTATTTCTAATTGATTATCTTTAATGTAATCAAAATTATATAATATATAACTCATACTAATGATATAAACTTCAAGTTATATATTACTGTTGTTCTGCTTCTTGTGCCAATAGAATTTGATACTCTGCTTGAGAAGTTGCACTCTTAGGTTGCTCAGGGAACATATAGAATGCAATATTTGGATCAATTCCAGCAGATTCAATTACTGAAGGAAAATCTCTTAGTTGCTGACGATAAGATTCCCAATCTGCTTTCAGTCCAGCTGGCATATCTGGAGCAACTTGTCCATCACTGTTTCTAAGAAGTTGATCTCTTTGTCTCTTAAGAGCAAGCATCGTGATATTTTTTTCATCACCATGAATTGCTTCAAGAGTAGATAGTTTTCTTACAGAAAGAGACCCATCTTCTTCTTTTTTAACACCAGTTGTTGCATCATAAATGTCACATGGTTTTGGTGGACCATATACATTCATTGTAGTTGTTCCTTCAAGAACCTGGGATTGTGGATGAACATATGGTTGATCATCATATGATTCTTGAAGTTTACTTACAACAGGACCTCTTAACTGACAGACTAGAGGATTTGTTGCACAATCAACCTCATACCATTCAACAACATCTGCTGGTAATGGTCTTCCATCTAAAATTTCATCTTCTGTTATAGGACCATACTTTTCAGTACCATCCTCACCAAGTTGTAAATAAATTTTGTCAGGACCGTGGTAGGTAAATTTGCGAGTTTTACCTTCTGACTGAGAATGATCTACCATATATTCATTAGGTAGTCCAAGATCAAATTCTACTGAAATAACGTTTGCCATGGGTATTACTGTCTAAAAAAGTTAGGGTCTTTTTACTATTTATAGGAAACTTATTTTAACTAATCCTGGACCGCCAGTTGATCCAGTACCGCAGCAGTTTCCACCACCGCAATATGTGGTCATTGCTCCTTGTCCACCATGACCATAAGGTGAAGTCCAGCAACCACAACGCATCCAGCATTCATGAATTTGTGTTTGAACTTGTGTCCCAATAAATGGTGCCGCAGTTGGAGCTGCTCCTTGGCATTGGCAATGGCACTGAGAAGCATGATTAAAGAAAGCACCTCTATGATTATTCATGCCAAAGTCTCCACCCATTGCCCCTGGAGCAGCGCAACATCTACCCCAATCAGAGAAGCAAGCTTCGTTCCAGCTACCATTAGCACATCCACCATCTCCACCCATAGCGCAGAAGTTAGATAGGTTGCATCCATTTACATAGGATGCACATCCATGACATGCAAAACATTCGATAGATTCACAAGGATGAACACCAGCGGCACAAATAGTATAAGTCCATCCTGGGCATACTGTCAACATTTTTGCATTATAAAATCCACCTTGAGCACCAGCATAGTGCTGACATCTGGAAGTAGAACACATTCCGTGTCCGTTTCCTCCAGAACCCCAGAGTTGAAAATAAACTCTCCTTACACCAGTTGGAACTGTCCAAAGACAGCAGCAACCACCAGAACATCTATTCGGAGATCCATAAAACCATTTTACACACCAAGTATCAAATACACCAGTAGCAACAGCAGTTGCTGGAATACTACCATCATTTACTTGAGTCGATGCGTCAATTTTTTTATAGCTTGCGTATGATGCCATCGTTGCAAATCCTTTTTTTTATTTATTAGTAATAAGTAATACGAACAAGTCCAGGTCCACCCATATTACCTTGACCACAGCAGTTACCGCCACCACAATAAGAAGTCATTGCACTTTGTCCACCATGCCCATATGGAACTGTCCAACATGCACAACGCATCCAACAATAGTTAATTGACATTTGGACTTCTGTTCCAATTAATGGAGCAGAAGTTGCTCTTGTTTGTTGGTGATGACAATGACAGAATCCAACACCAAACCACCATTCAACTGCTCCAAAAGCACCAGAGTGATTCATATATCCGAAGTCACCATTATTATTTCCTGCCTGTAAACAACAATCCCAAGCACTATGGCAAGCTGTTGTCCAATCAGTATTAGCACAAGCAGGGGATCCACCTTGACCACAGAAGTTACTTAATCCACAACCATTAACATAAGATGCACATCCCCAGCAACCACTACATTCAAATCTACAACAAGGACCATTTCCTGCTGCACAAATAGTATAAGTCCATCCTGGACTTACTGGTACTATTTTAGAATTATAAGCACCACCACCCGATCCTCTATAGTGGTGACATCTAGAAGTTGAGCAAGCACCTGCCCCACTTCCTCCAGATCCCCAAACTTCAAAATTAACTTTAGTTACACCAGAAGGAACAGTCCAAAGACAGCAACATCCCTGAGAACAGGCATTTGGAGACCCATAAAACCACTGAACTCCAAAAGTTTTTCTAACGTCAGGGTTAAATTTTGGAGCAGTTAAAGATGCAGCAGCAATAGAAGCGCCACTGATTTTTTTATAACTTGCATATGATGCCATGGTTATTTCTGCTCCTTAGAAGAAAGTAATTTTAACAACACCAGAACCGCCAGTAGATCCTCTTCCACAGCAGTTACCGCCACCACAATATGTGGTCATTGCTCCTTGTCCACCCGAACCATAAGGAACAGGCCAGCAACCACAACGCATCCAGCATTCAGTTAATTCACCACTAGCAAATCCAGAACCTAAGAATGGAGCACCAGAAGAACATTCAGTATGGCGATAGCAGTGACATGCAAATGAACCAGAGAATGATCCAGCATGTGTTCCCATTGCAAAATCACCATTCCAAACATTTGGATCAGCGCAACATCTACCAAAATCTGAGTGGCACATTGTATTCCAATCACCATTGGCACATCCACCTTTACCACCAAGGGCACAAAAATTAGATAAATTGCAACCATTTACATAGGATGCACAACCATCACAAGCATAACATTCAACACTTGCACAAGGATGAACACCAGCGGCACAAATGGTATATTGCCAACCATCTGAAACTGATATTGTTTTACTATTATAATATCCACCTTGAGCACCAGCATAGTGCTGACATCTGGAAGTAGAACACATTCCGTGTCCGTTTCCTCCAGAACCCCAGAGTTCAAAAGTTACTCTTCTGACACCAGTTGGAACTGTCCAGAGACAGCAGCAACCACATGTACAATCACCTAAAAATCCATAAAACCATCTTACACAATAATTTTTAAAATCAGTAGATGCTATTTTACTGTCAGTAACAGTACCATTAATGATACTTTCTCCAGCAACTTTTTTATAGCTTGCGTATGATGCCATTTTTTAGAACAATCCTTATGATTTATTTAGTGAATCTACAAGACAGGGGGAGGAAGTTTAAGTCCCCCCCCCTCATTATTAGACGCTAAAGAGTCTCCAACCTTGTGTATTATCATAGAAGACAAGATCAAATGAAGCACCTTCAGTGGTAACTGTCATATTTTCTGCAACTCCACCAATTGGCTTACCATTTCTATTAATAGTTAATGTATTAGTATCAAAGGTGTTTGCAACGTCAAAGATTCTAATGATGTCGCCCTTGTTAGGAGATGCTGGCAGAGTAACAGTGAATCCACCACCAGTTGTATTACACCATAAGAGTTGGAAGGCAGTAGCAGTATAATTTGTATTTACATCTACTTGTTGTAGTCCGCCAACAGGAACCCATGCAGATCCGTTATAACCTTCAAATGCACCGATTGAGGTGTTGTATCTAAACTGACCAGTGATTGGCGTTGCAGGTCTTTGTGCCGTAGTTCCTTTAGGTGGACTCATTGCACCTGTACCCATCTTATCTCTGGTGAGATAACCAACAACCGCATACTCAGTTGGGCAAGCCTGGTTAGAGTTACCAGACATGGTTTCATCGGAGGAGAATTCGTTAATTGCTTCACCGATTTGACCACCCA
>Ga0194129_10009592_pt1 | contig 10801 bp, 10 predicted proteins | sample TA2KigCa35mmetaG_FD_150862 | JGI IMG/M metagenome (GOLD analysis project Ga0194129, IMG submission 150862) | Freshwater microbial communities from Lake Tanganyika, Tanzania - TA2015038 Kigoma Deep Cast 35m | ecosystem: Environmental > Aquatic > Freshwater > Lake | place: Tanzania: Lake...
CGCGGGTCCCGAGATCCTGACCGTCCCGCGCCAGCCCGGCGTCTAATCCGAATCCAAGATTTACCTCCCTTTCCCCCTTCCACTCTTTCCACCTAACCCATCCGTTCGTCATCATGCCTCGTCTCCTTGGCGTTGAAATTCCCGCGAAAAAGAAAGTCGCGTTCTCCCTGCGTTACATCAACGGGATCGGGCCCACGCGGGCCGATCTGCTCGTCAAGGAAGCGGGCCTGAATCCCGATATGCGGGCGCAGGACCTAACCGAGGAGCAGCTGAACAAGATCCTGCACCTAATCACCGACCACAAGTGGGTGCTGGAGGGCGACCTTCGCCGCGAGATCGCCGCGAACCTGAAGCGCCTGCAGGCGATCAACTGCTACCGGGGCATCCGCCACCGCCGCAGCCTCCCGGTGCGCGGTCAGCGCACCAGTACTAATGCCCGTACCCGCAAGGGCCCGCGCAAGACCGTAGGCGTCACGAAAGCCAAGGAAGCCTAATCCCTTATCGTCATGGCCGAAGAAAAGTCCGCCCCCAAGAAAGAGAAGCCTGCCAAGCCCGCTGCTGAAGGCGCGCCGGCGGCCGCCCCTGCCGAGAAGAAGGCGAAGGCCCCAAAGGCCGCCGCTGATAAGGCGGCGAAGCCCGGTGCCGAGGGAGCCGCCCCGGTCGAGGCTGCTGTGCCCGCCGAGGCCGGCGCCCCCGCCAAGCCCGTGGAGATGGTTCATGGCGTGGCCCGTCAGCCCACTGCCGAGGAACTCCTCAAGGAGGAGCTGGGCGCGATCAAAGTTCGCAAGGCCAAGGGCTCGAAGAACGTCGTCTCCGGCGTCGCGAACGTCCTCGCCTCCTTCAACAACACGATCGTCTCGATCACCGACCAGAAGGGCGCGGTGATCGCATGGTCCTCCGCCGGCAAGTGCAACTTCCGCGGCTCCCGCAAATCGACCGCGTACGCTGCCCAGGTGGTGGCGCAGGACGCCGCGCGCAATGCGATGTCCCACGGCCTAAAGGATGTCGTGATCCGCGTGTCCGGTCCCGGCCTCGGCCGCGACTCGGCCATCCGCGCCCTCCAGGCCATCGGCCTAGAGATCACCTCCATCGTCGATGTGACGCCCATCCCGCACAACGGCTGCCGTCCCCGCAAGCGGCGCCGCGTCTAAGCCCGCGCGCCCCCCTACAAACCTTCGCACCAGAATTTATCATGGCTCGTTACACCGGCCCCACCACCCGCATCAGCCGCCGCTTCGGCCAGCACCTGCTCGGCTCCGGCAAGGCGCTCGAGCGCCGCGGCTATCCGCCCGGCCAGCACGGTCCGAAGCTTCGCCGGAAGGTCTCCGAGTACGCCGTCGGCCTCAATGAGAAGCAGAAGCTCCGTTACATCTATGGCCTGCTCGAGCGCCAGTTCCGCCGGGTCTTCGAAATCGCCAAGCGCGAGCGCGGCGTCACCGGCGAGCGCTTTCTGCAGCTCCTCGAGACCCGCCTCGACAGCACCGTTTACCTTCTCGGCCTGACCAAGAGCCGCGCCGCGGCCCGCCAGTTCGTCAACCACGGGCACATCCGCGTGAACGGCCACAAGGTCGATATCGCGAGCTACAACGTGCAGGCCGGCGATGAGATCGAGGTGAAGAACACCCCGGCCTCCCGCCAGCTGGCTACCCGCTGCCTCGAGGAGAACCGCATCCGGAACGTCCCGGGCTGGCTCACGATGAATCCTGAGGCCTTCAAGGCCACCGTGGTCCGCCTCCCCACGCGCGAGGAGATGACTCAGGAGGTCAACGAGCAGCTGATCGTCGAGTTCTACTCGCGGTTCTAAGCGCGGCCTACGGTCCCACCCACGTATCTTCACCTGCAGAACTCCCCCGCCATGCCAAAACGCCTCGGAAAGTTCGAACTCCCTAGCAAGCTCACCAAGGTCGAGGAGGGCGCAACGCCCACCTACGCGAAATTCATCGCGGAGCCCTTCGAAGCCGGCTTCGGCCACACCATCGGCAACTCCCTTCGGAGAGTGCTGCTCAGCTCCATCGAGGGTGCCGCCATCTCCTCCATCAAGATCGACGGTGTGAATCACGAGTTCCAATCCATCGACGGTGTCGTCGAGGACGTCACCGACATCGTCCTCAACCTTAAGAAGATCCTCATCGTCTCGCAGAAGCGCGAGCCGATCTCTCTGCTCATCCGCGCCACCAAGGCCGGGGCGGTCACCGCGGCGGACATCCAGTCCGACGCCAACATCAAGGTGATGAATCCGGAGCAGGTGATCTGCACGCTCGACCACAAGCGGACCTTCGAGGCCGAGATCGAAATCAAGACCGGCCGCGGTTACTTCCCCGGCGAGGCCAACAAGAAGGAGGACCAGCCCATCGGCGTCATCCCGATCGACTCGCTGTTCTCTCCGGTGCGACTGGTCAAGTACGCCGTCGACGCGACCCGCGTCGGCCAGATCACGGATTACGACAAGCTGATCCTTGAGGTCTGGACGGACGGCCGCATTACGCCAGACGACGCCCTCAAGCAGTCGGCCTCGATCCTGAAGCATCACTTGGACGTTTTCGACCGGGTGAGCGAGGAGCAGTACGAGTTTGAGAACCAGCACTCCGAGGTCAGCGAGGAGCAGAACAAGCTCCGCAAGCTGCTCAATATGTCGGTGAACGAGATCGAGCTCTCGGTCCGCGCTGCCAACTGTCTGAACAACGCGAACATCACCACGGTCGGCGAGCTTGCGATGAAGACGGAGCAGGAGATGCTCAAATACCGCAACTTCGGCAAGAAGTCGCTCAACGAGATCAAGGAGAAGCTCGAGGCCCTCGGGCTCTCGCTCGGGATGAAGTTCGACGAGCGCCTCCTTGAGGCGAAGAAGGAAGTTTGATCCCTCCCGCTGCGCGGGCCATGAATGTCCCGGCCCGCGCGGCGCCCTTTCCCCGCCTGCGCGCCGTCCGTCGCCGCCCCACGCTGCGGCCGGATTGCCGATCGGAGGTGGGCTAAACCCAAACCATCATGCGTCACAACAAGCACCACGCCTCTCTGGGCGTCACCCGCGCGCACCGCCGGGCGATGCTCTCCAACCTCGCTGCCTCGCTCATCGAGCACGGGCGGATCGAGACCACCCTGACCAAGGCCAAGGCCCTGCGTCCCTTCATCGAGAAGGCCGTCACCAAGGCCAAGCACGCTGCCGCCAAGGCCGAGAAGAAGGACGCGGTCCACCTCCGCCGACTGGTCCTCGCGGACATCCGCAATGAGGACGCGGTGACCAAGCTCTTCAACGAGCTGCATCAGCAGTTCGCGCAGCGCGCCGGCGGCTACACCCGGATCTATAAGCTAGGCGCCCGTCGCAGTAGCGACGCTGCGGAAATGGCGCTGATCGAGTTCGTGAAGGCGGACGATACGGGCTACAAGAAGTCCTCCGGCCGCCCCGCCGCGAAGGGCAAGGGCAGGGCGAGCCCGCCAGCCGAGACGGCTGCCCCCGCCGCGGAAGCCCCGGCTCCGGCGGCCGGTGAGACGAAGGCCTGAGCCTCGTCCAAGTTCGTTTCACGGGTGCCGGACCGTTTGGTCCGGTGCCTTTTTTTGTTCGCGCGGGCGCAAGGGCACCGGTAGCGCTGGCGGATGTTTCCGCTCTCCACTGGAATGGCCGTGCTCGCGGGCCTGAGCCTCGGCGTCCTCGGGATGCTGTGGGCGTTCTACGAGCGCCGGGAGCGGCGGGGCGGGGCCGCGGCGCGGCCCTCCGCGCACCACTGCGTGCGATGCGATGCAGTGTACGGGGCTCCCCGGGCCGGGGCGGACACACCTTGCCCGCGCTGCGGGCATCTGAACCGGGCGCTGCGGTTTTGAAGCGCGGCGGCGCTCGGTGTTTCGGCTGGCGGTGGCGCGACCAGCGCGCGGCGCTCCGCGACCCCTGAGAGGGCGTGGCGAAGTGGTAAGGCCGAGGTCTGCAAATTCGTTTCGGCGGTTTTTCTCAAGTAGTCCCAAGGTTTCTGATACGTTTTTTCAGAGGTAAAACCTTCTGAACGCCATTTCCGGCGATTTCCCGGGAATGCCCGTTTTTGCACGTTTTTCGGGGAAAAGTGTAGAAAGGGAGTGTAGAAAAAGTTTGGGCGCGTCTCCGGTGGATTTTCGACCGGATCAGCGAGGGTCTGCAGTCTGCCGGGCTTCGCTTCTCGAAGCCGCTTGCCATGGGTTTCCGCCAATTCCGCGATCGCTGATTCCTCGCTGATCAAGGGCTCGATGACTAACACGGCTTCGCCAGTGGCGACCTTCAGCCTTGGACACGGGATTGCTCTTCTGACGCGTTTACGGGTTTTAGGTCCCTCATACCGCCTTCTCGATCGAGGCGAAGTCCACGTCGATCGCCCGCGCGTCGAACTTCGTCGGATCCGGGACCCGCGCACAGACGTTAGCCACGATCCAGGGCTTCAGTGGATTCGGGCAGGTGAAGCCCGACGATTTTTGGCGGTTCTCCACCGCGACCTCGATGCCGTCGGCTCGCGGGCTCACCGAAACCAGCTTCGCCAGGTCCAGATTTCGCGTTCCCATCTGGCCGCCTTCCTTTGCCTTCGTCGGTGAGCCCGAAACCAACGGCGTCGTTGAACGCTTCACTCGCACCTTCAAGGAACAGATCATCCACGGCCGCACCTATCGCAACGTCGCCGCATTACAGGCGGCCCTCGCCACCTTCGTGGCCACCTACAACCAACACTGGCGCCTGGAAAAACTCGGCTTCAAGACCCCACTCGAGGCTCGCCAAACCTTCCAGCAATCTCAACCTCACGCAGCATAATTAACCCTCAACCGTGTCCAAGAAACCGGTGCCGGTACATGCTCCTGCACTCGTATTACCGTTTCACCCGCCGGACCTTCGTGGTGTTGTGCGGCAGCCTCGGCTTCGCGGGGTCGCTCTCGCCGACCGCCGCGGGCGCTGACGTCGTCCCCTCCACCTCCGCCACGGCTGCCACCGGCGCCATCACCGGCCGCGTCCAGAACGTCGCCATCGGCCGCTACCTCACGAATGCCCGCGTGTCGGTCAAGGGTACCGATCTCGTCGCGTTCACCGACGAGTTCGGCGCCTACCGGCTCAACGCCGTGCCCGCCGGTCCGATCGTGCTCGAGGTCTACTACACCGGCCTCGATCCCCAGCAGGCGTCGCTCAATGTCGGCGCGGGCGCGACGCTCACGCACGACGTCAATCTCACCAACGTCTCGCGCTACGGTGCCGCGACGGACGCGGTGAAGCTCAGCGCCTTCGTGGTCTCGACCTCGAAGGAGACCGAGGGCGAGGCGCTGGCGACGAACGAGCAGCGGTTTTCCGCCAACATCAAGAACGTGGTCGCGATCGACTCGTTCGGCGACGTGCAGGAGGGCAACCTCGGCGAGTTCGTGAAATTTCTGCCCGGCGTCGCGGTCAACTACGGCGACGCGGAGGCGCTCTCGATCTCGCTCCGCGGTTTCTCTCCCGCCCTCACCGGCATCACGACCGACGGCGCGCAGGTCTCCAATGCCAACTACGGCGGCTCGTCGCGCGCGCCTTTCCTCTCGCAGACGTCGATCAATAACATCTCCCGCGTCGAGGTTTCGAAGGTGCCGACGCCGTCGTCCGCGGCCGATTCGCTCGGCGGCTCGATCAACATGGTCAGCAAGAGCGCGTTCGAGCGCAGCCGGGCCGAGCTGCGCTACCGCTTCTACCTCACCGGCAATTCGCACCGGCTGAAGGTGAAGGACCCGTATACGTTCGACGAGGAGACCTACAAGATCCTGCCGAGTGCGGATTTCGACTACACGCTGCCGCTGAGCAGGAATTTCGGCCTCGTGCTGACGGGGCTGACCACGAACTTCTACAACGAACAGCGGCTGCACCAGACGGTGTGGACCGAGACCGGTGCCGGCACCGGCGCCTCGATCTCGCAGCCGTTTCTCTCCAGCGACGTCATCATCGACGCGCCGCGCTACACCTGGCGCAAGGCGGTCGGGCTCACCGCCGACTGGCGCATCACGCAGAACGGCGTGCTCACGGTCGGGCTCGACGTGAGCGATTTCCACTCGCAGGTCGCCAACGTCAGCCGCAGCGCGCTCACCGGCACCAACGGCACGCCCACGATCACGCCGGCCAATGGCGGCGTGGCGTTCAGCTACAGTCCCACCCAAACGACCGGCGCCACGGGCCGCGGTTCGGTCAACCTCGCGGGCAACTCGGTCAACCGCTACGAGCGCACGAAGGTCGGCAAGGTCCGCTACCGTTTCGACGACGGCGACTGGCGGATCAACGCCGGCGTGAGCCGCTCGGCCTCGTCGACGAAATTCCGCGGCGGCGGCGCCGGCTGGTTCTTCACCAACATCGCGGGCACGATGGATTTTCCCGTGCGCACGTCCTTCTCGAACGTCGCGCCGGTCGGCGATGGCGACTCGCCGACGATCACGCGCGTGTTCAACAACGCGAACCAGGAGGTCGACCTGAGCGACTTCAACAACTACCGCGTCACGACGGCGACGATCAGCACCCGCGACATCACGGACAACATGACCTTCGGCGACCTCAACGTCCGCCGCCGGCTCGGTTTCCTCCCGTTCCCGGCCGCCGTCCAGGTCGGCGGACTGCACCGGATCCAGAAGCGCGACAGCCGCATTCCCTCGGTCGCGTACACCTACAACGGCGCAAACGGCAGCCTGTCGGCCAAGCCATATCAGTATCAGACCTACGTGAACCAGGATTCGGGCTTCGGCGCGAAGAACATCGCCTTCCTCAACGTTGGCCGCGCCTCCCGCGCGTACCAGGCCGACAACCGCCTCTTCGCGCAGACGCTCGCGCAGCAGGTCGCCGGCCGTACGTCGCAGATCACGACCTCGGAGTATATCAAGGAGGAGGTCAGCGCCGGCTACGTGCAGGTGGAATTCCAGTTGTTCAACAATCGGCTGCGGCTCCTCACCGGCGTGCGCTACGAGACGACGACCGGAGAGGGTGAGGGTCCCTTTTACGATCCCGGCGCGGTCTTCGTGCGGAATCCCAACGGCACCTTCGCTCGCAACGCCGCCGGACAGCGGATCCGGAAACCGGAGGCGGGCGCGGTGGGTTCGATGGAGGAACTGGTGCTGATGCGGAAGGAACGCGGCAACACCGCGAGTGGCGAATACGACGGCTATTATCCGAGCCTCCACCTCACCTACAACGTGACGGAGAACTTCCAGGCCCGCGCCGCCTATGCGAAGACCTACGGCCGGCCGAACTTCAACGAGATCATCCCCAACGTGACGATCAACGAGCGCGACCTGGACGAGAACCAGCTCGCCGATCCGAGCGTGATCCCCGGCTTCATCACCCTGCGCAATCCGGGCCTGAAGCCGTGGACGGCAGACAACTTCGACGTCTCGCTCGAGTACTACACGAACCAGGGCGGCGTGTTCACCGTGGGCGGGTTCCTGAAGGAGATCGACGACTTCTTCGCCAACGACGTGCGCCGGATCACCGCGGCGGAGGCGGAGGAGTACGGTCTCGACCCGCGCTATGTGGGGTTTCAGGTGACCACCAAGCTCAACGCCGGCGCCGCGAGGGTGTCCGGGGCCGAAGTGAGCCTGCGCCACTCGCTCGCGCCGCTTGGTTCATGGGCGAAGCACTTCTCGGTGTTTTTCAACGCGACCAAGCTCAAGCTCGAGGGCGACCGGCAGGCCGATTTCAGCGGCTTCATCGACGATGCGCGGGCGTGGGGCGTGACGTTCACGCGAAAAGGCCTGACCGTGATGGCCAAATGGAACTGGCGCGGTGAGCAGAAGAACGCTGCGTTTCCTGCGCTCGGCTCCGACGGCTACAACTACATCGGCGCGCGGACGCACCTGGACCTCAACCTCGACTATCAGTTCAGCAAGCGCATGTCGCTCTTCCTGAATGCGCGAAACGTGTTCGATGCCCGCAACGAAACCCTGCGCTACGGCTCGCAGACGCCGGATTACGCAAAAGTCCTCACGAGCGCCGAGTACGGCGTGCAGCTCGGCGCGGGTGTACGGGGCTCGTTCTGACCGGACTTGGAACAGAAAGGCCGGGAAGATCGGGAAGATGAAGTTCACGGCGATCTTCCCGATCTTCCTTTTCAAGATTCGGACTGTTGGCGGACCATGGCTTGGTGGTCTTCTTGGTGAGGTTGGCACGCCGGCGGCTCCATGGGACGCATGCCCTCCGTGCTCGACGTTCTTCGCGGCCATCCTGTGCGCACCTATGCGGCCGGGGAGGCGGTTCTCACCCAAGGCGAGCGCACCGGGCTCCTCTACGTGCTGGTGGCGCCGAGCTGGTCCGCGACCCCGCCGCCGCCAACGCCACCTCCGCCCGCCGTGGACTCGGCGTGTGGTTCAGTCGGGTATAGGCATGAGCACGCCGTGATCCGGCAGGAAGACCTCACAATGGATTCCTCGCCGCATCGCCTCGCTCGCCTTGCGTGGCGGAATTCTGTCTGCGTTTAGTTTCAGTCGAAAGTTGAGGCGCTCCTGAGTTTGCTTCTGCATATTTAACTCCAGATTTTACCCTAAACTACTCGGCACCCCGATGATCCCGACATTCGATCAGTTGCTACGCCCGATTCTCGCCATCGCTGCGAGTCGGCCAACTTCCCGACGAATGGCGACAGACGCTATGGTAAGTCAGTTCAAGCTCACCTCAGAGGAGGCTGCTCAGCGTATTCCAAGTGGGGGCGCTACGCTGATTGGAAATCGAACCGGTTGGGCTATGACCTTCTTAACGAAAGCCTCGCTGATCGCGAAAGTTGGAAAGGGTACCTACTCCGCTACCGAACTTGGAAAGAATTTTCTGGTTAGCCACCCTACCATCATCACGCATGCTGATCTAAAAAGGATACCAGGCTGGTTTGAGGCGTGGGAGCTTGGACGGCAGAAACGAAAAGAGCGGCGCGGAGAAGCGGACGCTAGTGCGCCCGCGGAAGGGATGGCGAACTCGACTCCGGAAGAGGCAATTGAGTTGGGTATCAAATCGCTCGAGAGCGACCTCCGTTCAAGGCTGCTGGGTGCAGTTCTTGATCAGAGCCCTGAGTTTTTCGAAAGACTTGTCCTAGAGGTGCTGAAGGCGATGGGGTACGGCGCTGCAACAGACGACTCCCTCAAGCATGTTGGACAATCGGGCGACGAAGGAATCGACGGGAGGATCAATCAAGACGCGTTGGGTTTAGATCAGATCTGTGTGCAGGCGAAACGTTACGCTGCCGACCGTCCCGTTGATCGGATGAGCATTCAGGCGTTTATCGGTTCACTCGCGGGGCAAGGCGTCACCAAGGGAATCTTCATCACAACGAGCTACTTCAAGGGAACCGCAGAGGAATTTGTGACCCGCGGCTCCGCGACAAAAGTGGTTCTCGTAGATGGCGAATTGCTTATCGACCTGATGTTGCGACACCGCATCGGTACCCGCGTCAAACAGACCTTTGAGGTTTTTGAGATCGACCAGAACTACTTCGATGAAGAGTGACCGGCCGTTGCGCTAGAAGCCTACCGATCTCGATCAATCCCGACTCACGTGAATCGGTGAAATCGGCGGTGCCAGGCGAGATGTTCAGGGGAGGGGCGAAGTGTGACGCCGCTCGGGATGTGGAGGGGTTGCCCGGCCAGGGCCCGCAGGGAAAACCCGCCCAACGGGGCCTCCTCGGTGAATTCCATTCGCGACCGAACGATGATACGAAACTCGTCATCGACGTTCCATAACCCGCGGTCGAACAGGGCGTGAGCAGTAGGGGTTAGCGCCAAGCCGTTGCTTGGGTCGTCATTGCGACTGTCGCGGAACGCGTGGATGTGGGCGGCCTCTACAATACCGCCATTTGCCAGGGTAATGAGACGGTAGCCGGTCAGTGCACAGGTAAAGCGATAGCCGCTTACCACGATATTTTTGAAGCGCGCACTTCGGCCTTTTTCCCGCGCTTCGCGGAAGTTCCCTGCCGCCTCAGTGCTTTGTCCCGTCAGCAATCCCGCTTCTGATATCCCAAGGGCGGCGGCTAGCGCGACTTGCTCAATAAGCGGGAAGTAAGCCGTGACGAGCCTCAGGCGCGCAGCGCTTCGAAAAACGGGATCTTTCAGGAGCGCCGCAAGAGCGGGGTCGAGTTGTGCGGTAACACTGGTTTCTCGCGAACGCGAAGGTCGGTGGTCGGAGTCAAAAACGGACCAAACCTTGTCTGTAGCGAGAGCATGGAACGGGAGGTGAATATCCCCACGGTTCTGGCGGCGCTCGAGAACGATGGGCCACAGATTTTGGAACCGCAGCAGTAGGTCAGGCGTGAGGCCGACGATCCCGTCGGTGTTCGAACCAGAATCAAAAAGATCAATTACAGCTAGAAGAAGGAGCGGCTTATGCGGAGCGCGTCCCTTGACGCTGTCGGTATCGACGCGAAGTTTGCCGAGACGCGTGAGCCAATCGGTACTCATGTGCTGCCGCCGAATGGGAACTGATTTGTCCCGACAACACCCCCTCTGGGGAGTGAGGTGACCGCCGACAATTGATCCGCTGGCGGTGACAGTCTGGGGCGTGTAGAAAGGAACCCAGATCATGAAAGGCAAACGACACACGACTGAGGAAAAGATCCGGACCCTGCGGGAGGCCGACAGCGGCCGAAACATCAAGGAGGTCTGCAAGGACCGAAACATCTCCGAAGTCACGTTCCATCGCTGGAAGCGCGAGTTTGGTATGATGGACATCAACGAGGCGAAGCGGCTGAAGGAACTGGAGCGTGAGAACGGCGAGCTGAAGAAAATGCTCGCCGACTCGCTGCTGAAAAACCGGGTGCTGGAGGCGATCAACGCAAAAAAATGGTAAGCCCGGGGCACAAGCGACGGATGGCCG
>Ga0194129_10009593_pt1 | contig 10801 bp, 9 predicted proteins | sample TA2KigCa35mmetaG_FD_150862 | JGI IMG/M metagenome (GOLD analysis project Ga0194129, IMG submission 150862) | Freshwater microbial communities from Lake Tanganyika, Tanzania - TA2015038 Kigoma Deep Cast 35m | ecosystem: Environmental > Aquatic > Freshwater > Lake | place: Tanzania: Lake...
TGAGTTATTAAGAGACGAGCCTGAGACTATAATTTATGGGGCGGAGTTAATTCCGATTCCGATCGAATCAGACGAGATGAGTGAAGTAGAATTTGGCAAGTATTTAGAGAGTAAGGGTTTCAAGGGACTCAAGGATTTCAGAGCGGCGAGGCGACGTCCGTTAACGCTTGCCGAGGTGCGGGCTTACACAAAGCGCTCCCCGAGAGCGATGTGGAGGCATTATAGTGTGGAGCACCACACGGGGCGCTATTATGCGGCGAATGTGCCGCATGCATTCATTATTACACCGACAGGGCAGATACCTGCTAAGTATATAGATTTCGTATAGGAATAGGTTATGGGGACATTAGTTTTAGACATTTAGGGATATAGTAATTGACAAGCGATGTAGTTTTCTGTTAAAGTAGCGTTATAGGGTTGATTATAGGAATAAGTGACTATATTTCGGATATATAAAGCGTGAGGAGTATTCAAATGGACGAAGCGAAGAAGCCAGAGGTAAAGGTCGCGCCGAGCGAGGTACAGCGGATTGTAAATTTAGCGAGCAAAGTGAGCAGTTTCCCTGACATGACGGGCAAGTTCAAGAAGCCAGAGGGCGAGATGAATTTGCGTGCAATTCAGTCAGAGATTCTGTATCGGACATATGTTTCGCAAGGGCTTTTGGCGCTTGTGGGTGTGGGCGAGGGCAAGACGCTTTCATCTTTTCTATTGCCACATGTGTTAAAGGCGACGGTATCGGGGGTTGCGTTATTAATTATTCCAGCGAATATGCGTGCGCAGTGTTTGAAGGACTGGGAGACATACAGCAAGCATTTTTATTTACCGCAGAAGGTGGAGTTGAGGAGTTACGAGGAGATCTCAACGACACCGAATTTGCTTCGCAACATTAACCCTGATTTTATTATTTGTGACGAGGTTCACAAGTTGAAGAACAGGAAGTCAACGAGGACGAAGCGTTTAGCGCGTTACATGTCAGAGCGTTTTCGGTCGGGAAATCCTGTGAAGTTTGTGGGTTTGTCGGGGACGATGACATCTACTTCATTGAAGGATTTCGCGCATATTGCGATATGGGCATTGAGAGAGCGAGCGCCAGTCCCGATCAGTTACCCACTGATGGAGAAGTGGGCGGCGGTATTGGATCGAGATGGGAAGCCGACGAAAGAGGCGAAGGCGTCGATGTTTCCATTAGTGAAGGCGTTTGGGGGTGACGAGCGAACAGCGTTCAAGCGGCGTTTGATTTCAGCGGACGGGGTAGTGACGAGCATTAAGAGTCGCCCGAGTGTGGAGTTAGTGTTGTCGGAGAGAAAGCTAGATGTGCCTGCGGTCATTGCGAATTTGATTAAGAACGTGAATGAGTCATGGCAGGCTCCGAACGGCGACGAGTTATCTTCCGCGATGGAGAAGGTGAGGATTTTGAGGCAATTGATTTGTGGTTTTTATTACTTCTGGAATTGGACGAACAATGAGCCTGACACGGAGTGGGTGGAGACGAGATCTGCGTGGAACAAGCAGGTGCGTAAGTATTTAGAGCGGGCGAAAGAGGGGTATGACTCTCCCGCATTGGTGAGGAATGCGGTGGTGCGGCATCTCTCGGGTCAGGCGCGAGAGGACATGCCGAAAGAATTGTTAAATGCGTTTAAGGATTGGCATCCGCACAGCATGAAAGAGCCGCCGCCAGTGGGGGTGAAGTGGGTTTCGGACTACTTGATTGATGATGTAATTTTGTGGTCTTCAAAGCAGTCTGAGCCGCCGTTGATATGGTATGAGCATATTGCATTTGCTGCGAGGTTGGGTAGAAAGACGGGGTATCCTGTATTTGGGCAGGGTGCGGCATCGGATAAATTACTACTATCGGTGCAATCACCGATTCCAGCGATCGTGAGTGCGAGGGCGCACTCGCAGGGTAAGAATTTGCAGGTATGGGGAAACCAGATAGTTGCGAATCCGCTTTCAGACGGAGCGCGCTATGAGCAGCTTCTAGGGCGAGTGCATAGAACGGGGCAGAAGCGCGCGCAGGTATTTGGGACGATATACACGCATAGGGTTTTTGCGGCTGCGCTTGCACAGGCGAAGCTATCGGCGCGTTATGTGGAGGAGACAACGGAGCAGGAGCAGCGTTTGAGCTACGCGACATGGGTAAAGAGCAAGACGGCGGAAAAGGGGAGTGCGGCACAGCCTGAGCTTTCTTTAGATATGCTCTCAGCTAATTAAAAATTTGAAAACAATTTAAAGTGTTGATACATATAAAAGGAGACAACGTTTAAGGAGACAGAAAATGACAAGCGGGAATGTTCCAAGCGGGGTGGTACGGATTCAGGGGAATTCGGTATTGGGGTTAAAGGAGGTAACGCGTTCAATTCCGTATTACGATGCGCTTTATGTGCCGAGTGCGTTTGATTTGGAGGCTGTGTTAATAGCGAGCGGCATTGAGAGTAAAGACCTTATTGCTCAGTTGGAGTTTGAGTCTGACTGTCCTTGTGCGGTATTGGCACTCAACACGCTTGACAGCGGGACAGCGAGAGAGACGGATGTCTTGTTATCCACAGCGGTCACAAGACTCGTCACACATTATGGGGTGCGTTCAATTATTTTCATAATTGACAGTATTATTAAAAAAAAGGCGGCGTTGGAAATCGACTTTAGGGATTTTGCGACAATTGGAGGGGCTCAAGTGATGATTTACAACACAGACACGAGCAATTGAAGGGTTGAAAAGAATCATGGCGAGAAGATTTAAAGCGGCTAAGTTATTATTCCAGCAGCCCTGTTTTGCGGGAGCGAGAGCCCTGCGAGAGCAGATTGCGTCGGGGGATAAGTCGTTCGCGTCGTTCTACAATATGAGACTCTCGGACTTGAGTGCTGCCTTAAATAGCATTTTATCAAAAGAGCCGATAATGAATAATCGGTTCGCGCCGTTCTCGGATAAGAGCAAGAAGGCGTTATTAGCTGCGGGGCGGAACTTACAAACCTTTAGGGACGATTCAGCGATCGCGCATTTTTTGAATTGTTACTCAAATAATTTAGGTTACGACTACATTATAACAGACCAATTAGCGCCGAAGCTGCTTCTCGCGCAGGGTAAGGATTTACCATATGAGCAGTTCCGAGTGCCGAGTCGGTGTTTTTTCATAAATTTAGAGTCATTAAGCCTTACAGCTAAATTTGATGGTTCTAATCCGAGAGCGGATTTTATTGACGATTTTGAAAACACAACGGGTTTACCTCCTGAGTATGCGATGATAAGCGGGGAGGTTTTTAATTGGCAGAAGAGGATATCGAAAGATACGCTGATCAGCTTAGAGGCGCAAGAAGATGCGATATATGATCTCATTGGTTTTTCATGTACTGTGTTAGATGAGTTGAAGTCGGACTTCTTAAATCTTTTTGTTGAGTCGCCGTTGAGGGAGACACTGGTATTAAATGCAATTTATTTAAAGAGGGGGGAGTCTAGGTATGAGGCATATCCATTCTTTTTCATGCTTGAGTGGATAAAGCGTCAAAAGTCATTTTTATCTGAGAGGGATCCTTTCCATACTAAAGCGATGTGGGGAGCCAAGAAGTTCTTTGGTTCAACAGAGAACGCGTTGAGTTTCTGGGCGGGATTGAATGCTGCGGTAAATTCTATTTTATATTTGAACACGACATCTGCGCATTTCAAGTCTGAGACGATAACGGAGGGGGTATCGAGGAGTAAGATCAAGGTTCCGAAAAAAGGGACGAAGTATTTGGACAAACCTGAGTATCAGGTCGCGATAGTGGGGAGCGAGGGATTTCCTGCTTCGTGGGGGATAACAACGGAGCCTGTAGTAGATGAGAGTGACTGGGTTGTGAGTGATGAGGAGTTGGATAAGATGATGGAAGAGGGTGGGGGTGATATAGAGGTGCCGATGCGAGAGATGAGAGGAGAGTATTTAGAGCCTCACACGCGGCGGGCGCATGTGCAGACATTTTGGGTAACAGAGAGTCATCCGAGATATGGGGAGGCGAAGATGTATGAGATGAAGTCGAGAGGGAAGGTGGTGAAGATGCGCGGCTTGATAGAGGTTATGATAGAGGATATTCAAGTGAATGTGGATAAGCCGTCGAAATACTCTGCAAAAATTACAAAAATGAAGTAAAGATTTCCGAGTCGCCAACAGCGAGGGGTTGATCATGTTTTCAGAAATGACGAATCAGCAAAAGCTAGTCTTGGCGATTGGGGGAGTTTTTTTTTTAGGCGTGGGGATAAGAGTGTGGACGAGAGGGCAGGACGCGCGTCGGGTGGTAGCATCGGGAGGAGCGGAGGAGAGAGTATCGGACGAAGTATCTGAGAGAGGAGTGACGCACACATTCATATTTGAGCGAGCGCCGATGTCGATCAAGCGTTTATTGTCAGACAGTGGCATAATATCTCCACGAGTGCCTTCAACGCTGAAGGTCGTGCTAGATATGTATGATTTTACTGAGACGGAGACTCGTCAGGTTCGTTTCTTTTGGGACGCGGAGGCAGTGGACAATGCGAGGAGCGGGTGGGTGCCAGCATCGATGATAAAGGTATTCGCGGCGGTGGGTGCGCTTCAGCGTTTATCAGAGGACGGTTTTGGCGCGGGGGCGCGGGTCACTTTTTTTGACACAAACCAAACGACAACGATTGAGGATCTTATCAACAAGAGCATTATACAGAGTGATAACATGTCATATAATCGTCTAGTGCAACTAGCGGGGCATCAGCGTTTGTATGAGACTCTGCTGAAAGAATTCTCGAATACTGAGTTAAACAAGCCGTATATAGTGGACGAGTGGGTTGCCTTGACGGGTGGGAACAATACTTTTGCATCGCCACGGATTAGGGTGGAGGAAGGCGGGGGGAGCATTGAATATGCACCTGCGCCGAACAGGGGGGCGTTATTATGCAAGGGTGTTTCAGCGTGTACAACGCTTTCAGAGATGAATAATTTAATGGCGAGAGTGGTATTATTTAGGGATCTCGGAATTTCGGAGCCTTTAGAGGGATTATTGTTGAGTGCGTTAGGGGCAAAGAAAGGGCAAGGGCAGAGTTTTTCAAATGCGATGGTTGAGCAGATCAATAGTTTTGCTCCATCAGTGTATGACAAGCATGGTTTTAATGGGGAGTGGTATTCACAGACTGTTGTAATTTTAAGTGAGAGGAGAGATAGGGCATTTGTGATCTCTGCGGTGGGGCACAGGGGGGATCGTTCTATTTTGAATGATCTTGGGCGCGCGTTGGGTCAGTTAATTAGTTCTGTTTATTAACGCTTGAATTGTGATTTATAATTGAGGATAACAATAATAGAGAGAGAGCATCCATCGCAAGGACATTTCAAGTGACACAGATAGACAATGCAAAAAAGGTATTAGAGGAATCGCGGGACACGGTGTTGCCTTTTTTTGGTGGCATTTTAGGGGAGTTGTTTGTAGAGAAGGTGTTAAGAGCATCATTTGAAATGATCAATCCTTCGACCGCGCGAGTATCGAGTTTATTGATTGGGGGGAGCGTAACAGGAAAGTATCTATATGACCACAAGGATAGGCGAGCGGCGTATGCACTAGGTGGGGTGGTGTGCGGGGCAATTGCTAGTTATCTATATGATAGGTATTCCACATCACAGATAATTGACTCGGAGGGTGATGAGTTTTTGTATGTTGACGCGGTTTCAGAGTCTTGGGATCAATTAACGCTAGAAGATCAGAACGCTATAATTAATGAAATAAGGCAGACAGAGCAGATTACTAAAGACTTTTACATCTCTGAATTTAGAGATTATAGAACAGGGGAGATACCTCCTGACGAGTTTTTAGGGAATGTGCGTGAGTTAGCAAAAAACCTTCAAGTTTTTAGAGACGAAGTGGGTAGACAAATTAATATAATCTCCGCCTACAGGTCGCGGGAGTCGAATCGCATGACAAATGGAAAGCAGAATTCTTTACATTTAACGGCGTCAGCGGCGGACATTCAGGTAGATGGCATGACTCCGTTGCAGGTATTTAAAAAGATCCAAGAATTAATAAATCAGGGAAAGATGAAACAAGGCGGTGTAGGGCTTTATCAGAACGGGCGGAACAGGTTTGTGCATTACGATGTGAGAGGAACGCGAGCGAGGTGGGACGATTGTGATGGTTGCACGCGAAACATTTGGAGATAAACAAGCAAAAGGGAGTGACTCTCGCAGGCTTTTTTAGTATCCTTGAGTTGCACGCGGCACATTTGTAGATAAAGAAGCAAAGAATTCAAAAAAGGAGTGTGAGAATGCAGAACCAAGAAGCTGAAAGACGAGAAGCTGAAAGACGAGAAGCTGTAAGACTACTGTTTCATCGTCGACATCTCAAAGGGGAGATAGGACTAGGCACTTCTTCTTCTAAAAAGAAGATTGATGTATCTGTGCTGAAGCGAATAAGTCGACATCTCAAAGGGGAGATAGGACTAGGCACTTCTTCTTCTAAAAAGAAGATTGCTGTATCTGTGCTGGAGCGAATAAGCGTTGAGGCGACCAAATATCATCCTATAGCGCGACAGAAATTCATGAGTAGACTCGAATTTCTTCCTGACGATCAAAACCCCATCAACAGTGCTTTTCATAATATTTTAAGTGCGACATTCGCGAAATACGGGCTTACGGATGAATTAAACAGATCAGATTTGAAACAGTATCGTCTTATCTTTAAAGAAAACATAGAGCGTGTAAAAGACGAGATATTCTCTCAATTTATAACCTCAGATGTTTACAATCAGATGCAAGAAGAGTCTGAAGAGCTGAATAAAAAGGATCGGGTGCAAAAGTATCTTATCTGGGCTGGTGGTGCATTTGTTGGTGTAGCAGGACTTGTGTATCTGCTGAGGAAAAAATAAAAGACGCGGGGGCGGGGCGGAGGTAGCGTGGCGTAAGCTATTGAAATAAATAGGATAACGCGCCCATTAAAAATAAAAGTGAGTATTTTCAAAAAAAGACCTTGACAGGCGCTCTCTGGACTGCTATATTAGTCGCATCAATAACGACGACTCAACGCAACAGACTCAGCGCACTCACGAACAGAACAGAAACAAACAGACAGGACAAACATCATGGCATTTGACATTTTTGACGCAATCAGCCAAGCACAAGAGCTCCGCTCCAGCACTTACTTTGCACCTGGTCACTACATCGTGAAGCTCACAGACGCTTTGGTAAAGAAGAATCGCCACCATGTGGACATCGCGGTGATCGAGGGTGTGGTCGTTGACTCGACCAACAACGACATCACTCGTGGTCGCGAGGTGTCTTGGGTCTGCAAGCTCGTCGGCAACGATGTGGGTATGCGTGATCTCAAGACGCAGTTCTGCAACATCGTGCGCTGCCCTGCCGATCAGGTAACGGGCGCGATGTTGAAGAAGGCGTTCTCGCCTGATCAGGAGACGGGCGTGTCTCCGTTGGCAGGCACCATGTGCTATGTGTATGCATTCCCGAAGGAGACGAAGGCAGGCGGGATGTGGACAAAGGTCGAGTTCCGAGGCGTGCAGGACGACGATGTTCTGCCCGACTTTGACAAGATCCGCGAGTCCAACCACCGCACCGCGCTGTTGAACAGCGCGTCCCTAACCGCCTCCACCTACGATGAGAACGGTCAGTTGATCGGTTAATCAAAACAGCGTCTGAGTCGTCTAGTTGAGCAAAGAAGCCCGCGAAAGCGGGCTTTTTTGTTTTCGCGCTTATAGATTATGAAATAAAAGTTGATAATACATTTTGAACATATACACTCTATAACAACTAACACAGATAAAGGAGAGCATGAATGATGGAGCGTTTGAGAGATGCGATAAGAACGCATAAGACTGATAATTTTCAAAAATATCTAAGCGCGAACCATTTATATATGGAGGAACTATTGAAAATCGCTTCTCGTCTGCTTGAAGCAAATCGCGAGTATTATAAAATAACTCGTTTTTCCTTACAAAGCGATGAGTATGGCATCAAATGGCTTTATGGTGAAACTCCGACAACCACTGAAAAAATAACGAATATAGAATTTCCTAAAGAAATAGGAGAGGTAATGATACATTTTCGAGATTATACATCAAAAAGTTTATTTCATCAATCTCGCGCGATGTTCGAAAAAGATGTTGATAGACTAATCCACCATCTTGTCGCTGATATACGTGATGGGGCACGAGCTTACGCTGTACAACGCGGTCGTCCTATTCCAGAGGAGTTGAAATCTTTTCCTGAAGGCACTCCTATTGAAGAGCGTAAAGCTGTTATTAATAATTTTATGGAAAGGATGGACGACACCCATCACACAGGTCGGAGTTATTATACTATATTTGTTGAGGCTGGCGCTGCCTTTTTTAAATTTCAACCGATAAACTTGTCTCCACTTCGCAGTTTTTTGGAGAAGAACCCTGATCCTGCTGCGTGGGGAAAGTCTCAGCCTCCTCAAGTAAGGATTGAACTTCTTGAATTTCGAAAAAGGCTCGTATATTATCATTTTATTTTTCAAAATGAAATAATATGCTTCGATTCCCTAGATAAAATTATTGACGAAAAAAGGAAGAAGGGAATTAACCGTCTAGATGCTGAAATGTCTACTCATCCGAAAGCGTTAGAATTCATTAACAATACAGTTGAGAAATTAAATGTAGAGCTATCCTTGAGCATTAATTATGGAACAAGCTCAGTATCTTACTACAGACTAAATGATATCCTTACTGATTTTGAACCACATATTACAAATCTCAGAATCAGTCCGCGCCTAAGAGTAAATTAAGATATGCAAAAGCGTTTTACGAGCATGTCAATATTGACATATAAGTTGAAAGGAATTAAGTAATACAATCCCTTTTAACAACAAGTAGTGCATAATGAGAAGAGTCTGGAGATCAAAATGAGCAAAGAATTTGAACAAGAAATCCGAGAGTTAGTAGATAGCTACACTAAAGATATTAAGGAAGATCATCATAAAATAATGACTGAGATATTAGAGATTGCAGAGTTTCTGCTTAAACGTCAAAGGGATTATTATACAATAAAGCGTTTTTTTTTGGAGGTAGATAAAATCGGAGTCAAAAGGCTTTATTGTGAAACCCTATCTTCAAATGAAGAAGTCACGAGCCTTTTTTGCTGCTTCCCAGGCGATTATTTGGGGGCAGATTTAAAAGTTGACACTCTAAAAATTGATAAACATTGTAAAGCAATGGAATTTTTTATGGAAAGGTATAGATATCAGACCGTTTTGCTTGATATTTATATCGATGCAAGAAACTACTTGTTTAGCAAAGGGCATATATCTCGTGAACAATACCGTGATGAGAGTTATCTAAAAAAGCACAAAGAAATCATTGATTATATTGAAGATAGGAATCTCAAAGAAGGACTTATGGAATATATAATGTATAGAGAAACAACCTCTCCTAAAAAAAATATAGAAGATACTAAAAGAAACATAGAAGGTTTTAAAGGTCACACTCTAGAAAGTATTGCTTTACGACCTAGGGTAATAAGGCGTCGGTTGGGACAGTATGTTTTAGAAGATGTATTTGTTGAAGTAGAATCGTTTTACGTAGTCGGAGTGCCATCAAATGATTATGTTAGATTTCTTAATTCTATTGCTGACACAATAAGAGAACCACACATAACATTAAGGTGTGATACAAGCGAGATAGAAGAGGTACTTAAACAGTTGGCTCTGCTATCTTCTAAAATTGTGATAGGTAATATTTGTCTTGAAGTGTCTTTGAAGCGATGAAAAAATCACTCGATTGAAATGCAAATTATATTGTGCATTTTACTACAATAGTATAACTCATATATAACAACCGATGAACTGCGTAGTTACGGAGGCGTAGATGAGTGGCACAATGTTGTTTGATTTGTTCTACGACAAATGGTGTTCGGTAAATCGTGAAAATTTCGATAGTTATGTTAAGTCTGTGAATTTAATGACGCAGGCAGCTTTTATACTTGCGAGTAGATATACAGCAGAACCCAAAATTCAAGAATATTCAAATATTAAAAGGTTCTTTTTAAAGAGATATAGCGATGGTATTGATAGACTTCATCTTGAATTGCGTGAAGTGCCAGATGGACTCCTTTCAGATTACGCAGTAGGTATTCTTGGGATTCAAAAAACTTACGATTATTTTGAACTACCCTCCTCTAAATTGTTTTCTTATAACGACTACAAAGACAAAATACAAAGCACAATTAAGATTTTATTCCACCTTTTTATTTACGATGTTGGAATAAAGTGGTCAATGGGTGACATTAGGAGAGAAGCCCCCCCCAGCCAATTTACGAATAAGAGACAAGTCAAATTAGATACATTTAATAGCTATTTAGAGCGTCTAAAAGACGATTTGACCTATGATAGTTTTGTAGAGACAGCTAAATTAGCAATCGAAAGTGAAAATTATGAATATGGTATTAAAGATAAGGTTTTGCATTTCAGTACCTACGGCGGAGCAGGAGGCAGGTTTGCAGGACGGTACAGACATGTAGAAGACATATTTCTGGAAAATAATGAGAAGATTGTACTTATAACTTCACAAGGTCGAGTAGAGATTCTTTTAGATGACTTTGATCAAGATATAGTTACGAAGCTAGTGTATCATGATGAGAGCGAGATACCATTTGTTAGAAATGCTTTTCCTAGAATTTCACTTCATAACACTGATGGAAAAGGCGCAATCGATAAAGAAGATTCCTATCAGTTGATATTTGTAAAACACGACATTGAAGTTAAATTCATTCGTAGAGATTTGGCGAATGTAATGTCATATCTAAAAGAGTATGTGGCGGTGGTCGATACTAGAATCTGTTGTAAGATTTCG
>Ga0194129_10009596_pt1 | contig 10796 bp, 10 predicted proteins | sample TA2KigCa35mmetaG_FD_150862 | JGI IMG/M metagenome (GOLD analysis project Ga0194129, IMG submission 150862) | Freshwater microbial communities from Lake Tanganyika, Tanzania - TA2015038 Kigoma Deep Cast 35m | ecosystem: Environmental > Aquatic > Freshwater > Lake | place: Tanzania: Lake...
GGGTTTGTTCGGGTAGCCCTGTTGGGCGAGGGCCGTGTGGGGCAGGGACAAAGCCGCCATCAGCCCGAGGGCGGCGGCTGTCAGACGGCGACGGGTTTTCAGAAGGGGCATGTGCGGTCTCCAGCAGGCGTTGTGGAAAGCCGCAGGATAGCGGGTTTTGCAGGACGCCATCGCCGCGCGTGGGAGCGCCGCCCCCGGCGCGATTAAATCGCCGCGACGGCGCGGCTCCCACACAGTCAAACAGGGCCTGCGATGGGGGGTAGTGGGAGCGCCGCCCCCGGCGCGATCGAGTCGCCGCGAGGGCGCGGCTCCCACACATGCCGGGGCATCGCTGCGAGGGCGATCGGGTCTACATGGCCCAGGCCAGGTGATCATCCACCTGCCCGGTCTCTGACAGATTCTTCAGCCGCTTGAGTCGGGTGAAGGGCCTCGCATTGAATGTGGCGGCATCCAAGCCGATGCGTGCAAACACATCGTGCAGCTGCTGCGCACCTTGCCGTGCATTCCATCGGCATTCAAACCCCGGCAGTTGCCTGTGGATCTTGGCAAAGCTCACCCGATAACTGCGGTTGTCAGCGCTGGGCAAGCCCAGACGCACTTCGCAGCCGGGATAGACGCTGGCCACGATACGGGCGATATCGCGCACCTGGTGGTTGTCGGCATCGTGGCCGACATTAAAGACCTCGTTGTGGATGGCGGTTTTCGGAGCTTCCAGAGTGCAGGCTATCGCCTCGCAAATATCGAGCACATGGACCAGCGGCCGCCAGGGCGATCCATCGCTGCTCAGAATAATCTTGCCGGTGGTCGCTGCCAGTCCGCACAGGTTGTTGAGCACGATGTCAAAGCGCATTCGTGGCGAGGCGCCGTAGGCCGTCGCGTTGCGCAAAAAAGTGGGCGAAAAGCTGCTCGAAGCCAGGCCCGCGACATCGCGCTCGACCAGCAGCTTGCACTGCGCGTAGGCTGTTTGTGGCTGGGTGGCCGAGGTTTCATCGACCGGGGTGTGGCCTTCGCCCAGGCCGTAGACGCTGCAGGACGACATGTACACAAAGCGCTGCACGCCGGCGGCCTTGGCCATGGCGGCCAGATGCACCGAGCCGCGGTGGTTGATCTCGAAAGTCAGCTCTGGCGAGTTTTCGCAAAGCGGGTCGTTGGAGAGCTCGGCCAGATGCACCACCGCCTCGTAGCCGCGCAGGTCGGTGGCATCCACATGGCGGATATCCTTGTTCAGGGTGGCCGGCACCTGCGGCACGAGGGCCGGGTCGTTGAACAGCCAGCCATCGCGGTAGTAGCCGGTGTCCAGCCCGGTCACCTCGTGGCCACGTGCGCGTAAAAACGGTGTGAGCAGGCAGCCGATATAGCCTTCAGAACCGGTGACCAGCAGCTTCATGGTGTTCCTTTGCAAAGGTGGAGGTGGCCAGGTGTTGCGGAAAAAAGTGGTGCATCTGCTCTTGCCAGATGCTGATCGCAAAGCCGTCCCGAGGGCAGGTCGATGTCGTCAAAGCGCAGCACGGTGTCTTGCGGTAAAGGATGGCGCAGGCGGCAGCCTCCAGCCAGGCCCATGGGCAGCAGCCCTTCTGCGCGTGCAGTCGCTGCGTTCTCGGCCAAGCCGTAGGTCATGAAGCCGCCCAGGCCGTCCAGGGTTTCGCCGGCCTGCAGATCGCGCTTGGCGGTAGCCACCACTTCCACTTGCGGTGTGCCCTGCGGCGCTAGCGTGGCATCCTTGAACAGCGCTGCCCGCGCCACGGTGTTGGGTAGCTCAAAGTGGCACAGGTGGTAGGGCGTGTAGAAGCAGTACAGCGGTCCCTCCCCCAGCTTGTAGAGGTTTAGGTAGTGGCGCTGCCGCGGATGGTCGTGCGTGCCCAGCACAAACACGCCGGGCCCGGGCATGGCGCCCACCACATAGTCGACGATGCCCGGTCCATCCACCAGGTCCCACAGCGGATAGAGGCGGCCCACCTCCTGAATCGGCGTGCCCGGCGGCACGGCAGGCCCGTGCATGCCGCGCCGCGCAACGCGCATGCCTGTGCCGTTGGCCACGATGGCGTTTTCGAAGGAGATTTTGGTGCCGTCGGCAAACGAGGTCACCATCTGCGGGTTTTGTCCCCACTGCGCTGCAAAGCCTGCCTGGGTGTGCGGCGTGCGATAGGGGTCGTGCAGGCCTTTGATGTTGCCGCAAAGCACCGGCTTGACGCCGATGCCTTTGATGAAGCGATAGAGGTTCATCATGACGCCGGGCTGGTCGCCGTCGGCACTGGTGTACACCACCCCGGCGCGGTCCGCGTAGATCTTGAGCACGGGCCCCAGGGTGCCGTCGAGCTCGGCGTTCATCAGCACCAGATGCTTGCCATGGGCCATGGACTGCAGCGCCACATGAGCGGCGTGCTCGATGGTGCCGGTCACCTCGACGATGACCTCCAGCCCTTCGGCCTGGCACAGTGCCATGGCGTTCTCGGTGACGGCTGGCCGTCCTTTTACGATGGCCTCCTCGAGGTGGCCCAGTGATGTTGCCTCCACGCAGTCGGTGATGCCGGCTTCTTCATAGGCCTGGCGGGCGTGACCGAGATGGCGATTGGCAATGGCCGCCACCCGCATACCGGGGACCGACAGAGCGATTTGCAGCGCAATGCCGCGGGCCATGAAGCCGGCGCCGACCAGGCCTATCTTCAGGGGACGGCCTTCCGCAACGCGTCGGACCAGAGCGGTGTCAATCAGGATCATGCGTTCTCCGTCAGGCTGCGGTGGGCTGGCCAGCCAGCGTCTTTGGTCGAAAGATGTCGGACGGGAGCCGGCCACTCGATGCCGAAGGCCTCGTCGTCATAGCGCAAGCCGCGTTCCGATGGCGGCGCGTAGAAGTTGGACACCTGATAGCTGACGGCCGCGTTATCGGTTAGCGTCAGAAACCCGTGGGCGAAGCCGCGCGGCACCAGCAGCATGAGGCCGTTGTCTTCGCTCAGCTCAAAGCCCAGCCAGCGACCGTAGGTGGCCGAGCCCTCGCGCAGGTCGACGATGGCATCCCAGATCGCACCGTGTTCGCAGCGCACCAGCTTGTCTTCGGCGTGTGGTGCCACTTGGTAGTGCATGCCGCGCAGCGTGCCCGCAAGGCGTGTGAGCGACCGGTTGGTCTGAACCATGCGATGCGGCAGACCGTAAGCCGCAAACTCACGCTCGCAGTAAACCCGCGCGAACCAGCCGCGGTCGTCGCTGCGCCGGTCGGGCTTAATCAGTGTGGCACCGGCCAGGGCGGTGGCTTGTATCTGCATGGGGGCTCCTTGCGTTTGAATGGGCGGGTCTCTACCAGCGCCGCCAGGGCGCCTGGCCGCTGGACCAGAGCGATTCCAGACTCTGGCGGTCGCGCAGGGTGTCCATGGGCTGCCAGAAACCCTCGTGCCTGAAAGCCGCCAGTTGGCCCTGTTCGGCCAGGGCTTCCAGTGGCTCGCGCTCCCAGACTGTTTCGTCGCCCTCGATCAGCTCGATCACCTCGGGCTCGAGGACGAAAAATTCTCCGTTGACCCAGGCGCCGTCGCCGTTGGGTTTTTCTTTGAAGCGGGGCACTCGCGGGCTGTTGGACGACAGAGCGTCGGCAAATTTGCGCGCAAACCAGGCTGGGGACCGGCGCAGAGCTTCGAGTTGCCCGCTGCCAAATACACCGGGGTGGGCGCCGTCAAAGCGGGCGATCAGGTGATTCATGGGACCGCGCTGCGGGCGCAGTTGCATCAGCAGGCTGGGGATCAGAAATTCTTCGGCTATATGCATGCGGGCGAAGCGATCGCACAGACCGGGCTGCCGATAGGCCCGCACCAGGCCTTCGACGACGGGTCGGCGGGCGCCGAACCAAACGCTGCCGTAGTGCAGGGCCAAGCGCTTCGTTCCGAGGCGCCAGTCGGTCAGCCGGCGCGCGCCGGCGCGCAGGGGCCAGCCGGCCATTACCGACCAGGCCGATGGGCCCCGGCCGGTAAGCAGCCACACACCGGCCTCATCGCGACGCCCGGTGCTGTCACCGTAGTAACGCTTGACCAGGCGGCGCGCGATGCGATGGGCCAGACTGCCTTCGTGCGTCCAGGCGCGATAGCCCACAGACAACTGTGCATCCAGGTCTTGGCTGAGGTCGATCGCATCGAAGTGTGCATCGTGGCGGCCGCTGACATGTCGCTCGAAGTCGGCCAGCGGCTTGATGGGCAGGCAGCTGGGGCTGAGCAGCTGCAGGTAGTCAAAGCCGAGTTCGTTCAAGGCGTGCATCAGGCCCTGAAAGATCCCATCGACAAAGCTGAACTGCCCCCACCCGGTGTGCACGGGCTCAGGTACAAAGCGGACGTTGTCGGCGCTAAGCTCAAACTGCGGCGTCTGCTTGAAATCGTGATGCACCAGCACCGTATGCGAAGGCAACGCATGAGCCAGCTGATCGACAGTGCTTGCCTTGGCTACCGCCGACATCAGCAGGAACACAATGCGAGGCTTGCGCAAGGCCGATGTTTGCGTCGGGATACCAAGTGTGTTGACCTGTGCCGTGCCTTGCATGTGGTGGGTGTGCGGATGCTGCAGGCTATTCTGTGCAGATACCTCCCCCCGCTCAAGCACCCCCGCAGACACTCGCCCAGGCCGCCGACTGCCCGGTGGCATCAAGTCCTGCCGGCGCCGTAGGAGCCGCGTCTGCGTGGGGATTCGGTCCGAGGCAATCCCGTGTGCTCGGGCCCATCGCGCCGAGGGCGGCGCTCCTACAGCGAGTGATTGGGTCGTTGAGTTAATCGTGTGGGAGCCGCGCCCTCGCGGCGATGCGACCCTTTTGTTCCCAATGCCAAGCGTGTTTGATGAGGGTGGGTAGATCGCTCCAGCGACTGTGCCAGCCCAGGCGCTGCTGCGCCAGGCGCGGATCGGCGATCAGTCGGGCCGGATCGCCCGGGCGACGCGGGACCGTCGCCACCCGGATCGGCCGACCGGTGACGCGCTCGGCCGTTGCGATGACCTCGCGCACTGAATAGCCCTGACCCTGCCCAAGGTTGTAGGCCTGGGAAGGCCCGCCGGCCATCAGGCTTTGCAGGGCGAGCCAGTGCGCCTCGCACAGATCGCTGACATGGACATAGTCGCGAATGCAGGTGCCGTCGGGCGTATCGTAGTCATCGCCGAAGATCGTGATGTGCGGTCGCCGGCCGCTGGCCGCTTGCAGTACCAGCGGGATCAGATGGGTTTCGGGCTGGTGGTTTTCGCCAAGCTCGCCGTCCGGGTCGGCGCCGGCAGCATTGAAGTAGCGCAGGCAGACGGCACGCAAGCCATAGGCGCGGTCGCAGTCCGACAACACTTGCTCGACCATGCGCTTGCTGTGGCCGTAAGGGTTGATGGGGCGCTGCGGATGCGCTTCGTCGATGGGCAGGTATTGGGGCTCGCCGAAAGTGGCGGCTGTGGAGGAAAACACCAGCCTGTGAACACCGTAGCGGCGCATCGTTTGTAGCAGTCCCAGGGTATGCGCCAGGTTGTTCTGGTAGTAGTCCAAGGGCTGCGCGATGGAAGCGCCCACCTCGATGCTCGATGCGAAATGCATCACCGCGTCGAAGCTTTGCTCCGCAAACAGTCGCTCGAGCAGGCCCGCATCGCCCACATCACCCTCGATCAGGGCCCCCCACCGCACAGCGTGGTGAACTCCACCGCTGAGCTTATCGAGCGTGGTCAGACCATAGCCCGCCTGAGCCAAGCGCTTGAGCATGTGCGAGCCGATGTAGCCGGCGCCGCCAATCACAAGGATGTGGGGGCTGTTGGAGCAGGACTTGCGGCGCACGGGGGTCGGGACTTTGAGTCGCCAGACTAGCGGGGCGGGCGGCGCGCTCCCTGTCGGACGAGGTCCGATGTGCGCGAGGGCCGAGGTCAACAAGCTACGGGTTTGCCCTCGCTTGTGGCCGATCGCGAGGACGGCGTAACATGTCTCTGCAATGAATCGATGATTCACCTATGAATCAGCCTGGCTTTCACTCACACTTGAGCGTGCCGGCCCTTCAATTCGAAGGGGTGTCCAAGCGCTTTGCCGCGCGCGGCCGCTCGTCCGAAGTTTTGGCGGTGCGGGATATCAATTTTCGGGTGGCTGGCGGTGAGGTGGTGTCCATCATCGGACCCTCGGGCTGCGGCAAGAGCACCCTGCTCAATATGGGCGCAGGTTTGTCCAGGCCATCGGCGGGGCTGGTGCGGGTGGGGGGCGAGCCGGTGACCGGGCCGAACAAGCATGTGGCCTTCATGTTGCAGAAAGACTTGCTCATGCCCTGGCGCACGATTGCCGAGAATGTGGAGTTTGGGCTTGAGCTTCGCGCGGTGGCAACGCAGCGCCGCCAGGAGGTGTCGCACCGTTTGCTGCAGCAGTGTCACCTACAGGGCTTTGAAAAGCACTACCCCCATCAGCTCTCCGGGGGTATGCGTCAGCGCGCCGCGATGGCGCGCACGCTGGCCGTCGATCCTCTGGTTCTGTTGATGGACGAGCCGTTTTCTGCGCTCGATGCGCAAACCAAGATGATCTTGCAGCAGGACCTGGCGCAAACCGTTGCACGCGAGGGCAAGACCATGGTTTTTATCACCCATGACCTGGCTGAAGCTGCGGCGCTTTCTGACCGCATTCTGGTGATGAGCGAGCGACCCGGCACCTTCATTGAAGAAATCGCCGTGGACATGCCTGACCGTGATAACCCGATGCAGCGGCGCAAGCACACCCGTTTGTCCGAACTGGTTTCCCATCTGATGTCGTTGCTCAAGCTCGACGCGCATTCGCAAGTGCACTGAACCCATCCACCCCCGAAGGAGACTGCCATGACCGCAACACCTGTTTTGAACAAGCGTCGCTCGGCCTGTGTTGGCTTGATGGCTGCGGCCGTATTGGCCGCGGCGCCCCTGAGTTCCCGGGCGCAGGCGCTGCAGGAAATCACCTACCTGCTGCCGGCCCCGGCAACGCTGCCGGCCTTTGGCCCCTGGATGCTGGCGCAGGCCAAGGGTTACTACAAGGCCGAAGGCCTGGATGTGAAATTTGTCGCCGCACGAGGCGGTGTCGATGTGGCCAAACAGGTGGGTGCGGGCAATGCGGTTATTGGAGGTGCCATTGGGGATACACCCATCATCGCGCGCGCCCAGGGTGTACCGGTCAAGGCCGTAGCGGTGCTGGGTGCCGGTTCGCTGATGCAACTGGTCAGTCACAAGGAAGAGCGTATCGAGAGCCCGCGCGAGCTCAAGGGCAAGACGGTCACCGTGCTGGCCTATACCGACACCACCTACTACGCCTTGCTGGGCATGCTCAGCAAAGTGGGGCTGACCAAGAATGATGTCAACATTCAAGCGGCCGGACCGGCCGGGGTGTGGCAGCAGTTTGCGGGCAAGAAGGCCGTGGCGATGGCTGCCGTGCCCGACTGGACGGTCATGGTGATGGATGCCGGAGCGCAGGTCGATATCTTGCCCGCCGATATTTATTTCAAGAGCATGGCGCAGGCTATCTTGGCTTCTGACGAGACGATTCAGAAGAATCCGCAACTCATTCAAAAGCTGGTGCGGGCAACGCTCAAGGGCATGCGCGACATCATGGCCAACCCCAAAGAGGCCGCGCTTGTCTATGTCAAGCATGTGCCGGGTTATCAGGGGAAGGAGGCGAGCATTCAGAAGACCTTTGAGATGTACAACCAATATGTCTACGCCGAGCAAAAAACACCGGGCCTGATGGACGAGGTGCGTCTGTCTGAGCTGCAGAAGTTTTATGTGAGCAATGGCGTGGTGCCCAAGGAGGTGCCGGTCAAAGAGCTCTACACCAACCAGTTTGTTGGTAAGTAAGGCGTCGAGACCTGCGTGAACGCCGAGAAGCTGAGCACCTACGGCTGGAGTCTGGCGGTTTTGCTGGTCTTCGGGCTGGCGTGGGAGCTCTTACCCGGTTGGTTTGGTGTGCCCGCTTTCGTTCTGCCGCCGCCCAGTAAAGTCTGGACCGAGTTCCTGCGCCTGTGGCAGGCCGAACGCTTGCTGTGGCACGCGGGTATCACTGCCTTCGAGGTGGTGGTCGGGTTTGTGCTCGGCTCTGTGATGGGTGCAGTAATTGGTTATGCGTTGGGCATGTCGCCCCGGGTGGAGGCGGTGCTCTCGCCCTATTTGCTGGCCTTGCAGATTGCGCCCAAGGTGGCTTTTGCGCCGCTTTTCGTGATGTGGCTGGGCTATACGATTTACCCCAAGATTTTGGTGGCCATCCTCATTGTGTTTTTCCCGGTCTTGATCAATGTGCTGTCGGCGATGCGAACCATGGACGGGGATTTGATCAATTTGGCGCGTTCATTTTCAGCCACCCGGTGGCAGGTGTTTCGAATGGTTGAGTTTCCAAGTACCCTGCCCCCTCTGTTTTCTGGTTTGCGCATTGCCAGCACGCTGGCGGTCATCGGGGTGGTGGTTGGCGAGTTGGTGGGCGGCAATATGGGTCTGGGGTACCTGCTGGTTTTCCTCGAAGGGCAGGGCAATACCGCCGGCGCCTTCGGTGTGATCGGTGCACTGACGGTGATTGGCATCCTGGCGTATTACGCGGTGGTGCTGGCGGAGTTGCGTGTCCTGCATTACCTTGCCACCGTCGATCGCATGGGTCATTGAGGCGCTGTCACCATGAGTTCGGAAATTCGATTGGACGGTCACAAAGTGCTGGTCACTGGATCGGCCCGCGGTTTGGGTGAGAGCTTCGCGCGTGCTCTCGTGGAGGCCGGCGCGCAGGTGGTACTCAGCGATGTCTTGCATGAGCGCGGCCAGGCATTGGCCAAGGAACTGGGCTCCAAGGCCTGTTATGTACCGATGGATCTAGCCAATCCGGTGGACATAGAGACCGGCGTGGCCCGCGCCGCTGAGCGCTGGGGCGGGCTCGATGGATTGATCAACAACGCGGCGCTCACCAACTCTGGCGGAAAGTACTTCAATGAAATTTCTATCGAAACCTGGGACCGGGTCATGCAGATCAATGTACGGGGTAGCTGGCTGGTGACCCGTGCCGCGCATCCGCACCTCAAGGCCAGCGGGCGCGGACGGGTAGTGAATCTGGCCTCCGATACGGCTCTGTGGGGCGCCCCCCGATTGCTGGCTTATGTTGCCAGCAAGGGGGCGGTTGTTTCGATGACCCATGCGCTGGCCCGCGAGCTCGGCCCCGATGGCATCACCGTCAACGCAATCGCGCCGGGTTTGACGCTGGTCGAGGCTACCGAATATGTGCCGCAGGAGCGGCATGCGCACTATCTGCAAGGCCGGGCAATTGCGCGCCCCCAAGTGCCCGCCGATGTCAATGCAGCGGCGCTGTTCTTGCTTAGCCAGGGCAGTGGCTTCATCACAGGGCAGCTGCTACCGGTCAACGGCGGCTTCGTCATGAATTAAGAGGAGAGTTGCGATGGATGAACATGCCCGCAAAGTGCTGACGGCTGCCAATCAGCCGCATTTCAATCAAAACGGTTTGCTTAACGCGCAAATTCCACCGGAGATAGACATACAGGCCAGCATGTTGCAAAAATCTGACCAATCGTTTGCCGACTGGATGGACAGTCGTGTGGCCCGCAAATCGACGCGTCGCTACGACTGGGATGCCCTGAAGTTCCAGGCTGATTTTGATCCCCGCTATCGCCGGGCGCAGATGCGTTATGTGGGCACCGGTGGTACCGGGTTGGCCAGTGATTCCAACACCGTGCCGTCGGCGCACTTTACATTTTCCACCATGGTGATTCCGGCGGGCAATATCGGCCCTTCGCACATCCATTACGATGTCGAGGAAATCTTTTTCGTCATGCGTGGCCAGATGAAAGTGGTCTGCGAAAAAGACGGGCAGCGCTGGGAGGCCACGCTGGGCGAGCGTGATTTGATTTCGGTGCCTCCTGGGGTTTACCGCGAGGAGCACAACACGGGCGACGAGGATGCACTTATGTGCGTGATGCTCGGTACTCCTAAGCCGATCACGCCGGTGTATCCCCCGGATTCGCCCCTGGCAAAAATCAAGCGCTGACGCCCATGACACTCAGCGATCGAATCAGCCTGTCGGCCCCGTTGTGCCAGGTAGACACGCCCCTCGGGCGCATCAGCTACCGGCAGGCTGGCTCTGGGGAGCGGGTTTGTGTGTTGCTGCATGGTATTGGCTCGGCTTCGGGCAGTTGGCAAGCGCAGCTCGATGCAGCTCATGGACGGCCCGACCTGCGCTTGCTGGCCTGGGATGCTCCCGGGTATGGCCTCAGTGCGCCAGTGGCCGACGATCACCCCGACGCTGATGCCTATGCCCAACGCTTGTGGGCCTGGCTCGATGCCCTGCAGGTTCGCGGGCCGGTGGTCTTGGTGGGACATTCGCTGGGCGCCATCATGGCTGCGCGCGCCGCCGTGCAGCAAAGCGCAAGGGTTCGACGGCTCTTGCTTCTGGCGCCGGCTCGCGGTTATGGCGAGGCGGCGCAGGACGAACGGGAGCGTGTGTTGACGCAGCGACTCGGACAGCTGGCGCAGCTGGGGCCACAGGGCTTGGCTCAAGCGCGCGCCGCTGCCATGCTCTCGGATCGGGCGCGGCCCGAGTGGGTGGAGCAGGTGCGCCAGCAGATGGCCTCCATTCATCCGGCCGGCTACACCCAGGCGGTGCATCTTTTGCTTGGCGCTGTGGTGTCTCGGGACTTGCTGAGCTTGCGCGACTGTGGACTCACCGTCGAGGTGGCCAGTGGCGAAGCCGACAACATCACGCCGCCAGCGGCTTGCGACAAAGTCGCGCAGTCCGCCGGTGTGCCGCGTCTCTCGCTCGGTCCGGTCGGACACGCTTGCGCCATTGAGGCGGCCGCAGCCGTGATCGGGCTGATCGATCG
>Ga0194129_10009597_pt1 | contig 10795 bp, 8 predicted proteins | sample TA2KigCa35mmetaG_FD_150862 | JGI IMG/M metagenome (GOLD analysis project Ga0194129, IMG submission 150862) | Freshwater microbial communities from Lake Tanganyika, Tanzania - TA2015038 Kigoma Deep Cast 35m | ecosystem: Environmental > Aquatic > Freshwater > Lake | place: Tanzania: Lake...
AGACGACGCCGTCGGCAGCGGCCTTGAACTCCTCCAAACCCTGCCGCGCCTGCCGCATTCGCTTCGGCCCCTCGCAATCGAACGGCAGCGTGACGAACGCCAGCGACAACGCGCCGCACTCCTTCGCTACGCGCGCCAGCACCGGCCCCGCACCGGTGCCGGTGCCTCCCCCGAGGCCGGCGCAGATGAAGACCATGTCCACGCCCGTGCACAGCCCGCGCAGCCGCGCCTCGTCTTCCTCCGCCGCTGCACGACCGCGCTCTGGGTCTCCGCCGGCACCGAGGCCGCCATTAAGCTTTAAGCCGAGATGGATTTTATCAGGCAGCGGAATCTGCGCCAAAGCTTGTGAATCCGTGTTCAATACAATCATCTGCACGTCGGCAAAGCCCGTGCCGTGAATCTGCGACACGACGTTGCCGCCGCAGCCGCCGACGCCAAACACCTTGATGGTGAGCTGCTTCCTCACCGGGGCCGAAGCGGGAGTGGTTTCAGTCGTGGTCATGGCGATGAGCAGGATGATTTTTCAAAGTTAGCATCAAAAGATTCCGAGCGAGCCGGCGAGGTGCTTGAGCTTGCCGACGAGGCCGACGCGTCGGAGGCCCTTCTGGCGCATTGCTCCGTATTTAACGAGGCCGACGGCGGTGGCGAGCTCGGGGTCATCCGTCGCAGAACGCAGGCCGCCGACTGCATTCGCGCGTCCCAAGGTCGCGGACAGGCCAAACACTTCTTCCGCTAGTTTGTCAATCCCCGGGATGCGCGCACCTCCGCCGCAGAGGCAAACGCCCGCTCGGAGCTGGTCGTGGAAACCCTGCTCGCCGATGTCCTCGTCAATCAGCTGCATTGTCTCCTCCAGCCGCGCGACCATGATGCGCCTGAGATGCTCCAAGTTCACGCGGCGGTCGGGGAAACCGTTTTCGCTCGTGAGCGTGAGCGTCTGGCCCGCCGCACCTCCGATGGTCGCCGCGCCGTGCTCCTGCTTGAGCATGGCCGCACGCGCTGGAGCCATACGCAGGCCGTAGCTAAGGTCGTTCGTCACATGGTCGCCGCCCACGGCGAGGATGCCCGTGTGCTTAATGACGCCGTCGGCGTAAACCACGTATTCCGTCGTGCCCGCACCCAAGTCCACGACCAGCACGCCCATCTGCTTCTGCTCGTTGTCGAGCAAAGCAAGCGACGAGGCGAGGCCGCTGAAGACTAATTCCTCGACCTCCAAGTTCAGGCCCTTCACCACACGCACCGGATTTTGCAGCCGCGTCGTGACGCCGTGAACGACGTGCATGTCCAACTCCAGCTTGCAACCCAGCATTCCTACAGGATCGGCGATGCTGGCTTGGCCATTGAGCGTGAAGTGCTGCCGAATAGCATGTAGGACGGTGTTCTCGGACGGGCGGTTGAAGACCTTTGCGTTCGCAAGCACTTCGTTCACATCCGGCTGGGAAATCTCGTGGTCGTCCGACGCAGCGGTGAAGACGCCGTGCGTGTTGAGGCTCGTGAGATGCCCACCGGTCACACTTAGATAAACGCTAGCAATCTCAACGTCGGCAGACCTCTCAGCCTCAACGATGGCGTTACGTACGTCCTCGGCGGTTAGGTCCGCATTAACCACCTCACCTTTGCGCACACCGCGCGACGCGTGTTGCCCAATGCCAATTACATTGACACCGCCAGAGTCAGTGACCTCACCCACAACGGCGGCGACTTTGGCACTGCCAATCTCAAGACCGACGATGACGGTAGTTTTCTCGGGGAATAGAAGGTTAAGCATTTTTTCTCCGGTAAGGCGCAGGTTTGGCTGGCTTGGCGGGCGGAACGGGCACGGTGCTCGCCTCAACCCAGCGGGCCGGCAGGTTTTGCGAAATGGAAACGTCGAGCGTTGAAATCACCTTACCCTGCTGGGTGGCCACGTCCTGTACCGCGCGCCAACGGCGGATCTGCGTGTCAAAGTCACGGTGCGAAGCAAAGGTGATTTCACCGCTCGTCGAAGTCGTCGCTGTAAGGACTTCAAGGCCAGACACGTCCACGCGCCGAATGTCCACCCGACCAAACATTGCGGAGCGCTCGAAGTGCGTAAGGAATCGGAGCGCAGCACGCACTTGCGCTGACTCGACTTGCCGGCCGGGCTTAAGCTCGACCGGGTTTACGCCAGTCAGCGCGGGTAACCAGTCAATTTGCAGCGCCGTTGGATCAGCGACCATTGCACGGTTAGGGGGCACCATGACGTACCCGCCCGCGTCCAGCAGGTGAGGCAAGTGCGTAAACCGCCCACCCTCCTGCCGCGTTACGACCACCTGCGCAACCGGCACGCGCTCGGTCACGCGGATGCGTAGCGTGTCTGGCAGCACGCGCTCGACAGCAGCAGAATGAATGTAGTCGCGCAACTCGAGGTCACGCTTGATGCGCGCAAGATCAAGACTCATTAGATTCTCGCCCACACGCACACCCGCAATGCTGCGGAGCGACTCGACGGTAAGGATGCCGTCGGTTTGCAGGTCGATGGTTCTGGTCGCAAAGGCTGAATTCTCGGTCACGAATTCGCGCACGGCCCAATCCACGCCACGCCAACCAAGCAAGAGCACCACCGCCGCGCCAAACAGCACCGTGAGCGCCTGCATCGCGAAACGCGTGCGCGCTGCTTGAAGCTGATCGGTGCGCAACTTCACGCGCAATACGTTTTGGTTCTCGCGGTGGAGACGACGGTTGCCTATGAGGAGCCGAGCTAGTTTGCGGAGCATGGTATTAATGGTCTAACCAAATATGAACTCTAATGGTCGAGACTGTTTTGCTGCATGGTGGACAAGCGTGAAAGCGCCCCCACGCACTAAGCGCAACGCCCCAGACTGGCCGCGCAAAATGCTTTCGGCTTCACCCTCCCATCCATGTCCAGCGGAGTTCATTTGTGTTTTAAATCAGTTACTGCGCTGCCGCGCGAGGTCCACCATCATCTGGCAAAGTTGATTGTAGCTCAGGCCTGCAGCAGCAGCGGCTTTAGGCAGCAAGCTCGTGGCCGTCATTCCAGGCAGGGTATTCACTTCGAGCACCACCGGGTCGCCGTTGGCACGCACCATCACGTCCACACGCGCGTAGTCGCGACCGCCGATCGCGTTGAACGCCCCACGGGCCGCGTCTTGGATGCGCGCTGTCGTCGCCGCGTCGAACTCCGCCGGGCAGAAGTATTCCGTGGCACCGGCCGTATATTTGTTTTGGTAGTCGTAGGTGCCTTGCTTTGGCCGCACCTCCACCACCGGCAAAGCACGCCCGGCAAGAATACCAACCGTGGTCTCGCGCCCGAAGATGCGCTCCTCCATCAGTACCTCGCTATCAAACTTAAGTGATTCCGCTAGTTTCGAGGAAAATTCTGCTGGTGAATCCACGAACTGGAGGCCGACGCTGCTGCCCTGCCGCACGGGCTTAAGCACGACCGGTGTCTCCCAACCATCAGGCCAAGGCGCCAGCGCCGAGTTGAAGGTCACGGACTTTGCCGTTGGCACGCCTTGCGCCACGCACTTCTTCTTCGTGAGCACTTTATCAAACGCCAGCCGACTCGCCTCCGGGTCACAACCAGTGTAAGGCATTTTTATCGCATCCAGTTCGCGCTGCACCGTGCCGTCTTCGCCGTAAGTGCCGTGGAGCGCGAGGAAGACAACCTCCGTCCCGGCGGGCAGGGTCCACTGCCCCGGCCCCTGCGGGTCAAGCTCGTGGACGGTGTTGCCGTTCGCACGCAGCGCCGCCGCCACCGCCGCGCCTGTGCGAAGCGAGACTTCGCGCTCGGCACTCGGACCACCGAGCATGACGGTAATGGTCAGTTTGCTTGGCATTGTTCAGGAGGTGTTTTTGGCCAACGTTGTGCTAGTCCTCGCCGATGATTTCCACTTCTGTTTCCAACTCGATACCGCGTTGATCCCTTGCCCGGGTGCGGATAATCTCAATGAGGGTCTGTACATCGCGCGCGGTAGCCGAGCCGGCATTGATGATGAAGTTACCGTGCACGTCAGACACCACCGCGTCACCGACGCGTGTGCCCTTGAGACCAAGTTCATCAATCAACTTCCCAGCCGGACTAACTTTCGTATTTTTGAAAATGCAGCCCGCGCTCGGCTCTTTCGGCTGGGAGGTCCAACGCTTCTGCTGGCATTCCTTTAGCCGCGCCTCAACCTGCTCGGGAGATGCCGAGCGGCCTGTTATCACCGCACCAAGCGCAACAGCGGACTTGAGCAGCGGACAACTTCGGTAAGTCGTCTGCACCTCGTTTACGCTGAGTTCATGTGCCACACCTGCGTAGTCCATGTACCGCAGCGTCGCGACCACATCAAAGGTCCAGCCGTTCATTGCACCGGCGTTCATGCGAAGCGCGCCCCCAAGGTTGCCGGGAATCCCTTCGAGAAATTCTAATCCACCAAGGCTGTGACGTTTCGCTGCGAGCGCAATATCTCTGAGTTTAGCCCCCGCACCGCACCGGAGCTGGCCGGCCTCAAAAGCAATGCGCGTAAAATTGGGCGCACCGAGGTGAATGACTATGCCGCGAATACCACCGTCACGAATGAGTAGATTCGACCCCCGCCCGAGCATAAAGAAGGGCGTATCGTGGTCACAACAGAACCGCAGCACTATAGCAAGTTCAGCTTCATCTGCCGGCTCGACATAAAGCTCCGCTGGGCCGCCAACGCGCAGCGTGGTGCGTTTGGCGAGCGGCTCGTTGCATCGCAAGACAGATGCTGGCGAGAGCAATGCACGAAGTTGCGCCGCAAGGTCGGCAGAGGCGGGCGCGATGATTGGCTCGGCGCAGGTCATGGGATTGCCGACTGGAGCGTGACGGAGGAAGCCGAACCGCCCTCCAAGCTGTGGTGTTTGACGGACTTAGCGAAACGAGCAGGTGGCTGCCAAGCCGCCTCTTCTTCCTCATTGCGTGCGGCGAACGGCAAGCCGCACGCGCGCAGGATGCGCTCCGCGATGTCTGCAGCGGCGCTAGATTGATGCCACTGCGCGAGCGCACCTTGCATTTGGACTCGCGCGGCGGCGTTCGTGAGCAGTTCGGAGACCAGCGCGGTGAACTGCACAGGCGAAGTTGTGCGCTGATTCAACATTCGCGCCGCACCAGTGTCGGCGAAGGCGCGGGCGTTGTGTGCTTGATGGTCATCGGCGGAAGTCGGCAGCGGGACAAGTATGGCCGGCACACGCATTGCCGCGAGTTCCGCAAGCGAGGAGGCTCCGGCACGGCTGATTACGAGCGTGGCCGCGCCAAGAGCCAGTTCCATTTCGGTAAGAAACGGTTGCACGATCGCCCGGCAAACCGTCGACCGTTGACCGCTATCCACACCGAAAGCTGTGCGCGCTTTGTCCACGTCATTCGCTCCGGTAAGGTGGAGGAATTGGAGCTCGGGATGACGAGTAGTTAATTCTGGGAGCGAGGCAAGCACCAAGTCATTCAGGCCGGTCGCGCCTTGGCTGCCGCCGGTGATGACGAGCGTGGGGCGCTGCGTGTCGAGGCCAAGCGCCATGCGGCAGCTGGCAGCATCGGCGGGCGCGAACTGCCCGCGCACCGGCGTCCCGGTGACGGCATGGCGTTGAATCCACAGGCGATGCGCAGCTTGTGGGAAACCGACGAACGCCTCATCGACGACATGAGCAAGCCACCGGTTGGCGCGACCCGGAATAGTGTTCGATTCGTGGAGAAAAGTCTTTGCACCGAACTGCTTTCCAGCCAGCACCGGGGGCGCACTGGTGAAACCTCCCATGGCAAGTACGGCCCGGGGCGGGCGCAGGGTAAAAAGTTTCTTCGACGCTTGATAAGACGTCAGGGAGGCACGGGCGAAGGTGAACAAGTTACCTTGTAGTGCGATGGCTGGTAGGGTGGTAACTAGCACGTCGCGCACGGCACGGACAGCCTGCTGGTCGACTTCCTTGGGCGACACGAGCAGGAGTACATCGCACTCACGGCGCCGTAACTCAGCGGCGACAGCCAAACCTGGAAAGAGGTGCCCACCCGTGCCACCGCAGGCGATGGCAATAAGAGGCTTTTCCGAGGCAGGTTGCATCAGGTCGGGCGCGGCAGGGCGGTGAAAGGATTGTCGTCGAGAGGCGCGGCGACGGTGAGAGGCTTGTCGTGCGCGCGGCGCGCAACGGAAAGGACGAGGCCGACGCTGGCGAGTAGCACGACGAGGTTCGAGCCACCGTAACTGATGAACGGCAGCGACAGGCCCTTGTTGGGCAGAACCATGGTGGCGACGCCTATGTTGATGAACACCTGAACGCCCACTAGGAAGGTAATGCCGATCACAAGGAGCTGGCCGAATAGGTCACTAGCGCGCCAAGCGATGTTGAAGCCGCACCAGCATAATAAACCGTAAAGCGCCAGTAAGCCCAGTGTGGCAACGAGACCGAACTCTTCCCCGATGATAGAAAAGATGAAGTCGGTGTGATGCTCGGGTACAAAGCCGGTTTTCTGCCGACCGTCGCCTAGGCCCACGCCCGCCAAGCCGCCCGTGCCTATGGCATACACGGACTGCAACTGTTGGTAAGCGACTGTTTTCTCGTATCGTTCCGGGTGCAGCCAAGCGTCAATGCGCGTACGCCGATTTTCGTTGCCGATCATTAGAACGCAGATGGCAGCGAATGCGATGACGCCTAACGGCACGAGATAGCGCGGACGAGCGCCAGCGATGAGCAGCAAGAGCCAAACGACAAGGCCAAGTAACATCGTGGTGCCGAAGTCCTTGCCCGCCAACACGAGCACGAGTGCCAAACCCGCAAGTGCAGCCGGCACCACAAGACCGCGCCAAAACTCACTCATCCGATCGCGGTAAATACTGGCGTAATGCGCCAGCACCGCAATGACAACGATCTTGGCAAGTTCGGAAGGTTGGAAAGTGAAGCCAGGGAACTCGATCCAACGACGCGCACCATTGATTTCACGGCCTTTGAAAGCGGCCCAAAAAAGTAACACGCACACGATACCCAAGCCGGGCCAAACGAGCTTGCGAAGCCACCGATAATCCAACGCCGCGCACAGGCAGCAGGCCCCCACACCTAGCGCGGCGAAGCGCGCCTGTTTGATAAGGTAGGCCTCAGCTTGCTGCGTCATGCTCGCGCTGTAGAGCATCACTAAACCCAGCGCAAGCAGGGCAGCTACGCAAAAAGTGAAAAGGGTCGCAGTGCGACGGAGGGTCATGACCAGGGGGAAAACGGATTATGGTTAGGATAAAAAGTCGCAGCCAATAGAGGGCTCAGGCGGTGAATCCTCATCCCCTTCTTGATCCTGCTCCACACGCAACCACTAACCGCTTTAATACCCGCGCTCCGGCTGGCGACCGACGGGACGAAGCGGGGCGGCACTCCATGCCTCGCTCTCGACCCGTCGTCGCCAGTCAACCGGTGCATCGGTGATTGGGTTAGTTGGTTGATTTTTGCGTCTGGTTAGGGCTTGGGTGTTGGGGTTGGTTCGATTGGCAGCGGGGCTGCCGGTGACAGCGTGGGCAAGGCCGGGGTGACGGGGGCCGGCTCAGTTTTTGGGGCGGTCGTGCTTGAGGAGGGCGCGGGCAATGCCTTCGTGCCACCAGCAGGTAACTTAAGTTTCTGGCCAACGGTGATACGGTCGGTCTTTAGACCATTTGCCTCGCGCAGTTTGTCCACTGAGGTTCCATATTTACGCGCAATGGTGCCGAGCACATCACCAGACTTTACAATGTGCGTACTACTGTCGGCGTCAGGTGCGGCAGAATCAGCGGTCTTGGCCGCTGTCGCTTTTGGCGTCTTAGGAGTTGGCGCGGGGATGTTCAGCTTCTGACCAATTTTGAGCTTTGTGGAATCCACGCCGGGGTTGGCCCCCTCGATGGCCTTCACCGTGACGCCGTATTTTTTTGCAATGATTTCGAAGTATTCGCCCTTGATGACAACGTGAGTCTTCGCCTCGCCGGGAGTGGGATCCGGCGCAGCGGGCGGGGGCGTGATTGCGACCGGCGGCGGTGTTACAACTGAAGGCGGTGTGATGGGGGCAACCGGTGGCGGCGTTACAATTGGTGGCGGCGTGATGGGGGCAACTGGTGGCGGCGTAGGCACGCTGCCGATAGGTGGCAAGGTCCCTGGAGCAGGCGGGACTGGCAAGCCGAGGTCGGCGGGCGGCGTAATGGGCGGCAGCACCGGTTCGGGCGCCGGTCGCTTTGGCTCTGGCTTGGGTTCGGGTTTGCACCCGGCCATCAAAATGCCGCCGAGCACCACGGCATGAATGCCGAGGAAGATGGCGACAATGACGGGCAGGTTATTTTTTCGCCTGGCTTTCTGCTCAAGGAGCGAGCCTTGCGGGTTTATCGGATTTGGAGTGCTCATATGGTGTGTGACTTTGGTGGCAGCTTTGTCTGCTCACCGGAGTTGGCCATTCTCCGGTGAAATTTTTAGTCAGATGCTAAAAAAAATTTTGTTTCGTCTCGCGACTAGGTTTCCTGTCTCAACTGCTTTTTTTGTCCGCCCCCATTTGTAGGGGCTTCAGCGGCCGCACCGCTATTAGTTGTGCGCTGTATCTGCTCGACCGCCTGTCGAAACACTTCACCCCGGTGGCGGTAATCACGGAACAAATCGAAGCTTGAACAGGCTGGGGACAGCAAAACGATGTCGCCCTGAGCCGCATTTTTCACAGCTTCATTAACCGCTTCTAACAATGAATCCGCTAACGTGCAAGGGGTAAAGAGGCTCCATGCGGCGCGTAACTTTTCTCGTGCCTCGCCCAAGAGAATCGCTTGCTTCACGCGCTGCGCCAGCCACGGCCCGAGGTCGTGGTATTCGAGTCCCTTGTCGCGGCCGCCGGCGATGAGCAAGACGTTCGGCTCACCGGGCTGCGCCGCGGGCATGGTCTGAAGCGCCTTGGCGACCGCGTCGAGATTGGTGGCCTTCGAATCGTTGATGAATTTGACGCCGTTGATCTCCGCGACCAATTCGCACCGATGTGCGCCAGGCTGAAAGCTAGCGATGGCCGCGACCATTTCGTCCAGCGGCAACCGCAGCACCCGCCCAACCGCAAGCGCGGCCATGACGTTCTCGGCGTTGTGTGGCCCGCGCAAGCGCGTCTTTTCCAAGTCGAGTAGCGGGCCGACCCAGTCCTCAATGCGACTAATGATCAGCGAGCGGTCGAGATAGATGTCCGCGCGGCGGTTGTTAGCGCTGAAGGTGATGAGCTTGGACGGCACCTTCACGCCGTGCGTGCGGAGCATCGCGAGCGCTTCTGTCTGCACAATGGCCCAATCGAACGGCTGCTGATTCTCGAAAAGGCGCGCCTTCGTGCGCGCGTAGTCGGCCATCGTATGATGCCGGTCAAGATGGTCGGGCGTGAGATTTAACAGCACCGCGACGGCTGGCCGGAAGAAGCAAGTGCTCTCTAACTGAAACGAGCTGACTTCAAGCGTGAGATAATCGAGCTGCTTGGTCTCGTCGACGACGGAACACAACGGCCGGCCAATGTTGCCGACGGCAAGTGTGCGCTTGTGGCAATGCGTGAGCAGATGGGCGATGAGTTCAGTCGTTGTCGTCTTGCCGTTCGTGCCGGTGACGGAAACGTTGAGGCAAACGGATTGCTGCCAGCCGAGTTCGAGTTCGCCAATTACGGGAATTTCGCGGGCGCGCAATCCCTTCACGAGCGGCGAATCTAAAGCCACCCCTGGACTAACCACGGCGAAATCAAACTGTCCGGCTGGCGGCAATGACAGGTCTAGTTCCACGTGCACACCAAGCTTACGTAACTCTTCCGCCTCTAAGCGCAGCACAGGCGTGTCGGAATTATCCATCGCCGTCACGCGCGCACCGCGCGCGACGAGCAGACGCGCCGCTGCTGCCCCGCTTAAGCCAAGGCCGATGACCAGCACAACTTTGTCTGGGAGCCGAAACATAGATTAGGCCGGGGCGAAACGATAGCGCCGTGGCGCGATTGAGATTTGAAGGCGCGCCAAAACACAGCCTGTCAGCTCATCACTCCAGTTCATTGTCGCATTCCCAGCCATAATTTGTTTTCTCGCTCGCAAGTTTAACGCAGCTTCAGCGTCGCCAGTGCGAGCACGGCGCATACGATGCACAGGATGTAAAACCGCGCGACGATTTGTGACTCATACCAACCGAGTTTCTGAAAGTGATGGTGCAACGGGGCCATGAGAAATACCCGGCGCCCGTTGCCCTCGCCGTAAAGCCGGCGCGTATATTTGAACCAGCCGCGCTGGATCATCACCGAAACGATTTCCACAACAAACACGCCGCCGGCAATAACCAGGACGAACGGCTGATGTATGAGCACCGCCATGATGCCCAGCACCCCGCCCAACGCCAACGATCCCGTATCGCCCATGAATACCTCCGCCGGATGGCAGTTGAACCAAAGGAATCCCAGGCTTGCTCCAACCATCGCCGCGCAGAAAACCGTGAGTTCGCCCGCACCCGGCACGAACGGCACAAACAAGTAGCGCGCGATGACCGCGTTGCCCGCGATGTACGTAAACACGAGGAAGACCGTAGTCACGATGAGCGTGCAACCGATGGCCAACCCATCCAGTCCATCTGTGATGTTGACAGCGTTGCTGCTGCCCACGATGGCGCAAACCGCAATGAACCCGCCGACCCACGCTGCGTCCGTTAGCACTGCGTTTTTGAAGAACGGCACCTGCACCTCGGTGATTAGCTGTCGCGTTTCCGGCATCCGCCAAAGCGTCCACGCAATGAACCCGGCTAAAACGAACTGCACGATCAGCTTCACGTGCTCCGCCGCACCCGCGCTTTTTTGCTCGGTCAGCTTCTTGTAGTCGTCGTAAAAGCCCAGCGCCGCGAG
>Ga0194129_10009600_pt1 | contig 10793 bp, 12 predicted proteins | sample TA2KigCa35mmetaG_FD_150862 | JGI IMG/M metagenome (GOLD analysis project Ga0194129, IMG submission 150862) | Freshwater microbial communities from Lake Tanganyika, Tanzania - TA2015038 Kigoma Deep Cast 35m | ecosystem: Environmental > Aquatic > Freshwater > Lake | place: Tanzania: Lake...
TGGATCAACGTTAAAACGTGTCATCGCTAAAAATTCAGAAAATTGATACAAATAGCTTTCAGAAACCGTCTTGTGATCGACCCAAAAACTTTCATTCACGACCGGCGGTGTCACCACGACCGTTTGATGTGTACAAATTTTTAAAATAATGAGCAGTTCAATAAAGGCGAACAACAACCCCCCTATCCCAAAAAATGTCGCCAAATTTCGCTCTTGCAAGAGCTTTTGACGCAAAGTATCAGCAATTCTTTTTTTCATACATTTATCCTAAGTAAAAACGTTGATTAGAAGGTGGTGTTACATAAAAAACTGTAAATGCTGGCAAGTGCCAATAAGCCAGTGCTTTTAAATAGGAAAGCCCCTGCTCGCCTTTTAGTTTTTTAATACCAATAAGCGCGCCTACAAAAAATATGATCCCAAGCAACGGCATGCCTATAAAAATAAAAAATAGACAAGGAACTACCGACAAAATAAATTCATCAAGCGTAAAAAATAATATTTTTACAGGTGCATCTAAATGCTTAGGGATGTAATATTTATCCATGATTCAAACTCAATAAAATGCTGGTAAAATGTTGGTAATCGCAATGGTAATAACCAGAACACCGAGAAACATCATGACGTTTTTGGTTTTAATATACATAGCTGCTGCTAAAGCAAAATCAATTAAAATCAACCACTTTCGTCCACTACCTTCTAATGTTTCTTTCATATCATCCGTTGTTCCTTCCAAAAGATCAGTCGCAAGAGCCTGTCGACATCCAAGCATCACGGTCAGTACCAACATGACTTTTAACCAGATTTTTGTTTTTTCTGATGTAAAAAAATTCGTTACCTGCTTAAATGATTTCTTAAGAGTTTTCATGAGATGGGTTCTCCTTGGTTTCAGTGGTTGTATGGGTGAGAACAGGACAAGGAGCTTGTTCGTTCCCACAAAATTCATATTTTTTCGGTGCATCTTCAGTCGCTTTCTTTTGTGTCACCGCATAAGTTTTACTCGTTTGATCCACTAAATTTTTTTGTCGCTCTAAATCTGCATTCTGACAAGCTGATAACAAGAGTGATATCGCAAGTCCCGTTATGACTGTTATATGCCGCATGGTCACCTCTTAAATTAAATTTGAGAGCTTGATATAAACATTCTATTGATCCCCACCAATAGATGTGTTATCTCGTTTTTCTCGCTCTCAAAACCGTTAAAATTAATTACCTTTCTAAATCGCTCTTGTTTTCCAATAATCATTAAATGACACGTCTTTACCCATTAAGGATTTATATCGGCGCTTTAATTCTTCCAAATACGCTTCTTTAATAGATTTTTGATAAAAAAATGTTGGTTGATGCATTTTTTCCATTTCTCTATCAAGATCATTAATCGCATACGCAATGTGATTAATATCCATAAGCTCGCGCGCCATATTTTTTATTTCACCATCTTCGTTCTCAAAGCAACTTTTTTGGATAGCAGGTTGAGAAAATCTATTTTCTTTTTTATTGTTCTTCTTTTTTCTGCAAAACATCTCGATTTACCTTAGGGTGGACAACGTGCTCGCCACCCTGCCCCCTACCCACCACTATGGGTTTTTCACAGAGCCGCAAACACGTTTATCCATAACATTAATAAATCCTTATGAGGATAGCGCGCTTGCCTTTGTTTATTTCATCTTGTTATAAACAAGCACGCATTCCATTCTTACCGCTTTAATCAAGCGGATTTTCTCCTGGGCTACATTCTTTTATTTATCAAAACAGCATTAACAAAGTTTTGCATATCCTTTTCAGAATATGGTTTTGTAAAATAACTTTGAATCGGTAAATTTTTAATTTTTTCTTCGATATAATTTATTGAAAATGCTGAATACACGTAGATAATGGCTTTATTATCAGGATGATTTTCGGCGATCCATTTCACGAAATCGCAACCATTACCATCCGGCAAACCTATATCAGTTAAAATACCGTCAAAAGACAAATCAAATTTTTCTAGAGCTTCAGCGTAAGTAGTGGCAACAGTGATATCGCAATTAAGCTTTTCAAGCATAGCTTGCGAATTGCGCAAAATGTACGGCGTATCTTCAACAAGAAGAATACGTAACTTTTCAGAATGATATGACATCACCACCGCTGTTCTCCATAAACAGAACATTGGTGATATCACTAAAGGTGTGATAGTATGAACTTGGCTAGAAGTTCGTGATCACCAATGATCCGAGTTTTACCGCTAAGCTAGAGTTACAGCTCTAGCTTAGCTTTATTATTATCCACTCTCTGATGCGAAGTTATCTATTTATAGATAACCATAATTCTTCTACGAAAACGTATCATCGATATTTTCTATATTAATTCAAAAAATTCTAAAATGCAACATAAAAAAGTGATATTTTTCAATTATAATTCAATTTTTTGTATAAAAATTCAAATTATGATCTTTTTGTGTGCGTGGCTTCAAAAAATAGCCCATTGATGATATAGTCTGGTTATAAACAATCAAATTAGTGACAGTTGTATTTATGTCTAAAACAAATAAGCTAGATAGCGTGTCAAAGCGGTTACGTTATTTAGTCGATACGCTGGGCATTAAGCAATCTCACATGGCGGAAAAGCTTGGAGTTTCCCCTTCTAATTTGCATTATATCTTAAATACTGATACTAAATTTTCAAAAAATGCTCAGAAAATTGCTGAGTACCTTAATGTAAATGAAGAATGGTTAAAAACCGGCAAAGGGGAAATTTACGAAGAAAATAGTACCGTTAAAACATATAAAGTCCCTGTTTACTATCCTGATCAACTCGGATTGTATTTTGATACTAAACAAGAGTTGATGAATACCGCCAGCTATTATATCACTACACAAGCGTACCTAAATAAATTGCTTGCTATTTATATTACCGATACTTCTTTTTCACCAAAATTTGAACCTAGTGATATCGTAGCGTTTGAAAGAACGCAAAATTTTAAAGATGGCGATATTCTATTAATTTACTCAAAGCAATATAAGGGGATTTTTATTAATTATGGATTTCATGTGGGAGACGAAATAATTTTACTCTCTTATCATGACGCTCCAAAAAAAATAATAGATAATAATGGTGATATCATTATTGGCGTATATCGCGAATGTCTAAAAAAAAATCGCTCTAATTAAACTATATAGGAGACCATTATGGCCAGAACGATTAAAAAAGTAGTGCACGATTTATCCCCTATAACAGATGGGTGCGTACAGTTAAGTTCAATTATTTTAGAGATTTTAGATGAAATTAAATTAAACGCTAAATTTGACAATAAAAAAATGTTTGATCGTTTGACTGAATGCGAAGAAGCTTCTAAAAATTTAGAATTATGTTCCGGTTTAATTCAAAAATACGTCTTTGACTTAAACAAAGAAGCCGATCGCGAAGGTATTACTAAAGATTAATCAATGACATTTTTTTGTCTAATATTTTTACATATTCTGGCACATCGTTACTTTTGAAATCAAAACCACTAGCAAGATAAATATTACGATATCCTTTCAGATGTAAGAGTTTAGCGACGTCAATTCCGTTAACTGGGCAGTTTAAGTTATAATCAAGACAAATTTTAGTGTCTAATGAAATTTTATGAATATTGTCAAGCAACTCATATACCGTATGATGAACGATTATATGTTTATTTTTTCTTGTATATAAAAAAGTAACAACGCTAGAGACCTCTTTGCTATCTTCTAACAAAACCAAATCTGCATTTTCTTGCGAATTATTAAAAACCATGTCTGAATTAAGGGTTATTTTAACGTTTGGCGCAAGTAATTTTGGTAAAATTTTTGTATTAAGTAATATTGCGCGTTTTATAATATCATTATCTTCATAATGACTAGTTACCAATACAGATTGATGATTTTTTATTTGAGTTATTACATCAAGCCCATTCATATCTTGGTTAATGAGCTCGTAATCAGCCAATAAAGTTATTTTTTCTGCATGGCTAGATTGATTGATATATTCAATGCACTCTTTTGAATCCGTAAAATGCCTTAACGTAATATTATGATTTGAATTTAGCATATCGGAAAATAAAGCATTCCATGCGCCATGGATTGATTCATCATCATCAAGTACAATAATCTCACTATCGTCTTTTATTTTAACTTCACCAGTAAACCAAACTGGCATAGGAGTAAGTTTAAAAATTAAATCTATTTTAGTACCTGCTCCCATAATTGATTCTATGCTAAATGTAGCGTCATAAATTTTTAAAAATGTTTTTGTTTGACTCCAACCAATTCCGTGTCCATCTAATTTATCAGTTATTCCCTCTTCACTTAATGTTATTTGTTGTATTTTATTTTTTGACATACCACTTCCATTATCCACAATAGAGATCACAACTTGATCTAAATTGTTGTGTATAGAAATAATTATTTTTCCATTTTTATGCTGAATAGCTTCAACTGCATTATTGACTAAATTTGACATAATACGTTTAAATCCAACGTGATTAGCCAAAATAAATGAAAAAATAGAATCTCCTGGCTCACAAGAAAATTCTATTTTTTTATCTTTATATTCCGCTCTTTTTTCAGACACTAAAGAAAGAATAGCTGCTGAAACAAGAATAGGTTGGGTGTCATATTCTGATGCATTCTTTTTATTTCCATAGCGATGTAAAATAACATTGGCGATATCTTGTATTCTGTTGGCTGCATTTCTCAATGTTACTCTTTGAGTTTCAGGAATCTCAACGCACTCTCTAGCCAACATTAGTATCGCAGCAACAGGTGAACGTATATCGTGAGCAACTTGTTCCGCAATTTTGTATAAATCTTTTTTAGCCTTTTCCTTTTCTTTTCTTAAATTTATGCTATTTGAGATAAATTTTTGCAAAGAAATATATTCTTTAATAGAAAAATTGTTATCTATCTCTTCCGTTTGTTCATTGTTCATCAGTAAATCAATATTTTTTTGGATTTTCTGAATAGGTTCCTCAAAAGATCTACTCATAAGAAGAGATAAAATAACCACGACTATAGAATACAACATGACAAACAAAGGTAATCCAACAAATACTTCTTTATTTAAAATTGAAAAAATATAAGCGAATAAGAAAAAGAGAAGAAAGCTGCAAATCGAAGTGGTAAAACCCCAAAAAGCTAATGTACTCCTTAGTGTATCATGATCAATGAACCAATCCTTTATTACATAGTTTTTGTGTTTTTTTATACTAAAAACTGAAAACATTCCAAATAACATACCTAAAAACCATAATAATTCCCCATAGGAGAATAATGGCGTTGTTTGAGAAATTTCTGTGTAGGTTAAGAAAAAATCTCCTGTTATTAAAATTATTATCCCTGAAAGCATTAAAAAAATACTTGAATTATTAGCATACATTAGACTGATAATTGCCACATCAAATAATACTAATTCAACGGTAAGCATAGCTATTTGCGCAATATTTTCCCAAGAAAAGCTGTTTACTGCGAAATGAATTGATGAGGAAAATAAAAAAATAATAACTAAATCTGCCAGTAAAAATATTATTACTTTTCTGAAAAACTTCTTAAAACTCAAGACGTTTTTTAACAAAATTTTAGTTAAAAATGTTATCATTATAATACTATAAACTATACAAGGAGCATAATATAAAAGAAAATGAAGAAATGATAAGCTCATTAAATATTTATCATCTACATAAGCCGCGAAATAAAAACAAAAATTTACTAAAAAAAGCCATATATTCGTTGCGAACATCCATACAACAAATTTTTGATTGTCTTGCAAACAATTTTTCTGGTCTTTATAAATTTTAAATAAAGTAAATAAAATAATTCCACTTATTAAAAATTCTAAATCTGCTGATAGCTCACTTACGATTAATGCACCATTTGGTATAAAAAAGCTAATGGCTAAAAGCATTAGCCATAGACCTATTATTGATAAAATTGGTTTAGAAAGACTAGTTTTAGTTTTTTCATTTAAAGAAAAAATGCTCATATTATTCCTTCCTTATTTATATACCAAAACTAGTTTAGTTTTTATTATTTTGTATTTAATAGTAGATTTTTACAATTTAAATATTCTTCAGATTGGAAATAGTCTTTCAATTGAGAATTTTTTTCTTCTTTTTGCATATAAAGAAGAGGCATAGCTACAGGCGCTTGAAACTGAATACAGTCAGTCACCATGAACCCTTTACGTGTGAATGTAATTAGTGAATCAGGAAAACAAGACCACACAAAAGCAGAAATGCAATCTTTTTTCTCATTAACGGCTAAAACCTCAGCAACCTCATAAAGTTTAGACCCATATCCCTGTCTTCTAAGTTCCTTATTTAGCGCAATTAATTCCACGAGTACGCCATCTTTAACTGGGAATCCAAACCATGGCGCAAAAACTTCCATAACCCTAGGGTGCACGTGAGGCGTGTAATCAGGCATAGTAGCAAATTGCTCTACAGTTGCAGCAATAATACAACCGAGAACAGTATCTTCATTGCCTTCTTTTACTAAAACCGTTGTATAAGGTAATCTGTCATTAATTACCCATTTAAGCATAAAGTCTTCGTAGCTTTGATTAAGATTATTACCTTCAGCGAATTCTTTCCAATAACAAGTGATTGTTAGATAAGGTATAATTTGGCTAGCGTGAATTGGTTGTGCTTTAATTAACTTATACATTGTTTTATTCCTATTCTATAAAGAAATTATTTATCTGATATACATTCTTCGAAACCATAATTTGATTTACCTTCGTAAGCTGGTTCATAGTAGAATTTTTTTATAGTTATTTTTTTATGCTTTGTTGAAACAGAAGCAATACCCACTCCTCTATCGTTCATATTTTTATCTGGGCTTTCGAAATACATAGCCACGTCATCACCACTAGCTGCTGCAAAACCTATATACTTGTTCGATGTACCAACTTCTGCAAACTCTAGGTCATAGCTCATATAACCCTGTTTGGGTAAACTAGCCTGAGGGTTGTTTTTTACTTTTAATATTTCCTGAAAAGTTCCATCAATTTGATCATTAATATGGCATTTATACGTACCACTCAAATCATTGGCAAACGCAGTACCAATCAAACCAACTGATAGAAAACCAACTATTAATATTTTCTTCATTGTCATGACCTCAAATGTAAGATTTAAAAATTTAGCATATTTTTTAATAAAAATCAAAAAAAAATGTTTTTTCATTTGAAATTTAAATAAAAATACCAAAAAACTTAATTTATTCGTATAAATTAGCTCATAAAGCTACTGTTAATAATATCACTTAATTAAGTACTCCTTTTTCTTTTCGGGCCATATGTGCTTTCTATAATACGAACTTAACTTAACTTCTTTTGGTGTTATATCTCTTTCGCCTTTAGTTTTGTCAGATATAATTTTTTCAACTTCTTTATCACTAATGTCTATTTTCCAGGCCTCAAAGGCGATTTTGTAAGTTTCTTCTTCAAGTTTTTTTAGTCTATCAGTCTCAGCTTTTTTTAATGCCAGTAGCTGTTGTTGAGCAATTTCTTGAGGTGAGACATAATTAGATTCTGTCCACAACTGCCCTTTTCGTAAAACACCCATAAGCACATTTAATGGCTCAGAATATTTTTTCAAATTTGGATTATTTTCCAAACCAAAGGCAAAGTGATTAATTGATTCTTGAACAACCTCAGGAGTATTAAGAGCTTTTAAATATAATTGTCGTAGCTGCGTAACCGAAAAACCAATTTCTTTGAGAGGTTCAATATTGATTGACGACCAATTCTCAGGCAAATCTTCCGCAGTCTTAGTAGTAATATTTATATTATTACTACTATATAGGGGATTATTGTTTCTATATTCGTTCCTATTTATGTACCCAATTTCATCTAAAGAAAGTGGCGTGCAATCAAACAAATTGATACATTCTTTTATAACAAAATCAGGAACTAAGACGTAAGTACTACCGTGACGACCTCGTTCTCCTTTCGCTTTTAATAAAATTAATTTTTGTTGCAATCTTTTAATAGAAGTTCTTGCTACATCTTTATCTGAGCTTATTCTTTCTGCCAGCGTAGAAATAGGTATATTTATCGTATTAGTTATTTCTTTTAAGCTTTTTATATGAGCTGTAATTTGCTCCATTATTTTTTGTTGATATCCGCTAGTTTTTCTTAAAACTTTAAGAATATGAGCTTCAGATTTTTCATTATAAGGAGATGATAAATTTTCTACAGTTTCACGAGCAGGTGCATTCTTGTTTTTAACAACAGTTAACGGTAAATCGTTCTTATATTCGTTCTCACTTTCGTTTCTATTTTGTTCCGATATCTGTACCTGATTGTTCCTATTTTCGTCCCTATTTTGTTCCGATATCTGTACCTGATTGTTCCTATTTTCGTACCTATTTTCTTTTTGCACAACTTCTTCTATGATAGGCATTTCTTGAACAGCATAATCCCACGCCCGCCTTTTTTGCGGTTGAAATACCGGACGAGTTTTACTTCTTGATTCAGCCTTCTTTAAAAGGTCTGCTGCTGTTGCCATAAAAGTCCCCTACCCTACTTTTTTGCTTGGGTTAGTTTTCATCATTTCAATTACTTCTTTTGCAAGAGCATCAATATCTTCTTTTGCCGTAGATTTTTTAAGAGTGTCAAAAATTGTTTTTTCTTTTTGCTTCATATTAGGAAATTCTTGACTGGTTCTAATCACACATCTATCTAATAACCGGGAAGCATATGCGGGGTCTTGCATTAATTGGCTTATATAGCCAGAAGAAAGAATAGTTCTGGAATCAAATTTATTTAATAAAATTTTCCAATTAATTTCTTTATCGAATTGTTCATGAATATTTTTAATTTCCTTATCCATGATTTGTATTCCCTCATAAGAATATACGTCTGGATTTAGCGGGGAAATTACTACATCGGCACATAACATTGCAGCGCATACTGTAGAACCTAGAGTTGGAGGACAATCAAAAATAATCAGGTCATAATTCCTAAATACTTGTTCAAAAATTTTATTGAAAATTTGTTGAGGATTTACACGATTAATCATCATATACCCATCAAGTGTTACGTTATCCAAGCGACTAGGAATAAGGTCGAGACCAGGCATTACTTGTAATATAGCATCTTCGGCTTTTGCCTTATTTTCGATAAGATCGATCATCACCGGGCAACTCTTGGCTTTTTCGTCCATGCCCAAACCTTTAGTTAAGTTTGCTTGTTGATCGACATCAATACAAAGAACACGAAGACCATATAGGGCTACGCGAATTGCCAGAGCCTCTGCTAGTGTAGTCTTCCCTACTCCACCCTTTACAACCGAAATTGCTATCTTCAATTGCTTAACGTTATGATTAATGATCCCTCTTGCGGTGTCGTGCCCAAAGTAAGTCTTATTTTGAGCTTTTTTTACTTTCAACCCTTTTGACTTCACTTTGTTATGTATCGCTTGAACGGTCATATTTAAGTATGATGCGATTTCCGCCGCAGTAATTTTTGGATCGATTTCCATCATTTCCTCGTTTTTTTTTAAGAAATTGGCATTCTGATACTATTAATTTAAACAAACACAACACAAATAGCAAGATATTTTTAAGAAAAGATAATTAAGATAGCAATTTTAACAACTACAATAAGTCGCACGCTTATCTATATGATTGATACTACTGCTTAGCTTTATACTGCTTAGCTTTATATAGCATCATGATTGCCAGAAAAATTATAAACCAATATCGATCCTATATCTGTACCAATTTCCGTTATTATATTTGTATCTATTTATTTATATAGGTACAAATATTGGAACGTTTTTGTTGTCGTATATTTAGAATAAATTGATACCATATAAGTTCCTATATTTGTTCTTTTTTAAGTTCCTATATTTAGGCAAATAAACTTAAATACATGTTCTTATATATGTTCTTATTTAATTAAAAATTTTGTTGCTACCTTTAAATTATAAAAAAATATTTTTTAAATTTCATGCTCTAAAATTGAGTTAAAATAACTTGTTCCTATTTTTGTACCTATATCTAAAAACATAAATTCTTAATTAGCCACACAAGTTTGTTCCTATATTTGTTACTATATTGTTTTCTTATGATTGATATTTTTTAATTTTATTTGTTCTTATATATGTTCCCATATGTGTACTTGTTATTTTAAATAGGAACTAATATAGGTACATAATAATAAAAAAAATTATTCAAGTTATGCTAGCAGGTTTGTTCTTATATGTTTCTATATTTGTTAATATATATGTTCCTATTATTGTTACTATATAATGACATGGTTAAAAGCAAAATCTATAAAGTTGCTATTAATTTAATGATAATTGGCTTAGATGCTCCAAGAAGAGGCCGCTAGAAATTCAAATAATAATTAACAACAATCACAGCAAACATTTTTCCCACCAAGCCTTTTATAATTACTTTAATTAGATGTTCTTATATTTGTACTTATATTGTTTCTATAATTGTTCCTATATTTAGATAAAAAATAACCATAATTAATTATTTAGTTTGAAGAGGATAAGATTATGTCTCATGAACTGTAGTTTTTATATACAAAATGTTCCACGTGAAATTTTAATGCGGTAAACTTACAAGTAGATATTACAGAATTAAAAGTTAAAAATTAAAATTAGTTTTACTAAATTATGGATTTTTTACCAGGACAGTATATATTTTACCCAAACCAAAGAAGATGAAAGATTTTAAATGCTTAATAAAAGTTTAATGCTAGGTCAAAGCGATGAAAGAAAAGGGGAGGGTGGCAGCAATGACGCATCAACTTTCAACCCCCGATAAATGCCGGGTTTTCGA
>Ga0194129_10009607_pt1 | contig 10785 bp, 15 predicted proteins | sample TA2KigCa35mmetaG_FD_150862 | JGI IMG/M metagenome (GOLD analysis project Ga0194129, IMG submission 150862) | Freshwater microbial communities from Lake Tanganyika, Tanzania - TA2015038 Kigoma Deep Cast 35m | ecosystem: Environmental > Aquatic > Freshwater > Lake | place: Tanzania: Lake...
TTTGGTTTTCGTCTTTTTGTAGAAAAAATATAAACAAAATTTTATTAGAAGGAGCACAAGGATTTGAACTTGATATTAATTGGACGAATAATTATCCTTATTGTACTTCTTCAACATGTACTCTGGGGGGTGCAATTAATACAGGAATTCAAATAAAAAATATTAGAAATATTTATGGTGTTTCAAAAATATATGACACTTATGTGGGAACAATGATTTTTCAACCTGAAGAACATAATGAAGAATTAAATAAAATAGCAGAACTTGGAAAAGAATTTGGTTCAACAACTGGACGTAGAAGACAATGTAATTTTTTGAATTTAGATAATTTAATTGAATCCTTGATATTAAATAATTGTAATAATTGTATTATAAACAAAACTGACATTGTTAATGAACTTAAAATTTTTAAGTTATACTACAATAAAAATCTTGTAATATTTGAAAATTTTGATTTAATGAAAGATTTTATTCTTAATAAATTATCATTTTTGGGAGATAAAATTATTTTTTCTGGAAATCCCAATTTTATATAAAAATGCTATAAATAACAAAATAAATATATAAACATAATACATATTATATATGATATGACAGAATATGACAGAATATGAATCAGTAATTAATAATAGATACAAAGCACCAATTTTATCAAAAATATGGTGTTCTGATTATAAAATAAAAACTATGCGTCAGCTTTGGATTGATTTGGCAACTATACAAAAAGAATTAGGAATTAACACAATTACGGATATTGCAATAAAAGAACTCAATGAAAAAAGAGATATTATTGATTATGAAAAAATAAATGCTCTAGAATCAAAATACAGACATGATATTGTTGCACATATAAATGCTTATGCAGACATGTGTCCCAATGGTGGAAAAATATTGCATCTTGGTGCAACGAGTAATTTTATAAATGATAATGTAGATTCAGTAATAATAAAAAAAAGTTTTTTACATATTGAAAAAAAACTTGAAATGCTTGTAGAAGTTTTACATAGTAAAGCAAAAAAATACAGTAATATACCAACATTAGCATATACACATTTACAATCTGCTCAACTTATAACACTTGGAAAAAGATTCTCAATGTGGAACCAAGACATAATAATGGATTTAAACAAAATTAAAAATATTATAATCCCCTTTCGTGGTGTAAAAGGAACTGTTGGAAGTGAAGATACAATTTTAAAGTTATTTAATGGTGAAACTAAATTGTGTGATGCACTTAACTATAAACTAGCAAATCTGTATGGTTTTAAAAATTCAATTAAAGTATGTGGACAAACATATTCACGAAAATATGATGTTGAATATATTCATTTACTTAGTTGCGTTTGTCAAAGTGTTTATAAAATAATGAATGATTTACGATTATTATCAAGTAAAAAAGAAATTTACGAAAATTTTACAGAGCATCAGGTAGGTTCATCTGCAATGCCATATAAAAAAAATCCAATAACATGTGAAAAAATATGTTCTCTATGTAGATATGTTATTAATCAGGAACAAAATGCAACACAAACATATATTAATCAGTGGTTAGAGCGTTCATTAGATGACTCTGCTATTAAACGTATAATGTTTCCAGAATGTTTTTTACTGGTTGAATATATTTTAAATGAATGTGAATCTGTTATAACAAGAATGTATTTTGATATTGAACATATAGAAAAACAAGTACAAGAACATATGATAAATATAGTGTCCGAAGAAATAATTATTAATGGTGTTAAAATGGGATTTAATCGTCAAGAAATTCATGAAAAACTTAGAAAAATATTAGTTGATAAGAATCCATCAATCAATAAATTACAAAGTGATGAACTTATTTCACAAATTATTACAAGTGAATTGTCATTTAATCCATTAGACTATATTGGAAGAAGTATAGAACAATCATACTATATATAAAAATTTAACTAATTATTACATGCCAATCTAAAATTTTATTATCTTTTATGCAAGCCATATATATATCGGGTTCTAAATTTACAAAATACTCTACAATTTCAATATTTTCATTAGTTGCCGCATGAATATACATTTTATTACTTATATTTTTTATTTGTGATATTAAATTTTTAATTTTTGTACTTATTTTTTTTGAAAGAGTCATTATATTATTTTAATATATTACTATTTAAATATATATATATTATAATTTTAATATAATATTATGAAAATACTTGATGATATTAAATTAGATTTCAAGGATGTTCTGATTTTACCTAAGAGAAGTGAATACTCTTCTCGTTCTGAAGTTTCACTTAAAAGAACATTTAAATTTAAATATTCTTCATACACTTGGACAGGAGTTCCAATTATGATTAGTAATATGGATACTACTGGAACTATAGAAATGGCATTAGCACTTCAAAAACATAATATAATTACTTGTTTGCATAAATATTATTCTGTAGATGACTTATTAAATAAGGGTTTAGATGTTAATTATATTGCGATCTCAACTGGAATTGGAGATAATGATTTGGAAAATCTGGATAAAATTATGTTAGCACTTAATCCTATATTTATATGTATTGATATTGCGAATGGTTATATGGTAAAATTTATTGATACATGCAAAAAAATTAGAGATAAATATCCTGATAAAATTTTAATTGCAGGAAATGTTTGTACTCAACAAGGTGTATTAGAACTTGTAGTAGAAGGAAAAGTTGATATTGTTAAAGTTGGAATAGGAAGTGGTAGCTGTTGCACAACTAGAAAACAAACTGGAATTGGTATGCCCCAATTAAGTGCTATTATTGAATGTGCTGATACTGCTCATGGTTTAGATGCTCATATTATTAGTGATGGAGGTCTTCAAGTTGTTGGTGATTTTTCTAAATCATATGGTGCTGGTTCAGATTTTGTTATGAGTGGATCCATGTTTGCTGGACATGCAGAATCTGGTGGAGATATAATTATTGAAAATGATAAAAAATATAAAATTTTTTATGGAATGAGTTCATCGACTGCTATGAATAAATATGCCGGTGGAGTTGCTAATTACAGAAGTAGCGAAGGTAAAACAGTAAAAATTGAATATCGCGGAGATGTAGAAAATACTATACTTAATATTCAAGGCGGTATCCGTTCTACTATGACATATATAGGTGCTAAAAAAATTAAAGATATACCAAAATGTACTACTTTCATTCGTGTTAATAGGCAATTAAACGAAATTTATAACGGAAAAGAAGTATAATTTTTATCCAAATCTAAATATTCCAGATTTGGTGGTAAAGTAGATAGAGAAAACATAAGTTTTCTTATTTGCTCAAAACAGAATTGTCATATTCTGTTTTACAAGTATAATAGAATCGATGGAATGGATTCTAAATACAATAATTGTTTCAGCACTTATAATTATGATTGTGCATTATTTGTATGAATATTTGTCTAGTGATACGAAACAACCTGATTTAGCAGATTTAAAAATAAAGCAATACAAGGCAATTATAGAGAAACTGGCAAAAGAAAAGGAGACTGCAAATTCTTCTCGGTGCGATTAAGTGAAAATCTAAATGGTCTCTATATTTTTTTTATTTTCTGACATTAATTAGTTTTAGCAACATATATTATAATCATAATCTAAATATTCCAGATTTGGTGGTAGAGTAGGTAGAGAAACATAAGTTTTCTTATTCGCCCAAAATAGAATATGACAATTCTGTTTTATAAGTATAATAGAATCAATGGAATGGATTCTAAATACAATAATTGTTTCAGCACTTATAATTATGATTGTGCATTATTTGTATGAATATTTATCTAGTGATACAAAACAACCTGATTTAGCAGATTTAAAAACAAAGCAATACAAGGCAATTATAGAGAAACTGGCAAAAGAAAAGGAGACCGAAGAAGATATGGATGCTGAATTAACAGAATATATGAATAGTAAAATTAGTGAGTAAGAGTATCTGTGTAAATTATGTTTTCTTGAGAATTATTTTACAAAATCTTTCATTAATATGTCGATATTACCTATAAAAATTTCGAGAGACTGCACATAGTTTGCTGCTGAATAGTCTTTGCATAAAAATTCAATCATATCTAATACCATTTTAATACGGTCAGAATTCCACTGAGAATTCATTAATGACACCAAATCATCTCTGTAATATTGTGTCATCATATCTTTTTTAAAGATGTCATCATTGTAGTGTTCATCTAAATAGTTCTCTATTAGATTTGAATAAGAGTGAAGACACAACACGATAATTGGATATTCGGTGTATGTTTCTTTTAGTTTATCGATGCCTTGTAGTGCGCATTTAAATAGTTTTTTTATGGAGGGTGTTTTTTCAATATATTTAAGATTTAGAAAGTGGTTACAGGCAAGAGAAATTGGATTATATAGATATTGTATTTCAGTTTTATTGGCGCTAAAATAGTATCGAACAATACTTTGAAAGAGTCCGGGTTCTTGTAGTTGAATAGTATTTTGCGAGATGTGAAATTTTGTTCCGACAGGTTTATTGCTGATGATTGCTAATTTTATGATGACCGATAGAGGATCTAATACAAAAACATTGAAATTGGTGTTTTTGTTAATTATTAAATCGGTTTCCATTGTGTGGTTGTGTGATATATTTTATATCAATAAAGAAATTGATATATAATAAATGTGTATGGAAACATAATATATTACTATTTATTGATGAGAAATAATTTAATTCAGTCGTTTTATTTGAGTGTGATTATGGGAGGAAGTTTTACGGTTGCTTTTCTGTGTGGATTTTTTAATGTTTTTAATAAAAAGTTGTCTATATTGTCGGGCAAAACACCTATGATTAAGAGGATGTAAATTAGGGGAACCTAGGTATAACTGCCGGAGGCAGTTATCTTGCCCCTTCGGGGCAAGTGTCGTGGCAACGAAGTTGCCACTTACACGTGGAGCACCGAAGGTGCTCATCCCCTATGACCCCTCCTTCAAATAAAAAAAAATATTAGAGAATTTAGAAAGGGGCAATTCGCCCTTCGGGCGAATATTCTTCGCGGCCCCATCATAAAACTCTTTTTTTTTTTGAAAAAACATTGTTCATAGTGTCATAAAATTTCACTGCATTCAGTTCTTCACATTCCTTACAATCCATATTTTTTATTAAATATTCAACTGGCATCTTGTCATCATCAAAACTAAACATCAGACTCTGTTTTTCTGGAACCATCTCTCTAATTTGTAAATATTTTGGCAACATTTTGTAACAATTATTACACATTATGTAGTAATATTCATTATTTTCACTGTGTGATATTTTATAATAATGTTTTGTATCTACATAGTTTGATACTCTCGAATTACACTTTTTTCCAAATATTCTGAGACACATTTATTGTTATATATCCATTTATTAGAAAACATTAATTTTCTAATATTTTTTATATTATCCATATTTTAGTCCATCACACAACAATGTCTGTGAATTGGCAATTTTAAATTTATCAACGATAGAGATGAAGAAAAAATACTCAAAAATTCCTACCAAAACAATAAATTCTGCTGTTTTGATAAATTCCGAGACAAATCCAGAATTCCTCCAATAATACAAACAAAATGATATTGGAAAATCTTCTTTTTGATGAATCTCTATCTGGTCGTTACAAATTTGTGTTTCAACTGAAGAATGTTCAACACCTTTGTATCCCCACATTTGAGGCGGCGGCGGTGTCTTCGGAGAACCCAGATTTCTTCTATTTACACAATGGTCATCATTCTTCGTTTTGGAAAGTTCTATAGAATTGTTTAGTGATGGAAATATATGTCCTTCTGAAAAATTTTGATTACTACCAAATGCCACTAAATTTGACTTAGAATTGTGTTTTTTTGTTTCTACTATTACAGGTGTATAATTTCTGTAATTCTTCAAGACATCATAAATAAAAACTGTTAGCAACAGTAAATTTATTATTCCCAGATAGAGAACGCAATAATTCCATAGTTTTGAATTAGCATTATCCAATTCTGTCTGATAAACATCGCAATTGTTGGATGGACTCTCAGTTATATTTCTATATATGTATTTGTCATCAACCAAATTTTCTAAATCATCAATCATATCTCTAATAATTTTTTTGAATACTGATTTTTCATAAGGCATCACATAAAAAATATAGAAGATGATTTCGAATTCTGTTAAAAAATAGAGATGAATAAAATGTGATTGTAAATGTATGAATTTAGGAAACATTATATATGTGTGCGTTTATTACTATATTGTTTATATCTATATATCTCAATCTATAATTTTGACATTATAATGTATAGAATGTTAAATAAGGAAAAAAAAGAACATTTCAAAGGTAGAAGTTCAGGAGGCATTGGTGGTTCTGGTATTTATGGAGGCATTGGTGCCGGTGTTGTATGTGATTCAAAAGACACATCGTATTATTGTATGTTTATTAAATTTGTTACAGTCATAATCTATATTTGTTTCTTAATCATTATTTTTGGGTGGGCATACAGTTATTTATCAACAACCAAATTTGGTCGTCGCATCTCAATGAGGAGATAACCTCCATTTATTACTGTTTCCAGTGTTTTCCACAATCTAAACAAGAAATGAAAATTGTTGATGGTTCGTCTGCCGAACGCGTCTGTAATTCATAATAAGTGCAACGCCTCGATTTGCATTTTTTACATACAAACATATCTGTCATTGCCTCCACATTTGTAGAGAACTTTACAGCATCGCGGCGCATCTTCTGTTCAATCATCTCCTTCCATTGTGCTGGATTCATTTCTTGGTGCGTCATAAAGGCAAGTATTTTTGGTGTCAATTCTTCTTGTTTCACAAGAGTTACTAATTCAGGATTATTCATATTTGCAAACAAGGTTCGTAATCTATTTATGTAGATTGTTACAAATGCAGGATTATTCCATTTTTTAATAAGTTTCAATTTATTAGATTCTTGGATGGCAAAATTAAATGCGCCTATTTCAAGATTGACAGCAAAATTGGAATCTATTCCATTCGGTTCGCAGAATTTCTCAATAAACTTGGTTTGAATACCTTTGCGAAAAACGGTGGGGTCTTTAATTTCATAATTGAATGACATTGTGTATGAATAATATTGAAAAAATCTTTCTATATTATTGTTGAACAGGTTTTCACAATCAAATCAATTTTTGTGTGGTTCTGATGGGGTCATAAAAAAACAGACAATTCTCACTTACACAATTAAATCCAAATCCTGTAATTTCCAATATTCACAACCACCATTTGGTAAAGGTCGGCATATTATCATTGGAATTTTCTTTTCTTGATATTCTTTGAGTGCTATTAAATAACCATCAATAATGTCCTCATCGACTTTAACCATAGGTTGTGCGCCAGCATTAATTTGTTTTGCTCTTTCACCTAGAAGTCGTGCTTTCTCAAATTTGGTAATAAAAGGCATTGTTTTGTGAAGAGGGTCTATTATATTTCCGTTTTCGTCGCGAACTATACGTGTCATTGCTTCTACTTCGTGATGATTATGAACAATTAATTCTGGATGGTGTTTCTCAATTACATTTGTTTTTAACGATTCGTCGAATTTTTGTAGATAATTTTCATCGTCATCATCTTCGTCTTCATCATAGTCATCGTCATCTTCGCTAATATCAATTTGTCTGCGTTTCTGTCTTTTACTATCTTCAGTCTCATCTTCATCACTAAGTGTTCTTAAAATAAATTTATCGGCATCATCTTCATCATCTTCCTCAAATGTTTTATCATTTTGTTCTTCATCATCATCGGTCTCAATTTCGTCATCATCGTCATCGTCATCGTCGCTTACTGAACCTAAAATCTTCTTAGTTTTAATAGGGACGTCTCCAATCTCAGAGTCATCGTCCGAATCAGAACCGGATGATACATCTTCTTCAAAATCTGCCATTTAATTATATAGTATATAGTTGTATTTTATATATTATATTTTACACAAGTCTTTGTTTCACATCAATTTTCAAGAGGAGTAAAAAACATTCATATATGACTGACTTCCCTTATTTGTTGTCATCAGTTTTCCAAGTTGTATCACAAGTGGTGCATATATAGAGATATTTCATATTATCATCATCATATCTTAAATAAATAATTTCACACTCATTGGTTGTTGATGCTGATTCTTTATTTGTTGGACAATCTTCACTCGGACATTTCATAGAATAAATGCGTGGCAGTGTGGGGTCTAGTTTTGTGTATTGATTTACCATATGATTAAATTTTTGTTCATTTTTCTTGTATTGAGTTTTCAAAACAACTACACCTTCCTCAGTTAAATTTTCATCTTTATGTCCGCAAAATCTACAATAATAAATGAGTTGGTCATTATTTGCGTTGTCAATAGAGATATAGTACATATTATCGCATTTAGTGCAGAATTTCATTTTAGTTTTCTATATGTTATGTCTCTATGTTTTTTGCTTGTCATTTGAAATCAATTTTCATCAGTTCAAATATTACCACCACCACCACCACCATTGCTACTATTATATGATTGGTTTGAGTATTTCTCTAGTTCTTTTTTATGTTTCTCTATGGATTTCAGTAAAGAATCTTTGGTGTCATAATTAAAATTATAGAAATTTTCAAGGTCTGGATCCCACAATTCAACATTTTTTCTTGTAGCATAGAGCATTAAGTATTTAAGAATTTCTAAATTTGCATATGTTGAATAATTGTTTATCGCAACAATATATTTATTAGTTATTTCATAACACTTGCGATAGAGATTTTCAATATTTTCTATATGTGGCAAATAAAATCTGGTGTAGTAATCAGAAAATGCTCTCATAGTGTCTTTAATATAATCTCCCGATGTTATGCCTCTAGGAGGTCTCATTGAATTTAACTCATCTCTTATTAGATTCCAAGAAAAACCTAATTCTATTTGAGACAACTCGTTGTATAAATCATTTAGTATCTGTTTGCCAACCATTATGAGTGCTTCCAAAATATCTCTGTGTGCTCCGTCTCTTGTGTTTGAAATATCCCGTTTAATTAAATAGTCAGATAGTTCTTCACGGGTCCGTTCGCCTAAAATATAATAATGAATTGGTGAATTATCATTATTTCGTTCTCGGATTTTTCTATTTAAATCTGCGTATGTTACATTTTGTGTATGAATAATAAATCTGTAGAAATTCATAAAAAAAATGTATGGAACTGATTTTTTAATTCTACGCAATTCATCACACTTGTTTGCTGATTTTATTATATTAACATTGTTATACACAGACGGCATAAGAATGCGCAATTCGTCCAATGAATAACCACAATGTCTGCTGTTTTCAATAAACGTGTGTTCAGATTTTTCCAAAGTATCTAATAATCCTAAAAAGTTTTTAATAAAATCCATTTGTTGCATTGCTAAAATTTCATTACATCCTTCTCTTGGATTTCTGTCTGCTCGACCACCATTTTGACGCATCCATTGAAAATAGTGTGGATTATGAACATTTCCCACTTCAATAGTTCCTTTCGACCAACTAAAGGCAGTTTTGCACTCAATACACCACATTTGGTCACATCCATCAATTTTAGAAATGCGACATCCACATTTGGGACATGGTCTTGTGTTTTTTCTAATTTCTTCAGCAGTATCTACATTTTCTTTAATACAAATATGTTCATCCTTATTGCCAATAATGGATTCTAAACATTTATGACAAGTGTATTTTTCACATAGTTCGCATTTATATGCAGTAGATAACATACCTCGACAACCATTTGTTTGACACGGCATCACAAATTTACGCCGGTCTTCTGATGATATTTTCTTATTTTCAGTATTTCGTATTGTGTTAATTTGTCTATATTTTTCCGATATTTGTCTTTGTAATTCTCCAATTTCTTTACCAATCTTGTCGATTTCTATTTGGTCTTTTCGACGCTTACTTATTAAAATCGCTTCGGGATAATATTCTTGTATTTGTGAAATTGTCCTATCAACCAATATTTTTTTTCTGTGTTCTCTATATTCTTTTTGCATAAATGATGAATTCAAAGAAACTTTTGTAAATTCTTGGTCCCATTTTTTGCGGCACTTCATACAGTGTGGTTCATTGGTTGTTCCTGTTAAATAGGTGCGAATACACTCTTTACAAACAGAATATTTACAGTCATCAAAATAACATTTGACTTCTGTTCTAATTCCTTTATTATAATCTAATACACAACACGGGCAAGACATATTAACTAAACTATAATAAACAGATATTGTTATTCTAAATTGTTATTCTATATCATTTTCTTACAAAAAGAAATAGAGTTTAGATGCCAATATAATACAACAAATATGGGAAATACAGAGTCACGCATCAAAACAGTAAATTACGATAATATCAAACATAATAAATCACTATTAATCCACGTGATGGACGAAACAGAACAATCGTGTGTAATCAAAGGAACTCTCTCAATAGAGAATGAAGTAAAAACAATAAATTCTCTATTGTCTTCATCAAAACAAGGTCAAACAGATATTATTATTTATGGTAGAAACACAGACGATTTTCCGAAGATTATAAAAAGATACAATCAGTTGGTTGGTCTCGGTTTCAATGCTTATGTGTATTTTGGTGGATTGTTTGAATGGTTGCTTCTGCAAGAAATCTACGGTTCTTCAGAGTTCCCGATAGAGAATCGCACTGAAAGTATTATTGATTTGTTAAAATATTCACCTGAAAAAAGGACTATCCAAGGGATTGTCCTGTGAATACATACATAACTACTATGTGAAAGGTAGAAGTTATGTCATAGATTTTTTTACAAGTCTATA
>Ga0194129_10009618_pt1 | contig 10767 bp, 4 predicted proteins | sample TA2KigCa35mmetaG_FD_150862 | JGI IMG/M metagenome (GOLD analysis project Ga0194129, IMG submission 150862) | Freshwater microbial communities from Lake Tanganyika, Tanzania - TA2015038 Kigoma Deep Cast 35m | ecosystem: Environmental > Aquatic > Freshwater > Lake | place: Tanzania: Lake...
CGACCTCAGGGCGCGGCCAACGCCCACCACAGGAGCATTCAGCTCCGCAGACCTCAGGTCGCGGCAGTCAACCTCAGTCGATGATGCAACCTGAACCAAAATATCAGCAGCCTCCAGCTCAGCAGACAACATCTCCGCAGACCTCAGGTCGCGGCCAACGCCCACCACAGGAGCATTCAGCACCGCAGACCTCAGGTCGCGGCCAACCTCAGTCGCAGCGAGAACAAACATCTGTCCCGGTGCCCATTCCAACTCCCGTGCCGAAACAGCAGGTCGCCCCGCCAACGGGTGGATCCCCGCCGAAGGTCAAACATCATCCTTCATCCCGGACAGTACCAAAAGGAGATCATACTCCTGTACCCCCTCCGCAATTCCTTCACTCACTGGATGCTGCCTCGTCCATGCAGATCATCATGCAATATCAGGAGGAATCCTTCAAGATCTTTAAGAAAATTGAACAACCAAGTACACCGTCCCTTTTATCTGATATCGACGCATTTCTCAGCCAATATGGTTGCCACGTGGACATGTGCTTCGACTTTACCTCAGTCAAGGAACTCGGCTGCATGACAACACTGCTATGTCACGCTGTTGCACACCGTAACATTCCCGTCATAGAATTTCTTGTGCGGGATAAAAAGGCAAACATTGGGCAGCAGCATTCGGAACTGGGTGATGAAACAGCGCTTCATCGAGCATGCCACGCCGGCTTCGTGGACGTTATTAGAGTATTGCTGGATCTTTCCGTGCCGTTTGATTTCACGCATCTTAAAAACGCGCGCGGGGAGCGATGCTTTGATTCGTTCTCTCCCCTTGTGGATGCTGGAACTATCACGAAAATTCAGACCATGTGTTGCGGAGAAATCGAAGGAGCCCGATCCGCGATCCCTGAAGCGCTGCAGGCAGAAGCGCTCGAGTGCGTGATGGATCCTACAAAAACTTCCCATCTACGTACGCTTCTCGCAGAATTTGGACCCACGCTTGCTAACTATGTTATTCAGCTTGAGGATGACAATTCTACACTACTTCTTTACTCGGCTGCCCGAGAAAACAATGCAGCGGCGATAAAAACTCTGCTTGAATACGGGGCTAACCCGGATCAACAACTCCAGAACTTATCTACGGCACTGCACGTGGCGTGTTATCGTGGCTACATTAATTGCGTAGCTGCACTGCTGGAGCACACGCCAAGGCCGAACATGACGCTTGTAAACGCCTACAATGAACTGTGTGATGACGTGTTCCGTGAAGACGTCCCCTTGGAGGTAAAGCAAGCTATCCGTCGACTTACTCGAGCAAATACTGTCGGTATGCTCGATGCTCTTCGAAAAGACGATCTCCCTGGCTTTATGTCCACCTTCCATGGGGATGTCAATGCCCCTATGCTCGACACAATGGGAGAAAAGATTATCTTAATTCACGAGGCCTCTCTGTACAAGTCGATTGGCGTGATGGAGTTCCTGCTCAAAAACGGCGCCACCATGGGTGTGGATGACGCATTCCGCACGGCCTGCCGCCAAATGCATGAGCCTTCCGTCAATCTCTTGCTGTCTTTTGGGGCCCATGCCTCCATCGTGGAAGACGTGATTAAAGAGAATCCTTCTCTCGCACACTTCTACGAAAAGCTAATCCCGCCAAGGCCACTGGAAGAGCAGGTGATCGCACTCATCCGCGGTGACAAGAGGCTCCCACTAAACTCTGCCTTGGACCCACTGGCGGACTGGATTGCCCAAATGGGAGGCCCTGAGGAGAAGATCTCCATCGAGGAAACAGGAACACCACCATCAAGCAAAGCTGGGAGGGCAGCCACAGTGCTATGGTGGGCGTGCTCTCTTGGTAATGCAAAGATCGCTCGTCGTCTTCTGGCGGAATTTTCTGCTTCCCCTACTGCAGTGAGCCAAGACGCTGTGAGAGACACGTGCCTCCATATGGCAGCCTTCCAAGGCCATACGGACATTGTTAAAATGCTTTTGTTTGAAGCAAAATGTGATCCAAATATCGAAAATTCTGAAGGAATAACTCCAGGTTCCGTCTTCGATCGATCTGTGTCGGATGCAGTCACAAAGGACATTGCGGACTTGATTCAACGAGCAAGAGAGGAAAAGATGGCAGCCGAGGAAGCTGTCAAAGTGAAGCAGTACGTAGAGTCTATACCAAACAGATTTATTCCGGGCTGTATGGAAACCACTAAGAGGCTCCAAGAGGAAGCCTCTGAATTGAGCAAGAGCGGTCAACCCATCACACTAACAGCGGTACGCCATTTGCTGAGTAAGACATTGGACATGGCCCTGCAGGAAGCCGCGGGCGTGTCCGCTGGTGAAGCTGCAAAAAACCCTGTCTCTAGCGCGTTTATTTCCGCATTGATCCGCGACCTAAACGCCATACGGTTCACAACACATCAAGGCTTTGACCCCCTGAGTGTACCCGTTCCTGGTGTGTTTGAGGGGGCCGTAGACGTTGCTGCTGCAGCCGGAAAAGCTGTCGAGGACCTCAAAAGAGCATTCTTCTCACCTTCCGGAAAAATCGGTACACTATTTGCGAACGCCCGAGATGCAGCTCTACAACAGCGCCTTAATGACGTCGTGACGAGTTGTTTAAATACATTGAATGTCTTCAAATGCTGTGACATTGTATTCAACTCACTTGTCGAAATGGCAATGGAATCCATCAAAGCTGCCTTTATGAGTACAACCCCCGGTGCCAGCGCTCAAGTGTGTGGGCCTGTCCTGCGAACGTTCCTGAACAAGCTTGTCCTTTCCCCCCTGAAGAACGACCTGGAGTCCATGGTCGATCTGCTTGAACCAAACGGGCCGTTGTTAATCGTTGATCGACCTTCGAAAGTGTTTGCGTCGAATCTGGTGAAACAGCGAGTGATCCCATTTTTGACGAGCTTGGTGGATGAATGGGGAACGTTGGACAACTACAAAGATGTATCGAAATCTGTTTGTGCCCTCTACGGTGCAGCTGGGACTGGGGCTGCAGCAGCATCCAAGAAAAACAATCCACGACAGCTCCTTGAGATGGCCGATCAGGCGTGCCAAAAGCACATTGCAGAAAGAGTCGAAAAGATCTGCAACGACTGGCTGAAGAAAACTATCACAACTCCGTGCAATAACAACAGCACTTCGCAGAAGTTCCTTGATTTGTGCACCAGCAACGCTGTGAAGGAAGCTGGTAAGAGCCTGGCTGCACTTGATCAGCTGCTTGGACCTAATCAGTCTCTATTTTTCATCGGCAACAATAACTTTTTTGAGCCGAGTGTTCTGTCAAAGTTTTTCTATGTGGACGCGAAATCCCTGCACCAATTTTTATCGGAAGTTGTGGATTCCCACGTGGCCAACATCACGAAGAGCAACGCGAACAACGTACAGCGCTTCACACGTGTTGCGAAATCCATACTGGACATGATCACCGTGCCCGTGACGGACGTCAATCAAGTCATCTCCGGTGTCATCCGAGACGTACATCTGAACACTGTTTGGTCAAAAATGGCAGCCTACGAGAAACTTGACGATGTTCGAAATGCCATTACACAGAGTCAAGTAACTTTGATTGAGGCCGATACAGGATCGGGAAAAAGTGTCCTCATTCCTCAGTTCATCTGCCATGAAGAAAATTTCAAGACGATCGTCACCCAGCCTCGACGTGATGCTGCTCTCAACACCGGGCAACATGTGTCCATTCAGTACGGTCAGCACGCTGTAGGTTACCAGGTTGCAGGTTTGAAAAATAGCTGCCCTAAGGGTCCATTGCAGTATTACACGGATATGTTTTTTCTCGGACAGGCGCTAGCCATGGAATCCCAAGACCTTCAAAATGTTTGTGTTGTCATTGATGAAGTCCACGAGCGCAACGCCCCTATGGATATGCTATTTATGACCCTTCTCGAAAAGCAACGAAGTTTCCCCCAAGTGAAAATGCGTATCGTCCTTGCATCTGCCACAGTTGACAAGTTATGGTTTGAGGTCACGACAAAAACGTTTGGCTTGTCATTTGCTCACGTTTGCTTGCCGGTGAAAGTACCTTTCAAGGTATCCATTTTTCACATGCCGACAATTGACCCCAGCATTCGAATGGAGCCTGGACCCGATACAAAAAATGCTTCCCATCGTGAGAGCATCGCCGCCAAGAAAGCCCTGGAGATTGTGAAGAAAGATCCAAAGGCGAAAGTTGTCGCCTTTTTGCCGCATAAGATGGAGATTGAGGCGGCTCATAAAGAGTTCCACAAACTCTGTGGGGGGCAAGTGGAATCCCACGCGATGCACGCTACCACGCAGAATGCACACGCCAAGCTCCAAACGGGTCGTGTTTTCTTTTCGAACAACGTCCTCGAGACGACCTTCACAGTTCCCGGACTGACACATGTCCTCGATTTCAACCATGCCATTGTCGTCAGGGTGGATCCAGTGCTGAACACAAGGGAGCTTTGCATTGGGTACTCCACCCAATCATCCTACATGCAGCGAAAAGGTCGGTTGGGGCGCCTCCAGGATGGTGAGTATCATCACTTCTACGACATCAAAGACTTACCGGCGTCGAACCCCATCTCTTTTGAGCAGCTGCCAAACGATGTCATGTTGCAGTATGAAATTCGCGCTCGATTTTACCTGAAGAAGTCTCTGTTCAAAGGCTTAGGTGCTGGCGGTGTCATTTGGCCGACCCTTGGAGAAGGTCTGCCCGTAACGCCCCAAAGATCCCCAGCGAGTGACTGGCTTTTGAACATGAGTCCTCATGGAGGAACAGCCGATGAGAAAGAGGCGCTTCGCATCGCAGCTGTGCTGAGCCTCACTGGTGGGTTTGCAGTAGCGTTTCTTCACGCACTCAAAGCTAAGACGTGCCCTCTTGCAATCCTATGGCTAGAGACTATCATGGAGTGCCGATCACCGTTCACGGAGCCCGGTGTGCCTCTGCCTTCTCGCTTCGCATCGATGGGTCTTGGCCGGTATGGGGACTTTGGAATTCTTATCGAAATCTTCGCCCTGTATTTGGAAGAGAAACAGAAGCATGGGCCAAAATTCGACATTCAGGGCTTCTGCCGCCCCGACAAGCTTACGACGCATTTTTTGGAAAACGTTGAATCGCGCTTGGAAGATGTCCACAAACTCCTGACAAAGACCCTGAAGATGGATCCATCCACTTGGAAGCAAAAATCTAATTGGTCCTGGGACGAGATCGAGGATGCCCTGATGGCTGGCTATTGGCATCAGACAGTAAAACTCGTCGGTAGCTCGCTGCAGTCAGGAACCTATCGCAGCAATGACTTTCAAGGCCCCTACCGAGTGTTGGACTCCACCCAGCAGCATGCACTGTCACTATTTTCCAACTCAGCGTGGGTTTCTGCTGGGCCAAATCCAATGCCCGAATTTCTACTCTTCCACTCGCTGGAAACCATCAAAGGGCGCTCTTTTGTGAAGATGGTTTGTGGAGTCTCCCAGCAGTCGGTCAAAAAGTTTTCCCCACCTAGTGAAATCATCCAGCAAAGCATTGGCCTTGTCTTCCAAGACGTCAAAGCGTACATGACTTTGTTTCAATCGATCAAGACATATGCGAACTGTACGGTCACACAGAAATCCAGCGCACAGGGAGCGCAAGCTGCTGCGCCTCCATTCACCCCAGAAATCCAGAAACGGTGGGGAAATGGCGCGTCTAACCTTCACACCGAATTTGTTGTCAAAGGGAATCGTCTCTCCGTTGCGGCCACCATGGATGAAATCGCGGCGGATATTGTCGCAGCGAGAGCGCACGCGAAGCAGGTTGCGCATGCAAACTCAGGTGGAAACGCGGCGCTGAATGCGCAGTTCTGCGGGGCGAAACCCAGCGCGACTCTCCAGGACTTGCGACAGATTGACCCAAAGATCGCATACCGAGTGAACAAGGCGACGGATCCTTCCCGTACGATCCAGGATCTTAAGTCGTGTATCCAAGGAACAGACAGTGTGGAGCAAGGGCTCGCCATGTGCAACGTTCTTCTCAATAAGTTTTCGTGCACTGTGAAGGGTGGCTTTGTGCGTGATGTCGTCATCAGAGGATTGCCGACATATAAGGACTTTGACATCGAACTACCCTCATCCTTCACACAGCAGAACTGGCAGCAGAATATGATTCACATGTCGAACACGTTCCGCACTGACTATGGAGTCATCTGCAAGCCTCCACAGCCTTTCAATCATCATGGCACCGCAGCAATGATACGTATGGAAACGGCTGCACCGCTGCAAGTGGAGCTGGAGTGTGTGTCGCCGTGGAATCTTGCTTACATTCCATGTAAAAATATGGACTTTTCCGTTAACAATCTCCGCTTGCAGCCAAACAGCACTGATGTCCATCAGCAGGTGGGGTTCGGAATGACCGTGCAACAGATTGTGGGGCAACTGCGAAACTCGAAGCCTCAAGCCTCACCGCTCTATGACGTACAGTGGGTTCCAGGACAAGGCAGCAACACGGGGGAAGGATACACGCAGAAAATGTGGGTCGAGCCTTCACCTTCCACGTCGTCGATGAGTGGGCGCCTCTCATGGGCACGAAAGAAAGGTTTGTGGCTTGTAGAGGCATCTTTCCATGGGAGTTCGAGCGGGAGTCAGTCTGGCCAGTACACCTTGTACCACGGCACGAGCAAGACTGCTGCCCAGGCCATTGTTACAAGTCAGCTTTTCAAACCATCGACAGGGGGAAATCTTGGCGCCGGCGTCTACATGTCGCGTGACTTGACAATTTGCAAAATGTTTGCGCAAGGGTCGGCAGGAAATGTTTTGAAAGCGGTCGTCGATGCGGGTAAAATTTTTAACGCCCATGGTTGGGATTCAACAGGACAACAGTGGAGCGGGTACGATAGCTGTCTCCTCGAGCAGCAGTACTCTCCAAGGGCTCCACCACTGGAGGAATGGGCCATCCGTGATCCTACGCGTATTAAGCAGATTACCATCTTCATTTGAAAAAGCTCTACACAGTGCACTTTGAATTTCTTTTTATCGAAAGTACGATTTTTTTGTTTTTTGATGCTTTCCCACCTAAGTGCTTTTACACCAACAATTTCATCAAATGCCAGACTCGAGGGTGTGAAAATTTACAGTGTCTATTCTGGCAAAATTTCTTTGCATCTAAAGTAAAGAGTAAGACACCAATGCGCCGTTTTGGTGCCTTAGGGATCTTGGTAAGTTTTCGGCGTTGTTATAGCGATGAACGCAGAAGTGAGACCCAGCAACCTCTAGGTAGGAGGGCGAAAGTGCGGCAACTTGATGCAGGCATCGCTGGAATAGGAGAAGCGTGTGAGGCTATGCAGGGGTCTATCGCTCAGTGTCATGACTCCGTCAAGTCTCTCCAAGGGGATGTGGATGATGATACGAGCAGGCGCCGTATCTCGACGGCAGCAGCGGCACTGGCAGCTTCGTTGGCGACCCTGGAGAAAGTGAGAGCCAATGCCCTTTTGCTGAGCCGAGATTTGGATTCGTTGGTCAGTGCAAGGGTTGGCGGGGGGGTCTCTTCCCCCGGGGGGTCGGAAGGGGACGACGACGAATCATTATTATGCCCCGAGGCGAGGACCCTCTCTGTCACGGAGATCACAGAGTACCTGCATGAGAGGGGAATCGATTTTGGAGACTGTCTAGACACCGCTAGTCTACGACGTAGGTACCGTCTTGTAGCGATGGGGAAGTACGTGGACCCCGAGAAGCAAAAGCTCCGGGACGAATTTGAGAGAAAGCGTGCCGGCGAGGGTCTCCCTCGAGAGCCTCTGATGCCGACACGTGTCCTACAGGATGATCCTGCGGCCTCGGGCGGTAGTGCGGTTGTACCGGACCCCCATCCCGGGACGTCCCGCGTTGTCGTGGACCGCAATCGGTACATCTATGAGGTCAAGGTGGATGCATGCAAGGCGCATGGGGCTGATCCAGACACTATCGAGGTGGTGTGTAATGGCGTCGTCCTGGAGGACCACCGCCGCATCTTAGACTATCCTGACATGTCCCAGTACCGCGTGGAGCTCCGCAAAAAGAAGAAAACTTCCTAATCAATGTCCTGATCTCGTCTCTGGGCTGACTTCATATTTTTGCCGATGCTTCTTATCATAATGATGACGAGGTGCCTCCCAAAACGGTGTATAGAGGTTCACAAAAAGTAATTGGATTTATTGACAGGAAGCCACGGGTACAACATAGAGAGCCGTCTCTACACTTAGAGTGTATATATGGAATCATCAGGCATCGATGTTGAAAGACCTCCAACCCTTATCGATGGAGACACTCTGTTCGAGGTCCATAGGTACCACTGCATGAATGCGCAGGCCAGGGAGGCATTCCGTTTCCTCGTCAGTGTCGTCAATGTCCAAGCCTTTGACGAGGGCTCTAAGTTAGCGGTAGATGCGTTCCTTCCATGGGACCCTTTGGAGGACCTTATGCCCTACTTCTCCTACACGGCAAGAGCGTACATCCTTGGTAGAATCTGTGAATATATTCCACCAAAGAGTTTCAGAAAGTCACATGATCTCAACGAAGAAGCCTTCGATGAAATGTATAAGTCCTACGCAGGGGAACTTTGCAAGGACCTTCATAGTTTTGATGTGACAGTGCATGACCCAGTCCTCCTGCCCGACTGCTTGCCAACCCCCCGCTTGCGAGGAAGATATTTGGCAAAAGAATGTTGGATGGGAGTGGAAAATGTAGGCCAAAAAATCGTGGGCTATGTTGACTTCGAAAGTTTCGAAAAACGGGTGTCCCACAGCCAAGGGTATCTTCCATGTGGGGGCAGTAGAGGGGACGGATACACTGTCTCTTTCGAGCTTGTTATTCCTCTCTTGTACATAGAGGACCTCACTAGTCACAGCACAACGGCAGCCGTAGAGGCCCTGATGCCCAATAACGGCAGCACAGTGGTAAGAGTTGAAGATCTATATCTTCCTGCATGGAAAGGAATGGTAGTGGAGTTTGAAAGTTTTGCAGCGCTGGACGAAACCATGAAGACACATGCAAGGAAGCCTTTTGTATTACTGGGTGGGATATTGGAGACAGACAGACCACCTTCACCTCCAGATTGACCATCTTCACCTTTTTTTACATTCATCTTGGATGCAGCTGCCTTCTCTATCGCTACTATCATCTTATTTGATTTGTACTTATGACAGAAAATATAAATTTTCATGTTTCCTTTAAAGTTAGAAGTAAGTTGTGAAAAGGTCACAAGAAAAGAATCCGACAATGCGCCGATTTCGACGAAACTTCCTTTTTGAGTATGCTTCTTCTTCCCTCTATGCATCACGAGGGTCCGGGTACAGTACCGGAAGTAGTAGTGCTACAGATAGTGTGGGTCGCCAAGATGCGACGAGGATCCTAACAAAAGTCAGTGCTGAGTTCAAAGGTCAAGGCTTGGACCTTCAAGACATGTGCGCCGCATCGCGTGCCTCCTTAAAGGAATGCAACGACCTCGTCACTCGTATGGCTAAGTATGATGTTGACGAGGCAACGAAGAAACGTGTCGCCGCTGTGGCCGCGAGTCTGAAAGCCTACTGCGTCCGATTGGGGACTGTTCAGGGTGAGGCACAGTCGTTAAGCGCCGACATGGAGGCCCTGGCTAAAGGCATGTGGCGTAAAGAGGGTTCCCCAGAGAGCTCTGCTGCGAAGAAGTCCGACCCGGAGCCACCATCTCGTCCTGTGACCCCTGAGATTGTCATCGAACCTCCGCCAAAGCCGAAGACGCCTTCCCCCGAGATCATCCGGGAGACGGAAATCGAAGTCGAAACGACGGAGAAGGGCTTGGAGGACAAGGCGTCGCGCATGTCGGTATCTGATATTACTGAATACCTTCATGAAAAAGGGGTTGAATTTGCGGATTGTTTTGATGCCGCTAGTCTACGGGAACGGTATCGCCAAGTCGTATCGGGTAAGTACCAGGATGAGGCTAAGAAACGAAAACTAGAGGACATCGAGCGTAAGAAAGCTGAGGAAATTCGTGCCCAAAAAGCACAGCAGCGTCAGCAAGAGGCTCGTCAGTCTCGGCCGAATCCCCCTCCTGTCCAGCAGGCTCCGCAACCGAACCAATATTCTGGGGGCAATAACCAACAGCAGAGGGGAGGAGGAGGGTATGGGGGGTCGAGTAGTGGTGGTGCGGGCAATGGCCTCATGCACTTCTTTATTAGAATTAAACGTCACTCTTGGGGTCCAAAATCGTCATTTTGTCTTTTTTTGAAGAAATTATGTCGTCTCACAAAAACATGGCGTGCACCTTATATATAAAGAGAATGAACAATGAAAACTAAGTTAGTCACAAAATCTGAAAAAACAAGTTGCAACTAGAAAGGAAGCTATATGAGTATCAGCGTGCGTCTTATCTATATTGCTATCCTGTTCACAGCTTGTATTGCGGCAACCTACGCAGTCCTTGTCTCCCTCGGGGTCCAAACTGCTGCCGACGCCACGAATCAAGTCGCTTCGCAGCTCCGAGAAAGCGTCATAAATCGGATCACGAAGGACTTCGCATCAAGCATGGATGTGCCCCTACAAGCTGCACAGCACGTGTCCTTTCTAGTGAAGAACAACTGGTTTTCGATCACGGACGGCTTGGCTCTAAGTGCGCAGATGTACAAGCACCTCACCGTGTGGCCCTTTACAGCGCACTATGTGGGCACAGAGGACGATTCTTTCTACAGCTACTTCCTCCTCAATAGCACCCACTACACAACTCGCATCAAGAATGCAACCCTGAACGCGTCTGTCAATCGGAAAGTGTATGCAATCAAGAAGTTGAGTCCTTTCGACTGGGATGACAAAAACTTGTTCC
>Ga0194129_10009619_pt1 | contig 10766 bp, 18 predicted proteins | sample TA2KigCa35mmetaG_FD_150862 | JGI IMG/M metagenome (GOLD analysis project Ga0194129, IMG submission 150862) | Freshwater microbial communities from Lake Tanganyika, Tanzania - TA2015038 Kigoma Deep Cast 35m | ecosystem: Environmental > Aquatic > Freshwater > Lake | place: Tanzania: Lake...
AAGCCGTCGGGCCGAGCCATGAATAACCCGCCTCTTCAAACACCACGGCTTTAGCGATGTGCGATAAGCCCACCCCACCCATCGCTTCAGATGCGTGCGGTGTCAGCAATCCTGCGTTGCGGGCTTGCTTTATCTGTCATATCCGGATACGGCGCATAGAATGGTGGCAACGGCTTCGCAACTTCGTTATGGCCCGAACGTAGCGGTTCCACGTATTCTCGACACCTATAAGCACTACGATATCAAGCAGACTTTTTTCGTTCCTGGCTGGTGTGCAGAGAGGTATCCTTATGCACTGGAGGCGATGGTTAAGGAGGGTCATGAGGTTTCCGGACACGGCTGGTTACATGAGCATCCGAATGAACTGAATGATGAAGAAGAGCGATTTTGGTTTGAACACAGTATCGCCTCTGTGCAGAGGATTACCGGCGAGAAGCCAGCTGGTTGGCGCGCGCCACTCTATAACTATTCGCATCGGTCTACGGAACTACTGATCGAAGCAGGTATTCACTACGATGCATCCTTGATGGGTGATGATGTACCTTACCTAATCAAGAGTACAAGTGGCACGCTTTTAGAAGTTCCATCTCACTGGGGTATGGATGATTGGCCTGCATTCATGCACAGCACTGAATTTGGATTTCAGATGCCTATTCAAGCACCGTCTCTCGCTTGGCAAAACTGGTGGGATGAGTTTGAGGCCGCATGGGAGAACGGCGGGCTTTGGGTGCCAGTGTGGCATCCATTCTTATCAGGGCGGCTGGCGCGTTGGCATCAAACACATAAAATGATTGGCAAGATGATGGAGAAGGGGGGTGTCTGGTTTGCGCCCATGCGTGATATCGCCAATTATGTGAAGAAGTGTATCGCTGACGGTAGTTGGACGCCGCGTACAGAGCGCTACGGGCTACTTGATGATTTGCCGCAGATACCGGGGAAGAGAACATCACCACCTCCGGATATGAACGAGAAAAAAGTGAAAGTGGCATCAGCTTAATACTTAGCCACTTTATCTGTGTCTCGAAGTTGTTATATGTCTGCTAGTTAAATCAGGGTCAGGAGAGATTCGAACATCTTTTAAGCGGTGGCTCAATTCGATGAGGGTAGTGGACCTGATAGCCACGACACGCTTGTTCTGAGCGTTTCGAAGGTATACGGTTGGCACAGAGTCGGCATATCTGCCGAATCGGTCAGTTTAGACAAGTTATATCGATCACCCGCACCGATATGTGCTGCCTTTTCGAATCTTGTTTCGGGGACTATGCTAGTCTGATCCCGTTGCCTCCGCATAATTTTATTGGAAACGTATATGCTGACAAATGACAGAATCTTTATGGTGATCGAGAAAATAATTTTGATTTTCATAGCAATTTTCACGATAACTGCGATTTACCAAGAAGTCATTCATATTTTTTCTGTTGGTACCGTGAAGTTGGGTGATCTGCTGCTTTTATTTCTGTATCTTGAGGTGTTTGGAATGCTTGCCTTATTTTACAAAGACCACAAGATCCCGATTGCTATTCCAATCTACATTGCCATCACGGCGCTTTGTCGCGTGATGATTTTAGAAGGAAAAGCACTTGAGCCAATTGAATTGATCTCACACGCTGGTGCGATCTTGCTGCTAGGTTTGGCCGTTTATCTTATCTACAAGAGCCAGGAGAAGAACGCTGCCGATTGATTTCAGATGATGCTGGTTCGCTCTGGTTTGAGGATACTTCACTTTAAGGTGCTGGCGTTCTGAAAACCACCAGATGTTGCCAAGGTAAAGTAGAGTCAGACCGCTCGAACAGCAAGCCAGCGTCTTGCGCTTCTTTGCGAACTTGAGCAACCGTCATCGTATGCAGCGACTTGATTGGCACCGATTTATCGTTTGCTCGATATTCCACGAAGACCACTTGGCCACCTGGCTTGACTGACTTGATCAAGTTTTGTAGAAACTCTCGCGGGAATTCTAGCTCGTGATACACATCGACCATAATCGCCAAGTCCAGCGTCGCAGCCGGTATATTGGTGGCCGTTGAAGAGGACTGGCTCACCAACAACTGATTCTGGCCAAGTTGTTTGGCTCTTGATTTAAGGCGAGTCACCATCTCAGGTTGAATATCAACAGCCCAAACCTGACCTTCGGGCTTAATGCGCTCTAACATCAACATACTCAAGCGTCCGGTGCCTGCGCCAATATCACCAACCGTCATACCGGGTTTGAGTCGCAATAGCTCGATCAGCTGGTCCAAGCCTTCTTCGGTTTTTCGCTCTGGACGCTCTAGCCATTCAGCGCCCTCCCAGCCCATGATGTGAGCGATTTGGCGACCACAATATCGCTTCGGAATGCCGTCAGGGTGCCCTGATTTTAGCTGCTCATACTGGCAGCGATTGCTATTGACGTCCGCCGCGTGAGTTTCGCTTGTAAAAAGAAAAAGGCAAATAGCTAGCAACAAGGATTTGACAAAGAAAATCAAAGCGTCAGCGATTTTATTTCTAACTCGATCAAAAAATTTTCGTTCGGCTCCGGCACCAGACGATTGAGCCCAAATGAGCTTGTTGGTGATGACAATGGCTTGTATCGAAAAATCATTATTGATCTTCATTTTTTATCTTTGCAGTATGAGAATCGGCTTTTCAATGCTACTAGAGCTATCCGCCAAGTGAAGGTAGCGACGGCAGTACATTTCGAGTGATGCAATCGGAACACCATCTGGGTGACACCTCGAAATCTCACTCATCAAGTGTGGGAGGTCATCTATCCGAAATCAATATCGTGGAACGCAAACTTTCACGGGATTCCTGAAAAACATCAACGGATCTAGGGATCCGCGCATCCATAAAATTGTGAAGGCAAATCCGTGTCACAACACTCGCAGTTTGGGCGCAATGCAAGCATGGAATATCTCTTTTGTTTTTGGCCTAGAGAAGCGTGGTGAGCGAGAGCTAGGAAGAAGGTAGCAGCCGGATCAGTACAGACTCAAGCGCTTTGTCTGCACCCAGCACCACTGTAAGGCCAATTACTGCCAGCAGCACGCCCATGAGCTGCTGGGTGCGCTCGCCATGGGCCAGCACCCAACTGCGCAGCCGACCCAGATCTGCGCGTGACAGATAACCAGCCGAGATAAGCGGTGTTGCCGCGCCAAGACCGAAGATGGTCAGCGTTAGAAATGTATCGGCAGCGCCGCCGGTGGAGGCCAGCATGAGGGTGGAAGCCAGCAGCGGGCCTGAACAGGGCGTCCAGACAAAACCCAGCAACATGCCCATGCCTAGTGAGCGCGCCGCGCCGTTTAGTGCCGACGGATGGCCGCTGTCCAGTTGAGTACTGAGCGCCGATGCACGATTGGACAGCGGCGAGAGCAGGCGCGCAAACACGGCCTTCCCCTGCGGTACCAGCAACGCAAGACCAAAAACGACCATCAGCGCCGCCGATACCTGTCGTACGAGATCCTGATCAAAACCGGAGGCGCCTGCCAGAAGGCCTGTGAGGAGCCCGAGCAGAGCAAATGACGTGGCCATACCAAGGCCCATCAGCAGTGGCGCGTTTCGACTGTCCTGCGCCGCCGAGCCCACAACCAGCGGCAGGATCGGGAACACGCAGGGATTAAGCGTGGTCAGCGCGCCGGCTATCAACGCGAGACCGGGTTCACCCATGCCTAAAGCGCTTTGGCAAGCAGGGACTTGATGGCGGTAGCCTCGGTCTCGCCGCCGTTACGGGCAACTTCGTTTTGACCTTTGAACACCACGAAGGTCGATTGAATCGTTACCTTTAACTGCTGGCGAAGCGCCTTATTCTTGTCATAGTCGACGACCATAAGTGTGACACTGTCGAGTGATTTGTCGCCCTTTAGTTTTTCAAGCGCGCGATCCTGCTCGATGCAGGTTCCGCACCAGTCGGCATGAAAATGTAGCGCATGCGGCTGGCCCGCCAGCTGGAGTGCGGCATGTTTTTCAGGGGTGTATGGAACGATCTGCAGTGCATGAGCAAAGGTGGTGGCCAGTAGCAATACCGCGGAACAAAATAATTGACGCATAGAGGAACCCCGTAAAAAAATAAATGCTTTGTATCGTAGGCCAACCCAACGGTCTTCGGTTGATAACAAGTAATTGACCATTTTTTTCAAACCTATCCGTCTCTGCATTATAAGGCAACGAATTTATTGGAGTTCACCCACTCCAGAACGTAAAGTTGTTTGTCGCGCAACTGCCGGCAGGGGTTTGCCTTACGCCCTACCAATCTAGAATTATTGATTCGCTGGTACTTCCTGAGCTGTAGGAACCGTCTGCTGAAAAGAGTCTCATTGGATTAGTCCATCGTAGAGTTTGAGCAGATTTGGTGAATCACTCGACCATCATTCAACACTAGCGTGGGTATCTTAGCGAGTGGGTTGAGGTCTTTCACCCGACTTTCTGGCCGCCAAGGATTATCGATAATGATTTCATGCGGAATTTGTTTTTCCAGCAGAAAGACACGGGCTTTCCTAGCAAAAGGGCTTGGGGTTGCGATATACAGTGTCATGGCAACTGGGCGGAGATCAAATATCGACATCAAGGTGACCGGTCTTGACATAAATGACCGCGCCTTCGGATTTTGTGAATGGAGCATGTTTGCTATAGCGCGGGCTCCGAATCCATGTGCCTTTTGGATATGACCCGTGCTCATCGTGGAATACACCTTCCAACACCAAGATCTCTTCACCGCCCGGATGCACATGGGGTCTGAAGATAGTATTTGGAGCCCACCGGACCAGGGCCGTACCAACGCCATCAAATTCATGCAGTGGCATCACAGATAAACCATTGACCAGACCCGGATACCAGTTGGCTGCGGTCGTATCAATACGAACGGCTGCGCTGTCGTTCTCGTGAAATTGCCTAAGCTTTACAAAGATCGTACAACCATCTTTGGAGTGAGGAGAGTGAGAGCTCTTGGGTGGGTTGCGTAGATAGGTCCCGGCAGGATAGTCACCGTTTTCATCGGAGAAAGTCCCGTCGAGTACAAGAATTTCTTCACCACCGTCGTGTGTATGCGGAGCAAACGATGAGTTAGGGGCATATCTCACCAACGAGCTGGCTTTTGCGATTTCATTCCCGACTCGATCGAGAAATTTTCGCTCGACGCCAGCGGCTGGTGATTGAATCCAGACAAGCTTGTTGGTATCGACAACTGCTTGTATCGAAAAATCATCGTTGACGTTCATTTTGCGAGCGAGTCAGATTGCGTTAGCGTTTTCTTGCGATCTCTACCCTCTGTTATCGTAAATCGCGTGCTACTCTAAAACCAACAGCGTAATTCGCGTAGTTTGCGGGTTGGGGGTGACGATAACTGGAGCGTAACCATGTCGGGCCATCTATCCAGCCACCCCCGCGCGCGATCCGGTGTTCGCATTGGCCAGATTCAAACGCGGATCCATCGGTAGGCGCCTCAGCATAACGACCTTTGCAATCCGCAACCCATTCACGAACATTTCCAAGTATGTCGTGTAGCCCGAATGGATTTGGCTTGAAGGAGCCGACGGGTGCGGTGTAGGTAAATTGATCTTCACAGGGATGGGCTATCCAGGTGAAGTCGGGTCGATTTTTCATGCTCGTTTGATCATGCGAATTAGCGTACAAGCAGGCAGCGGGTATGCCGCCGCGCCCTCGATGATCTCCCCAAAACCAGGCGGTGCTGGTTCCAGCACGTGCGGTATATTCCCACTCAGCCTCGGAGAGTAAGCGGTAGGATTTACCTGTTTTCTTTGATAGCCACTCCGTGTAGCCACGGGCAGCAGCATAATCAATATTGATGACTGGGCGGGTGCCGCGACCCCAGCCCTCATCGTCTACGGTCTTGCAGCCACCGGCAGTAACACAGGCATCCCATTGGTCAAACGTTACCTCAAATTTACCGACGCCAAATGCTCTCGCGATGGTGACGGAATGAGATGGCTTTTCGTCGAGATGGCCACTTTCGTCACCACTGGAGCCCATGGTGAATTCTCCTGCGGGGATGCTGACGATTACCGGACAAACATCGCAGTCAATGATTTCTTCACCTGCTTTTGCGGCAGGGGCACTAAACATACATGCCAGGGCAATGCAGCGTATGAATTGGTTTTTATTGCAGCGCATATTTCTCCCTTCTGGGGCTTATTTTTTCAGACTGATGGTGAGCAAAAATCAAATCGCTACGGCGTGCCAGAGAATGCCCGTAGGTATTTTAACTAGATGTGAAAGAGCCCTGCTTGCTGATCGGCGATGAGAACTCCCATGTCTTTCAAGCAGAGAAGCTCAGTTCAGGTGCATGTACTGCACGTTCTCGAAGCGATGAAAGAGCCAAATTTGCATTAGACACACGCTATTTTACTTTGGGCAAGCGTAGATTTGGCTTCAATTACGAGCAGTTTCTTTTTCACGCATCTTGATCAAATCGGCAGCCGTTAGCTCAACGTCTTTGCCATCGATTGAAACAAGGATGCTGGTGTTAGTCTTGATTGCTAGATCTTCAGCTGATCGAGCTGCGCGAAGCATGGCTGCGTACGAACCAGCTAAATCTGGGTCGGATGAGTCACGGATGTCTTTGGGAATCACTTGTTGCTCCAGTCAATTTGTATGGGGGCGGTGAAATTCAGCCGAGGTGCAGGTTAACCTTTTTTCCTAGCGCAGTCGCCGCACTGGCAAGAGTTGTTAAGGTCAGACTAGCATCCTGCTCATCGAGTAATCGATTTAACGCCGATCGGCTGGTGCGCATCCGCTTGGCGAGCTCAGTTTTGGTTAAATTCTGAGATTTCATTTCTTCGGTAATCTGCCAAGCAATCACTTTTTTCAGCGCTATTGCTGTACTGGAGGACAAGCAGGATTCACCTTGTAAAAAATCATCCAAACTTGATCCGATATTCTTCTTCGATATCTTCTTCATTGTGACTCCGATATCTCAAACATCAAAGTAGCCAATGGCTTTTCATCACCGAAAAAAGCAGCCTCCATGGCTGAATACATCTCGGTTCTGCCCAGTGCGGCGTAGCTCAGCGAATAGCCAGCATGTTCAGCAAGTTGAGACATAAACAAGCGTTGAACTCGACCATTACCTTCTCGAAACGGATGGATGGCATTTATTTCAGACAGGTAGTGCGCGGCTCGTGCGGCGAACTGTTTCTTGCTCAATGCCCTAAGATAGTCTTCGTCTCTTAAAGATGAAAAAACGGTATCCGCGTAGGTTTGGATATGCCTGACATTGCAAAAGCGACTTTCACCTCGAATGATGTCGACAGTTCTGATATTGCCAGCCCACTCATAGATGTCCTGAAAAAGGTACCGATGAATCTGACACAAATGCTCGAGATCAAACTGTCCTAGAACAGCGCTTCTGGCTAGCTCGAGCAAGCGTATGGTGGTCAGATCAGCTTCGTACTGGTCAAGCAGATCTTGGTCAGTAATCCCGGCTTTGTTTTTAAGTACGGAGGAGCCGGGCAGGCAATACACGTCATCCGCGTCGTACCGCGACATATTTCGCCTTTACTTCAGTGAGTAAATCTTCTGTACTTTTTTTTCCTTCGATGTAGTCCTGCAGCCCAAGTTTCAAGCTATCACTTGGGATAAGGTTTTCAATGCGAAGCGAGGCAAGCGTATTGGCAACGTCTTTTTCGCGGCTGGATTGATCAGATAACGGTTTCGCCATACTTGCTCCCGAAAAAGCGCTATTGTTTAATCTGAAATCTGGAGAACAAAAGTGTACCATAATTGGTACATAAAGTCAATCTAAAGAAGCACTTGTCGACACCGTAAGCTGATCCGCCGGGTAGGGCATCAAGAACCGAGCACTTTGTTCAGGCTTACTTCCTTGCTGATTTTGTGTTTGCGTGAACTATTCTGATTTTCGCGTATCCGCAACCTTATCAACCCCTTGCGAATTCATTAAGGTGGTTTGCTTGGCGAGCATAGCGTCGACTCGCCTTACGGCAGCTTCGCGTTCTTCATCGGTAAGTTCGTGACAAGGTGCCTCGCGCTCAGGGTGCCTAAAGACATTAAAAAGATCACGAAATTTCATGCTAATCTCCAAAGGTTAATAAAGAGGTTAGATTTTTGAAGCGTACTAATTCTATGTTTTTTAGGGTTACTTCGGCGAACAGCGATTAACTTGATCGGGATGGGCAGCGATCCAGTTCGCCGCCGCCTCTCGCGCAGACAATTTATCAACATTCATGGATCGATCCAATTCGGTGATTGCCTCAATCGACAGGCGAATATTCATGAGATAACTCAGCGCGCGTGGTGACAATTTTGTCTTTAGTTGACGATTGGCAATCAGATAAGCGCTGTCGACGCCAAAAACGTCCTTGGGATCCTTAAGCACTCGCAGGTCGTACACCGCATTTAGCCACTGCGGCTGCCACAACGGAAAGACCACCCAACTTTGAGTTTCGTAAGCAGTTTTAAAGGTGCTAACCCAGGTGGCCCAGCTTATCGGTTGGCTACCACAAGTTTTGCACACTCTGACGGCTCCATATCTGCGAAGTGTGACATTCCCGAAAAGAGGTTGATGGCTGTCTCTAAATCCTTGACCAGCTGTGAACGATTTGAGACCCAATCAAAACAATCATCGAAACCGAAGAACTTACCCTCGTGCTCTTCCAAGACTTCGACGTCTATCCCTTCAAGTTCAAAGTAAACGTACTTCATGACCTCTTGGAGGTGGACGTAGAACCATGCAGGGTATGCGTTGGAAATATCACTTACCAGGGTTCGCCAGGTCTCACCTTAATTCTTTGGCTTCATCATTAACACTCCTCTACACGTTAGAAAGTGCTTTCAATAAAGAAGACATAAAATTCAAAGAAAAGATTTACATTCCTTGCGGAATGCTTGAGTCGCATTCGTGACCGTTTCCTGATGATCGGCTAGCGCCTTTTAACGTATATGACACCTGATACTCCTGATAGCATGACGGCAGCTTAAATTTTTGTAGCTGATCCGCGTATCCAATTCTTTACTGAAGTGATCAAGACATCTTGTAGCCCATCAATCTCTGCCGCTTAACACACACATTCCATGATGCTTGCCACAATAAATTTAGTGGTGCGCGCATGGGACGGGCCACGAGCGATTGATTCGCTTTTGACAGACTTATAAAAGTTGGCTTGGTGCTCGAAAAAATCCTGATCCGATTTAGCCCCGATTTTGATGGTTTGAATTGCGGCACTGAGTTCTGATGCAGCAAGCATTCGCTCATTCATTGATAGATTTTCTAGTCGCATCAATTCATAAGACAGAACTGCCGTCAGGGCGTTTTCACTGATAGATTTGTCTGGCGGCTGCATAATTACGCACAAAAAGGTGATAGTTACTTATGTGGGTAAAAATCAGCGCAGCCGAGGTTACCTCTGGGCTTGCTGAGAACAAGATACGGACGCCTAATCATTGGTTGACGATCCATAGGCCTATGCAGGACTGGGGAGTGATGGTCTTGAGCTAGCTGGCCGGCAGTCAGACGACGTCGTGAGCGATCCAGGCCAATGGGACTAGCGCTTGGGCGGGGCCGCATTGATGGTTCCCGCGATGTTGCCGCCCTTCTGAATTTCGAGGTCGCCGTAGGTAATGTCACCGGTCACTTCGCCGGTTGACTCGATCAACAAGGATTTGTGCGCAGTACTGGTGTTCATTAGGCGTCCAGCCACCCGGATATTTGTTGCAGTAGTCTTGCCTTGGACGATGCCATTGCGAGTAATGTCGATGGCGTTTGCGTTGAGAACGCCGTCTACCGCGCCATCGACGACGATCAGACCCGGTGCCGTCATGGTTCCCTGTGCTGTGACACCTGCGCCGACGAAGAGGTTGCCTTTTGGATTACTTTCTTCCATGGTAGTCCCTCGCTAGGTTGGTTCGTATGAGCGATGCTCTCCCAATCGGTAGATTTGTGTCACACTAATGTGAAATTGATTGATTAGTGACGATCAATAGTTTTTCTGTAACTAACGAGTTGTAGGGGGCATTACGAAGGTGCTGGACCAATCAATACGAAGCTCTGATTGAATCAATCGGCGGTTACCTTCCTCAAAGAACCATGACGCGATCAGCAAGGGCTAATGCCGTGATGCGACCTATACCCGTGTTTGCTCCGGATATTAGAGCGATACGCTGACTCATGTCCATCGCCATCCTGTAAAAGACCACCACATCATACAGCAGCTACTCACATTTTGACGTTAAGAAATTCTAGCTAACATTAACGCAAGCGGGTCGACAAACCAATCAACTCAGTACTACAACCGACAAAATCTCGCCTGAATAGAACCTTATTCAATAATCAATATTTCTACGGGGATAGCAAGATAGACATCATGTCGCAGTTTGGCGCCGGCAAATACGGAGATTGGCAGTCTCGTTATAGTCAACAGTCACCTGAAGAGCCGTCAGCTGGGCTCTGTTAAGGGGTAACCCGGATGTACACCTGCAGATTATTAAATCGGTCAATGGGACGGACGGTTACCCGTTTACTGGGCTCACCTTTGAGCCCCCCCAGCTTCAGGCAGAAAGCGAGGTTGTCCCGTAAGCAATGGCTCGTTTTTTGGGGTACCCTAACGCAGCAATTCCGATAAACAACCTTGGAGGCACCTATGAAATACCGAGCAGCCGTGTTCTTGTTGTGCGTGAGTAGCGTAGCCTTTGCTCACAACTGCCCAAATGAAATGAAAGCGATTGATGCGGCACTGCCGAGTAGCAAGTTAGCGGGCGCTGACCTAGCCAAGGTAAAGACGCTAAGGGCTGAAGGGGAAAAAGCGCACGCTGAAGGTAGGCACGGC
>Ga0194129_10009621_pt1 | contig 10764 bp, 9 predicted proteins | sample TA2KigCa35mmetaG_FD_150862 | JGI IMG/M metagenome (GOLD analysis project Ga0194129, IMG submission 150862) | Freshwater microbial communities from Lake Tanganyika, Tanzania - TA2015038 Kigoma Deep Cast 35m | ecosystem: Environmental > Aquatic > Freshwater > Lake | place: Tanzania: Lake...
CGGCAGAGTTGCGCTTCCCAGCCGCTGTCGCAGACCACCCAATTCACGTGGCAGCGGTCGGGGGCCGTCTCCCACATGGTGTCGCGGGACGTGGTGAAGTTCACGAAGCGGGTGGAGCCCGGGGTTGGCATCGTCGTTGGCCCGGGCGAGGTATTCGAGGATCCGTTTCCCGGCGGCGGAGTGCGGGGCGACTTCCGTGAGCCAGATGGCGGTCTCCACCGCCTCGACCTGACAGAAAAACGGGCGCACCCCGGCGAACTGGTGCGACCGCCAATGCTTGAGGAGCCGGGCCGTCTCGGGGGTGACTTGCCACTCGCTGGGCTTGAGCCGCTCGCGCCAGGTGGTGACGGCGCTCCTGATCTCGTTGATGATCGACATCGACTCATACTGCTGGTCGCGCGTCGAGAGGCCGGTGTCGTCCCCAAGGGGCAAGTCGGCCTGCGTGTCCTTCTTGCCCTTCCGCTTCTTCGGCTTCGGGATCGGCGTGACGAACTCGGCCTTCCGCCGGGTCTCGACGATGGCTTGCGTCGGCTGGCCGTCCTTGTCGAGCTCCCAATGGCGCGCGGGGGCCACGTAGGGGGAGTTGAGGATCGGCTGCTCGAAGAAGGCGTTGGACATGGCGACGCCATCACACCGGCCGGGACGAGGCTGCCGGCCTACGCCGGTGTCAGCCCCCTGGATAGGGGCTCAGGCGGCCCGCGCTCCGCTACGCCGCCTCGACGGCGTTGGGGACGTCGACCGGGGCTTCGCCGAAATAGAACTTCCGCGCGTCGGGGTTGGAGAGCACCTCCTGCGCGGTGCCGTGGCAGAGCACCTTGCCGGCGCGGACCACGTAGCTGCGGTCGGTGATCGCCAGCGTCTCGCGCTCGCGGTGGTCGGTGATCAGGATCGAGATCCCGCCGTCACGCAGGCCGACGATGATCTTCTGGATCGAGTGGATCGTCACCGGATCGATCCCCGTGAACGGCTCGTCGAGGAGGATGATCCGCGGCTCCGTCACCAGGCAGCGGGCGATCTCGAGGCGCCGCTTCTCGCCCCCCGAGATGTAGTGGGCACGCGACTTGCGGATCCGGACGATGTCGAACTGCTCGAGCAATTTCTCGCAGCGGCGCCTGCGCTCCGCCCGCCCCATCCCCACCAGCTCCATGATCGCCAGCAGGTTCTGCTCGACGGTCAGCTTGCGGAACACGCTCTGCTCCTGGGCGAGGTAGCCCATCCCGCCGTCGCGGGCGCGCTTCGCCATCGGCCAGCGCGTGATCTCGTGGTCGTCGAGGAGGACGCGCCCCGAGTCGGGGATCACCATCCCGCAGGTCATCCGGAAGCTGGTCGTCTTGCCGGCGCCGTTGGGGCCCAGCAGGCCGACGATCTCGCCGGCCTCGACGTGGAAATCGACGCCGTCGACCACCCTCCGGCGGCCGTAGGTCTTCACCAGTCCCTGGACACTCAACAGCGGCATCGATCCCTCGTCCGGCACCTGCCGCGGCACCCATCGGGCCACGGCGCTCTCCGGGCATCTTCCCGAACGCGGGGGCCCGGAGGCAATCGCAGTTGGCCGGGGCGGCAAAGGGCGGCCACCGAACCATGAAATCCTAACGGTAGACATTAGATTTTCATGGACATAGAGTGGGGGGATGATCGACCGCCAGACCGACCGCCGGCTGGTTTCCCGAGCGCTTGCCCGCAGCCGCATCGTCGCCCTCCTCGGCCCCCGGCAGTGCGGCAAGACGACGCTGGCGCGGGAATTCGTAGACCCCGAGTCGCCGAACTATTTCGACCTCGAAGACCCTGTCGGCCTGGCCCGGCTGGCCGAGCCGGAGACGGCGCTGCGCACACTGCGGGGCATCGTCGTGATCGACGAGGTCCAGCGGCGGCCCGACCTGTTTCCCCTGCTGCGGGTCCTCGCCGATCGCCGCCCGCTCCCGGCGCGGTTTCTGATCCTCGGCAGCGCCTCGCCGGAACTGATCCGGCACTCCTCCGAGACACTCGCGGGTCGGGTCGAGACCGTGCCGCTCGAGGGGTTCAGGCTGGCCGATGTTGGCGCCACCCGGCTCGAGCGCCACTGGCTGCGCGGAGGCTTTCCGCTCGCCTTCACCGCCCGGAGCGAGGCCGAATCGGTCGCCTGGCGGCGGCAGTTCCTCCAGACATTCCTCGAACGCGACATCCCGCAGCTCGGGGTCCGGGTGCCGGCAGCGGCGCTACGCAGGTTTTGGAACATGCTCGCCCACCACCACGGTCAGCTCTGGCATGCCGCCGAGCTCGCCCGCGCGCTGGGGGTCGGCGAGCCGGCGGTGCGCCGGTACCTCGATCTGCTCACCGGCGTGTTCATGGTGCGGCAGTTGCCCCCGTGGTTCGAGAACCTCGGCAAGCGGCAGGTGAAGTCGCCCAAGGTCTACGTCCGCGACAGCGGCCTGCTCCACGTGCTCCTCGGCGTGGCCACGAAGCGCGAGCTGGAAATGCACCCCAAGATCGGGGCGTCGTGGGAGGGATATGCAGTCGAGGAGGTGCTCAAGGCGGTGGCACCGGACGACGCCTACTTCTGGGCGACGCACCAGGGAGCCGAGCTCGACCTGTTGCTCTTCAAGGGGGGACAGAGGATCGGGGTGGAGTGCAAGCGGGCCGACAGCCCGTCGCTCACGCAGTCGATGCGGATCGCGGCCGCCGATCTGCGGCTCGACCACCTGCACGTGGTCTATCCAGGCACACGTCGCTATACGCTGGCCCAAGGGATCGACGTCGTCCCGCTGGAGGAGTTTCTCGTGGCGGCGCGCGGCTGAGAACGTCGCGGCGCCGGCCAGCTTCTCGTCGCGACCTGTGGCGGGCTGGGTGGCTCCGTCCGATCAGTCGGTCGCGGCGACATCGAGGTCGTATTTCGGCAGCCCGCGGGACGTGAGCGTCGCCCGCAGGCGGACCCGGCGCCCCAGCACCGTCGAGCGCACGAACCCCGCGTCGTCGACCGCGCCACGGACATAGCCGCCCGTCGTGTGCCGATAGACCTCGAGCCGGGGCTCACCGGTGCGGGCGTCGACGATCCACAGCTCCCGCACGCCGGCCGCGTGGTACGCCCGCGGGAGACGCTCGGTGTCTTTGAGGACCGAGCCGTCGCTGACGATCTCCACGATCAGATCGGCAGCGCCCTCGACCTCGATGAACGACGCCGGGCCTCCGCTCGCCCCGGCGACGAACCGCGCGCGACCGCCGTCGACGGCGGCATCGCTGACGAACACGACGTCCGGCTCGACGGACAGATCGGCTTCCGGGCAGGTGACGCGCGTCCGGTCGATGAACACCTCACCGCTGCCGTCTTCCCGCACGACCGAGTAGATCCGTGCCGCCAGCTCGGTCTTGAGCGTGCCGTGTGTGAAGAGATTCTCCGGAGACATGTCGACCTCGATCGCCCCCCGCACCCAGTCGATCCGGCCATGTTGCGGGAAGGCATCGGACCGGGTCCAGGCGCGGAATGACCCGAGCGCCTCGCACGGGGGAATCGTGAGCGAATCCTCGAAGACCACCGTCGCCATCACGCCACAGCCTCCGGGACGAGTCCGTCATTCACGAGTCATCGTACCGTCTCCCCTTCCTCCCGCACCGTTCGGCTGAGATCGCGGCCACCTTCGCCAGCATCCGACCGCGGAAGAGAAACCGTCGCTGCGACCGCGCACCCGCGACCGGCCGCTACCGCACCCAGCGCATCCGGCCGAAATTGGGCCACGACGGCAGCCGCAGCTCGATGCTGCCGAAGCGCAGCGGCAGCGCCCACGACGGCGACACGGCGTGCGGCCAAAACACGGCCAGCGCCCGGCCGACGAGCAGGTGGCGGTCGACGTGGTGCCCCTCGAGCCACAGCCGGCTGTCCTTGCTGGCGGCGGAGTTGTCGCCGAGGACGAAGAATTGGTCGGCCTCGAGCGGGAAGTCGAGGCGCCGCCCCTCGGTGAATCCACCGGTGTGGGGGAGGTACTCGCGGGCGCCGATGTAAAACACGTCGCGGAGGAGGCGCAGGTCGCGCACGGTGACGTCGGCGTCGGCGACGCTGATTCCCGCTGGCGCCAGGTCGCCGGGGCGCTGGTCGCCGGGTTGCCGGGGCGAGTCGTCGGGCCGGGCCTGTTCGGCGGTGTCGATCGCCACGTTCCAGCGCGTCGGACCGTCGAAGGCGACGCGCCGGCCGTCGACCGACAGTGTGAGCTCGTCGTCGACGTTGGCCAGGAGGATCCGCCACGAGCCGCGGCCACGGACCCGCGTCGGGCCGCGGACCGGCTGGTTGGCGCTCGGCAGAGTCACCTCCGCCACGCCGGTCGCCAGGTCGATCGTGCAGCGGTGCACGGCGCCCCCCTCGACGAGGTCGAGGGTCACCGTGCCTCCCGCGGCTCGGCTCTCGAGGCGCGCCTCGACGGCCAGGTCGCCGACCCAGTGGGGGCGGGTGGCGACGGCGTTGTAGGGCTGGAAGTCGTCGATCAGCGCCGGCGCTGGCGCGGCAGGCAGCGCCGTGCCGGCCTCGACCGCCTCCCAGTCGTCGGGGGAGGCGACCAGATGGCGGTAGCGGAGCGTGGCGGTGCCGGTCGGGCGGCTGCGGAAGCCTGTGCCCTCGGCCGTCCAGCCGGGGGCGGCGCCGGCGGCCGACCAATCGGTCCAGCGCGACGGCCAGCCGGCCGCGCGCAGCGCCGCGGCCTCGTGGCGCGTGTCGTGGACGCACTGGAGCATCGCCAGGAGCCGCTCGGTGGGCTTGCGGGCGATCTCGGGCGACTGGCCGTCACGCGACGTCCAGATATCGCCGCCGACGATCGACACCGTTTCCCCCGGCAGCCCGATGAGCCGCTTGATGTAGTTGGTCTTGGCGTCCTCGGGATACTTGAACACCACCACGTCGAAGCGCCGCGGCTCGCGGAAGTCGTAGGAAAACTTGTCGACCAGGACACGGTCGCCGTTGTACGAAGGGTAGGCAGGGTCGTAGGCGACGCCGGCGGGGGTTTCGGTGACCAGTTGCATGACGTGGCCGCAGTTGCCGCAGCGCGAGGCCTGGACGAGCTTCCGCGCGAGGCGCGTGCGCAGTTGGTCGAGTTGGCCGCCGCGGGCCTCGAGCTGGTCGAGCTTGCGGGCCGCAGCGGTGTCGCCCGAGCGGGCCTTGTCGCGGAGCGCCGCGGCCTCGGCCTCGAGCTGGGCCAGCCGGGCGCGGAACTCCTGCGACTGCTCGTCCTCCTCGGCGGAGCAGCCGACGCGGTAATCGTCACCGCAGGCGGAGCAGACGAGGTCCTTGTGGCGCCCCATCAGCGTCGGCGCCATCGACCCGGTCGGGATCACGAACGCCTCTGCCTCGAACGCCCGGAAGAGCAGCGCCAGCGTGAAGGCGATCACCACCGACTCGACCGTCTCGCGCTGCATCCCGAGCGGGTTTCTGATCACGTCGCCAGGGCGGGGTCGGTCGCTGCCAGGCGCGGGAAGCAGGGGGGCGGTCACGGCATGTGCCTCCGGGGGCGCGAACGGGGAAGCCCCCAGGCTACGGACCCTGGTAGTCCCGGGCAACGGCGGCCGCCGGCCCACCGGCAGCCGCCGCGTCACTCCGCCAGCAACCCCTGCACCTCCGCCTCGACGTCGTCGTAGGTGAACGGCCGCCCGAGCCGGGCCTTGGCATCCCCCTCGTCGAAGCGCCGGGCGAGCGTGCCGTCGGCCTTCCACACGTAGACCGCCGGCACGCTGTCGAGCTCGAGCTTCCTGTACATGGCGTCGGCCTCCTCGGTGGCGATCATGTTGATCACCCCGCCGGCCTTCACGTCGTGGAGGAAGCGAAGCACGGGGGGCACGAGCGTGTCGACCGGATCGAGCCCCTCGTAGTCGAGCGACAGCGACATGCAGACGACCCGGTCGCCATGCTTCGCCTGGAGGGCGACGAGGCGCGGAAACTCCTTCACGCACGGCGGGCAGGAGGTGCTCCAGCAGTCGAGCACGACCACCTTCCCCTTGTGGCGGGCGACGGCCGCCATCAGGCCGGCGTGGTCGACGGCGACGATCGTCGGCTTGGCGGCAGCCGCAGGCGGGGCTTTCCCTGCCGGAGCCGCCGCCGGCTGGGCCCACGCGACGGTCGCCCCCGTGAGCGCCACCACGATCGCGAGCCCTGCCCGCCGGCCGGCGTGGCGGCTGCCCGTGCGGGTCGCGGGGCGGCACAATGGCGCGGCGTCCGCTGTCCCCCGTGCGATCCGACCGATGCCGCGTTTCGAGCACATCCGTCACCGCCCTCCCGACGTCCTCGCGGCGCCCCGCGACCTGGTCGTGGCCTGCGCGGCGATGCGCAGCCACGTGAACCTCTCCCACATCGTACGGACGTGCGGCTGTTTCGGCATCCGCCGGGTGATCGCCTGCGGCGCCGCGGGGCTCGAGCCGCGCATCGCCCGCGACGGTGCCGAGCAGGTGGCCCTCGAGATCCGCCGCTCGCTGCCACCGGTCCTCGACCGGCTCAAGGAGGAGGGGTGGCAACTGGTCGGCCTCGAACAGACGACCGGATCGGAGAGCCTGTTCGGATTCACGTTCGTGGCGCGGACGGTGCTGGTGGTGGGCAACGAGCGCCTCGGCCTGGAGGACGACGTCCTGGCGCGGCTCGATCGGGTCGCCGAGATCCCGATGGCCGGGCTTCCCCACAGCCTCAACGCGGCGACGTCGGCGGCGATCGCGATCTACGAATACTGCCGCCAGCATCCAGGCTCGCGATGACGCTCGTGATCGGTACCGACGAAGCCGGCTACGGGCCGAACCTCGGGCCGCTGGTCGTGGCGGCCACGGCCTGGCTCGTCGATGACGGGGCGGACGAGGCGCCCGCCATACGGCTGGCGCGAGTGAACACCATCGCCACCGTCGACGGCAGCGCCCCGTGGGGCGACTCGAAGCGGCTCTACCAATCGGGGCACGGCCTGGCGGGGCTCGAGGCCGGGGTGCTGGCGGCACTGGCCACCGGCGCGCCCTGCATGCAGGGCCCCGCTGGGTCCGTGCCGGCCGACGGCGCGCACCTCACCGAGCGGCTGGGAATCGTCGCCGCCGACCTCGTGCCCGAGTGGCCACGGTTCCTCGCCGCGCGCCTGCCGGTGGCGGTGGCGGCAGAACGGCTCGAGCGACTCTCGGCGGCGGTGGCGGCGGCGCTCGCGGCGACGCACGTGCGCCTGGCGGCCGTCCGCTGCCGGGTGATTCAACCGGCCGCGTTCAACGCGCTGTTGGCAGCCGGCCTCAACAAGTCCGACATCCTCTCGGGCACGACCCTCGCCCTCGCCGCCGAGCTGCGCGCGGCATGGGACGGCGAGGTGGCCGAGGTGTGGTGCGACCGGCACGGCGGCCGGAAGGCCTACGCTGCACTGGTCGGCCACCACTTTGGCGCCCCCCTCGTGCGGCCGCTCGAGGAAAGCGCGCGGGTGAGCCGCTACGAGGTGCCGGGGGCACGGCTGCGGATCGCGTTTTCGGTCGGTGGCGAGGAACAGGTCCCGGTGGCCCTGGCGAGCATGACGGCCAAGTACGTCCGCGAACTGGCGATGACCGCCTTCAACGCCCATTGGTCCGGGCTCCAGCCGGGGCTCGCCCCCTCGGCCGGGTACCCCGTCGACGCGCGCCGCTGGTGGCACGAGGCGGCAGCGGCGGTGCGCGCGGCGGGGCTCGACGCCGATGCGATCTGGCGTCGCTCCTGACCGGCGTCGGGCGCCGTTTGCAGGCGCTTGGCGCGGTGACGACAATCTCTCCGGTTCGTACCCGACCGCCACTCTCACTTCCGCCATGCCCACGCTCACCACCCGTCTTGCGATCATCCGCCACGCCTGGGCCGAGGAGGTGTCGGCCAGCGGTGACGACGCGTCGCGCCCGCTCACGCGCAAGGGGCGGAAGCGGTTCGCCCGGCTGCTCGACCGACTCGTCGCCGGGGGCTTGGCCATCGACGTCATCGCCACCAGCCCGCTCCTGCGCGCCCGTGAGACGGCCGACATCCTCGCCGAGCGTGTCGGAGGCGAGCCCCGGATCGAGGTCATCGCCGCGCTCGCCCCCGGGTCCGACTGGCGGGCGCTGGTCGACTGGACGATCGCCCAAGACGCCCGGCAGGTGGCCTGGGTCGGTCACGCCCCGTGCGTCGGCCGGCTGGTGGCACTGTCGATCGGCGACGGCGCCGCGGCGATCCGGATGCCGAAGGGGGCAGTGGCGTCGGTCCGTCTCGACGACGGTCCGGGCCATCCCGGCGAACTGGAATGGCTGGCCACCGCCGATCTGCTCGGCGAGTGAACGGCCCCGGGAGGCTGCTCCCCGGGGTTTCCCGGTCCGCTAGAATTCTGAGCGTTCGCGTGTTCGGTCCGGCCCAGGTGAGTGGAGGCGTGCGATGTTGTACGGCCATCGAGGTGTCGTGTCCCGGCGGTCGGGCTCCTGCCTGACGGTGCTCGCATCCTGTGCGCTCGTCGGCTGCCAGCCGGCCGCGGCCCCCCCGGGCACACGCGGTGTCGCGGTCGTCGAGTCGGTCGAGGTCCGGCCGGCTCCCACGGCGCCGGCCGTCGATGCCGGCAAGGTGGCCAGCGACGAGGCCAAGGTCGCGGCCGACGAGGCGATCGCGGCCGCCGGACGCGATCTCGGTCCGGCGGCACCGGCCGCCGCTGCCCCGGCCGAACCGGTCGCGGCTCCCACTCCGGCCGCGGCGCCGAAGGCGATCGAGCCCGCAGCGACCCAGCCAGTCGCCGCCGAGCCCGCCGTCGCCAGCGCAGCCGCCACCCGCGAACAGGTGCTCCTCGGCGACCCGGCGCTGACGGCCGGCGTTCCCGGCCAGGGGCCGATCACGCTCGACCAGATCGACGCCTGGCTCGCCGACCCGAAGAACTCGGTCCAGCTCGAGCCGATCCTCCCGCTGGGTTTGTCCCAGGGGGCGGCGCAGATCACCGGCCTCGACGAGAACCCGCTCACCCGCGCGAAGATCGAGCTCGGCCGGCAACTGTATTTCGACCCGCGTCTGTCCGCCGACGCGACGGTGAGCTGCGCCAGCTGCCACAATCCCGCCGAGGGCTACTCGGCCCACACCAAGACCGGCGTCGGCATCCGCGGCCAGCAGGGGGGGAGAAACTCGCCGGTGTCGTTCAACCGGATCCTCTCCGGCAAGCAGTTCTGGGACGGACGCGTCGATTCGCTCGAGGCCCAGGCGGTCGGCCCGATCGCCAATCCGATCGAGATGGGCTTCACCCACGAAGGGGTCGTCAAGCGGCTCGGCGAGATCCCGGTGTACAAGCGGCAGTTCGAGAAGATCTTCGGCGAAGTCTCGATCGCCCGGGTCGGCCAGGCGATCGCCGCCTTCGAGCGGGCCCTCGTCACCGCGCCGTCCCCCTACGACCATGGCGAGCAGCTCCGCCCCTTCGCCGCCCTCGATGAAGACGACATCGCCGACGACCCCGACCTCGCCAAGCGCTTCGCCGCGGCCAAAGGGGCGGCGGCCGCGACGCCGATGAGTGAGTCGGCCCGCCGCGGCCGCGAGATCTTCTTCACCGAAAAGGGCAATTGCACCGCCTGCCACGTCGGTGCCAACCTCGCCGACGAGAAGTACCACAACATCGGCATCGGGATGGACAAGCCCGAGCCCGACCTCGGGCGGTACGTCGTCTCCAAGGACAAGAAGGACAAGGGGGCGTTCAAGACGCCGACTGTGCGCAATGTCGCCCTCTCGGCCCCCTACATGCACGACGGCTCGCTGGCGACGCTCGAAGAGGTGGTCGAGTGGTACGACAAGGGCGGCCACCCCAATCCCCACCTCAGCGACAAGATCCGGCCGCTCAAGCTGTCGCCCGAGGAGAAGGCCGACCTGGTCGAGTTCATGAAGGCCTGCACCGGGCCGACGCCGTCGGTCGAGACCAGCCGGCTCCCGGCCGATTCCTGAGACGGCCAGCCCCGGCTTCGGGGAACACTCGACCGCCGCCGGCCCGAGCGCCGACATATATTCATGGCCCTGCCGGCGGTCCCGGTAGGGCCATGTTGTTCGTGGAGGCCCCCCGATGCCCGCCCACGCCGACTGGATCCCGGCGGCAGCCGCGAAACAGCCCTTGTTCGCCGGCGTCGACCTCGGGGGCACGAACATCAAAGTCGGCCTCGTCGACGACGACGGCCGCACGCTCGCCTTCCACACCGAGCCGACACTCGTCGGCAAGGGCCCCGACGACGTCTGCCGGCGGATGGGCGCGGGCGTCCACACCGTGGCCGGAATGGCCGGCGTGGCGCCGGCGGCGATCGCCCGCGTCGGCCTGGGAACACCGGGGCCGCAGGACCTCAAAGCGGGCACGATCATCCGCGCCGGGAACCTCCCCGGGTTCGACGGCTACCCGGTCCGCGAGGCGGTGTCGCGGGCTTGCGGTCTGCCGGTCTCGTTTGCCAACGACGCCACCGCCGCCGGCTACGGAGAGTTCTGGATCGGCTCGGCGCGGGAGTTCGGCAGCTCGGTCCTGCTCACGCTGGGCACCGGGATCGGCGGCGGGATCGTGATCGCCGGCGAGCCGCTCGAGGGGGCCCACAGCCACGGCGCCGAGTGCGGCCACAACCTCGTCGATCCCTCCCCCGATGCACGCGTGTGCCCGTGCGGCATGCCGGGGCACCTCGAGGCCTACTGCAGCGCCAAGGCCCTGCTCAAGCGCGCCCGCCAGGTCCTCGATCTCGCCCCGGGCGGGTCGCTGGCGCGGGCGGTGGACGGTGGGGCGGAGCTGACGCCCCTGCTGGTGTCGCGCGAGGCGGCCGCCGGCGACGGCGTGGCCCTCGACCTGATCCTCGAGGTGGCGCGCTGGCTGGGGA
>Ga0194129_10009622_pt1 | contig 10763 bp, 9 predicted proteins | sample TA2KigCa35mmetaG_FD_150862 | JGI IMG/M metagenome (GOLD analysis project Ga0194129, IMG submission 150862) | Freshwater microbial communities from Lake Tanganyika, Tanzania - TA2015038 Kigoma Deep Cast 35m | ecosystem: Environmental > Aquatic > Freshwater > Lake | place: Tanzania: Lake...
CGGCGGCGTCGCCGTCGAGGTGCAACGTGTAGGTCGCCGGGAACAGGTAGCCTTCGGCGCTGTCGACCGCGGCGACGAGGGTGGGGTCGCCGAGCTTGGGCGCGGCGATCCCGACGCGGTCGAGGATGGCTCGATCGCTCGACGCGGCGAGGAAGGCTTCGCGAGACGCGACGCCGGCGGCGGCGAGGCGATCGGCGATCCCAAAGCGATTCGTCCCTTCGGGGAACGTGAGCTTCACCGTCGGACGGCCCGCGCGCCGACACACCATGGCCACGAGCTCGCTAGGGGTCGCCTTTGCGAGGAGGTGTGGCCCCGGGATGGCGCAGTCCGCGGCGCGGGTAAGCGCGACGTGGAACCTCAACCAGAAGGGAGACTCGCTGAGCCCAGCCTCGAGCAGCCGCTCGGTGAGGCGCTCCCCGTCGAGGTCGTCCTCGAGCGTGAGCCCCACCGGCGCGTCTTTCGGCCCTCGCTTACCGAGAAAACGCGCGTAGCCGAACCCGAGCCCCGTGACCGTGATGAGCACGGCGACGACGAGCGCCGCGACCGCGCGCGTGCCTCGAGGCAACTGTTTCGGTGACCAGCGTTTGCGCCCCGCGGTTCGTCGGTTCGTCGGCGGCGTCTCGCCCGCACCCTCGCGCGGCGGACGCGCGGGCCCTCGGCTCCAGCGTCGCCCCTTGCCGCCTTGCCCTGCACCTTTTCGCGCACGTCGGCGTCGCGGCTTCGACGGGCGCGTGGCAGGCGGCTCGGGCGGCGGCGGACGGCGAGGCACGGCGTCTTCGAGGGGGCGCCCCTTTGCGCGGCGCGTGACCGGACACTAGCGGGATCCGGCTCGTGAGTCTCCCTTCCGGGGGAGCGCACGGGGCGCGACACGATCCTTTCGACGCGGCACGACTCTCGGTAGACTTCGTGTCGCCCGAGCCTCCGAGGTTCGAGCGTTGCCCTCGTAGCTCAGTGGATAGAGCAGCGGTTTCCTAAACCGAAGGTCGCAAGTTCGATCCTTGCCGGGGGCGCCAGCAGAATCCCTGAGGATTGCCACGGTCCGGAGACCGAGAAGGGTGCGGGCCGCACCAAACTCCGCACCAAACCGCCGTCGTGAGCCGCCCTCGCCTCACGACGTCCGCGCTTCGGTCTTTTCCCATGCGCGCGTCGGGCAACGCGGATAGCGTGGGCCTCGGTGCTGCCGAGATTCGCTCGCATGTCGGTCCTCGCGGCCTTGCTCGGCACGGGCTGCGCCGGCGCGCACGGCGTCGGGCCAAGCGAATGGCCTGTGGATCGCGGAACCATCGTATTCCAGAGTCACTGGACCAGCACGCCCTGCAACGGCCCGTGCGCCACAGGCGGGCTCGAGCTTCGCGCGTCAGGTGAGCTGACGACGCTCGTCGGGAGCTCTCCCGCAGGCCGCGCGACGGTCGTCCTCGACCATGCCAAGCTCGCCGAGGCTCGGGCGCTGCTTGCCGCTCGTGCGCCCGCGCTCTTGCGCACTTACGACGATGCCACGACCATGCGGCCGCCCCCGCCGCCGAACGATCTGCACGTCGGCTGCGCGGTGTGGGCCGATGGGCGCCTCGTTGTCGCGAACGCCGCCGCCGCCTTCGTGTGCGAATCGACCCAGCAGGCGTTGCTCGCCCTTTCCGCGCCGCGCCCGTGACACTCGGCGCCCGCTCTCCGCTCCGTAGCTCACGCCGGTGAGCGCCGCCGACTCGCGAGCCCAGGTCGAAGAACCAGGTGCGATCCACGCTCGCTCATCCGCTCATCCGCTCATCCGCTCATCCGCTCATCCGCTCATCCGCTCATCCGCTCATCCGCTCATCCGCTCATCCGCTCATCCGCTCATCGGGGCGCGTTGAGGTCGACGTGCTTCGTGTCGCCTATGTCGATCCCGGCCTTCTTCATGTCGCCCACCGCCGCGTCGAGCTGCAGGCTCCCGCGGTCGGCGTGGCCGCTGTAGCGCCCCGACTTGTTGCTGGCCTCCCGCTTCCCGGGCGGATAGGTCGCCACAGGCACTTCCCCGCATCCAGCGGCGCATGTGGCGGCGCGGCCGCGTGGTTCACGGGGCTGGCGTGAAGGTCGCTGTGACTGGGATAGCCGCTACAAACGGCCTGTCCATCGCGAAGGTCGCCAGAACAATACCTATCGGCGGCTCAGAGCCCGACGGTGGATGCCACCAGCGCCCGCGCGACAGTTTTGCCCGAAGCGAAAGGAATTTAACTCATCGGTTTGCAGCTACCCGAAGGTGGGCCTTCCGAGACACTTCTCTTTCACCGTAGCCACAAAGTTTACTGAAAGCACAAAAGCGTCAACGACCCACAGCCGCACCACTCGCAGCCAGGTGCGGCCGTGGACTAAACCTGAGTATTAATTTTCTTCTCTTTTCTTAATTGCAAGTGGAATGGCAAACTTCGGTAAAAATGCGAGCAAATTAGTTGTCAACTTTAAGATATAATCATAAACTTCTTTGTAAAGATAAAATGAAATGAGCAGAAAAAATGATGCTACTACATCCACAAGTCCTGCTAAAAAAGAAACTCCAAAATTGTCGTAACTTCCCTGAATTTGTCGAGGGGCTAGGCCGCTGAATAAGTCCATTCCTGGGACAATGCGTAGTAGCTCTTTGGGGTAAGCGGCTAGCGGCGCATAAACATAGGAGCCGACTAAGGTGGCAATGATTTGAAGTATGCCAGTGTACAAAACCAGCACGAAACACAATTCGCCTACGACCAAAATTAATTTCGGAGTTAGCTTCACATAAACAAATGACACCAAGCCATCATATTCAACGGTTTTAATTTGCTCCGTTCGCTTTTTTAAGACACTAAATGAGGCCCAGGCGGCGATAATGCTAAGTGCGAAGCCCGGGAGGAGGCCCGCGGCGGCGCCCGCTCTCTTGGCATCGCTCAGAGACTCGCGCAAAATGTACAATTCTACAAAGCCAAATTCTCCAATTAGCCCGTCGATGCTCAGATAAATCCCGCCTAGCAGAAGGCCGACCGCTGAAACAGAGAGCAATAGTGTAATAGTGTTTTTAAAAAAATTTCCATTGTCTAGTTTTTCTAAAAAAGGGATAACTAATCGGTTGTAGGCTTTGTCGGTGATTGATAGGGACACGAGGGGTAAATTTTTTTCCATTTTTAACCTTCAAACTCCTACTCATCAGGCTTTTCGGTTTTTGCCCCGTTTTTTTAAGTGGGTTCTGGTCTCCACTTGTGCAGTTTAACGATACTGTTGGGGTTGCCGCTGTAAACGGCCTTTCATTGCGAAAGTTTCCCGAACAATACCCGTCGGTGGTTGAAAGCCCGACGTTGGATACTACCAGACTATGTCCGCGCAGCCTCTGGTGATTGCGACGAGTTCCGAAACCGAAGGTCGCAAGTTCGATCCCTGCCGGGGGCGCCAGCAGAATCCCAGGAGATCGTGCGGCGTCTTCTAGAGCCCATGGTGCCGCCCGCCCTGCAAGAGCTTCGAAGCCGACGCTGCGGCTCGTGCCGGTGACGACGTCCATGCGCTCGCGAGGCTCGGGTGAAGCATGCACAGCACACCGGCCTCACCCGCGCATCGACGGTGTCCTCGTCTTGGCTACGACTTGGGCGAGCTGAGCCAGCGTCGCTCGACCTCGCGCCGTTGCAGCTTGAGTCGACTCGTCACTCCCGCACGTTGCCTGAGTCCCTGCAGCGCGGCATCGCGGTAGCCGCGCAGGCTACCGAGCCCGCCCGCTCTCGTCAGCCAGAGCGCGTCCTGCACCGTCTGAGGGACCTCACGCGCGAACATGCGCATCGAGCCGTTCTTCAACGCCATGCGCAGTCGATCGCCGCGGCGCAGCGCCTCGCTCTCGGTGCGCTCGGCGGCGGTCTCGTGGGTCTTGGGGTCGGCGTGCACCGTCGCAGCAGGTGCGTACAGCGCCTCCCAGCCTGCGAGGCGACATCGCCACCCGAGATCGAGGTCGCTCTCTTCCGTAAGGAACGTCGGATCGAACACCCCCGACGCGAGTCGCGCCTCGTCGAGCATGCGCTTGCGGTAGAGAGCCGCGCCGGTCGATGCGCAGAAGATCTCCCCTGGTGTGGTCGACCGCTCGGTCGAGGACGCCAGGTCTTCGTCGACGACGCCGGCGAGAAATGGCGCCGCGCCCTTCGTCGCTCGCGCAACGTCGGCAGAGCGTTCGCGGGAGATGACTCGCGATTGCACCATGCCTAGCCGCTCTCCGGCCGCGCTCACGACGCGCCTCAGCTCGGCGATGCATGCGGGCTCCGCCTCGGCGCCGCTGCGCAGGATCAAGACCCAGGTCCCACGAGCCAGGTCGATCCCACGGTTGCAGCTCTCCGCGAAGCCCGCCTTCTCGTCGCTCGAGAGGATGCGCAGCGACGGAACGTCGTGCGCGAGCGCCTCGAGCGAAGCGTCCTTCTCGCCGTCCTCGACGACGAGGGTCTCGAAGCCATGCTCGGTCTGCGCGACCAGTGACGTGAGGGATCTCTCGAGGTCCTCACGTGAGCTCGAGTGGACGAGGACGACGCTGATGTCGGGACCGTCGGTCGGACGGCCCTTCGGAGCGGGTCGGCTGGGCGCGTCTTCGGCGAGGCGCTCCGTCAGCCAGGTCTCGGCGAGCGCCGCGGGCTGCGTCACGAAGTCGCGCCAGAACAACCGCGGGTAACGGAGGGCGAGCAAGCGCTTCAGGTAGGCTTGTTGCTCCTTCGACAGGGTGTTTCGGCTCGGGCCGTGACGACGGTACTGAAGCGCGGTCTCCGGGACGAACGTGCCGTGGAATCCTCGGTCGAGGAGCCTCAGCCAGAGGTCGTAGTCCTCCCAGCCGAGACGGAGGTTCGGGTCGAACCCCCCGACCTGCTCGAACGCCTCGCGTCGCACGAGGGCCGACACATGCACGAAGTTCCCGACGACGAGGCTCCGCGGAGCGAATGGCCGAGAGGGAAATCTTCCCGTCTCGGTGCCGAACAGGTCCATCGGCGTGTATGCGTAGGCGACGCGGGCCGGGGCCCGCTCGAGTGCGGCGAGGCAGCGAAGGGTGTAGTCGGAAGGCAACCGGTCGTCGGCGTCCAGAAACAGCAAGTAGCGGCCGCGGGCGAGCGACGCGCCATGGTTTCGTACGCGGCATACGCCGACTCGATTCAGGACGTCGACACGCACCGGATGGCGACGCGCGACGGTGACGCTGTCGTCGGTCGATCCGTCATCGATCACGATCACCTCGATGTCCACCGTCTGCGCGAGGGCAGATTGGATCGCCTCTTCGAGGAACCGCCCGTACTCGAAGCACGCGATGACGATCGAGACGAGCGGGGTCGCGCTCATTTCGGGCGCTCCGCCACGAACAGAAACTGAACCGTGTCGAGGTCAGAGGCCCACGCGAGGGCGTCGCCTCCGCGCGTCGTGCGTCCGGGTAACGCACCCTCGACGACGCGCGCGAGCCTGGCCGTACGAGCTCGGGGGCCGTCGAGGACCCGCTCGAAGCGTACGACGCGGAAGCCCGCCTGCTCGATCAGGTCGACGGTCGAGGCGCGGGTGAAGAACCGCAGGTGCGTGCGGTCGAGGATCCCGGCGGGGACGTAGCGAAACCTCCCACCGAGCAGGCCGCGCACGACGCTCCGGTGTCCGACGTTGGGGATGCTGAGCACGAGCGTTCCGCCTGGCTCGAGGCGATCATGCCATGCCCGCAGCGTCGCCCACGGGTCGACGAGATGCTCGAGGACGTCGGCGAAGACCACGCAGTCAGGCGAGGGCCAATCCGCGGGAGGCGCATCCTCGGCGCCGCCTCGTAGGACGTCGTCGAGCACCCGGCGCGCATCCTCGGCCGCCGCGGTTGGCTCGACCCCGCGGACCTCGAGGCCGGGTCGAGCGCGCTTCAACGCGGCACCGAGGTGCCCGGCTGCGCAACCGACGTCCACGACGTACCTCGCGCTCGCCGGTACGAGCGCCGCCACCTCCGGGCGCTCGTGCCCGTAGTAAGAGGCGCGGGCGTCGATCGCCTCGACGACGTCGTCGTATCGCGCACCGCCGCGCAGCGTCTCGTGCCGCTGTCGCTCGAGGAGCGCGCGGTTTCGCAGCACCCACTGCCATGCGTCGCGCTGCGCTCGCATCGCCTCGTCCTTTCCGAGCACGCCTCCGACCGGGTGCGACACCAAGAGGCGCGCGGCACGCTTCGTCGTGCGAAGCAGCTCGGCGTTCAGCAAGTCCTCCGGGAGGTTGCGCCAGGCGAAGAGCAGCCGGTTGCGCTCCATGTGGTAGTGGTACGGATAAACCCGCGAGTTGCTCGATGCGCGCATCCGGTGCCAGCCGGCCGGCGCTCCGGTGTACCAGAGCCGCCAGCCACGCCGGATGCATCGAGCGAAGAAGTCTGTCTCTTCGTAGTAGGTGAAGAAGGTCGGCTCGAGGAAAGACCGGCCGACGTCCTCGATGGCTCGACGGCGGATCATGACGAGCGCGCCCGACAGCGTCGCGACCTCGCGGACGGCGTCCTTCGTGTCGAGGTGCGCCGTCGTGAAGCCCGTCGTCGGATCGACCGTCGTGTAGGACCAGTACCGGTTGCTCGTCGCGCGGAGCGGATTGTCTTCGTCCCAGAAGTACACCTTGCCCGCCGCCGCCGCTGCGTCGGGGCGCGCCTCGAGGAACGCGACGAGCGAGGCGAACCAGTCCGGTGCCACGACGGCGTCGTTGTTGACGAGCGCGACGTAGTCGCCCGTCGAGAGGGCATAAGCCTGGTTGACGGCCTCGGCGAAGCCAAGGTTCTCGGCGTTGCGGACGACCTTTACGCCCTCGAAGGACTCGGCGACGGCGGCGGCGCCATCCTTCGAGGCGTTGTCGACGACGATCACCTCCAGGGACGGCCATCCCGTCGCGAACAGCGAGGCGATGCACTCGCGCAGGTCGTCTTCGCGGTTGTAGCTGATGATGAGGGCGGAGACGGTCGGGGTCGTCATGGTGTGGCCGAGGAGGGCTTCCGGCGGAGGTTGTCGATGGCAGCCCTCGCCCCACGGAGGTCGATGGCGGCGTAGACCAGCGCGAACATGGCCGCGCTGCCCGCGAGGGCGAGGAGGAGCGTGACGGGGCCTCGCACCCACGGCAAGGCCAAGAAGCGCGCCGCGACGGCCACCGCCGCGCAGGCGACGATGCAGGCGCGGACCACCGGCAAGAAACGCGTGCTCGGAAACATCTGCTTCATCACGACGATGACGGCGAGGTTTCCGAGCACGACGTGGACCGAGAGTCCGAGCGCGAACGCGAGCCTCGTCGGCGACAGCCACATCGCGACCGTCAGCGAGAGCCAGTTCACCACGGTCCAGACGACCGACAGGCGCATGACGATCTGGGGTCGCCCGACCGCGTCGAGCGCGCCAGCGAAGATCGGGCTCACGAAGCCAATCGTGATGACGAGCGCGAAGACGTACAGCATCGGCAGCGCGTCGAGCCAGCGATCGCCGTAGAGCACCTGGACGAGGCCGGGGCCGAGACCGAGGAAGATCGAGACCATGAAGAAGGTCGCGACCGCGCACAGTCGGACCGAGCGCTCGAGCGTCCGCGCGAACTCTTCCGGCTGATCTTGCAGTCGGCTGAAGAGCGGAAAGTTCACCCGCGCCAAGATCTCGACGAGCTTGAGTGAGAACCACGCGGTGTTCTGCGACCAGCTCACGAGTCCGAACTCCCTTGCGCCGAGGAACCGACCGCCGAGCACCGGCATCGTCGCGCCGTTGACAAACCCGATGGCGTTCTTGGTCTGGAACGCGACCCCGAAGCGGAGCACGGGGGCGAAGCGTGCACGATCGAAGACGAGCGCAGGGACGAATGGCCGCAGGACGAAGGCGGCGACGACGCCGACGGCACCTTGCGCGAGGACCGCGACGACCAGCGCTTGAACTCCCCACCCCAGCCAGGCAAGCACGACGGCCGTCCCGTAGAACGCCAGCGTCAAGAGGACATCGAGGGCGGCGAGGCGTCCGAACTGGAGCTCGCGCTCCATGAGCAGGGCGGGGAGCCCTCGAAGGATCGCGAGCAGGAACCCGAGGGAGAGCGTGCGCAAGAGCGTCGCGCCGCGCTCCGGTAAGTCGGGCCAGAAGGTCACGGCGAACGGCGCCGCGACGTACACCAAGGCCACCACGCCGAGCCCGATCGCGAGCTGCGCCCAGAACACCGTCGACAGCTCGGAGACGGTCGGCGGGGTCTTCTGCTGGATGAGCGCCGCGCCCAGCCCTGCGTCGCCGAAGAAGGTGAAGAACTGCAGGGCGAACTGGACGATCCAGAACGTCCCGTACTCCTTCGGACCGAGCAATCGCGCGAGCCACACCATCCCGCCGAACACGACGAGCTGCTGGACCACGGTTCGCAGCCCGAGCAGGATGGCCCCGATGCGGGCGCGCCGTCGCAGCCCTAGCGCCGCCTCCGAGGGGGGGCCGTCCGGCGACCGCCCTGAGTCGGGGAGGCTGCCCTCGTCGGTGTGCCTCTCCGCCACCTCAGCCCCTCTGACCGCGACCCATCGCGGCGTCGCTCACGGCGCCCGAAGTCCGCAGGCTCGACCGGCGAGTCGTACGTGCGTCCGTCGAGCCCTCTCGCGTCGCGTTCACCGCGGCGGACGCTAGCCCAATCGCACGTTTTCGTCAGGAAATTTGTTCGTTCCCGAGCTTCGTCGCGACCTGGCCCCGAGCGCGCTCCTCGACGTCTTCGCCTCGTGTTCGCGCGTGGCTCGCCGAGTCATGACGTGCCTCGCCAAGTAGTGTACGACCCGCCTCGATGCGGCGTCTCGCGATCTTCGCTCACTTCGACGCTCAGGCCGAGGTGAAGCGCTACGTGCTCCACTACCTCGCGGAGCTTCGTTCGGTCTGCGACGAGATCGTCTTCGTGTCGACCTCACCACTTCCCGAGAACGAGGTTCGAAAGCTCGCGCCAACGTGCGGCACCGTCCACCTGAAGGAGAACGTCGGCCTCGATTTCGGGATGTGGCGTCATGCGCTCGAGCGCGTCGACCTTGGCGCGTGGGATGAGCTCGTCCTCGCGAACTCGAGCGTGTTCGGTCCGGTCACGCGGCTCGCTGACACCTTCGAGCGGATGGCGTCAGTCGCTTGCGATTTCTGGGGCGTGACGAACAACCACGAGCTCGCGCCCCACATCCAGAGCTACTTTCTCGTGTTTCGACGGGCCGCGCTCGCGTCGACGGCCTTCGGCCGGTTTTGGCAGGGGGTGCTGCCTTACGAGAGCAAGTGGCAGGTCACGATGAGCTACGAAGTCGGCCTATCAACCTACCTTGTCGAAAACGGTCTCCGTGCGGCAGTCGTCGCGCCGGTCGAGGAGCTCCCTGTCCCGTTCTGGCGGCGCGACGTGGTGGGCAACCCGACGTGTCGCTTCCCGCTGCTGCTGCTCGAGGAGGGCGTGCCCTTCGTCAAGGTCGAGCTCTTGCGCGACAACCCGCTCGGCGTCCCGCTCGCGCCGATTTACCAGTGGATGCAACGTCGCGGGTACGACCTCGGCCTCGTCGAGTTCGACCGCCCGTTCAAGCGCACGTGGAAGGCCCGCTGGCTGCTCCATGATCCGGCGTGGGCGTACCGCCGCGCCAGGGCGTGCAGCCCAAAGAATTGACGGTCGCCCAGGGACGTGTGAAACCAAACGCTCGGGGGAGTTGAGCCTCGCGTAACGCATGGACCTCGGTCGAGTTCGTGCGTCCGTTCAGTCGTGGAACAAGGAGACGGCCCATGCTTCGTGAGGTGATGGTTGCGATGGGGGCCGTTGGTGCTCGTGCAGGGGTGCAAAGGGGACGACGCGGCGAAGGCGCCCACGTCGGCGAGCGCAGTCCCGCCACCTGCCCCTACGCCGACGGTGACGGCGAGCGCGGCCGCAAGCGGTCCGGGTGAGCTCGACAAGGCCTTCGCCGAGCAGCTCGTGGCGCACGCCCGCAAGGGCCCGGTGCTGAAGAAGGTTCCCGATGTCCCGGATGCGCCGAGCGACCGCCCGAAGCCCGCAGAGTGGCTCGAGGCTCCGATCGTCAACACCCAGGGTGGTGGGCACCCGACCGACTGCTACGTCCACATGCTGCGCGATTGGATCCGCGTCGATTGCCTGGGTGACATCGTGGGCACCGAGAACATGGAGGCGTTCGGGATCCCGGGGATGGATCACGTCCTCAAGCTCGTGAAGGGGAGCTACGCCTCGCTCATGGTGCGGACGCTTCCTTCCAAGAGTCCGAAGATTCGCATGTGCTTCGGCGATCACCGCGACTCGCTCTTTGTCGGTCGGCCCAGTGCCAAGAAGCCTGCGCACGTCGCGCTCGCGCAAGGTCCCGAGTGTGACGGTGGCGCGTGGGGCTCTGGTTTCGTTCAGCCCTCGAACTGAGCTCCGCGGGGCTCCCTCGACGGCGAGCGCGACCCCCCGCCTCGCCATCGGATAGGCTCTCCCAACGACGGACCGCACCGCGCGCGCTCCCCAACTTGCCGAACGCGAGGCGCGGTTCGAGCGCGACATTTGCGGGGGTGAGGGTCCGCTCCGCGCTTGCCTGGAAGAGGTCGCCCGCGAGCGCATCGAGGCGTCACCGACGGCGCGTCTCGTCGTGGCGATCCGCGCCGTGGTGTCGGCTGGTCTCGCCCGCCCGTTGGCGCGCCGGCGCCGGCGCCGTCCGCCGAGCCGACTCCGCTCTTGCGCGCGCGGGGGCCGGCGGGCGATGCTGGCGCTCTCACGTTGGTTCGGCGAGCGCTCACCGCGAGGGCTCGCACAACACCCCAGGGAAGGTCACCGCATCCATGACGACGCCTCGCTCTCCGCTCGCGCTCCGCGGGCTC
>Ga0194129_10009627_pt1 | contig 10759 bp, 10 predicted proteins | sample TA2KigCa35mmetaG_FD_150862 | JGI IMG/M metagenome (GOLD analysis project Ga0194129, IMG submission 150862) | Freshwater microbial communities from Lake Tanganyika, Tanzania - TA2015038 Kigoma Deep Cast 35m | ecosystem: Environmental > Aquatic > Freshwater > Lake | place: Tanzania: Lake...
CCCCGCAACCGCACCGAGAAAGTAGGGTCCTCCCGGGCGATCGTCCAGCCGCCGCCCGCCAGCCAGGGGGACCCATGATCACGCCGGCCGACCTCTCGCTCGCGGGCAAGGTCGCGATCGTCACCGGCGGGGCCCGCGGCATCGGCCGCGCCGTCGCCCTCGGGCTCGCCGCGTTCGGCGCCGACGTGGCGGTGTGCGACCGCGACGGACCCGAGCAGGCCGAGACCGTCGCCCAGCTCACCGCCCTCGGGCGGGCGGGCGGCCAGGCCCTCCTCGACGTGCGCGACCCCGACGCGGTGGCCGGCTTCGTCGACACGGTGGCCGCCGATCACGGCCGGGTCGACATCCTCGTCAACAACGCCGCGGGCACGTTCTACGCGCACTTCGTCGACACCAGCCCGAAGGGGGTGGCCACGATGGTCGACGAGAACTTCCTCAGCGTGACCCACTGCGTGCGCGCGGTCGTCCCGGTGATGCCGGCGGGCGGGTCGATCGTCAACGTCACCTCGATCGAGGCCCACCGGGCGGCACCCGGCTTCGGCGTCTACGCGGCGATGAAGGCCGCGGTGACCAGCCTCACCCGCACGCTGGCGCTGGAGCTCGCGCCGCGGGGAATCCGGGTCAACGCGATCGCCCCCGACGCCATCCGCACCCCAGGCGACCACGACCTCGCCGAGTCGGCGTCGCAGGGGGATCCCCTCGCCTACGGGCGCAAGGTCCCGCTCGACTGGGGCGAGGCCGACGACTGCGCCGGGGCCGTCGTGTACCTCGCGTCCCGCCTGGCCAAGTGGATCACCGGCACGACCCTGCACGTCGACGGGGGTGCCTTCGCCGCGTCCGGCTGGACCCGCCGCGAGGACGGCACCTACGAGCCGTGACCCCGTCGACCCCCGACTCCCCGGCGGGCTCCCGCTTCCACGCGCTCCGGGCCCTGCGCCACCGGGAGTTCACCCGCCTCTTCGTCTCCTCCACCATCGGTGACCTCGGGTACTGGATCTCGTTCGTCGCGCTCCAGGCCCACGTCGTCGACGTCACCGACGGCTCGGGCGCGTGGCTCGGCATCCTCTTCTTCGCCAACTTCATCCCCATGCTCATCTTCGCTCCGCTCGCGGGATCGGTGGCCGACCGCATGGACCGCACGCGGCTGATGGTGATCATCCGCGGCGCGATCGGCGCCGTCGCGCTCGCGATGGCAGTCCTGATCCTGACCGGCACCGCCACGCCGGGCGCGACGATCGTGATCGCGTTCCTCCTCGGCACCGGCTACGGGTTCCTCGGCCCGGCCCAGTCAGCCGCGGTCGCCAACACCATCCCGAGCACCGACCTCCTGAGCGCGGTCTCGATGTCGTCGGCGGGCAGCAACTTCTGTCGGGTCGCGGGTCCCGCCCTCGGTGCTCCGGTGCTCGCGATCTGGGGCCCGGGCTGGTCGTTCGTCGTCTACGGGCTGAGCAGCATGCTCGTCACCGCCCTGCTGGTGCGCCTCCGCCTGCGCTCCCACCTCGACCCCCACGCCGACACCGGGGCGTGGCGGCGCATCGTCGAGGGACTGCAGCACGCCCGAGAGCGCCCGCCGGCGGTCGCCGCCCTCGTCACCATGAGCGTGTTCTCGATCTTCGGCGGCGCCCAGATCGCCTTGTACCCGCTGTTCGCGACCGAGGTCCACGGCCGGCCCACCCAGGACTTCACCGCGATCGTGGTCGCATCGGGCGTCGGCGCGGTGCTCGGGGCGATGACCACGGGGCTGCGCCGTTCGGTGCCGGGCCTGCGGTCCTCGCTCGCCTGGCTCATCGGCTTCGGCGTCACGTCGATCGCCTTCGGCCTCGCCCCGAGCTGGGGGATGACCCTCGGGGCGGCCGCCCTCGTGGGCTTCTGCTACTTCTCGATGACCACCGTGCTCGCGACCCTGCTCCAGCACCTCGCCGACGACGCCAAGCGGGGACGGATCATGTCGCTGTTCGTCGTGGCCTGGGGTGGGCTGATCCCCGTGGGCGCCGTGGGGATGGGGGCGCTGGCCGACGCCACCGGCGCGCCGTTCGTCGTGGTGCTCGGGGCCGGGGTCTGCATCGCCTATGCGCTCGCGACCCTGGCCCTGGTCGCGAGCCGGTCGGCTCAGCCGTCGACGGCACCGCTCAGGTAGGCCGCCTCGAGCGCGTCGGCGATCGTGTGCGGCGCCCCGGTGAGCTCGACCCGACCACCCAGCATGATCGAGGCGACGTCGGCGACGCCGAGCACCTGGTGGGCGAACTGCTCCACCACGAGGATCGACAGCCCCTCGGCCGCGATCCGGCGTACCACGTCGTAGAGGTCCTCGACGATGAGCGGCGCGAGCCCCATCGACAGCTCGTCCAGCAGCAGCACCGTCGGATCCGTGGCCAGGGCCCGGGCCATCGCGAGCATCTGCTGCTCGCCCCCCGACAGCGTGCCGGCGAGCTGCGTCCGCCGCTCGGCGAGGCGGGGGAACCGGGCGAAGGCCCGCTCGGTGACGTCGGCGAACTCCGCCCCTGCGAACGTGGCCATGCGGAGGTTCTCGAGCACGGTCAGGTTCGGGAAGACGCCCCGGCCCTCCGGCACCAGGCACAGGCCCCGACGGGCCCGGGCGTCGGGACCCGACGTGCCGAGGTCGGCGCCGAGGTAGCGCACCGTGCCGGCGGTCGGGTGGATCTGGCCGCTCGCGACCCGCAGCGTGGTGGTCTTGCCCGCACCGTTGGGACCGAGGAGCGCGTGGACCTGCCCGGCCCGCAGGGTGAGGTCGACCCCGAAGCACACGCCGATGGTGCCGTAGCCCGCCTCCACGCCGACGAGCTCGAGGGCGTTGCCGTCGCCGTCGGCTGCGGGCACCGGGGTGCGCACGTGGATCCGACCGCCGTCGGCGACCGCCGTCGCGAAGGCGGCCACGTCGGCCTGGGCGTCGGGATCCACGAGCCGTGCGTCGGTCGGCGCGCCGGGATCCGCCGGCCCGGTCCCGAGGTAGGCCGAGCGCACGGCGGGGTCGGACTGGATCTCGGTCGGCGGACCGGTCGCAATCACCCGGCCGAAGTCGAGCACGTGGATGGTGGTGCACGCCGCCATCACGAAGCGCATGTCGTGCTCCACCAGCAGGACCCCGAGGCCGGTGCTCGCGAGGCGGGTGAGCAGCGCGCCGAGCTCGGCGGTCTCGGCCTCGTTCAATCCGGCCGAGGGCTCGTCGAGCAGCAGCAGGCGCGGCCGGGCGGCCAGCGCCCGGGCGACCTCGACCAGACGGGCCGTGCCGGTGGGCATGGTGTCGACCCGCTCGTCCTGCACCGCCCCCAGCCCGACGAGGTCGACGATCTCGTCGGTCACCGCCGCCGGATCCGAGCCGTCGCGCGACCAGCTCCGGCGGGTCTCGGCAGCCACGAGCACGTTCTCGCGCACGGTGAGCGTGCCGAAGGTCTCGAGCCGCTGGAAGGTCCGGGCCATCCCGAGCCGGGCCCGCCGGTGCGGACGGACGGTCGTGACGTCACGGTCGTCGAAATGCACCGCACCCGCGGTCGGCGCCTGCAGGCCGGTGATGACGTTGAAGACCGTCGTCTTACCCGCGCCGTTCGGGCCGATCAGGCCGGTGACCGCGGCGGCATCGGCCCCGAACGCCACCGCGTCGAGGGCGAGCACCCCACCGAAGCGCACCGACACGTCGCGGACCTCGAGCAGGGCCACGGTCACTCCCCCCCGCCGGCGGTCGCGGCGACCACCTCGGCCCGGGGTCCGGGTCCGGGTCCCGGTCCCGATCCCGGTCCCGGTCCACCATCGGCGCCGGACCCGGCGCGGGCGCGCTCCCGGTCCGCGAGCCGGGCCGAGACCTCGACCACGGTGCCGTCGGGGCTGCGCCCGATCCCGATGCCGGCGAGGCCGGGTCCGATCCGCTGCCAGTAGACGAGGAGGTTGTTGAGCGTCGGGAATGACGACGCCGGGAACCACAGCACCAGCCAGGCGAACGACTGCAGCGCGAACGCGCCGAACACCGCCCCGCTGACCACCGAGACCCCGCCCACGACGGCGAGCAGGAGGATCGGCAGGCCCTTCAGCATCGTGAAGTCGGAGGTCGCGGCGGAGCCGAGGTAGGCGCCGTTGAGCGCACCGGCGAGCCCGGCGATCGCGGCCGACAGCGCGAAGACCGCGAGCTTGGCCCCGAACAGGTTCACGCCGAGGGTGGCCGCGGCGGCCGGGCTGTCGCGGAGCGCGATCAGGCGCCGCCCGTAGGCGCTCCGGCGCAGGGCCACGACCCCGAGCCCCACCGCGCAGAACACCGCGGTGGTGAACAGGAGCATGGCCGCGTCCTGCCCGAAGCCGATGCCCAGCACCGTGAACGGCTCGTCCAGGCCGAACCCGAGGAGACGGATCGACGGGATGCGCTTCCCGCCCGTCCCGAACACCCCGTCCTGGTCGAAGAGCAGCTGTTGGGCCAGGATCGCGAACGCCATCGTCGCGAGGGCGAGGTACAGCCCCTGGAGGCGCACCGCCGGGAGCGCGACGAGCAGGCCGAGGGGCACGGCGAGCAGCGCGCCCGCGACCAGGCCCCACACCGCGCCGTCGCCGCCGGGGATGATCCACCAGCCGTCGGCGCTGCCCGCGATGCGGAACATCGCGAAGGCCCCCACGCCCGCGAAGGTGATCTGGGCGAGCGAGATCTGACCCGACCACCCGGTGAGGGGCACCAGCGAGAGCATGAGCAGCGCGAACAGCATCACCAGGGTGAGGTTGCGGATGCCGATGCGGTCCCAGTACGCCGCGTTCACCACCATGAACGCGGCCAGGACCGTCATGCCCAGCGCCGCCCGCCGCAGCGTGGGGACCCGGGCGGTCACCCGGCTGGTGATCCGGCGGCCCTCGATCCGGGCCTGGGGCACGAACAGCAGCGCCACCAGCAGCAGCGCGGTCGGGATCACGAAGAACGGGTCGCCCCAGCTGACCCCGTCGGTGGTCCCGCCGCCCCAGAGCAGGAAGTTCGACTGGAACGCGATGAACAGGCCGATGGCCATGCCCCCCGCGTAGGTCCACGGCAGGCTCTTGAGCCGACCGATGATCGCGGCGGCGAAGGCGTTGACGATGAACAGCGTCAGGGTCTCGACGCTGAGGTTGGTCAACTCCTCGGCGAGGAAGATCCCGGCCAGCGCGGCCATGGCCGTGCCCAGTCCCCACGCCACCGCCGCCGTGCGCCCGGGGCGGGCGCCGTTGAGGGCGGCCAGGTCGCGCTGGTCCACCACGGCCCGCATCGCGATCCCGAGCCGGGTGCGGTAGAGCAGGAGGCGGATGCCCACGGCGAGGAGCAGCCCGGTCACGATCGTGATCGCACGGAACCACGGCACGAAGGTCGAGCCGACGTCGAAGCCCTCGATCCCGAAGAAGGTCGGGATCGTGCGGCTCTCGTTGGGGTTCCAGATCGTCACTGCGAGCCCCATCAGGGCGACCATGAGGCCGATCGTCACGACCAGCTGCGCCACCAACGGCGCGTCGGCGAGGCGACGCATGAGCACCCGCTCCACCACCGCACCGAGGAGCGGGGCGACGCCCACGACCGTGATCAGCACCGCGAGCAGCGTGGGGACGCCCCAGTCGACCTTGAGCGTCCAGTAGACGTAGGCACAGAACATGCCCATGGCACCCTGGGCGAAGTTGAACACGCCCGACGTGGTGTAGGTCACCACGAGCCCCGACGCGGCGATGGCGTAGATCGATCCGATCGTGATCCCGACCACCAGGGTCCGCAGCAGGTTGTCGACGGTGATGGTCGAGTACCAGGACTCCCCGTCGGGAGTGCGCCAGCCCGCGACGACCACGTAGCCCACGAGCAGCGCGACGAGGAGCGCCCCGATCAGGTTCGGCAGCGACTGCCGGGACCGGAGGCGCTCCACCGTCGCGCGCACGGACTGCCCTCCCCGATCCGTCGGATCAGTTCAGGTCCAGCTTGATCTCGTAGAGGTCGTTCTTGCAGTCGAAGGTGCCCTTCTTCTCCGGCCAGACCCGCACGAACTTGCCCTTCTTGACCTGGGTCAGCACGTAGCAGGGGCTGGGCACCCGCTCCCCCGGGTTGGTGTTGCCGAGCATGCCTTCGGCGGTGAAGTCGGTGATCCCGTCGACGGTCTGGAGCATCGTGGCCCGGGTGAGTCCGTTCGGGCCGTTCTTCTCGACGATCCGGTTCACGACGTCCCGCACGAGGATGCCCGACGCCCAGGCCTGGGCCCCGAAGCCGTCGGCCTTCTTGCCGACGTACTTCGTGTAGTTCTTCAGCATCTTGTTCTGGTTGGCCTCGTCGAAGGGCAGGAACAGCGACCACACGTACAGGCCCTCGGTCTCGGGCGCCTTGAGGATGTCCTCGTCGTAGCACTGCAGGGAGCAGTCCCACACCTTCACCGAGTTCACCCCCTGGAGCTTCGCCTCCTTCATGAGGGCGACGGTGCCGGCGTCGTTGCCGCCGTGCCGGGCGTAGGTGGACCGCTTGTCCTTGATCGCCTGCACCAGCGGGGTGTACGCGGACTGCTGGGCCGTGGCCGAGATGTCGAAGGTGGCGTCCTGCTTGATGCCGGCGTCCTGCTGGGCCTTGAACGCGGGCACCTGGGTGTTCTTCGCCGACTTGACGTCACTCGGGTACACGAACAGCCCGTGGAGATTCTTCTTGCCGAACTTCTTCAGGTAGTAGTTGGTCGCGCCGATCGAGCCCCGGTAGGTCTGGGGCTTCTGGTCCTTGGTCGCGCAGTCGATGATCGGCGGGTTGATCCCGTGCGAGACCGCCGAGCACTGGTGCGCCACCTCGGTCGTCAGCACCGGGAAGTCGGGCAGGCCGGTCGCCACCTTGCGGCCGTCGGGGCAGGTGAGGAGGTCGTCGACGTTGTTCAGGAACAGCGCCGAGGTCCCGAGGATGACGAAGTCCTTGGCGCAGGCCTCGATGATCGCGTTCCGGGACTTGACGGGGTCGAGCCCCGAGTCGTAGACGTCGACGACGACCTTGCGCCCGGCGAGGCCACCCTCGACCTCGTTGGTGTACTGGGCCCAAGCCTTCACGGCGTCCACGGCGCCCTGGAACAGACCCGGGGCGAACTGGCTCCCGGTGTCGGCGATCACGCCGACCCGGATCTCGGTCGGGCTGACCCCGACCTCGGTGGCCCGCAGCGGCTCCTTGGCCGCCCCACCGCTCTGCGCGCCCGCAGCCCCGGCCGTCATCGCCGTCGTGAGCGCCACCGCGCCCAGCACGGCCACCCAGCGGAATCGGCCCATGATGTCCCCCTCGGTCGCCCCCGGGAGGAGACCCCGGGGCCGCTCCGGACCGGAGCGACGCCGGCGGTCGACGCCGACGCCGGTCCCGGAGCCCGACGGCATTCTGGCCGCCCCGGGTCCGGTTTTCAAGGCACGCCCGCCGGCGCCCCGGCCCGGCGGCGGATACGGGCGGGCGCACGGCCCGATACCCTTCGCCCGCATGGGACGGAACGCAGCGGTGACCCGGGAGCGGCTGCTGCACGCCGGGGCCCATCTCTTCGCCCGCCACGGGGTGGACGGCGTGCGGGTCCGGGAGGTCAACCAGCTCGCGGGCCAGCGGAACTCGTCGGCGCTGCACTACCACTTCGGGTCCCGCGACGGGCTCCTCGACGCGATCCTGGCCCTCCACCGCGCCCCGATCGAGACCCGGCGGGCGGTGATGCTCGACGCGCTCGAGGCCACCGGTCGGACCGGCGATCTCCACGCCGTGGTCGAGACGATCATCGTGCCGTTCGCCGGCGAGCTGGCCACCGAGGCCGGGCGCGACTACCTGCGCATCCTGCCCCAGGTCACCGCTCGCCGCAGCCTCCCCGCCGGCCGCATCCCGAGCGACTTCGGCCCCGACGGCATCCGGCGGTCACTCCGCCACGCCAACCAGTGCCTGCCCGCACTCGACCCCACGGTGCGCGAGGACCGGCTCGCCAACGTGCTCGACTTCATGACCTACACGATCGCCCGCCGGGCCAACGACATCGAGCAGGGCGCGCCGCTGCGGCTGCCCGAGGAGGCGTTCATCGCCAACCTCGTCGACATGGCGGTCGGGGCGCTGCGCGCCCCCGAGGGACGGTTCGACGACCGCTCCCCGACCACTCGCTGAGCCCCCGGAGGGATCCCCGTGACCGACGCCGCGCTCGTCCAGGCCCGGATCGACCGGCTGCTCGCCGAGCACGGGCCCGCCGACACGGTGGCGTTCAAGGGCGCGATGTACGACCTCGGGCTCGCCAACGTGGGCTTCCCCCCGGGGTTCGGGGGACTCGGGGTCGCCCCCGGGCTCCAGCGTCTCGTGACCGAGCAGGTCGTCGCCGCCGGTGGGCCCGCCCCCACGGTGAGCATCGGACTCGGAATGGGGGCCCCGACCATCGCGGTCCACGGCACCGACGCCCAGAAGGCGAAGTGGCTGCGCCCCCTGTTCACGGGCGAGGAGATCTGGTGCCAGCTGTTCTCGGAGCCGGGCGCGGGCTCCGACGTCGCCAGCCTGGCCACGGCCGCCGTCCGTGACGGCGACGAGTGGGTGGTGAACGGACAGAAGGTCTGGACCAGCCTGGCCCACGAGGCCCGCTGGGGCATGCTCGTCGCCCGCACCGATCCCGACGTCCCGAAGCACCGCGGCCTCACGTACTTCATCTGCGACATGCACGCGCATGGGGTCGAGGTGCGACCACTGCGTCAGATGACCGGCCAGGCCGAGTTCAACGAGGTGTACCTGACCGAGGTCCGCATCCCCGACGCGCACCGCGTCGGCGACGTGGGCGACGGCTGGCGGATCTCGCTCACCACGCTCATGAACGAGCGCGTCGCGATCGGTGGCGGCAGCTTCGCCCGCAAGGCTCCGATCGACTGGGCGATGGCCTTCTACCGCGAGCGCGGCGGCGACGCAGTGCAGCGCGACGCCGTGATGCGGATGTGGGTCCTCGCCCGGATCCTGCGCCTGACCGTGCAACGGGCGGGCGACCTCGCCCGGAGCGGCACGCCCGGCCCCGAAGGCTCGGTCGCGAAGCTGCTCGCGGCCGAGTACAACAAGGCCTGCTTCTCCCTGGCCATGAACCTCGCCGGTCCCGACGCGCTGCTGTACCCGTCGGGCTACGAGCTCGACCGCACCAAGGACACCTACGGGTACCAGCACGTGCAGGAGTGGTTCCTGCGCTGCCGGGCCAACTCGATCGAGGGCGGGACGTCCGAGGTGATGCGCAACATCCTCGGCGAGCGGATGCTCGGGCTGCCCGGCGACGTCCGGGTCGACAAGGACCTCCCGTGGCGCGACGTGCCCCGGTCCTGAGCCGCCCGCGCCGATCCGGGCGTGCCGGGGCGGACGTCTAGGGTTCGGTCATGACCCCCGAACCGTCCCCCACCGGGCTCGACGCCGGGCTCGACGCCGTCCGGGTCTTCCTCGGTCCCGACGGCGCCGACGTCACCCCCACCGGCTGGGACCCGGCGTCGGGCCGCCTCGCGCTGCGCCTCGAGCTGGCCGGCGCCGAGTGCCCGGAGTGCGTGATCCCCCAGCCGATGCTCGGCGAGCTCATGCTCGGAGCGATCGCCGAGCACGCCCCCGAGGTGCAGGGCGTGGACCTCGACGACCCCCGCGAGACCGACCCGGCGTTCACCGGGCACTGAGCCCGGGCGCCGGCGCCGTCAGCGCTTCGGGACCGTGATGTCGGGCGGGAGGGTGATCGACGTCGTGATGCACGACGTCAGCGCCCCAAACCAGGTGGTGAGGGCTCGGTGATGCCGGCGGCACGGTTGGCGCACGACGCCAGCGCCCCAATCCAGGTGGTGAAGGCCTTTTCGAACTCCTTGCCCGACCGGAAGATCAACGCCTTGGCCCTGAGATCGTTGCGGGCCTTGGCCGCCTTCCCGTAGACCGGGCCGAGGGTCTTCATGGCCGCCCTGATCTCCGTGTCGCTGACCTTTTTCGAGTTCTCGGTCAGCAGCTTGGCCTGCACGGCGAACCCCTTGCGGTCCGGCGACGCGACGGCCTCGGTCTCGTAGAAGTCCAGGATGACCTCGCAGTCCTTCTCCGACGGCGCCGCCCCGGCGGGTCCGACCACGGCGACCGTGCCCCCGGCCGCCAGCGCGAGCACGAGCACGACCCGGGTGATCCCACCCCGCCGCCGGGTCCGGCGCTCCTGGCCGCCTCTGAACTGGTCGCCTCTGACCTGGTCGCCTCGCACCTGGTCGCCGTTCACCTGCTTGCGTCGCTCCTGATCACTGCGCACGGTGCACCTCCTGTATCCCGGGCCGCCCCGCAGCCGCCCGCCTGGTCGATTGGGGCTCGTCGATTCGGGCTCGTCGATCAGTCCCGTCGATCAGTCGATCGGCCGCCAGTATGGCACCCCGGTGTCGTCGGCCGCGGCCACGAAGTATACCTCGACCGGCAGTCCGATCGCGACGCGGGCCACGTCGACCCCGGGCATCGCCCCGAAGACCCGCGGGCCCTCCTCGAGGTCCACCATCACGACGGCGTAGGGCAGCTCGGCCTTGAACGCCGGGATCCCCTGCTGGCGGATGACCGTGAACGTGTGCACGGTGCCGCGACCGGCGGTCTCGAGCCACTCGGGCTCCGCCCCGCACTCGGTGCACAGCGCCCGTGGGTACCACTGCCGGTGCCCGCAGGCCGGGCACTGCTGGACCAGCAGGCGCCCCTCGCGCGCCGCCTGCCAGTACTCCGCGTTGACGTTGTCGATTGCGTGCCGCCGGCATCACCGAGCCCTCACCACCTGGTTTGGGGCGCTGACGTCGTGCATCACGACGTCGATCACCCTCCCGCCCGACA
>Ga0194129_10009637_pt1 | contig 10747 bp, 9 predicted proteins | sample TA2KigCa35mmetaG_FD_150862 | JGI IMG/M metagenome (GOLD analysis project Ga0194129, IMG submission 150862) | Freshwater microbial communities from Lake Tanganyika, Tanzania - TA2015038 Kigoma Deep Cast 35m | ecosystem: Environmental > Aquatic > Freshwater > Lake | place: Tanzania: Lake...
TGGCATCTCCAAAGGCGCAGGCATGATTAGGCCCAACATGGCAACCATGCTTGCAGTGATGGTCTGTGATGCAGCGATTTCGCCCGAGCTACTTGGGCGGTGGTTGCAAGACATCAACGCCCAAAGCTTTAACCGGATCACGGTTGATGGCGATACATCAACCAATGATTCGTTTTTGCTGGTTGCCACCGGTGCAAAGTCCTCGAGCACGGCACAGGTGATCGATGACGATGCCCACCCCGATGCTGCGGCGCTCAAGCAGGCCATGATGTTGATGGCCAAAAAGCTTGCCCAAGCGATTGTTCGCGACGGTGAGGGTGCAAGCAAGTTTATTGCGGTCCAGGTTGAGCAAGCGGCAAGCGATGACGAGGCTGCACAGGTTGCTTATGCGATCGCCCATTCGCCGCTGGTTAAGACGGCTTTTTTTGCGTCCGATCCCAATCTTGGTCGCATTCTTTGTGCAGTTGGTTATGCCGGGATCGATGATTTGGATGTTCAAAAGGTCGAGTTGTTTTTGGATGATGTTCATGTTGCCACCCAAGGCGGGCGCCACCCCGCGTATCGCGAAGAAGATGGGCAGCGGGTTATGAAGCAGCAAGACATCACCGTGCGTGTTGCTTTGGGGCGGGGGCAGGCACAAACAACGGTTTGGACCTGCGATTTTTCTCACGACTATGTTTCGATCAATGCCGACTACAGATCCTAAAGCCGAGCCAGTCCTGGCTGGCCTGGCCGATCAGTTGCAAGCGCTGATAAGTCAACTTTCCGGGCTGATGCCTCATGTGAAGCCACCCGATTGGGAATCGGCTGTCGCATTCCGTTGGCGTCGTCGACAAAGTGCGCTTGGGGTTCAGGCCTGGTTATCCCCGGTAAAACACCGCTCGGACCTTGGCCTTGATGATTTGCAGCATATCGACGAGCAAAAGCAAATCCTGGTGCGTAACACCCGGCAATTCGTCGAGGGACGTACGGCTAATAATGTTTTGCTGACCGGGTCAAGGGGCACTGGCAAGAGTTCGATGATCAAGGCCTTGCTTAATGCCTTTCATCCAAAGGGCTTGCGGATGATTGAGGTCGATAAAGAAGATCTTGTCGACTTGCCCGATATTGTCGATTTGGTGGCTGAGCGTCCCGAGCGTTTTGTGATCTTTTGCGATGACTTGTCCTTTGAAGAAGGCGAGGGCGGTTATAAGGCGCTCAAGACTGTTTTGGACGGTTCGATTGCGGCTCAATCTGACAATGTACTGGTCTATGCGACCTCAAATCGCCGTCATTTGATGCCCGAGTACATGCGAGAAAATCTCGACACCAAATACACCGAGGATGGCGAAATTCACCCCGGGGAGACGGTTGAAGAAAAGATTTCGCTCTCTGAACGCTTTGGTTTGTGGGTGCCCTTTTACCCCTTTAATCAGGATCACTACCTGAGTGTCGTGGCGCATTGGATGGCTCAACTGGGCGCAGACGGCAAGCAAATCGAAAAGGCGCGTGGCGATGCCCTTCGCTTTGCCCTCGAGCGCGGTTCGCGTTCGGGTCGTGTTGCCTCGCAATTTGCACGAGACTGGATCGGCCAATATGGCCATCGACGTCGCAGCCGGCGTTCTGCTTAACCGCCAGGGCGAGGTCTTGCTGGCGCAGCGGCCCAAAGGCAAGGTCTATGAGGGTTGGTGGGAAGTTCCCGGGGGGAAATTCGAAGCGGGTGAAACAGCTCACGAGGCGTTGGCCCGCGAGCTCGACGAGGAACTAGGGCTTCGTATAGAGCGCTCAAGTCCCTGGTGCCTGCGCGAGTACCACTACCCGCACGGCCATGTGCGCTTGCATGTTCGACGCGTCTGGCAATGGCAAGGTGAGCCACGCTCACTTGAGTCCCAGGCTTTTGCTTGGGTTGATCCCAGAAAACGAGCCGAGATGGGGGTTTCGCCGCTTTTGCCAGCCACCGAACCCATGATGGACTGGCTTTTGCTCCCGGCAAGCTTAAGCATGTCGGATGCTCGCCTCGATCAAATTCAATGGTTTGAGGCGAGTGATACCGCGGACAGTATGGCGATGATCGAGCATCATTCGGCTTCGAGTTTGAAGCCGGTTTATTTGCGGCGCGGCAATGAGTGCTTGGATATATTGAGGCTTGCAGGCGAGGCTCAGTGCTCATCCTCACCTGGGGTCTCTTCGCCAGCCAACCGATAACGGTCGCTTGCCCAATCACCGAGGTCATTGAGTTTGCAGCGCTCGCTGCAAAAGGGCCGGTAGCGATTGCTTGGCGCATAGATCGAGTCCCTCGCGCATTTGGGGCAGGCCACCACGAGGGCTTTGCTTGGTGGGTCTCGATCAGAAGTTGCAGAGTTCAATGGTGAAGGCAACGTCACGGTCGATGGGTTTGGGCTTGGCAGCACCTTCTTGCCGGGTAAACCGTAACCACATCAAATACTGATTAGCACTCATCTCGGGAATAGCCTGCGGGTCGACCGGCAACACCCGAACCAGTTGAAAACTACGCCCGGTGAGCTGCATTTGATAAGTGCCCTTGCTGGCAAGGACTTGCTGGCTCTGACCTGTTTCGCGTAACAGGCCAAGCATGACCTGAAGCGCGGCTTCAAGCGGGCGCAAATACCCACACCAAAGCTTCATATCCTCTAGTCGCTGTTCGGGGGGGCGCTGCTGCCAGGCGTGATAAGAGGGAACATCAAAAGCGCAGGCACCCCCTGGCACCGAGGCTCTGGCCCTAACCGACATTAACCATTCATGCTCGAGCAAGGCCTGTCCGGGCTTGCCCTGAACGTTGGCAAGATTGTGACGAGTTCTTTGCATGGCATCGATGGTTTGCTCGAGCCTGTCTGCGGCAACCGCAGGGTTATCGCGCAAACTCACCAGCATGTTGCGCTGCCGATCGAGTTCTTGCAGCAATTCTGTTTTAAGGTCACTGCGCCCCGACATGCCGAGCACATCAAAGATCGCCGTCAAGGCAACATGATGATCGGCTGCTGATTCACGCTTGGCAAACAAGCCCATGCGGGCAAACAATTCTTCAAGTCGAAGCAGGTTGCGGATGCGCTCAGAAAGTGGGAACTCGTACATCATGGCGGCGATTGTCCTCCATGAGAGGCATAAGCACCAAACCAAGTCTCAGCCTTCGTTAAGAAGTCCTCGTGCAGCGAATCGACCTGAGCTTGAAGCTCAGCAAGGCTGCCTTGATTGGAAATCACGGCGTCGGCTTGGGCAAGGCGTTGTTCTCGGGTGGCCTGGGCGGCCATGATCGATTTGACGCGTTCTTCACTAAGTCCTGATCGCTTCATAACGCGTGCGATTTGGATGGCTTCAGGGCAGTCCACGACCAAAATATGCTGCACCCGTTCGCGTGGATGATCCGATTCGATGAGCAGCGGTATGGCAAGCAGCACGTAAGCACTGGCGGCAAGGCTGATTTCGCGCTCGCTGATCTGGCGAATCATCGGATGTAGGATCGACTCGAGCTTTTTTCGCTGCCGGGGATCTTCAAACACAATCTCGCGCATGCGCTGACGATCCAAAGCGCCATCGGGTGTCGCTACATCATCGCCAAAGCTTGAGATGATTGCAGGCATCGCGACCCCACCTGCAGCGGTGATGCGATGTGCAATGTCGTCGGTATCGATCACCGTAATGCCCTTTTCCTGAAAACAGGCTGCGACGGTCGATTTGCCACTTCCAATACCGCCGGTGAGGCCAACAATCCAGCGTTTAACCCGTGTGGGTTCAGGATCGGGCTTGGCGGTGGCGGCATCAGCATCGAGCGTGTTCGTCATCAGCGTGGGGCCTGCATTTTTCTAGCATCGAGCATGGTGTAAAACTCCTTAGGGCGATAGCAAGGAGCGCAAGCTTTGTTCGGCAAAGGCTATGCAGGCAGCGCCAAGGCATAAGTGTGGTCCAAAGGCGATCGCTTCGCCTTGTTCGCGCCGACCGGTGAACCCCAGGATCAGACCGACGATCACGCCGCTGCTTGCGGCGATGAAAACAACCGCAGGCAATGCCGGGTAGCCAAACCAAGCACCAATAGCAGCAAGTAACTTAAAGTCACCTGCGCCCATACCATCGTAGCCCCGCCAGGACTTATAAAGCGCATTTAAGAGCCACAAGCTGCAATAACCCGCAGCCGCCCCGATGACCGCCTGATCGAGCCCAGCGAAGAGCTCTGCACAGTTAAACAGTAGGCCTGCCCACATCAGCCCCAAGGTCAGCATATCGGGCAGGAGTCTGGTTTCCACATCAATCCATGCGAGAACCCAAAGCGTCCAACCCAAAAGGCAAAGCGCTGCCGTTTCGAGTGCCAGCCCATGTTGGATAAGCGCAAGCAGGCTCACGGCAATCGGTCCCATGGTGAAAGCGACAAAGGCTAAACCCTTGAGCGGTACAAAGCATATTGATGCTGCAGGTTCTTGCGGCATTTGCTGAGCTTGGCCGTCAGTCTGGGCTTGGCGGTCAGTATGAGCTTGGCCGTCAGTGTGGGCTTGGTCCTCAGCCTGGGCTTGCGCCCAGTCGTCGAATAAGCGCTGAGGCAAGCGGCGGGTGAGTCGAGCAAGCGGCAAAGAAACAATCAGCCCGATGAAAGCCGCCGCGCCAAGCATCCAGGGTTCGGGTGTGGACTGCAAAAGAAAGTTCCAGTCAATCGAAAGCATGGCCGATTCTGACCTTGCGCGCATGCTGCTGCAAGCCAATTAAGCCCATAATCGAGGCTTAGTCAAAAAGAAGGCCTGTGACAACCGGGCTTTGTTTAAGGAGGAGAGATCAGCATGGGATCGTCGAAAAGAGCATTTGCGCTAAGGTCACGCGCCTGGTTTGACAACCCTGACAACCCGGGGATGACCGCCTTATATTTAGAACGTTACTTGAATTTTGGGCTCACGCTTGATGAATTGCGCAATAGCGGAAAACCCATTATTGGCATTGCACAGACCGGATCGGATTTGTCGCCTTGCAATCGCCACCATGTCGAGCTTGCATCGCGGGTCCGCGACGGTATCCGCGATGCAGGTGGGATTCCGATGGAATTTCCTGTGCATCCGATTCAGGAGACCGGCAAACGCCCCACCGCAGCGCTTGATCGTAATTTGACTTATCTGGGGCTGGTGGAGGTCTTATACGGCTACCCACTTGATGGCGTGGTGCTCACGACCGGTTGCGATAAGACCACCCCAGCCATGCTCATGGGTGCTGCCACCGTCGATTTGCCTTCGATCGTGCTCTCGGGCGGACCCATGCTCAATGGTTATTACGGTGGAGGTCTTGCCGGATCGGGCACGGTTGTCTGGTTTGCCAGGCAAGAGTTAGCGGCCGGACGCATTGACTATGACGAGTTTCTCGATATGGTGGCTTCGTCTGCCCCTTCACCGGGCCATTGCAACACCATGGGCACTGCGCTGTCGATGAATGCGATGGCCGAGGCGCTTGGCATGTCCTTGCCTGGTTGTGCCGCGATTCCTGCGCCTTATCGTGAGCGTGCCCAGATGGCGTATGCAACCGGTCGACGGATCGTTGACATGGTGCATGAGGATTTGCGTCCCTCGCAGATCATGACGCGTGCGGCTTTTGAAAATGCGATTGTTGCCGCCTCTGCGCTCGGCGCATCCACGAATTGCCCGCCCCATGTTAATGCGATCGCAAGGCATATGGGCGTGGACTTACCGATTGAGGATTGGGACAGCATCGGATACGAAATCCCCTTATTGGTCAATCTCATGCCTGCAGGCGAATACCTCGGGGAGGAATTTCATCGTGCGGGCGGTGTCCAAGCGGTCCTTGCCCAATTGCTTGCTGCCGGTAAGCTTCACGGCGATGTCCGCACGGTGAGCGGGAAAACCATGGCGCAAGATCTCGCGCCGGCGAAGATTAAAGATGAGCGGGTGATCAAGACTTATGCCTCTCCAATGCTCCATCAGTCGGGCTTTGCGGTGTTAAGCGGCAATTTGTTTGACGCTGCCGTCATGAAGACCTCGGTGATTTCGGCTGCGTTTCGAGAACGCTATTTGCAAAACCCAAACGATCCCGACGCTTTTGAGGGGCGTGCGATTGTTTTTGAAGGGCCCGAGGATTACCACGAACGCATTAACGATCCCTCGCTTGCCATGGATGCCGACTGCATCTTGTTTATTCGAGGCACAGGGCCAGTGGGCTATCCGGGCGCTGCTGAGGTGGTGAATATGTTGCCGCCCGATGAACTTGTGAAACAAGGCATTACCTTGCTGCCATGTGTTGGTGATGGCCGCCAGTCGGGCACCTCTGGTTCGCCTTCGATTCTCAACGCCTCGCCTGAGGCCGCAGTGGGTGGTGGGCTGGCTTTGCTAAAGACCGGTGATCGGGTGCGCATTGACCTTGCCAAGCGACGCGCCGATATGCTGATCAGCGATGAGGAGCTTGCAGCGCGTCGTGCGGCCTGGAAGCCGCCCGAGCTTGAGCACCAAACACCCTGGCAGGAGTTGCAACGCGCCAAAGTCGGACAGCTCTCCTCGGGTGCCTGCCTTGATTTTGCAGTGAAGTATCAACGTATCTCGATTACCAAAGGCATTCCCCGTGACAACCACTAAGGTGCAGGATCGGCACGAGGCGGCCCATGGTCAAAAAGAGGCTGGTCACGATCAAGGAGAGGCTCCAAATGACTGAGAAGCGGATGCAATTCAGCGTGGTGCACGCAGGCGATCGGGCCTTTGAGTCCGACGGGCTGCGGCCCTTTTTCCTCTATAAGGACCTGGGTATCCGGGAGGCAACTGCTGGCGCAGCGATTGCGCATGTGATCAAGGCCAAACCTGGCACCCATGCTCAGCCCACCTGGCACCATCATGAGGTGGGCTTTCAAATGGTTTACATCCTCAAGGGATGGGTACGATTTGAATATGAGGGGGTGGGTGAGGTGCGCCTTGAAGCGGGAAGCTGCGTGCATCAGCCGCCAGGCATCAGACATCGTGAGCTCGAACACAGCGAGGACTTGGAGCTCATCGAAATTGTGTTGCCGGCTGAATTCAAGACGGTCACCGAAACCTGATCTCATATCGAAAGCGGTAACGCGGTTTTGTATTTCACCTGTTTGAGTGCAAAGCTCGAGCGGATTTTTTCGATTTCGGCAATTGGCGTGAGTTGCTCAAGGATGAAACGTTCGAGTGCGTCGATGTCTTTGACAGCGACCCGCAGCAAGTAATCGCTATCGCCCGTCATTAAATAGCACTCCATCACCTCGGGGTGTTCGGCGATGGTTTGCTCAAAACGCTCGAGCGAGGCGCGCACCTGCGACTTGAGACTGATAAAGATAAACACATTCAAGCCAAGCCCAAGGGCTTTGGGGTCGAGCAAGGCGACATAACGTCTGATCACGCCTTTGTTCTCGAGCGCCTTGACACGGGCAAGACAGGGCGAAGGACTTAAGTGCACTTTCTCGGCAAGCGCCACATTACTTAAGGATCCGTCGTGTTGAAGCGCATCAAGAATTCGGAGGTCGGTACGGTCCATAGCAGGCGAAGTGGTACAACATGCTTCCAAAATATTGAATCACCACATCATATGCTGAATAAGTGCTGTGCTGAGGTTTTTTCGGCATTTATCGCTTGAGGAAAATCGGCAAACTTTAAAGATCAACCTGTCGTGCTCGATAGGGCGTTATTTTGCTTTGATGGGGTTTGGTATGGATATGCAAAAGCGGCAATTTCTCGCATCCAGCGCAAAGGCGTCAGATCAGACGGCGCACGATGCCGATCCTGTGGAAACCCGGGAGTGGCTTGAGGCCCTGCAATCGCTAATCGAGCACCAGGGGCCTGCTCGAGCGCGCTTTGTACTCGATAGGCTTGCTGAGGCTGCCCTGGCAGGGCCTTTGCATTGGCGCGCACCACGGATTAGCCCCTATGCCAACACCATCGCCCAGGATGAACAGCCGGTTTATCCGGGCGACCTGTCGATGGAAGAGCGACTCGCTTCGACCATGCGGTGGAATGCGCTTGCCATGGTGGCCAAAGCGAATGCGGCTGACGCTGAACTCGGAGGCCATATCGCAAGCTATGCCTCGGCGGCTGATCTTTTTGAGGTCGGGTTTAACCATTTTTTCCGTGGCCCCGAATGCGACGCACCCGCGGATCTGCTCTATGTCCAACCCCACTCTGCGCCAGGCATTTACGCCCGTGCTTTTTATGAAGGGCGTCTCAGTGCCCAGGACTTGGCCCATTTCCGGCGCGAGTTATCGGCGCTGCGACAAGGCGCGCGCGGGCTGAGTTCATACCCTCATCCCTGGCTGATGCCGGACTTTTGGCAGTTTCCAACAGGCTCGATGGGCATCGGTCCGATTAGTGCGATTTATCAGGCCCGCTTCTTGCGTTATTTGCAACATCGCGGACTTTTATCAGCCGAGCATGGTCAACGCAAGATCTGGGGCGTGTTTGGTGATGGCGAAATGGATGAGCCCGAATCGATGTCTGCCTTAACACTTGCAGCCCGCGAGCGTTTGGATAACTTGATCTTTGTGATCAATTGCAACCTGCAACGACTCGACGGTCCGGTTCGTGGCAATGGTCGAATCATCGATGAACTCGAATCCTTGTTTACCGGCGCCGGCTGGAAGGTCATCAAGGTGATTTGGGGGAGTGATTGGGATGCGCTTTTTGCCAAGGACAAGGGCGGCGAGTTATTGAAGGCTTTCGCGCAGACGGTTGATGGCCAGTTTCAAACCTATGCGGCCAAAGATGGTGCGTTTAACCGCCGCGCGTTTTTCGGCCAGCATCCGGCGCTTGCCGATTTGGTTGCAGACTTAAGCGATGCTCAGGTAGACCGCTTGCGCAGGGGCGGGCACGACATGGTCAAAATCCACGCCGCGTACTGGCATGCCATGCGTCATCAGGGGCAACCGGTCGTCATCCTTGCGCACACCAAAAAGGGCTTTGGCATGGGCCAAGCGGGTCAGGGCAAGATGACCACCCACTCGCAAAAGAAAATGGACGAAGAGGCCTTGATCGGCTTTAGGGATCGCTTCCGACTGCCTTTAAGCGATGACGAAGCCAGAGCACTTCGTCTCATCGAGCCTGATCCCGACAGCCCGGAGGTGCGTTATTTGCGCGAACGTCGCAAGGCGCTCGGCGGCGCATTGCCCGCAAGACGTCTTGAGTCCAAGCCTTTGGATGTGCCCGCGATGAGCCAGTGGGCTGGTTTCGCAATCAACGAGGTAGGGCGCGAGATGTCAAACACGCTTGCCTTTGTGCGCATGCTTGGAAACTTGCTAAAAGACCCAAAGATTGGCCCAAGAATTGTACCGATCGTTGCTGATGAGGCAAGAACTTTCGGCATGGCTTCGCTCTTTCGTCAGGTCGGGATCTACTCCTCGGTCGGTCAGCGTTATGAACCTGAGGACATCGGCTCGGTGCTGCACTACCGCGAAGCGCTCGATGGACAAATTCTCGAAGAAGGCATTAGCGAAGCGGGTGCGATGGCGTCATGGACGGCTGCCGCCACGAGTTATGCGGTGCATGGGCTTGCCATGCTGCCCTTTTATATTTACTACTCGGTTTTTGGTTTTCAGCGGGTAGGCGATCAGATCTGGGCGGCTGCGGATCAACGCGCGCGTGGCTTTTTGATTGGGGCGACCTCAGGTCGAACAACGCTTGCAGGTGAAGGCTTGCAGCACCAAGATGGTTCGTCCGCTTTGGTGGCTGCAACGATTCCGAATTGTCATGCCTTTGACCCGGCCTTTGCCCAGGAGCTCGCCGTGATCGTGCAAGAGGGTATGCACGAGATGTTGTCTTTAGAGCGAGATGTATTTTATTACATTACGCTCACCAATGAGTCCTTGCCCCAGCTTGCCATTGACGATCCCGATGCGGTCTTGCGTGGCGTGCATTGCATCAAGCGGGTAGGCGAGCATGCGCTTGACGGACAGGCCGATGTTCGGGTTCTTGCCTCGGGACCCATGGTACATCAGGCCTTGCTTGCTGCCCAATGGTTGGCTCAGCAGGGCTTTACGATCGATGTTTTTAGCGTGACATCATGGAGTCGACTTGCACGCGAAGGTATGCAAGCTGAGCGGCGTGAGCGCATCGGGGATGAGCCTGCGCTCGCCCACACATGGCTTTCCAAGCAATTGGGTCTAAGCGATACACCGATTATTGCGGTTTCGGATTATGTGCGTGCAGTCCCTGAACAAATCCGAGCCTACTTACCGCAGCCACAAGCCATGACCTGTCTGGGCACCGATGGCTTTGGGCGCAGTGACACCCGAAGCGAGTTGCGCGACTTTTTTGAGGTCAGTGCGCGTTGGATCGCACAGGCGGCGCTTGTGCGTTTGCAGCGTCGCGATTTGATAAATGCCTTATTTGCCGAGCTCGACGCGAGTCTTGGCGGTCCGCAGGCAGACCGTCGCCAAGCACCCTGGGAGCACTAAGCTAGTTTGAACCGAAGCTTCGTTGGAGCTCGGGTTTAAGTCAGCTTGCGATGTTGGGTCCAAGCTGACACGCGATCGTCAGTACAAATTCGCAAGCGATGCCGGCTCGAAGGCGGCTAGTGATTCCCATTGACCCGCCTTAACCTTGCTTGCCCAGGCAGGATCAGTGATGAGCGCCCGTCCCACCGCAACCAAATCGAAGTCGCCGCGCTCAAAACGCTCCATCAGCGCGTCAAGCGATGCAGGCTGCGAGGCTTCGCCTCGAAAGGAGGCGATGAATTCACCGCTCAAACCGACAGAGCCAACGGTGATGACAGGTTTACCCGTGAGTTTGCGCGCCCAAGCTGCAAAATTAAGATCAGAGCCTTC
>Ga0194129_10009638_pt1 | contig 10746 bp, 18 predicted proteins | sample TA2KigCa35mmetaG_FD_150862 | JGI IMG/M metagenome (GOLD analysis project Ga0194129, IMG submission 150862) | Freshwater microbial communities from Lake Tanganyika, Tanzania - TA2015038 Kigoma Deep Cast 35m | ecosystem: Environmental > Aquatic > Freshwater > Lake | place: Tanzania: Lake...
TAATTATTAATATCTAAGAAATATGAATCTGCAATTATATCATTAAAAACATCAACAAATAATTCAATTTTATCATTTTCTTCACATATGTTCAAAAATGTTTTAATTGATGTGTTTTCATCAAATAATTCAATTGTTTGATCATTAATTGAATTAAACATATACTGTTTTAAATAATCAACATTATTTATATCCAATAAACCTTTAATTGTCTTACTAGTTTCATCTTCATCAAGAAAGTCATTTTTAATAAAATCAAATAAATCATTATTATTATTTATAAAAATATCTATTTTTGATTGATCACTATCACTAATTAACTCTTCTATTTGAGCATATTCCATATGCATATTATAATAATCACAACAAGCTTTATAATCTATACTACCATCAAAATTTACTTTTAAACTAACAAGCTTCGTTCTTTCACTCTCTGATTTATCATGCATTATCATCAAATAATGTGCTTGATTATAACTATACCATGTACTAGCTTGCTGCGTACACCAATCAACTACACCATCAAAATGCCTAATAACATGATTAAACATCTCAGTAGTTTTAGGAAAATAAATCTCAACCTTATCTGACTCAAATACTTTCACACATAAATTTTGATCATTTATATCAAGCTTTTTTATACTATTTTTTATCAAAAAATTCTGATAAAACTTTGTCTTATTAAATAATAAACCAAAATCTAAACTACCCGAATCAATCTGCGACTTTTCTTCTTCTGGCGCAGTCTTATATAACTTCTTCATATATAAATCTGCTAACATTATTATGTCATCTACTACAACATCTGCTTTATTATCTAAATAATTTATAATAGAATCATACAACGGCAAAATTTGCCTAAACTCAATACCTAACCCATCAACATTCATGTAATTTCTTAACTGATTTATCAATATCTCTTCAACAGATTTTCTAATCTTAACATCACTTATATTTAATACATCTTTTAATTTCACTACTTTAAATATCTCTAAAGCTAAATTCTTCTCTTTAAATGATAATCTATCAACTATATCCCACTGCTTGTTAAATTCATCAATATCAAAAACATTTTCTACCATATCAGAATCAGATAACTTTAATCCTTTTGATTTTTTAACTTCAACCGCTTTTAATCTTTTACTCTCTTTTTCTTCAATATCAGCAACATATTTAACATAAAATTCATGTTTCTTCTGACTTAAATTTAAACCATTTATATTTCTATACTCATTATCTCTCATGCCTGTTGACGATTCATAACTTTTATCTAAAAATGAATAAATATCATCAACAGAATTTATACTTGTTATACCTATTAATTTTGGTTTTTTTGATATTAATGCAACTAGTTTTTGTAAAAAACTTTGTTGCGTTAATATTGCTTCATTTAATAAATTTTTTTTCTTAAATCCAAATAAATTCATTAATGATCTTTTCATAAATAATCCTTTTATAACTTTATCTTATATATATTATAAATCATAAAAAAAACATATTTTATACATCAATGTATTTTTTATTTTTATAATACAAAACTTAATCAAAACACATCATTAAATATATCCAGTTTTATCCCGATTTAATTTTTTCTTCTATTCCATAAAAACCTATTCAATAACTTTTTTAAATCAAATTTTAAAAAAATATATCATTAATATCAAAAAGCTATTCAAAAATTTTTCCAAAAATTTTTTGCACTTTTTCACTTTTTCACTTTCTCACTTCATTTCTATTTTATTTATTAACTTATACTACATGTAATACCTTTGTATACATCAAAGTTTTTTTAAAATGTGTGAAAATCTGGAATGGATGCTGGCTTAGCCAGGCTGGCCGGGGCGCCCCAGAGAGGCTCGAAAGTGCACTTTTGGGGGGCCCTTGGAGGGCCCTCTCAGGGGGGCGGCCCTTGAGGGGGGGGTAAGTGCAAGGTGAGGTGGAGGGGTGTATAATCAGACCATAAGGAGCGCGGAGCTCCCCAGCGAACGTAAGTTCGGGTTCTTTGAAAGCCTATGATACAGCAGGGTGCCGGCATCTTGCACTTAGTTCGGTTGGGGTGGCGGAATCGATAAAAGTGCAAAATAAAAGGTGGCCTGGTATAATCGTACCATAAGGAGCGCGGAGCTTCCCAACGAACGAAAGTTCGGGTTCTTTGAAAGCATGCGATACCAAGAGGTACGGGCTTTTTGCACCTAGTTCGATAGGGGTGGCGGAATCGATAAAAGTGCAAAATAAAAAGTGGCCTGGTATGATTATACCATAAGGAGCGCGGAGCTCCTATACGAACAAAAGTTCGGGCTCTTTGAAAACCGGTACCTGATAGATAGATGGTGGTATGTGCATTGTGCGATAATGCACTTAGTATGGAGCTAAAGTACCACCATGCGGTAAGCCATCGAGCAAAAAGCGCAAAGTGCAAAGAGCGAGGCTACAAGGTATAATCTCTTAACGAAACAATAAAGGAGAAAAAAAATGATTTGAAAGGAAAAAGTGGCCGTATATAAAAGTGCAAAGCATGGTAGCCAAAGGTATAATACCACAACAACCCCGAACTCAAAGGCAAAAGATTTGAGCAACATCGATCCCCGCACTCAGGCTTTCGTTGATTCGATTCGCAACAATAATGATGCCAAGCAGGCTCTCCTCGCGATTGCGCAGAAGTCGATCGTTAATACCGGTGATGCGAGCTTCGCGTACTTTACCGCGGCGATGGTGGAGTTTATGCGCCAGGAGGTGAAGCCCGAGTTCCGCGCTGTGCGCTCCAACGCTTCGACGTCGCGTCTCGATGCGAAGGAGGCGAAGGCGCCGCGCGTGAAGCTCGACTCCTCGTGGCGTGCGACCGTGGATGAGCGTTTCAGTGGCCATGGCAATGTGTGGGTGCTCGTGGACCACGAGGTGGTGGCGCCCAACATCGAGGCGATGCGCGCCGAGGGCATCGATTGCACCAAGTACCAGGAGCTCACGCAGGCGCATGGCAAGTCGTGGATGCGTTATATGGGTACGCGCATGCACCCCACGAATAATACTCCTTGTGCACTCTTCTGGATCTGGCCTGCCGGTTCCAAGGGCGTCGTTGGCAAGATGCCCGAGAGCGCCTGGGTTTATGTCGAGGCGAATGATGCGGTCGATAACGAGAAGGTGCAACTGATTGGTACGACGCCGTATAAGGCGGGCTTCGAGGACGTGAAGCCCAAGAACTTCGGCACGAAGAAGGAGGTGGCCGTGGTGGCGGTGGCGCAGAACGAGGTCGATGCGCCGGCGGAGGAGCTCGAGGTTAGTGCAAGCGACGAGGGCGACGAGCTCGATGCCCTCGAGGACATCCTTGGCTAAGATAGGTGGTGGGGTGGTTGGTCGTTAAGTGTAAGGGTGGTGGCGAAGGGGTATTATCTTTTCATGGTGGCGAGGTGGTGGTGATTCTTTAAAAACTTAGTCTTACGACGCACCGTGAATATGGTGTTTCGTAAAAGGGTCGCTTAGTTGGCGAAAGTGCAATAGCGTTATCGCTATGGTATGATCGCTTATCGATACGGTGCGCTACAACAACCTTTGACGCTGAAAGGCATTGAATTGAACGCTAACGCTAACTTTAGTCTGCTCAAGAATGGTAAGCTCCCTGCGATCGCGACGATTATGGTGCGCAAGAACTTCATTGATTCGTACGAGGGCCAGATTCTTAACGTCGCCGGCATTAATTCTGTGCTCGATGAGATTCTTGTTGCGCCTGATGGCCTTGCTGGTCGTTTTAACGAGAATGCTCCGTATAAGATGTCGCGCAAGGCCGCGTGGCGTGCGATCGAGCTCTTCTGTACGAAGCAGCAACTCAAGTTTAATTAAAGTGTAAAGGCGGCGACGCCAAGGTATAATCTACCATCGATACGGTGCGCTACAACAAAAACCCTTAACGAAGGAAAAACGAATGAGTATTTGCGTTTTTGAGTTTTGCGAAAATAACGATGGCGACGATGGCTTTGAGTGCGAGGTGACGCATCGAGTGTACGTTAACGAGGACCATGTTATTGTTGAGGAGGGCGAGGATTGGTGGTATTCGATGCTTAATGTCGCGGAGGAGTACTTGATTTCGTTGGGTATCGATGCTGATAACTTGAATGGTGGCTCTTATAATATCGACGACCTCGAGCTCTCGAACGATATGATTGAGAATATTGCGAATAATATGGTGGTGGTGGTCGAGATTATGTAAGTGTAAGGGTGGCGGCGAAGGGGTATTATCTTTTCATGGTGGCAAGGTGGTGGTGATTCTTTAAAAACTTAGTCTTACGACGCATCATTAATATGGTGTTTCGTAAAAGGTCGATATAGATTCTTGAAAGTGCAATGGCATTATTGCCAAGGTATAATCTACCATCGATACGGTGCGCTACAACAAAAACCTTTGACGCTGAAAGGCATTGAATTGAGCAATACTCGTCGTAACGTCAAGACCATTATGCACAATAACAATATTGGTAACAAGTCCGAGTCGCTTGGTGTTTTCCGTTATATGAAGCGTATGAGCGTTAAGTGCAACGACAATTCTGAGCTCTGCAATGCCGTTGCGCGCAAGTTTGGCATGTCGTATGGTAATGCGCAGCTTATGATTTCGAAGACGATTTATTGGAATAAGTAAGTGCAAAGGCGGAAACGCCAAGGTATAATCATTCATCGATACGGAAACTAAACCTTAAACCTTAATCGAAAGGCAAATCAATTGCAAAACGAGTTCGAAACCATTATCTGTACGTCGAAGCTCCAAGAGTCTCGTGGCGCAAAAGCTTTCTATTGTTTGAATACGAATGCGACGTATACATCACATAGCAATGGTTATATTCGTTGCACGATGATCAATTCGAAGGGCATTCGTATTAACTTCCAATTGAATCGTATTAATCGCAAAACTGGCAAGCGTATTATGATTAACGATGAGTCGCTTCGTATGGAGGAGTTGTATCGCATCGCCGAGATGCATGCGAACAAGAACTAAGATATAGGAAAGTGTAAGGGTGGTGGCGAAGAGGTATTATCTCTTCGTGGTGGCGAGGTGGTGTTTCTTAAAACTTAGTATTATGATATATCATTGATATGATATGTCGTAGAAGTGTGTCTTTGTGCAACAACACTTTTGATTCTGAAAGGCAGATGAATTGAAACAGATGCATCAATACTTTAAGAAGTTGAATACCATTCACGTCGGCAGTGCGAATATGCGCCTTCCTTCAGATGCAAATGCTTTGGCGCGCAAAGATGCTGTTGTCAAGTATGATGTTGCATATCATAACTATCAGCATTGTCTGACTGCTTTGCAAAATGCATATGATGGTAATGATGAGTCTGCAGTTGATATCGCGACTAAGAATCTCGTCAATGCTGACAACGAGTTTGTGAGTGCCATGATGAACTTGCAATACGTCGAGGAGCTTTGCAGTCCTACGATTGCTCAGTCTTGGCCTAAAGATTACGGCACGTTTAACTAAAGTGTAAAGGCGGCAACGCCAAGGTATAATCTACCATCGATACGGAAACTAAACCTTAATTGAAAGGAAAATGATTTTGAATAATCAGCAACTCATGAAGATTTACAATGATTTTAAGAATCTTGCTCTTAACGCCGGCTTTACGTTCGAGCAGTGGTGGAGTACTGTTCTGCGTTTCATTAAGAATGAGTTTGATTGTGATGCTGCTTCTTGGGCTATCGCTGGTTCGTACGCTTATAATGCGTTGATTGAGGAGCGTATGATTTAATAAGTGTAAAGGTATAAAAGTCAAGGTATAATCATTCATCGATACGGAAACTAAACCTTAAACCTTAATCGAAAGGCATAAAAGTTGAATATTAAGTATTATATCTTTGATAATATGAAGAATATTGCGATTTCAAATGCTTATGATTCGTATTCTGCGATTATTGGTGTGTTTCTTGAATTTGTGAGTCAGTTTGATGATAATGATTGTTTGTATGTGAATAATGGAATTCGTTGCAGTCGTTTTGTTGTGAAGCATTTTGTTGATACTGATATGTAAAGTGTATGTGTTTGATTTGTTGTCGTGAAAAGAATCTTGATGCAACAAACAAAGGAGTGAAAATGGATTTTATTGAGTTGATTGAGTATATTATTGATTTTGCAATTTTGTATGTGATTTTGGGAATGGTGTTTTGATACCTTAAAGTGCAAACGTTTTCGCGCCAAGGTATGATCATTCATCGATACGGAAACTAAACCTTAAACCTTAATCGAAAGGCAATGAACTTTATGTTTAATACATCGCTTTGTGAGATTACTTCTAAGAATCAGGCGTCTCGTGGAGCTCGTTCGTTTTATTGCTTTAATACGAATGCGACGTATACATCACATAGCAACGGATATATTCGTCGTACCGTTATCAATTCGAAGGGCATTCGTATTAACTATCAGTTGAATCGTATTAATCGTAATACTGGTAAGCGCGTTATGATTAATAACGAGGCGCTTCGTTTGATTGAGCTTCAGCGTTATTCTGAGATTTATGTGAATCGTTGGTTGAAGAATATAACTGCCAGTATTTAATTGTTAGAGGTATTGATTAACCTAAAGTGTAAATAGGTTATTGAAGTGGTATGATCGATACATGGTGGCAAGGTGGTGGTGCTTAAAACTTAGTATTATGTTATATCATTAATATGATGTTTCATAATTGTGTTTCTTTTGTTCAACAACACTTTTGATTCTGAAAGGTTTTGCAAATTGAGTAAGCAACGCGATCCTCGTACTCAGGCTTTTGTTGATTCTATTCGTAACAACACTTCTGCAACTGCTGCGATTCGTGAACTTGCTATTAAGTCGATTGAGAAGACTGGTGATTGCAGTTTTGCGTATTTTACTTCTGCCATTGTTGAGTATATGCGCGAAGATTTGAAGTCGGAGTTCCGTTCTGTTCGTTCGAGCATTGCTTCTGATGCCGTGAAGGAGGTGAAGTCGCCTCGTGTGAAGCTTGATTCTTCGTGGCGTGCAAACATTGAGTCTCGTTTTGATGGTCGAGGCAATGTCTGGGTGCTTGTTGATCATGAGGTGGTGACGCAAAATATTGAGGCAATGCGTGCTGATGGTATTGATTGCGACAAGTATGTTGAGTTAACTCAAGCTCACGGCAAGTCGTGGATGCGTTATATGGGTACACGTATGCATCCTGAATCTAATGCGCCTTGTGCACTCTTCTGGATCTGGCCTGCTGGTTCTAAGGGCGTCGTTGGCAAGATGCCTGAAAGTGCGTGGGTTTATATTTCAGCAGATGATGCGCTTAATGATGAGAAGGTGCAATTGATTGGTACGACGCCGTATAAGGCAGGTTTTGAGGACGTGAAGCCCAAGAACTTCGGCACGAAGAAGCAAGAAATTGTTGTTGATTCTGCTAATGATATTCCTGCTAATGAGATTGAAGTTGCAGCTGATATTGATGAGCTTGATGAGCTTGATTCTGCCTTGTTTGGTGATTAAGATAAGGTAGATTATAGATTATAAAAGTGCAACACCAATAATAAGTTGGTATAATCATCCATCGATACGGAATATAAACCTTAATATATAGAAAGATATTATTGATATGACTCGAGACATTGAAACAACTCTCAACAATATGTTTCAAGAAGTGCCACATTCAATTGATTATTGGGTAAAATCTATTGATGGTGATTGGCATGGAAGTGGTGATGTGACGTATTATAATATTATCGTTGACAAATCTGATATGAATAAAAGTGAAGATTTTGTTAAATACAAAATATCAGATTTTGATTTTTATACTGCATTTGATAAACTTCTCAAACTAGACGAGAAGTCTGATTGGCATAATCGTATTTTGTCTGATGTGTATAAAGATGAATATGATATTCAAACTGTTGATATGTTGTTTCAATATGCTTTGTTTAGTGATTTGATTTACTGTTAAACCCCTAACATTAGGAGTAAGTTATGACTCGATATACGTATTGCAATGTTATCTTTGATTTTGATATTGACGGCGCGATTGAGGAATATGTTTGTGAAGCTTTAGGTTTTGATAGGTGTAATACTTCTGATTTGACTGATGAAATGTACAATGATGTATGTGACTTCTATTGTGTACCTCGTCTTGACGAGAGGTTTAAGATGATTATTCGTGGAAATGAGTTGGATGAGCAAACTGTTTGTAACGAAATCTCAAACCGATTTGGTTGGTATTGTTCGAGTGTTACGCTTGTTGAGTAGATTATAAAAGTGCAACACCAATAATAAGTTGGTATAATCATCCATCGATACGGAATATAAACCTTAACGAACATAAAGGTGAAAAAATGAAAATGAAACTGCGGCAAGATGTTGTTGTAACTGCTGTTACTGAGGCTGCCAAGAGTCCTATGTTGTTTAGGCATGGTGCAGTTGTTATAGGTAAGAGGGGTGATATTAAGGGAAAGGGTTACAATAACTATATTTCTGCCGGAAGAGGCATTGAGTTAGGTCGGCGGCGGAGCATTCATGCTGAGCGAGCTGCTTTGATGAAATTGAGTGTTGAGGAAAGAAGAGATGTTGTTGTTGTTGCAGTGCGTGTTGGTGAAGGCGGTGATTTAAGGGAAGGAGCTCCTTGTAAAGGATGCCAGTCGTTTATGAAGAGATGCGGTGTTAGAGTTTGTGTTTACATGTTAGAAGGTGAATGGCGTGAAATGTATTTTTGAAGAGATATTTTTATCTGCTTCGGGTTGTGTGTGGTGGTAACTAAATGTGTCATATCACGTTATGTTATGACGTGATATGATTATTGGTGAGATTATTTTGATCTTGCCGTTTTTGCGAGGAAAACGCGAATGAAATTGATGAAAGACAATGAGAAGCTTAATGAGTTGCGCGAGGAAGCACTGTTTGTCGAGGAGATTGTAAATAGGAAGTTTTATAAGACGTTTATGTATCATGATGAAAGAGGTTGCGTGATATGTGACGATATGCAATTGAGTGATCTTTACTTTATACAGGGAAATGATGGAGTGTGGGCTGTTATTAAAGACAATATTGAGCAGGTTTGTCTTGGGTTTGGCGTGATTGTGAAGATTCTTGATAACACTAATACTTTTATGAAAGGTGTATGATAATGAATCTTAATGATCTTTTTTTGGCAGCTGAGAATGAGATTGTTGAGTCGATTTCTTGTTCGAGTGACGTGATGCCTTATAAATATAAGATTATTAAGAATTCCATTTTTCTTGAAGTGATGTTTGAAGATGTAGAGATAACTCATCCAGGCGCAGCTGATCATGAATATATTTTATATTCAGCTAATGAGCAGGCTCAATATTTGTATGATAACTACTTAAATAAAGAATCATATACATTTTTATCTTTAAACATGAAGATTATTAATGGCTCTATTTTATTTTTTAAGATTTAAATCAATAACAAATAAACGATCAAATAAATATTAATGTATTTTTAAAGTGCAATATAGAGATTTGATTGGTATTATTATTTATCGATATAAAACATAAACTTTAAAAAGAAAGGTAGATTTATGATTGCGTTTAATACTTTTAACGAGTTAAAAGAACTTATAAACAACTTGCCTAGAAAGAATAGTCCGACATTGTTTTATACGAAACTTCCTGATGATTATTATTCTAGAAGAGATAAATCTGCAATTTTGCAATATCAGATTCAGATTATTCCTTTTGAGAATAATAATCATGTTCTTGGTGCATTTGAATATAAAATTGATTCTGATAATAGTGTGACGCATAAAGATATTACAGATTTTGTTAAGTTTATGTTGAATTGATATTATAAAAGTGCAACACTCATAACCTTTTGGTATAATCATCCATCGATACGGAATATAAACCTTAAACGAAAGTGATTAAACATAAATGATTTGCATTCTTGTTTCATGGACTAAAGACGTTATTAATGATGATTCATGGGTTACTACATTGGATCTTGAGAATGATAACGTTCTTGACAAGAAGATTATTGATTTTGTTTCAAACAACAACAATTGGCATATGAATGTTGCAGATTTTGATAAATTGCGTTCTCTTGTTGTCGATAAGGTTGTTTCAGATCACAAGTGGTGCATGACAAATAATCTCTGGATCTATAATGGTGATTTAACTCAAGATGAGTTTAAAATCAACTGGGGTCCTTGGAATGAAATGCACAATGTGAAGCTTGTTAAGAGTGCTGATAATCGTATTATCGATGATGAGATTAATAATGTTTGGAAGCATGAGTTAGCCATGCAAAGTGGAATGGCTTTTGGTACTGATGGTTATAATCAGTATTTTGATTGCAATGATGAATACAACTATGATGATTATTAAAGTGCAACACCAATAACCTTTTGGTATAATCATCCATCGATACGGAATATAAACCTTAAACCTTAATTGAAAGTGAAGAATATGCGTACCAACGTCTACAATGTTTCAGTTATCTTTGACTTTGATATTGATGGTAAGCTTGATGCTGAGGTTTCTTCCGCTTGCGGTTTTAACTCTGATGATTTTGATTCTGAGATCAGTGCCAGTGATCTTATTGATGAAGAGTATAATGATGTGTGTGAGTATTATGGTGTTCCTGGTATTGATATGAATATTGAGATCAATAAGAACAGCATCGAAATTGATGAGCAATATAATGATATTGATACCATTAACATGCAACTCATGGATATTATTCAAGATATGTACAATTTCCCTGTGAAGCAAATCTTTAATAACGATTAATAACAAGATTTAGAAAAAAAACCTTC
>Ga0194129_10009643_pt1 | contig 10744 bp, 16 predicted proteins | sample TA2KigCa35mmetaG_FD_150862 | JGI IMG/M metagenome (GOLD analysis project Ga0194129, IMG submission 150862) | Freshwater microbial communities from Lake Tanganyika, Tanzania - TA2015038 Kigoma Deep Cast 35m | ecosystem: Environmental > Aquatic > Freshwater > Lake | place: Tanzania: Lake...
CCAACACCCTCTCCAGGATCAACTCCCAGCTCGACGACCTGTTGGCCCACGTCGAGCGGCAGCGGATCGTCGCAGGCCGATTGCACCATGGTTTCCAGGCAGGCATCGGCCGCCTGGGCTGAGCTCACTGAAGCCTGTGCGAGGGGGGGTTAGAGGGCAACAGATCAGGGCAGCACAATGATGAAGAGTTCCACGGACGAGGGACCAATCCGGCCGATCACAAGATCGCCAGCAGAAACTTCAAGAAACCGATCAGTAAACATCCCCTCTCCCCGTTGATCGTCAAAGAGCTGACCGTGCCATGGTGTTTGTCCTCCTGCTCCAGGGTTCCCCCATCGGCTGATCCCCATGTTTGAAGTCGCCGGTGTTCTGGTCTCCGCCACCATCATCACCCTGATGTTCAGTCTGGGCCTGGGACTGAAGCCCTACCGCTTCCTGCTGCTCAGGGATCGCCCCGCCTTCCTCGCTCGCGTGCTGCTGGGAACCTGCGTGCTGGTGCCCCTGGCCGGGCTGGCCCTGGTGCTGATGCCCCTGCATGGCCTGCTGAGTCGGCCCGCCTGGGTGGCCATGGCCCTGATGCTGGCCTGTCCCAGCGCCCCCCTGATCCTGTTCCGGGTGCGCAGCAGCGGCGGCACGGCCGAGCTCGCGGCACGCCTGCAGATCGGCGCGGCACTGTTGGCAATCGTCACGGTTCCGCTGATGGAGGTGAGCTTCCGCTCCGGCGCCGCGCTGCGGGGCTGGGAGCTGGTCAGCTGGGGGATCAGCCCGCTTCAGGTGGCGGGCCAGGTGTTGAAGGTGCAGATGCTGCCGGTGCTTGCCGGGGTGCTGCTGGGGCAGTGGCAGCCGGAGCTGGCACGGCGCTGCAGCCGGGCCCTCGGGCGCCTGGCCACTGTGTTGCTGATCCTGATGCTGCTGACCCTGCTGCTGCTCAGCGGCCGCCAGCTGCTGCCCTTCCTGCAGCAGAACCTGGTGGGCCTGGCCGGGATGGCTGGCCTGAGCGTGCTCAGCCTGGCGATCGGCTATGGCCTGGCCGGATCAGACCCGCTGGAGCGCCGCACCGTGGCCCTGGTGACGGGGATGCGGAACACAGGCCTGGCTGCCCAGCTGGCGCTGACCTACGGCAAGGGACTGCCCGGACTGGTGCCCGGTCTCCTCGCCTACGTGCTGATCACGGTGATCGTCACCACCCTGTTCCTGAAATGGCAGCAGCGGGAGATGGACTCCGCCGACGGATAGGTCGCCGATCAGCCACCGGCCGAACTGGAGGGTTCAGGCTGTTCAAACAGATCGCGATCGTGGGCCAGTGGCTGTTTGGCCGGTATGGTACCCGGCAGAATTTCGAAATCGGAGCTGAACTCAACCAGCAGGTCTTTGAGTTTCTGAATGATCGAAGCATCGCCAACCAGTTTGAACTTTCCCTCTCCAGCCAGATCTGGGAACGTGCTCAGACCGGTCATGATCAGCTCCAAATCGCTGCGGTTGATGACAATGGAAAGATCAGCGTTCGGGCTCTGGAATCCCTTGCTGTTGGTCAAGGTTGAGTTGCTCAATTCCAGGATGAACTGTTCACCGTTGTCCGGTGTCACGAGGTTGACCACGAAGGCCAGCCCTTCGGCCTTGCGACTGTCAAGCCGGATGCCGAGAAAGTCGAGCAGGAGGTCGGTTGACATCGCCTTCACCGTGTCGGGATTGACAGGCTGAGGGGTTGAACCGCTGGGGAAACCATGGCGCAACTCAAACGCTGCGGCCAGGAAGCTATTGCGCACACTAGGGCTTTCCTTCTGATAGGCGATTTGCTCGAAAGCATCCGCGAGGAGGTCCTTGGCCTCCTGGTTCAGCGGTTCCGCATAGACCAGTTTGTTGAGAATCTCGCTGGCACCCAGATAGTCGCCCTGCTCAACAAGCTGCTGACCCTTGGCAATGATCTTCTCGGCTCCCCCCATCATCTCCACACACAGCGGCGCCGAATCAGCCGGGGAAAGAGGGATCAAGGTGGCCGGGTTGGCATCCCAATAGCCGAGATAGCGGTTGATCACGGCACGGCTGTTGTGCTCCTCCGAGCCGTGATAGCTGCGTGCTGCCCACTGGTTCTTGAGGCTCTGCGGTTGCTGATAAACATTGCGAATCTCATTGATCGTGACACCCTTATTGGCATAGTGCAAAACCTCGTTGTGAAGGTGCGCGTAGGTATCACGCTGGGTGCGCATCACCTCCTGAATGCGCGCATTGCCCCAACGGGGCCAGCTGTGAGAGGCAAACATGACCTCGGCTTCCTGTCCGAAGAGGTAGAGGGCTTCGCTGATCTTCTTGGACCACTCCAAGGCATCCCTGACGAGGGCGCCTCGCAGCGTGTAGATATTGTGAATCGTCCCACAGATATTCTCGGCAGCCCAGAACGCTTTCCAGTCAGGGAAATAGGTGTTCATCTCTGCCGGTGCTTCCGTGCCGGGAGTGTTTTGGAACACCATCCGCACGCCATCGATCGTCACCTCTTCAATGGCTTGTTCAATGCTGCGTGTGGGTTCAATCAACCCCACCCTGCCAGCAGCCGTGTTCTTACCGATCGATTGGTCGACATGGCCATAGGGGCTGCGTGGCAGCAGCAAGCCGTATTGATAATAGGCACGCCTGGTCATTGCCGTGCCAGTATAGACATTCTCAGCAATCGCGTGCTTCATGAACTCAATGGGAGCAAGAATTTGCACCTTGCCACTCCTGACCTCCTCTTCTGAGGCAACACCACGGACACCGCCGAAATGGTCGACGTGGCTATGGGAATACACAACCGCCACAACCGGCCTTTCACCAAGCTGTTGATTCACAAAATCGAGAGCGGCCTGTGCGGTCTCCTTGCAGGTGAGAACGTCAAACAGAATCCAACCTGTCTCGCCCTTGATGATGGTCATGTTGGCGAGATCAAAGCTGCGGACCTGGTAGATCCTGTCGGGCAAGACTTCATAGAGCCCGTAGGCCATATTCAAGACAGCCTGCCGCTGCAGAGAGGGGTGAATGCTGTCGAAGACGCTATCGAAACCACGCAGCAGAAACTCATAGCTGCCCATGTCCCAGGCCACATTGCCGGCTTCCGCCATGATCTGCTTATACTCCGGTGCCGCGATGAAGCCTCGCTGGGCTTCTTCAAAGTCGCGCTGATCCTCAAAAGGCAGGCTACGGCGCAGCGCCTTCTGAAACTCGATCGTGGTAGCCGAGGGAAGCTTCCCTTTTGCGTCGAAGTGTTGCAATGTCGTGCTCGTCTGATCAGCGCTGGTCATGGAGTTCCGTCCGGAGTGGGGCGTTGCTTGGTCCTGTCCGCAGGAGAGCCCTGATCAGACGAAGTCTACATTCGCGTCGCAGTTGGCAAGGATCTTCCGAGCAAAAGGTTCCTTCTCTTTTCAGGGGCAGCCAGCCAGGCGAAGTCGTCGCTCCAGATCGCGGCATATCATCCGATCTGCAGGGACATCCGCACGGCATCTGGAGGAAGTCCGCGACGGATATCCGCTTCACGATCCTCAAGCAGAAGCTCAATCGCTGCCTGAAGATCCTGTTTTGCTTCCTCAATGGATTCACCCTGTCCGTTGGCCTTGGCATGCAGCCGGGTGCGGCGCGTGTCGCTGCTGACGCGCAGCTGGGCGCCTTGCTCCACCAACCAGTCGAGCGCGCGCCGGTCGGTGGCGCCAGCCCGCTCCACTTGATGAAGGCGCAGAGCAGTGGCTGTTCCCGATGAAGAGGGCCGATCGGCGGAGGGACACTCCGCCTGCAACGCCAGGCCCACCGACGGCTCGCTGGGGGCATTGATCAGCAACGTGCCAGCAGCCAGGGGGATCAACGGCCGGGTGATCGGGTCTTGCCCGGGAAGCAGGGGCGCCGCCCGCAGCTCCTGCAGCAGCCGGGCACTGAGGTGGAGCTGGTCGCCCGCGCTGATGGCTGCGGGGGCCTGCTGCTGGAGCAACGCCACGATCTGGTTCACCAGCGCCAGCTGCTGTTGCTTACGCTGGGCTTCAGGCAGGGCGGCCAGGGCCGTTTCGCTCAGCTGGCGCAGGTAGCGGGCCAGGCGCTGGGGGGCTTCGGCGGGGTCGAGGGGCTGGAGCTGACACAGGGATTCCGGCTGGCTGGCCAGGGCCTGGTGGATTGCAGCGCTGAGGGGGTGGTCGTAGAGGCCGGGGGGGAGGTCCTGCGGGGGCATCTGCTAAGAGTGCGCGGCCTGCATCAGAACGACCTGGCTGCTGGCTGGGGCCAGGTACTGATGCCCGATGCCCAGGGCCGTTACCACCTGGACCCGAGCGTGGCGCAGAAGGCGGTGAAGCGAGCCGCCGCCGAGGCTGGCGTGACCAAGCAGGCCAGTTGCCACACCTTCAGACACTCCTTTGCCACCCACCTGCTGGAGCGGGGCCAGGACATCCGCACCATCCAGGAGCTGCTAGGCCATAAGGATGTGAGCACCACCATGATCTACACCCATGTGCTCAACCGCGGCCCACTGGGGGTACGGAGCCCCGCAGATCTTGCGTAGAATGTTGAACAGGTGGTGCTCGGGTCCGAGAACCATAGCTACCATTGAGGCACCGTGGTCTCCCACCCAATGCTGGAGGTGAGTTCAGTCGAGTCGCCACAAGCTCCCAGTGGTGGTTCTCGGACTGCACCGCGGCTTCGGCCGTGGTTCTCGGAAGCCGCCAATAAAGATTTAGGCGTCGTCCGCGTATCCTCAAAGACAACCCAAACCCACCCACTATGTACATCCCGCAAATCCTACAAGCTGAAGTTTCGGAGTTTACATCTTTCCTTGACTCACCAGCCGCAGAGCGATACGAGGTCCTTGAGTCGCGCTTCGATTGCCTCAAACTTCTTACGCAGCGCGTCGAGCACTCCGGCAATCACACGCAGGACGAGTTGAAGACTTTTTGGGAGTGGTTCCAAGCCGAGACCGACCACTGGCTGCTTCGCAGCCCTATAATCCTGCGCGCCCGAAAATGGCCAGAGGGTTATCCCGGTGACTACAGGACGCTCGAAGTCGTCTATGCCAACTCAGCCTCCGGTGACGGTATTGCTTGCGATCTGGACCGTTATGTTCTTTCGCGTACACTCGCCGTAGCGGTTCGTTCTCGCTGCCGCCTGCTGACCAAACTCCTTGACGAACGAGCCCGCGAGGAACCTCCCGGTGCCAAATGGCTCAACCTAGCATCTGGGCCATGTCGCGAACTTCTTACACTCACCGCGCCGCCGGCTGACCGAACGATCTATTGTGTCGATTCAGACAAGAACTCACTCGACTACGCAAAGAATCTCCTCGCCGACCGCCCCCTCGGCGAGCTTCATTTCGTCACCGAGAACGCTTACCGATTCGTCAACGCTAAACGGACAATCGAGCTTTACGGGCAGTTCAGCACCATCTATAGCGCCGGGCTTTTTGACTACATCCCGAGCGATAAGCTCGCTCCGTTGCTCCGTGGGCTTTACGAGTCTTTGGTACCCGGCGGACTCTTTATCGCACCGTTCAAGGACATGAACCGCTACGAGACATTCGACTACCACTGGGTCCTCAAATGGCATTTCTTCTATCAGCGCACCGACGCAGATTTCCGCGCTGTCTTTGGCGAGGCGGGTATTCCTGCCGACGCCATCAGCTTGCAGCGCGACGATACGGGAGTGCTCATCTTCTTCATAATTCACAAACAGCCGAACGCCTAACCATGCGCTGCAGGGAACACACCTCCGCATGTCGCTGAGCTTGGGGTCGTTAGCTGAGGTAGATAGTAGTTCTGCTTTTCACGACTCACCCCCCTTTCCCCACCCCTCGGCTCTTCGCAATTCCCCTCCCGCCGCGGAATCAGATGCCAGTGCGAATGAAACATCGTCTGCCCCGACGCCTCCCCTGAATTCAACCCCCCGATTTTTCAACCAAAGAACCAGCCCAGCCGCTAATCGACGCGTCGTGGGCACTGAGCTGCTCCCGCCGCTGCTTCAGCAGCTCCACCACCGCTTTCCACTCCGGCTTCTGCAGCGCCAGCCCGTCGGCCCCATGCCGCCGCGGGATCACCAGGTGCGGGGTGTGACGGGGGGTGGAGCTTGTCCCTTGCAGTCTTTCTCCCATAGCCATGTTGATCCGCTCTGACAGGTCACGTCGCCTGTCCGGCCCAAGCCACCCCGCATGAGGATCCGCTTTGATCCGCGCAAGCGGCTGCGCACCCTTGAGGAGCGGGGCCTCGACTTTCTCGATGCGGAGAGCGTTTTTGCTGGTCCCACCATCGAAGCCCCCGATCGCAGGTTAGACTATGGTGAGGAAAGGATCGTTTGTTTTGGATTGCTTCGAGGTCGCGCTGTGATCGTGGTCTATACGGAGCGCAACGGCATCAAGCACATCATCTCCATGCGTAAGGCAAATGACCGAGAACAACGTCGTTTTCTCCCGCACCTCCGCTCATCGGGAGATCCACTCTGATCTGGAGCGCGTTGATGCGCATGAGATTCAGCCCGAGGAATATGAAGAGATCCCGGAGCTCACTGAAGAAGACTTTGCCAATGGCGTGATCAGACGCCCTGGCCTGCCTGATCAACCTTTTGGGGTAAAGCCACTTCACGGTTCCTGACCCTGTCGGTGACATTCGGTACGCGTAGCCGAAGGCTTCTGCACAGCAGCACAACCTCGCCGCGCAGCCCGCGGAAGGGCATCGAGGCGCTGGCGGCAGAGCGCCAGCAGCTGGTCACGTTCGCTGTCGCTCAGCTCGTCTCCGCCCACCAGGGCGTAGGTGCCCTGCTCGCAGCGGGTGATGCCGTTGCCCGTGAGCACCTTGCCCACCATGCGCTCCCCAGGATCCGGCGGGCCACGTCCTGCGCCGGTGCCGGGGCATGGGGGCATCCAGGCGCCGTGAGGCCAGTGCTGGTGCGGGGTGTGACGGGGGGTGGCACTTGTAGAGGGAGGAACACAAGCAAGCCAGGCCCCCATGCCAGCTCACGATCGCCATCTCTGTACACCCCCGCCTTGCGTGCCTACGTCCGGCGGGGGTAAGGTGACGGTTTGATCAGGTCGTTTCGCTGTCGCGACACCCAGGCCCTCTTTGAAGGGAAGCCAGGGCGCCGCTTTGGAGGCTTCGCTCGGGTTGCGTTCCGCAAGCTCGCCATCCTTGATGCCGCCGGATGCCTCAACGATCTACAGATCCCTCCAGGCAATCGCCTGGAGCCGCTCAGGGGGAACCGCCATGGCCAGCACAGCATCCGAATCAATGACCAGTTCCGAATCTGCTTTGTCTGGACGGAAGCCGGGCCGGAGGAGGTTGAGATCGTTGACTACCACTGACGTGATGCTCGTGCCACCTGGCGAGGTGCTGCTGGAGGAGTTCCTGCGGCCGTTGGGCATCAGCCAGTACCGGTTGGCGCTGGCGATCGGTGTGCCGGAGAGCCGCATCAACGCAATCGTGAAGGGCAAACGGGCCATCACTGCCGACACCGATCTGCGCCTATGCCGCTTCTTCGGCCTGAGCGAGGGCTTCTGGCTGCGGATGCAAGGGAGTCACGATCTGAAGCTGGCGAAGCAGGCCCTGGAAAGCGTGCTGCCGACGATCGAGCCAATCCAGCCAATGGCGTGAGGAGGGCTTGCGGTTCAGTGCCAGCAGCTGGTCGCGCGCGCAGCGGGTGATGCCGTTGAAGGTGAACCCGGCCCACCGTCCCCTTGACGCACTCCGCGGCTGGGCCACAAGTCTGATGCGCATCCGTTCGGCGGTGGGCTGTTCGTATGGAGCAGGGCGCCGGCGCTGGTCGGTGGCGGAGGGCGGCGGGGGCATGGGGGCACCCTGGCCCACGATGCTCCCCCATGCAGACCACGTACTTGTTGACGAGGCCAAGATCTGCGACTACCTACTGTCAGCCACGCATCCTGTCGGTCGCTTCAAGGCCAGGGTATTTCGCTCACTCGGTTACACCGCTGAATCCTGGACACGTCTTCGGGATGATCTGCTCCACCATGGGCAGACTGGGTCGGTTCAGCGGATCGAGAGGAGCGCCTATGGGATAAAAGTTGTCATCAGTGCTACGTTGAAGGGCACGAACGGTTCAGCCAGGCCATTCAGAACGGTCTGGGTGATCCCCGAGCACCCCAGTCAGGCAAAGCTCGTCACCGCATTTCCGGAGTAAGCCATGTTCGTCTTGCACCAAACGGTTGCTCTCACCCACGACATACCTGCTGCTGGTCTGCAGTTGGGCGATCTTGGTGCTGTCGTAGCTATTTACGATCCAGAAAATGTCGAGGTTGAGTTTGTCGCCGCATCGGGTCGCACTCAATCACTGTTGACTCTTTCCAGGAGCAGTCTCCGAGCGATTGGAGATCAGGATCTGATCGCAGTTCGTTCGCTGGCCACACCATCTGCCCGGTGATGAGCTCCAGCGCGCCGAACACACAGCCTGCCTCGTGCAGGGTCTAGCTGGCGGCACGATTTGCTCCACCGCCATGGCCTGCGGCTACAGCATCAGCGGCTGGTAGAAGCCGGAGGGGGGCGGGGGCATGGCCGAGCCCTCAGGCCTCAGCTTCGGAACCCGGCACAACCAGTGCCTGCACCCGGCAAATCAGCTGCTTCACCTGCCGGTTGAAGGCCTACCGATCAAGCCCCAGGGATGTGGGATCGGCCTCATAGCGGAACTGCACGGCATAGACGGTGAGTTGAGCCAGCGGCTCGAGATCAGCCGTGGCCACTCCCTCTGCCTCCAGCAGCAACAGCAGCCGGCGCAGGTCATGGGTGAGTGGAGGATCGCCACCGAGCTGCTGCAACCAGGCCTTGAGTGCCTTCTCCACCGCCTGCTGCAACCAGAACCCGGCGATGGCGATCCGCAGCAGGCCTTCCGGCTCAGAGAGCATCATCCAGTAACCGCCCCTCCCGGAACGCCCTGCCGATCACATGGCTACGCCACTGGCGGCGTTCCTCACACTCCCGCTCGGAGAACAGAAGCAGATCCAGAGACACATCCGCTCGCGCCAGCAGCCCCCACAGCTGATTGAGCACCTCGAAGCGGTTGCGCCCCTCCAGCCAGGCATCCGGGGCGGTGATCAGCAGATCGATGTCCGCGTCAGGTCCGGCGGTGCCCTTGGCCCTGGATCCGAATAGGCGTACCTCTGAGCCCGGTATCACGCCATGGATCAGCGCCGCCATCTCCTGCAGGCGCGCATCGATCGGCAGGGCAACAGGGGGTGTCATGACAGATATTCTGGTGGATCTAGCCATTCCCGTTGGCGGCCGAGGGCTGAGGGTGCATGGCTGCATCCTGGCGCCGGCAGAGGCCAGCAGCTGGTCGCGTTGTGGCTCCGCCCCCTGGCCTTCGGCCAGGTAGCGGCGTCGCTCAGTTCCAATGCTGCGCAGAAGCCCTCTGCTGCGCCGCTCACCAAGGGCGCAGATGCCCCGCTCGCAGCGGGTGATGCCGTTGAAGCTGAACCTTGCCCACCATGCGCTCCCCAGGATCCGGCGGGCCACCTCCTGCGCAGGCGCTGGTAGGTGGCGGAGGGGGGGGCGGAGGCATGGGGGGATGCTGGCGCCGAAAGGCCAGGACTGGTGCTGTGGATCGGGACTTCCATGCGGCCTCTCAGCACCCGCATGTCCGGCGATGGACCCGGGCGTGACGGTCCAGGGGACGACCGATCTGCAGCCACAGCTGATCGAAAACCCCAGAGGGGTTGCACCCTTCCAGCGCGGCATCCGCAGCCGTGATCAGCCTTCCGAGATCTGACTCAGATCGGGTGGCTCCACGGGACCTGCGAATGGCTGAGCGTTACTGCAACAAAGCCCCGAATGCGTCATCCTGAATTGAGACGCATGTTCGGCCCATGCCGCTCCGCCCCGCCGCCGACTTCCCGCCCTCTCCTGACCCTGACGCTCTGGAGGCCACCTACCAGGAGTGCCGCGCTGCCCTGGTGTCCGCCAACCGCGCCCGTGGCGCCCTGAAGTCCCTGAGCGACCGGCGGGGGTTGGTGATTGCCGAGCTGCAGCGGGAGCTGTTGGAGCTGGAGGCGGATCTGGCCGATGAGGCCCGGGCCAAGGCGCGGCTTTATGCCCTCAACGCCAAGTTCAGCGGCGTGATCCGCGATCTTGAGGAAACGGGTGACGCGATGGTGGGGCTGATTGATGAAAGCGAGCGACAGAGTGGCTACTGGCTGGTGGACATGTTCCGTCGGTTGATGGAACAGGCGAAACGCTGGCGCATGGTCAAAGCCAGAGCTGCCGCGCTGGCCTCAGAAGCCGACCAGGAGATTGTTTCGCCAGAACAACTGGGAGGAGGATCATGAGCAGCATCTCGATCGCCGATCTTCTGGAGCAGACCAACCGAGAACTCGCGGGCACAGATGCCCGGGTGTATCGCCGCGTGGGTGAGCACCTGCAGCGCACGGGGGCTGCCCTGCAGAACCTGCAGGATGCCGAGAACAGCGGAATACCGGCTACGAAAGCCCTGCTGGGAAAGGGGAGTTTCCTGAAGCAATCGGTGGCGAGCCTCAAGCGACTGTGCAAGGAGAACGGGATCAAGGGCTATTCGAAGCTGCAGAAGGATGCCCTGGCCAAGGCCCTGGAGAACCATGGCGTGACGCCACCGCCGCCGCCCCTGGAGAGCTTCAGCAAGAAGGAGCTGATCGCCCTGGTGCGGCAGTTGCTGGCCTTGCCATGAGCCCCAACTTCGCCCACCTCCGCCCCTACGACGAGCAGCTGTTCCGGCTGGGCTCGCTGGCGGAGCGCTATTTCCCCGAGGATCCGAACACGTCGCTGCTGAAGCTGCG
>Ga0194129_10009646_pt1 | contig 10741 bp, 10 predicted proteins | sample TA2KigCa35mmetaG_FD_150862 | JGI IMG/M metagenome (GOLD analysis project Ga0194129, IMG submission 150862) | Freshwater microbial communities from Lake Tanganyika, Tanzania - TA2015038 Kigoma Deep Cast 35m | ecosystem: Environmental > Aquatic > Freshwater > Lake | place: Tanzania: Lake...
ATGAGCACTGGTACAAAAACTGGGGAGGGGTCACTTGCTAATCGACTTGGGTGTGAGCCGGTAGAGGTGAAGAGGGAATCGGATGTCGAGGCTCTGATTCGACAACTCACACCAATCCAGAGACGACGGTTGCAGAAGAAACTGATGGAGGAGGGCGAGAAGGGCGAGGGGCAGGGGGTGGCCTGACCCTTCACTCCCCGTCCAGCCTGACCTTGTCCAGTACGACGATCAGGAAGGTCGCTATCGGTCCGAGGACGAGTGACAGCAGGCACCAGATCATGCCGCTCCGACCCTTTGTTGACGGTGGTTGAAAACGGCGGCGCGAGGCGTCGAAGCCCCGGGAACGACCGACTGGGACGCGGTCTGTGCAGACGCCAGAAAAACGCCACCGAAGCGGGTGCGGGGCGTTTCGAGAAACCCGCTCCGGACGCCCGGGCCGCTCCTCCCGAGGCTCACGAGTCGCTCATCAGCCCGAAGACCGGTGCGGAGGTGCCATTGACCGGGCTATCCTTCGCCACCATTTTCGACCGCCCGGCGCCGCCGTTTTCAACCGCCGTCAACACATCTCGGGTATCAGCCCCACTGCGTCCATGAGCCGGTCGCGATCACGTAGCCGCTCAGAAGCGCGTTGGCCGTGGCGTGGGCGACCACCGCGTCGGCGAGCCGCCCCCGCCACGCGAGCGTCACGGCGAAGAGCATCCCGGCCACGATGCCCGCGAGCCACGCCTGACCGTGCAGCACGCCGAAGGCCACCGACGACACTGCGAACGCCAGCCACGTGAGCCGCCCCACGGGCACCCGGTCGGCGTCGGCGTCGATGCAGCGGCGGACGAGGAATCCGCGGAAGAACAGCTCCTCTGCGATCGGCACGGTGATCGTCGACCCGGCCACGCGGAAGAGGAGCCAGACCGCGGCCCACGGCTGGCCCAGCTGCGCCGGATTTCGCTCGGCGGCGAGGTCCGCCGATCCTGCTCCCGGTGCCAGCGACATCCATGCCGCAAACGCCACCAGGCCGATCGCCACCGGCACGAACGAAAACCGCCATCCCGCGATCGGGTAGGCCCGCCGCAGGGCCACGAGCACCGCCACCACACAGACCACCCGCACCGGATAGAGGAGGTCGAAGCCGCTCGTGAAGGCCTGCGTGAGCATCGTGATCCCGCCGAGCGTCACGAAGGGGATCACGCAGGCCGGCGTCAGCGGCGGGTGATCGACGCCGGTGGCTGCGTGCGACGGAGGCACCGCGCAGCCCCAGGGCAAGGGCCCGGCTGGGCCGAGCCCGAACGCCGGCCCGCCGGCGGTGAGCACCTCCGGCCGCGTGAAAAACGGCATCCGCGACGCCGCGTAGATGATTCCCAGCCCCACCGTGACAAACGCCATCCAGCCCGCCGTCGAATGAAAGCCGTCGATCGCGATGGCGGGCGAGATCCAGATGCCTACGAGGATCAGCGCCGTGATCCGCAGCAGGTTGGTGAGCCAGATCAGCACGATCCCGATCGGCACGAGCAGCAGCGCCTGCGGGAAGCGGTGGCTGTCGCGAAACCACCAGAGGTAGCCGGCGAGCAGCGTGGTCACGAGGCCGATCCCCTGAAAGCCCGCGCAGTCGTGGGTGATTCGCACCGCGAAGTTCCGGGTGCCGATCACGAACCGCTCCGGCCGAAGGACAGGCCCGCCGGCGAAGGGCGTGAGGAGGCGCTCGACCAGCCCCACGGTCGTGTCGCCGCTCGAATCCCAGATCAACTCCGTGAGGTAGGAGATGCCCACGGTCACCCCGCCAAACACGCCGCACGCGAGCGTGGTGATGAGCAACTCGCCTGCCAGCCGCTGTCGGGGGGCGACCGCCGCCACCGACGCGAGCAGCCAGGCCGTGGCGGGCACCGCGAGCAGGAGCAGGCTGCGGACGTCACAGAGCACGTCCTGAAACGGCCGCTCCGATACGCTCGCGAGCACGGCCAGCACGCCCCCGAACGCAACCGCCTGGCCCACGATCCACGGCCAACGCACGGCGACGGCCCGATACTCCGACCGGTGGCGTGCCACCTGCCACCACCAGCCGGCGAGCACGGAAAGACCGGGAACCGCCATCCACGGGAAGGCGGAATACGCCGTCATCCATGCTCCCTGGAGCCAGCCGAGCAGGCAGGCTTCGACGGCGACGACGGCCACGAGCGCCGCCAACCCCTGCCAGTCAGGAGTACCGGAGTCGTGGGCCGCGGCGGCAGGGACAGAGTCCGGATTCATCGCGGGCGAAAGAGCCTCGTCTGGTGATCAGTGGCGCGACGCTTGCGATCAGGGCGTCCAGGGTTGGCGCGGCGGCGGTGCCTTCAGCTGCCAGTAGGAAGTGGCGAGGTCCTCGATCTCCTGCTGCGGGGTCTTCATCGCCTCGACGAGGGCCTCGAGCGTCCGCTTCGGCCTGTCCCAACTGGGATCGACCGCGGCGGCGGTCGCCAGTGCCTCGCGGGCCTGTGCCACGAGCCCCAGGCCGTGCAGCGCGATCCCGAGGAGTTCGTGCACGAGCGCCCGCGACGGATCGAGCCGGATCGACGCCACCGCGAGATCATGGCCCCGCTGCCAGTTGCCTCGGGCGACGTGGCAGCGGGCGAGGCGATAGAGCACCCAGGCATCCGCGGGCGTTTCGGCGGCGAGTACCTCAAACAGCCTTTCGGCTGCGGGCCAGTCGCGAACGAAGATCAAGGCGTTCGCATAGTGCCGGCGGTGGTGTGGATAGGCCGCGATCGTCGGTGCTGCCTGGTCGAGGAGCGGCCTGGCGTTCTCGGGCCTGCCGAGCAGGGCCTCGAGTTCGGCCGCCTTGAGCAGCGCGACCGGATCGTCGCCATGGTTGGGGTGGATGGCCGCATAGGCCGCATCGAGCGCCTCGTCGAGCTTCCCCAGCCCGTGAAGGCAGTCCGCAAGCAGGAGATGCGACCGCTGGTTGTAGGGCAGAAGTCGCGCCTGCGCCTCGAGCATCGGAAGCGCGGCGCGTGCCTCGTTCCTGGCCATCAGCGACCGCGAGAGGATCGAGATCGCGTGCAAGTGCCAGAGGTCGTCCTGAGTCAGCGCGTGGTCGGGCAGCCGCAGCGAAACCGGGTCGTAGGCCAGCAGCCGTTCGGTGTCGAGGGCTCGGTGCTCCGGATGGGGCCGCCACTCGGCCTGTGGATCCCGCAGCACGACATCCCGGCGGAGGAGTGATGTCAGCCGGGCAGACACCATCCCCGCGGGCTCGAGGCCGCAGGCTCCGCACACCATGGCGGCGAGTTCTGGAATCCCCGCCGACCGTGGCAGCGATTCCGGATCGAAGGCGGGCCCCGAGACGAGCAGCATCCCGCCCTGCTCCGGCGTCTCCGAATGCGGGATGCCGGCGATCACGATGCTCGTGTCGACCGGGATCTCCGCGAGGATCGCCGCCAAGATGGCGTTGAGGAGTTCCATGCCCCGCTCGGTGAGCCCCTCGAGCAGGCCGTCGGCCATCGGCTCGCTCGCCCGCTCCAGGCTCGCCAACTCCCCCGGCAGGCTGAGGAGCAGCGTGGCACAGCCCCACGGCCCCCGGTCTTCGTCCGCAAGGAGCGCGAGAAACGCGGTGAGGCGGGAGAAGTTTTCGGCGACGGCTTCGCCGAGGAAGACCGGCCGGGCGTCGACCGCCGGATCGACCGCCTGCCAGTCGGGCATCAGCCCTTCGATCGAGGCGACGCCGAGATTCTCGGGTCGGACGACGCAGTCGGCGACCACCTCGCGGAGCGACGCGGGGAAAACGAACGGGCCGGCATCTGACGGCTCACCGGAAGCGGCCGCGCGGCCAAACCCCGCCGCGACGATCGCCGCATGTTTCGTGTGTCCGGTGATCGCCACCGGCCAGCCGACGGAGATCGAGCCGATGCCTGCGGTGTCGAGCCGCTCCCACACGGCGGGCCGGGCCCGGTCGGCGGCCGTGGTCTCTCGAAGAGCGCCCGTGATGGGATCCGCCGTGACGTCGAGGAGGATTTCATGGTCGTCCGGCCAGGTGCCCGTCATTGCCGACACCGCCATCGCCAGGCGGGCATCCGCCACGGGAAACTCGAGATCCGCTCTGGTTCCACGGGCGGCGACCGCATGAACCGCGGGAAGCGCGCCGCGATCGAGGGCTGCGCGAAACACCGGGCCTGTCAGCCCTTCGAGGGCGAGAAAGAGGGTTGTCATGCAGGCGCCTTCGGGGCAGCGGCCGTGGTGGGGCTCGCCGCGGGCCGGGCCGGAGCATGCAAAGCCGCCGGCGTCCAGCCGTCGCAGTCGGCGCGAGTCAACGGGTAGCCGAGGGCCTTCATCATCCGGCCGCAGGCCTGCTGCACCTGCAGCACCTGCCGGTCGTCGAGATGCTCCCGCCAGCCACCCCAGTGGCCGCGAAACACGTGATTCGGCTGCTTCTTCCGCATCTCCCCGAGGGCATGGCTGGCGGCCACGTGCTGGAGGGCCTCGCCCGAGACGTCGAGGCCGACGTGCGCTGCGATCCGGCCGAGCTCGCGCGGCGTGTCGGCGACGAGCTGCTCGTAGAAGACGACATGCAACGGGGGATCGGCCGGGGCCTCCTCCAGCCAGCCCCGGTGATGGACATTCCACTCCTGCGCCCTGATCGGCAGATCGCTGCGGAGGAGGGCGTCGGGGGTTTCGTGGAGCGTGGGGCGATGGAGCCGGTTGAACGGCGTGAAGATCCATCGCGACCACGACACGGCCACGTCGCGGGGATCGCGGACGATCAGCACCCGATGGCTGAAGGCTCGCACGAAGGGGTCGATCGCCGGCTTCCAGGGCGAATGCGAGTGGGCCATGCTCGTGGCGGCGGCATAGGCGTGGATGTCGGGGATCGCCCAGTTGAACACCATCGGGATGTCCTGGTAGGCCCGCAGCGGTTCGAACCGCACCTGATCCTGCCGGGCCTGATCGCGGATGCCCAGGTCCATGGTTTCAAGGGCCGGAGCGATGGGGTGCTCCGCCATCACCTGGCGAAAGTCGACTCCTGCGGCGCGGAGCAGGTCGGCCATGAGCGCCCGCAGCCAGACATTCCCGCACTTCGGGTAGCCGAGCACGAGCACGTGTGGATCGGGAGCCACGGGCCATTCCTCCGAGGAAACGTCGCGTCAGAAAATGCGAAGCCCGCAGGGGTTGCCTGCGGGCTTCGAGGAGTTTCAGAGCGTGCGGGCCAAGCGATCAACCCGCGAGGCTGCCGGCTGCGGCGAACCGCTTGCGGCGACGCTGCTCGACCATCGCGAGCACGCCGGCGACAAGCGACACGGCGCTGCCCGCGGAGGCCGGATCGATCTCCGGCACGGCGCCCGCCGCAATCGGCGTGTTTACGGTCGTCTCCACGGCGCCGTTGCCGAACGTGAGCCCGGTCGGGGTGTAGGCGACTTGCACCCAGCCGTAGTTGAAGTTGGAACCACCGGCCGGGAACCTGACTCCCCAGTAGCCGCCATTGCCGAGATGGTGAAGGGCCACAACGCCGTTCCATGTGTTCGTTGGACCGATGGACGACCCCGATGCCACAGGGACGGGAGAGGCGACCTGGGAGCCGGCGCCTCCCATCATTCCAGCAACTATTCGAGTCAAGCCGCCGCCCTTAGCTGGAGACACGTTTCCGCGGATTGACGTGCCGGAAACCTGCGCGTTCGAGATCGTCCCCGACGCATAGCTGAAATAAATATTAGGCGTGCTGAGGGTGGCCGTCCCACTGACATCCGCCGTCACGATGCCTGCGGCCGCGTCATCGGCCATGACACCGGCCGCACCGGCACCGGCCAAGAGCGACATCTTGAGGGCCCTGGACGAACGAGCCTTGTTCCGAAGGGTCTGCTTGGAAATACGCGAGCGATTCATTGGTTTCTTTCACGAGCAACAGGAGGCTGGACGGTCGGCCCTCTCACACGCCGCCTTCATGACGGAGCAAACCCCGTGCCGCACCATGCCAAAAACGCGGGAACGCGGAGTCACTCGCATGAAACGGGAATCGGTGTCCCACGGCAAAGGACTGGTTTCCCCAGAACTGCGAATGGGTTTCCCCAGAACTGCGAATGGGTTTCCCAAAACCTGCGAAAGCGGTTTCCCAAAACCTGCGAAACGTATCACCGGAACATCGAAAGCCCGCAGGGGTAAGCTGAGGGCGTCGCAGAGTTTCAGAGAATGCAGGCCAAGCGATCAATCCGCGAGGCTGCCGGCCGCGGCGAACCGCCTGCGGCGACGCTGCTCGACCATCGCGAGAACGCCGGCGACGAGCGACACGGCGCTGCCCGCGGAGGCCAGATCGATCTCCGACACAGCGCCCGAAGCGATCGTCGTGTTCACGGTCGTCTTCACGGCGCCGTTGCCGAACGTGAGCCCGGTCGAGGTGTGACCAATTTGCACCCAGCCGTCGTTCCAGTTGCCGTTACCAGCCGGGTACCAGGGCACATCGAAGAACGTGCTGCCCGACGACGCGTTGGTGCTGCTCGTTCCGGTCGTCAGCGCGTAGAACGCGCCGTCGTTACGGGCAGGCTTGTGGCGTCGAGCGACGTCGACATCGCGTTTCATCCTCGCCAGCCGTTCGATCTGATGGCCGTGTTCGACGCGGCCCAGCAGCTCGCTGGCGATCTGGGGAGGAATGTCGATCTGATCGATGAGCGTCAGGCCCGCTTCCGTCAACGCCACATGGAATAGCCGCCGTAGGCCAGACCAGCGAGAGCCATGGCGAAGCTGGCGGGTTCGGGGACAGTGCCCAGTCGGATGCCGATGTTGGGGTTGGAATCAGCGTTTCCTGCACCAATGCGAAACGTCCGGCTGAAGTTGGTGACTGGGTTCCACCCCGAGTCCCAGGTCCCTCCGCGAACGTTTGTTGCTCCGATGTCGAACGGATCCATCGGAGTCTCGAGCCAGCTCCAGGCGTTGCCGTTCATGTCGTAGACACCGTAGGCGGTGGTGGTGCCTACGAACATGCCGACGGCCGTAATAGGCCCTGACAAAACCTATCCCGGGCAGATGCCCCAACGGATTGCGACGCGGTAGCAAAAGACTGAAGCGGCGAGCCTGTTCCACGCGTCTTGCACGTCATCGGAGCGGTCGTAGCGAATCCGAAGTCGCCGCAGCCCCTTGAACCAACTGTTCGTGCGTTCGACCACCCATCGGATCCGTCCAAGGCTGCTGCCGTGATCGGTGCCTCTACGAGCGATGACAGGTCTGATGCCCTGCGAGCGAGGATCGCCTCGCTGTCGTAGCCTCGGTCCGCGTAGATCATGTCGGGGTGCTTCCGTGGCCTTCCGGGCTTACCGCCGATCTCCGGAAAGTCTTCGACAACCGGTAGGATCAGTTTGTAGTCGCTGGCGTTGGCCGGGGCGGTGTGGATCACGAGCGGCACACCGTTGGCATCGACGAGCAGCGTGTGCTTGGATCCAAGTTTCCTGCGGTCAACGGGGCTTGGCCCCGTCGCATCCCCACCGCCGAAAGCCCTCACCAAAACGCTGTCGATCACTGCCAGTTGCGTTTCGAGGACGCCCGCCTTCCGCAGGATCGTCAGGAAGTGCAGATGCAATCGCTGCCAGATCCCGCGGGCGTACCACCGCTGAAGGCGGCGATGGGCCGTTCGTCCCGAGCAGCCGAGTTCCAACGGTACGTCCTCCCAGCAACATCCGGTGACGAGCACGAACCAGATCACCTTCACAACAGTCCGATGCGGAATCGCAGGTCTGCCTCCGCGCCTCCCCACCGACTTTTCGACGGGAAGGAACGGCATCAACTCATCGAAGAACTCATCCGGCATCCGTGCATCTGCCGTCTTGGCTCCCTCCAAGGTTCTTGTGGACCTTGAAGGGCGATGCGCAAATGCCGTGCCAAATCAGGTTTTGTCAGGGCCTATAACAGTGCCACTTCCGGGGGTGCTGACGCCGCACCCCCGGAAGCGCGATCCACACAGGAAATCACGCCACCAAATCAAACTAGGCCCGGTGTGATTCGAACACACGACCAAGGGATTATGAGTCCCCTGCTCTAACCGCTGAGCTACGGGCCCGGATGACGTGTCGTTGTACGATTCCGGCCGGGGGACCGCTACCGCCGGTCGTTCAACTTCGCAAGCAACCGCAGGATTTCGAGATACAGCCAGACCAGCGTCACCATCAGGGCGAAAGCGCCATACCACTCGAGATACTTCGGCGCGCCGCGCTCAGCCGCCTGCTCGATAAAGTCGAAGTCGAGCACAAGGTTGAGCGCCGCGATCGCTACCACCACCACGCTGAATGCCACGCCAACCAAGCCGCTGCCGTAGAGCGATGAGAACAGTGAAAACCCAAACAGTCCCGCGAGGAATGTCACCAGGTAGAGCAGGGCGATACCCCCCGTGGCGGCCACGATGCCAAGCTTGACGTTCTCGGTGGCCCGGATCATGCCTGACTGGTAGGCGAGCAGCAGGCAGCACAGGGTGCCGAACGTGCAGCCGACCCCCTGCACCACGATGCCCGGATACCGCGACTCGAACCCGGCCGAAATGCCGCCGAGGAGAAGCCCCTCGGCGAGTGCATAGACCGGAGCCAGCATCGGAGCCCAGGTGTGCTTGAAGCAGATCACGAAGCCCGCCACGAGTGCCACGAGCCCGCCTCCCATGACCCACCCCGCGACGGAGCCGACCGCTGCGCCTGGGGCCGCTTCAGCCGTCAGCGTTGCACGTGACCAGGTGAAGCACGCGGCCCCAACGGCCAAGGCCAGCAGAAAGAGGGTCTTGTGGACGGTGCCGAGGATCGTCATCGCACCGCTGGGGGCGACGGTCGAGTCCCGCCGGAAGACGCCGAAGTTCTCGAAGGTGTTGGCGTTGAGGGCGGGATTCCCGGTTCGCATGCGATGGCTTCCGCGTGGTGAGGTAGACCCTGAAAAGGCAAACCCGCATTGTCGCTTCGGTCGGCTGCCTGCTCAACCCCGATCGACGACCGCGAACCCCCCAGGCGCTACGGCATCTCGCCCTGGTTTTCGACGGCAAACAGATGCTTCTGCGAGGCCACGTAGAGCGTGCCATTGGCTGCGGTCGGCACCGACCAGACCGCCGAGCCGAGGCGGACGTCACCAAGATGCTTTCGCTCGCGGCCTGCCCGAAGCACCGTCAGGCCACGACGCGTTCCCACGTAGACCTTGCCGTCCGCCACCAGGGTCGATGACCAGATATCCTCCCGCGTGTCGTAGACCCAGGCGAGTTCCCCGGTCGCCGCATCCAGGCAGTGAATCTTGCCGGCCTGTTCCGCCGCATAGACCAGTCCATCTGCCACCGACACCGTGGAGAGCGACCGCCCGATCCCGAGATAGCGCCAGAGCACGCCCGTCTGGCTCACGTCACCTGAGCCGTCGGCCCGCAGGCAGGTGAGCGCCCCGCGGCCGGCGCCATGGAGGGGATCCTGACCGATCGTCACGTAGATCCTGCCGTCGTGGAAGACGGGTGAACTGATGATCTCGCTCGGGCTCACGAGCATGCCGTCGCCATCGAGCGTCCGGACACCGCCGCGGACCAGCGCCCAGTAGTCGATCGGCTCACCGCCCCGTTCGCGATACCCCGGCGGGTTGCAGTCGCACTTCCACGCCTGGCGGAAGACCGCGGCGGCATCCGTCGTAGCCGTCGCCGGGTCAAACCCGTAGCAGACGCCGTCGCCGCCGCCATACACCACGAACTCGCGGCCGCCCGCCGTCGCGAGCGTGGGCGACGACCACTGGCCGTGGAACGTGCCTGCGCTGATCGAGCCGTCGTCGCGGGCCAGGAGCCGGCCCGTTCGCTTGTCGAGCGCCACCAGCGACGCTGCCGTCGGGAGCACGATCCTGCCGTCATACACGCCGTTGCCAGTGCCCACGTAAGCACAGTCGCCGGCGATCAGGATCGAGCAGTTCGTGGCGTCGTGCGGAAACACCGGCAGGTCGCGGAGCATGTCGAAACGCCAGACGATGTCGGCGTCGATGGGGGCGAGTTCGACGGGTTTGGCCGCCGCCGGCACCATGAACGAGGCCTCGGCGGTGAACGGCCCGTCGTTCCCATCGGCCATGCCGTCGACGTCGAGGCAGATCGCCTCGCAACGGTTCGTCACGACGTACACCCGGTCGTCGTCGATCGTGGCGGTCGAGCAGATGCCGAGCTTCATGGCGTCGAAATCCTCGCTCCGGCCGATCACGCAAGCCGATCTGGCCGCCCTCACCGAGCGGGTGCGTGGCCGCGTGAGCCGGTGGTTCAGGCGTGCGGGCCTGCTCGACGCCGCGGCCGCCGCCGACATGCTGGCCTGGGAGAACAGCGGGTTTTCAGTCGACGCCAGTGTCCGGATCACGCTCATCGACCGCGACGTGCCCAGCTATTTTCGGAGTCTGGAACATCTCCTGAGATACTGCGCCCGGCCGCCCTTCGCCCTCGAGCGGCTCTCCGTGATCCGCGGCCCAGACGGCCGGATCACCCACATCCGCTACGTGCTGCCCAGGCACAAAGCCGCCAACTGGGTCGGGCCCGGTCGCGGCCGCAAGTCCACCCGGCCGGGGGCCAACGGCGTCGTCGAGCTCTCGCCGTTTGAGTTTCTCGATCGCTTGGCCGATCTCGTCCCGCCGCCGCGAAAACACCGGCATCGCTATCACGGGGTGTTTGCGCCGAACCACAAGCTGCGGAAAGCCGTCACGGCGCTCGCGATCGGGAATGTCGGCAAACGGAGCGACGCTGGGCATGCGGGCGACGGTCACGCCACGGGCTGCTGCGACGCGAATCACGCGACGCTAAAGCACCGCTCGCACGACACCT
>Ga0194129_10009648_pt1 | contig 10741 bp, 8 predicted proteins | sample TA2KigCa35mmetaG_FD_150862 | JGI IMG/M metagenome (GOLD analysis project Ga0194129, IMG submission 150862) | Freshwater microbial communities from Lake Tanganyika, Tanzania - TA2015038 Kigoma Deep Cast 35m | ecosystem: Environmental > Aquatic > Freshwater > Lake | place: Tanzania: Lake...
CCGTGAGAGGACTGCGCTGCCGTGAGAGGACTGCGCTGCCGTGAGAGGACTGCGCTGCCGTGAGAGGACTGCGCTGCCGTGAGAGGACTGCGCTGCCGTCAGAACACGACGCCGAGGCTCATCGAGCCGAGCAAGCGTACGCGCGACGCGTCGTCGTAATAGCGGAAGGAGAGGCCACTCGCGCCCGGACCCTCGGCTGCCGCGCAGCTCGGGTTGCCGTCCGCGACGTCGGTCTTCGTGCAGGGCAGGACGGCGAGATCGGTCGCGCCCGCAAGCGCGGCGCCGATGCCGATGCCGCCCGAGACCGCGAAGCCGCCATTCGCGCCGAAGACCTGCGTCGAGCCGACGAGCAGTCCCACGATCGTGCTCGACACGCGCCTCGAGCAGGTGCCCGGGGCGGAGTCGGCATCGCAGAGGTTCGGATCGGGCTTGCCCAGCGGTCCGCCGATCCCCTCGCGCGTCAACGTCGAACGGAAGTTCTCGTACTCGACGTGCGCCTTCACCCACAGGCCGCGGAGCGCGCTGCCCCCCGGATACCATGCCAGTCGCCCGCCGACGTCGAAGCCCTTCTCGTCGAGTGAATCGGACGCACTGTCGAAGATGTACTTCGGCGTGACCTCGACGCTGAACGGCAGGCGCCCGAGCGCGATCTCGGCCGCCATCGTCACCCGGCGCGTCAGGAGATCGAACGGATCGAAGCGCACCGACCAGCGGCAACACGAGGACTCCTCGGGCTCGAGTCGAATTCGCGCGGGTCGCACCTCGAATCCGTTCACCTCGGCGTAACGCCCCTGCGGCACCGTCACCACGTAGGTTTGAGCCGGCGGCGGGTAGCCTGCGCCCTGCGGGTAGCCTGCGGGTGGCGGCGGGTAGCCTGCGCCCTGCGGGGTCCCCCCGGGATCGGGCCGGACGGTCCCCGAGGTCGCGGTCGGAGCGGGCATCGTCGGAGCCGGCAGCGCGGGCGCCGTGTACGCGCTCGTCGGCGGTCGCGCCGGGGTGACCGCACCGGGTGGGGGCGCAGCATCGGCCTTGCTCCGCTCATGGTCCCCGCGCGGTGGAACGCTCGGTGGGCTCGTCGACGGCGTCGGTGCGGGGACATCGTCGGCGAAGGCCGCGCCTCTGTGGGCCACGAGTGAAGCCACGATCAAGCCAACTTGGAGACCGAGTCCACGCTTCGTCATTGCGCGGGGAGCCTACACCGAAGCGTGGGGCGACGAGCACCCTTCGGCGCGACGCAGCCGGCACCACTTGCCCGAGGGGGCGGCGTCGACCCGGCTGTTCGCCGAGCACGAGGGCCGCCGCGGGCCATGCCGTCACTCGGGGTGGGCGGCGCGGTATTTTTCGTAGCCTTCCATCAGCGCGTAAAATTCCCAGTTGCCGAGCATGTTTGCTCCGCTCCCGGTCGGGTGAAACATGTCGGGGTTACCGAGGCCCGAATGGATCCACGACCACATCGAGCCTGCGCCGCCCATGGCTCGAAACTGATCCCAGAATGCCCAGCCTCGCTCTCCTGCGACGCGCTTCTGGTTGTCGACGATCACGCCGACGGCGGGTCGTGAACCCTCTTGCCCATTGACCTTGGAGGCCATGTCGGTCGGCCCGACGAGCATGTGCGACGACTCCGGCAGCGCCTTCTCGACCTGCGCCATCACCGCGGCGAGCGTCTCGCGAAACTCGTCGACCGGGTACTTGCTCCCATCGACGACCTCGTTCGAGCCGAACGCGAGCACGACGAGATCCGCCTTCGAGGCGCGCAGCACCTCGGCAAAGTGCGCGTCGTCCTGCTTGTCGAGAAACCGCGCGCGCGCGCCGGTGATGCCGAGCGACGTCAAGGTGATGCCGGGGACGTCACGTTCCATCCGGACGCCGAAGATCCGGACGGGCTTCTCGTCGAGCGTCTTCACCGAGAGTTTGTGAGGTCCGTCTGCGGCGTCGACCGATTGCCACGCCACGGCCGTCTCGCCCTCCGTGCTGACGGTGGTTCGCTCGCGACCGTCGACCACCAGCTCGAAGCTGCCGCCGCCCGGTTGCCTCAAGAACTCGACCTCGAAGCGCGAGACGCTGCGTCCCCACTCCGCCAGGGTCGCGGTCGCGATGTTCGACCAGATCCCCTTGGCTCGCGTCTGGAACGAGGCGCAGCCGAGCCCGTAGAGGCCGTCCTTCGCGTACGGTCCAACACACGTCGAGACGCGCCACTCGCCCGACGCGGAGCGCGACACGTCGAGGTGGGACCAACCGGGCCAAGCGTTGGCGAGGAGCGCGTAACCGTGACCGGCATCCCCGAAGCGCGTCTGCAGGCGCCGGCGCAGCTGTCCGGTGACGAAGTCGGACGCGACGATCGAGTCGCCGTAGTAGAGGACCCGCGCGATGGCTCCCGGCTCCTTGCGATCGACCCGCGCGAGCTTCGCGTAGAAGGCGTCGAGCGCCTTGCCGCTCGGATCGTCGATCGAGCGGGGGGCCTTCTTCTTCATGTCGCCGTCGGCCTTGGCGACCGCCGGCGCGTCGGTCTTCTTCTTCGCGATCGGGCCGCGATCCTCCGGCGTGGCGTCGAGCTCCTTCGCGCGCGCTTGCTGGTCGTACGTCTCGCCCGGGAGCTTCGCCTCGCCGATGGCCGTGTCGGGGAGCGCGGCGCCGGCTGCAGCGGGAGGCGCCTCGGCCTCCGTCACCTTCGCCGCTGGCGGATCGAGCAGCCGGAGCGACGCCAGCGACGGGTGGGCGTACGGAAGTCCGACGAGGAACCACACGAGCGCCATCGTCTTCAGGATCTTTCGCGACACCGGCACCCTCACCGACAGCGGGTCGGACACCGTCGTCGTCGCGTCGAGCGAGCGCGCATCGGCCGCGTGATCGGCCTCGAGCGTGGTGCCGAGCTCACCGAAGACGTCGTGAGCTTTGTCAAGTTTCGCGGCGTCGAGTCGCAGCTCCGGCTCGGCGTAGTTGGGTTCCTTGGCCGCCGTCATGATCGCAAGTGAAACTATAGACATCGCCGCAACGATCGGCACCTTTCGGGCATCCTCGGCGCGCCGCTCATGCTGTTCAACACGATCACGTACGCTTACTTCTTCAGCGTCGTCTTCGCGGTCTCGTGGCTCCTGCACCGTCACCCGCGAGCGCGCCTCGGCTTTCTCCTCGCTGCGAGCTACGTTTTTTATGCGGGGTGGACCTTCGTCGGCTTTCAGCGCCTCGTCGCGGCCCACGGCGCGGAGCGCTGGGCGCTGGTCGTCGAGTCGGTGAAATTTCTCCCGATCCTCTTCGTCGGTACCAGCATCGACTGGCTGCTCGGGGTCTGGCTCGACCGCATCGAGGACGCGCGGCGGCGTCGGTGGATGCTGGTCGCGACGATCCTCCTCAACGTCGGGATCTTGATCTTTTTCAAGTACTGGAACTGGGGCGCGAGCATGTTCCTCTGGCTCTTCCGGGAGCGTCTCGGGATCGCGGTGCCCGACCCGAGGCTCGAGGTGGAGCTGCCGATCGGCATCTCGTTCTTCTGCTTCATGTCGCTGAGCTACGTGATCGACGTCTACCGCCGGACGATCCCCGCGTGCCGCAGCTACCTCAACTACCTCGCCTACGTGTCCTTCTTCCCGCACCTCGTGGCCGGACCGATCGTGCGTGGCCGCGATCTCCTCCCACACCTCGAGCGCCCGACGCGCTTGACCGCGAGCACCGGCGGCGAGGGCTTCTTCCTCATCGCCACGGGCCTCTTCAAGAAAGTCGTCGTCGGTGACTACCTCGCGGTGAACTTCGTCGACCGGGTGTTCGCGGAGCCGATGAGCTACTCGGGGCTCGAGTCCCTCTCGGCGCTCTACTGTTACTCGATTCAGCTCTACTGTGATTTCTCGGGCTACAGCGACATCGCGATCGGATCGGCCTTGTTGCTCGGGTATCGCTTCAAGATCAACTTCGACCAGCCCTTCAAGGCGGGGCACGTGGCCGACTTCTGGCGGCGCTGGCACATCTCGCTGTCGAGCTGGCTCCGCGACTACGTCTACTTCACGCTCGGCGGGAGCAAGCGCGGCGACACGCGCAAATACCTGAACGTGTTTCTCACGATGCTGATCTGTGGCATCTGGCACGGCGCCGCGTGGACGTTCGTCTTCTTCGGGCTCGTCAACGGCCTCGGCGTCGCGGGGACGCACTGGGTGCGCGAGAAGCTCCTGCCAGCCCGCGGTCAGGCGCTCGGGCGAGCCCTCACGATCGCGGTCGTGGCGAGCCTCGTGGTCGACCTCGCGATGGCTTTCTTCGCGCGTGGGTTCGCGCTGCCGGGGCTCTCCGACGCGACGCGCATGCTGCTCGTCGGCGCGTGGATCTCGGTCGGCGTCGTCGCGCTCCTCCGCCACGGGCTGGGCGATGCCTCGGCGTGGCCGGCGCGCATCATCGGAGTCGCGGGCACCTTCACCTACGCCTCGTTCGGCTTCGTGTTTTTTCGGGCGAGCTCGCTCGAGAAGGCGAGCGCGCTCTTCGAGCGGATCGGCACGTTGACGACCTACGCTCCGAATCTCCACGCGTCCGTCCTCGGCGTCCTCGCGGGGGCACTCGTCCTGCAGTGGCTGCCGCGGCGCTGGGGCGAGGTCGCCCGCGAGCGCTTCATCGCCGCGCCCGCGTTCGCCCAGGCGGTGATCCTCTTTGCGATAGCGTTCGCCTTGCGCAAGGCGGCGTCGATGGAGACGGTGCCGTTCGTCTACTTTCAGTTCTGAGCGTCGCGACCTGGTGGCGCGCGGCGCGGGCGGCAGGTACGTTGAGCGGCTCAGGCACAGCATGAAAACCCACGGATTTCACCCGGGCTTTCTCGGACTCGTCGTCGGCCTCGGCGCCGCGGCGACCCTGACGAACTGCACGATCGAAGAGTCCGTCCCGGCCGCGACGACGACTGCCAGCTCGGTCGCGGGGACGGGTGGGACCGGCGGCGCGGGTGGCTCGGGCGGGAGCGGCGGCGCCGGCGGTGCGGCCGTCGATCCCTCGGCGTTCTGCGGCGAGGAGGGGCTCCCGGTGCGGGCGTTCGACCCGATGGGGCCGTTCGGCAAGCTGCGTCACGAGCGCGCCGAGGACTTCGAGGTCCCGCTGACGGACGGCACCACCTGGCGGCTCTCGACGCACTGGTCGGGCTGCGACGCCTATGTGTTTATCGGCAGCGCGCGCTCGAACTCGGAGCTGGACTCGAGCTCGATCTGGAAGCGTGACGTCGATCAATTGATCGCGCGCTCGCCACGGAACGCCCACTACTTCTTCGTCGCGACCCGGAAGGCCGCGGACGCTCCGAGCGAGATCGAGGAGATGAAGCCGCGGATCGAGGCTGCGCTCGCCGGGCTCTCCCCCGAGGAGGCCGCGTTCTGGCGCGGTCGCCTCCACCTCGTGTCGAAGCACGGCAGCGAGCTCGAGGGGTGGCTCGCGGACATGCTCTCGGTCGGCGAGACCCGCGGCGGCTTCGGGATCGATCGGCGCCAGGAGATCCGCACGCTCGGGTTGTTCGCCGACGTGAAGCGCTTCAAGTCCGCGCTGCAGAACGCGATGAAGTGGCCGTGGGAAGCGAACATGGCGTACGCGAGCTACGAGGTCCGCCACTACAACTATGAGGCCAAGCGTGAAGCCGAGCTCGCGAACGACGGCGCCACGGTCGTCAGCATCTGGAAGGACGAGGTCCTGCAGTTCAACGTCGAGAAAGAGATCGAGCTCCCCGACGCAGCGACGATGGCGACGTTCGACACGTTGACGATCGACAACGTCATGAACTGCTCCGACCCGACCACGGGCGAGCTCGGCAACTGCGGCGCCTGGGACTACATCTCGGACCTGTTCATGATCGGCGAGGACGGCACCTCGAAGATCGAGCTCGCCCGGTTCATCACGACGTACCACCGCGAGGGTCACTACACCGTCGATGCGACGCCGCTGCTCGCGCTCCTGAAAGAGGGCGGCAAGCGGAAGATCCGTTACGAGGTGAGCCCCGAATGGAACCAGCAGGCGTACCTGTCGCGCGTGGAGCTTCGCTTCTCGAACCGGAAGAAGGGGTACCAGCCGACGACCGCGACGCCGCTCTTTGCCGGGGGCGCCTTCAACTCCGGATACAACGCCAAATACGCGCCGATCGAGATCGACGTGCCGGCCATGGCGAAGCGGGTCGAGCTGTGGGCGGTCATCACGGGCCACGGTGGCGCGACCCAGAACTGCGCCGAGTTCTGTCGTCATCAGCACGAGTTCACGGTCAACGGCACGGCGCATACCAAGGACCATCCGCTCGTCAACAAGCAGGACGGCTGCGTCGAGGAGGTCGATGACGGCATGGTGCCGAACCAGGGAGGGACCTGGTGGTTTGGTCGCGGCGGCTGGTGCCCAGGGCAACAGGTCAAGCCGTTCGTCGTCGACGTGACCGCCAACTTGAAGCCCGGCGAGAAGGCGACCGTCAGCTACCGCGGTTTGTTGAACGGCAAGGAGCCGCCGGATAACGCGGGCGACATCTTGATGACGAGCTACCTCGTCGTCTACGAGTGAGGTTGGGGCGCCGCGGGGCTTGGCGCCTCGAAGCTCGCGTGCCCGCGAAGCTCAAGCGCCGTGAACCTCAGGTGCTGCGCGACGGGAGCGCATCGACGTTCTGCGCGATCGATGCCGCGACCTCGGCGAGCGGCCAGAGGTGACGGACCGGCGCGGAGAGATCCTCCTTGCGCATGCCCATCCAGGCCGAAATGACGCGGTCATTCCCGCGCACCTGCAGGCCCTGGTTGCGGAGCGCGACGAGCTTTGCGCGCACGTCCATGTCGAAGAGCGGCGCGACGGACACGTTTCGCGCGGTGATGGCGAAGAGGCGATCGAACGCCCGTTCGCCCGGGGGCTCGAGCTCGCGGTTGTGCTCGTTGTTCATCGACTGCGGCCGGAGGCCGAGGCTCACGCCAAGGTCGCGCGGGAAGCGCGCCGTCAGCTCGAAGTGGAACTGGCCGAAGCCGTCGCGGATGGCGACCACCGCCGTCGGGACCTGCCCGAGATCGATTCGCGCCGAGAGCGGGGTGGTCTCGATCACGAGGTCGTAGCCTTGCCCCGTGGCGCGCCACGCCGCCTCGAACTCGCGGAGATCCTCTGCGCAGGGGACCTCCCGCCGTCGCGCATCCACGGCGCGCGCGAGACCGAACAGGTAGTGGACGGCCTCACCGACGCGCGAGGCGTCGGACTCGCCGATCGCGACCGTGACGCCGCTGTCGGTGAGCTCGGTCTCCGGACCGGCCAAGAGGAGCTCCCGGACGTCGCTCGCGAGCAACCGCTGTCCGCGCTCGGCGTCGTCGGCGAGCGCGCGGAAGGCCTTCTCGAACGCGGGATCGCCCGTGAAAATGGGCTTTCTCGGATCCGACTTGGACGATCGGCTGACCCGGAGGCCGAGATCGAGCTTCGCCGGGAAGCGTGCCCGAAGGAGCAGGCGCTCGGCCCGCTTTCGATCGGCACCGAGCTGCAACACGTCGCGCTCGACGCTGACGTCGAAGCCCTCGACCTCGCCGCTCACCCGGTTCGAGTCACCCTTCAGCCCGAGCTTGCCCTCGCACGCCCACATCGCCCGTGAAATCACGGTGCTGCCGCCCGTTGGGGGCGGCGTCTGGCGCAGGAGCTTGTCGAACCAGCTCATCGATCCCGACGACCTACCACGGCGGGCGGCCCACCGCGAAGTTGCTTGCCCGCCGCGCGGGTCACGGGCAGCGGCCCCAGGATGATCGTGGCTACGTGGTCATGACTCCGAAGGGCGCCGATACTGCCAGAAGCGGGCCAAGGGATGAGGAGCTTGATCCGCCTCAAGCGATGCGGGGCTGTGCGATGGGGCGGGGTTCGGACGCGAGGGACGGCTTCGATCGTCCGCACCGGCCGGGGTCACTCGCACGTCGCGTTGTTCTTCGGGGCGATCGACGGATCGTTGGAGCACGGCCGGAAGCTGCACGAGCCGGCGTCGTCGCAGTAGTCGCAGGCGGCGAGGCTTCCGTCGGCGCAGTCCGGGTCCGGGAGCCCGCAGCCGCAGTCGCAAGCGAGCCGCGAGGGGCCTTGCTTCCCCTCGTCGTAGTAGCGCGCGTCGCACGTCCAGCCCTTCGGTGGTTGGCAGCGCTTCGTGGCGAGGTCGCACGTCTCGTGGCTCGGGCAGTCCTCGTCGAGCGAACACACGGCCTCGCTGACGACGTAGTCGTTGCCGATCATCGCGCCGCACGCGACGGCTCCGAGGGGGAGGCACCCGAGCAGGAGGAGGGCTTGCAACTTCATCAGAAGGCTCCGCTCACGGTCAGGCCGTCGAGTCCCACCGTCACGCTGGGCGCGCGCGGCATGTGGTCGCTCGGTGCGAGCAGGTGGAGGGTGGTCGAGGCGGCGAGCGCGGCGAGGCCGAGGCCACCCGTCACGAAGGTGCCGACCCTCAGCGCGTGGAGGCTCGCTATCGCCTCGCGCTGTGAGATCCCGCAAGCGAGGTCGGTGGTGCAAGCCTGGAGCAGCACGTCGTTCTGCGCGACGGTTTGAGCTGCCAGGACGGCGCTCGTGCCGAGTGCGGCGGCCCCGACACCGAGCGTCCACCAGCCGGCGGTGCGCAGGGGCGGAGCCTCGTGCAACGCGACGTCGACGACCCGTTGCTCGCCTCCCGCGAGCTCCAGCCGCCGCACCATCGGGAGATGGCCGGGCGCCGCGACGCGGAGCAGGTGAGCGCCGCGCGGCAGGTCGAGGAATTGATTTTCGACAAGCTTCGCGGGTGGGTCGTCGTCGAGCACGAGGTGCAGGCCGGGCACCGCCGTGACGCGGAGCACGAGCCGGGCCGGGAGCATGCGTCGCTTCGTCTCTTCGATCTCCGCGAGGACCGCACGCCGCTGCGCCTCCGGCAGCGTCTCGCCACCGCTGACCAGGACCTGCCCGTATTCGCGCAGCGCCTCCTCCGGGCGATCGAGTCCCACCAGCGCCCGAGCTCGACCGAGCGAGGTGGCGAGGCTCGGCTCGATCGTGGCCGCGCGGTCCGCGGCGTCGAGCGCCCCGCGATAGTCACTGACACCGAGCCTCGACTCCATCACCTTCTGGTGGTGGTCGAGCAGCGCCAGGGCGGTGGCCCGGTGCTCGATCGCTGCGTCCCGCTTTGCCGCGAGCCAGGCAGGGGGAGCGTTCTCCGCCGGCAGCCGGACGAGGAGCATTCGATAGGTCGCAAGGCCCTCATCGAGCCGATGAAGACCCACGAGCGCCCGCGCCTGGCACAGCAAGATCGGCGGCGTGTCGACGATCCGCCGCGCCTCCTCGCACGCCGAGAGCGCCGGGCCGTACGCGCCTGCATCGAGTGCCGCCATGCCGTCGAGCGCGAGCGTGCGCGCGGCGTCGAGCGGTTGAGGCCGGACGGGAGCCTGCGCGACGGCCTGCCTCGGCGCGACGAGCAGCGCACTCAGGGCGAGCGCGGCGAGCGTCCTCACCGTCGAAGCCGAATGCCCGGAAGCTCTGCCGCCGACCCTCAACGCCTTAGACTCTGCGCGAACTGGCGAGGAGGTACAAGCATCGAGAGCGCGCTCCACGGTGCGCGACGAGGGCTCGCACACGAGGAGGTCGGGCGCGGGGCGACGTGCGGAATGGCGACGCGGTGCTCGACTCACGGTCGCGAAGGCGCGGTCGCGCTCTCACCGGCGTCCCGCTCACGGCTCTCCGGAGAGCGCCTTCGTGAAGAAGAACTCCTCGGTTGCGCTCGCGTCGTGGAGCGGGCGGGTCGCGCCGGTCCGCACGTAGCCGTGACGCTCGTAGAAGCGGTGGGCCGTCTCGAAGCGAGTGTCGCTCCAAAGCTCGATGCTCCTCTTGCCCCGGGCATGGGCCGCCGCTTCGACCGTCGCGACGAGGCGAGCCCCGAGGCCGGTCCGTCGCTCGTGCTTCGCGACGTAGAGCTTCTTCAGCTCGACGGTGGGTCCGTGGGTCGCGTAACCGACGCAGCCGACGAGCACCGGCACGCCGCGCACCTCGCGGTGGGCGACGAAGAAAGCGCCACCCCCTTCGCGGAAGGTCGTGGCGAGCCGACGGAGCTCGGGCATCTCCGCCGCGAGGAAGAGGCAGCCCTCGTATTCGGAGAACACCGCGCCGAGGAGCGCGGCCACGTCGAGGCCATCGTCGTCGTGGGCGTCGCGGAGGGTGATCACGCGGGGTCCTCGCCGATCTCGTAGTCCTTGATCTTGTAGAGCAGGGCGCGGTGGCTGATCTCGAGCAGGGCCGCGGCGCGGGTGCGGTTGCCCTTCGTCTGGGCCAGCGCTCGGCGGATCAGGACCTCCTCGATGGCGCGGGCCGTCTTCTTGATCGACATCTCGCCGCTCGCGAGCTGCATCCGGACCGGATCGCGGGCCTGATGCACCCGGTCGGGCAGGTCGGCCTCGCTCAGGGCATCGCCGTCGGCGAGCACCATTGCGCGCTCGATCACGTTCTCGAGCTCACGGACGTTGCCGGGCCATGGGTACTCGAGGAGCGCCTTGCGTGCCCCGGGCGCGATCGAGCGAATCGACGTTCCCAGGCGAGCGTTGTTTCGCTCGAGGAAGTGGTCGACGAGCAGCGCGATGTCGTCGCGACGCTCGCGGAGCGGGGGCACGTGAACGTGGAGCACGTTGATGCGGTAGAAGAGGTCCTCGCGGAACCTCCCGGCCTTGACCTCGGCCGTGAGATCGCGGTGCGTCGCGGCGACGATGCGCACGTCGACCGTGAGGTCACGGTTGTCGCCGACGCGGCGGACCGTGTTGTCCTGCAGCACGCGGAGCAGCTTGACTTGAAGCGAGAGGGGGAA
>Ga0194129_10009650_pt1 | contig 10739 bp, 11 predicted proteins | sample TA2KigCa35mmetaG_FD_150862 | JGI IMG/M metagenome (GOLD analysis project Ga0194129, IMG submission 150862) | Freshwater microbial communities from Lake Tanganyika, Tanzania - TA2015038 Kigoma Deep Cast 35m | ecosystem: Environmental > Aquatic > Freshwater > Lake | place: Tanzania: Lake...
GAACTGGACAGAAGATCTCATTTTATCTATTCCATTTTATGATTCTTTTATATTTAATAATACTTTACGAAACGCTATATGTATACCTCAATTTAATTTTACAAAACCATTAATGTTCTTAGAAGATAATGACTTACCTTTTGATCTTCTTATAAAGAACAAAATTGAAAGATATGCAAAAGAAAACAAATTAGAATGTTATAAATCAAAAAGCATTTTCTATAAACAAAAGAAAGATTTTAAAACTTATCTTACCTTTAGGTGCATAAACAACAGAACAATTTTAAATAAGCCAGAGCTAGAACATATGAGTAGTAATGAATTTTGTTTCCAGAGTTACTTAGGAGTAAAATAATGGACGAACATCTTTTAAGATATGACAAGAAAAAAAGTCTTGTATTTGTTGATTGCGAAACATTTAATTTATGTTTAAATTTCTGCCATAATCTTCCTTGGCAAATTGCTATGATTAAAGTTCAAGGTGATAAGAAGATTGATGAAAAAAATTTCTATCTTAAATGGCAAACGGAATTGAAGATTAGTCAAGACGCGGCAAGAATTACTAGATATGATCATAAAAAAGTTCAAAAAGAAGGATATGATCCAAAAGAAATATTTCCAACAATAAAAGATTGGCTTGATCATGCAGATTATATTATAGGACATAATACTTTAGGTTTTGATATTTATTTAATAAAAGAATATTATAAATACATGGGTTGCAACTGGCATCATTTAGTTAATAAATTTATAGATACAAATGCTATAGCTAGAGGAATTAAATATGGTATACCATATGATCCAAAAGAAAATATTATTGAATATCAATATAAAATATATCATACGAGAAAAAAGAATATAAGAAGTTCATTAACTACTTTAGGGAAAGAAAACGGCATTGAACACGACTATGAAAAATTACATGATGCTATTAATGATCTTGACTTAAATTTAAAAGTATGGAATAAATTAAAATGGCAAATAGAGGTATAAAAAATGGCGTCTTTAGATGATATTTACGATATGATTCAGAAGTTAGATGACTCTGATATTGAATATTTATTAATAACTATTCAAAAAGGGAAAAAGATTGGTAAAGCAGATGTTTTTTATTCTTTAAAAGATAAAAACTCGATGAAAGTATTAACTCAGGGACTGAATAAGTTTACAAAGGAGATAGATAGGTTAGAAGATGAAGGCAAATTTGAATAATATCTCAGAAGATAAACTATTTTTTTCTAAATTTGAAAATATAGATTTAGGTTTACATGGCGTAAGACTTCCTGAATTCGCGATTGAGTCTACAGCAAAAAGACATCTTAACCTTAGCGAAGATGTTTTGAACTACGATTTTCTTCGAGCTTTAGCTTTAAATGGTTTTAAAGAATTAAAAATAGATAAAACTTTACCGCAGTATAAAGAGTATGTAGACCGAGCGAAACATGAGCTTGAAACCTTAAAAGAACTTGGCTTTATTGATTATGTCCTTCTTGTTTGGGATGTTATTAATTTTTGTAAAATTAATAGTATACCAGTAGGATTAGGTAGAGGTTCTGCAGCAGGATCTTTAATCCTTTATCTTATTGGTGTTACTCGAATTGATCCAGTTAAATATAATCTTTACTTTGAAAGATTTATATCCAAGATTCGAGCTAAAAAGCAGATTATTGATGGAATAACATATCTAGATGGTAGTTTAATGTGCGACGTCGATCTTGATATTTGTTATTATAATCGGCATAGAGTACTAGAATATTTAGAAACTAAATTTAAGGGAAAAACTAGTAAAATATTAACTTTAAATACTCTTAGCGGAAAATTACTTATAAAAGAATGCGGTAAAATTGTGGGAGAAAAAACAGAAGAAGAAATGACCATGATATCTTCTCTTATACCTAAAATATTTGGTCAAGTAAAAGATATTACTACAGCTTATGAAGATATTGAAAAATTTAAAGAATGGTGTGATGAAAATAAAGAAGTATATGAAATTGCATTAAAGTTAAGAGATTTAATTAAAAACAAAGGCGTTCATCCATCAGGAGTATTGCTTTCTTATGATGACTTAGAAAAGGTTTGTCCAACTGAATTTTCTTCAGATAAAGAGCCTGTTTCAAGTTTTGATATGAATTGGGTGAGCTTATTTAATATTAAACTTGATATTCTTGGCTTAAGAAGCGTATCAGTCGTAGATGATGTATGCAAAAGAATTGGTATTAAAATTGAGAATATTGATTTAAATCATGAATCAATTTATAGGAATCTTCAAGATTTACAATCTCCACATGGCTTATTTCAAATTGAAGCAGATACAAATTTTAAAGTATGTCAAAAAGTAAAGCCAAAAAATATTGAAGAACTAAGTGGAGTATTAGCTTTAGCTAGACCCGGAGCTTTGCAATTTGTTGATAAATATGCGAAGTATACCAATTTTGGTGAGTACGAAGGTATTCATCCATTCTTTGATGATATTCTAAAACAAACAGGTGGGGTTGCGTTATATCAAGAACAATTAATGCAGATGGCTCATAAGATTGGATTTACGCTTGATGAAGCGGAAATTCTAAGAAGAATTGTAGGTAAGAAGAAGGTGGAAGAGATTAAAGAGTGGCAAAATAAAATTAAAGACAAATGTAAAAATAATAAAACTCCTAAAGAAGTTGGTGAAATTTTATGGAAAATTTTAGAAGACTCTGCTAATTATTCTTTTAACAAATCGCATTCTTTAGCTTATGCAGCATTAGCGGCAGTTACAATTTATCTTAAGTTTAATTATCCTCAAGAATTTTTCTTATCTCTTTTAAAGATGAGTAGAAATGAACCAGATCCAATTGGCGAAATTTCTAAAATCCAAAAGGAAATGCATCAATTTGATATACAATTATTACCTCCACATATTATTAAATCTGATATGGATTTTTCTACAGAGGAAAAAAATATAAGATTTGGCCTATTATCAATTAAAGGCATTTCTGACAAATCAATAGAAAAGCTAAATGGTTTTAGGAATAAATATTCTAATAAGTTTGAAATCTTTCAGGCAGCAGAAGAAGCAGATTTAAATATTGGAGTATTATCGGCTTTAATTCAAGCAGGAGCATTAAGCGGCTTTAATCAATCCAGATCAAAAATTGTATTAGAGGCGCAACTTTGGAACATATTAACTTCAAAAGAAAAGAGGTATACAATATCATTTGCCGAGAAATTTGATTATGATCTAATTAAAATTATTAAACATCTTAATAAATTCACAGATGAAAAGAATCATTTTGTTATTAAAGATAATAGGTTAAAAACTATTAAGAACAAATACGATCCGTATTTAAAGATATATAATCAGAACAGTAAAAGCGAAAGTTTTGCTAACTGGTATTATGAGAAAAAGTTACTCGGTTATACATATAATAAAACTTTAAAAGAAATATTTTCTGAAAAAAGAGAAAATTTAAATTATATATCTGATGTAAAAGATATCCCAATGAATACAAAAATCGCTTTTGTCGGACAAATTGATGAAATATTTTCTGGTGTTTCTAAAAATGAAAAGAAAACTAGATACATAAGACTTAAGATTTCAGATGAAACAGGCTATTTCAATGTTTTAATATTTAATGATAATATTGAAAATAACAAATTACTTAATAATAAAAACTTTGAAGAAGGAAATATTGTTATAGTAAAAGGACTAAAGAGAGATGATTGTATTTTTGGTGACTTAGTAGCAATACAAGATCAAGACATTTATATGAAATTAAATGATTTAAAGAAAATAATTGACAAAGATAATAATTCATAATAATATATCTATATGATATCATTTTATAAACCAAATAGTAAAAATACAGGAACAGCTTGCAGTTTTAGCGTAAATTCTAAAGAGGGATCAGTATGGAGCTCGTTAATTAAACAAAGCGCTTGGAATGAAGGCACCAAAACTGGATCGTTTATTGATAACAAAGATAATCCACAGAAAAGCGCCAGAGTTAAATTTTCAACTACTGAGGTGGCCGGTTTATTAGAAGCCCTAGACAAGAACATAGAATTTTCAGCTTATCATTCTTCAGACAAACAAATAACGAAAATCAGATTTTCTCCTTATATTAAAGATGAAAAGCAAGTAGGTTTTTCTTATAGCGTGAATAAAGAAAGTAAAGAGAATATTGAAAACAAGCAATCATTTTTGTTGGGTTTCTATTTTAATGAAGCTAGATTATTAAGGGAATTTTTGACTCATGCCCTTCAATCTATATTTAAGGCTCAAGAAATCGAAACAATAAAAAAGATCAAAAATTCAAAATCTCACCAAGAATCAGATAAATCTAACATCCAAGACGATGGTGAACTTTGGTAAGTCGTGGCGCGCAAAAAGAAAATAGTTTATCAATCCGATTTCTCTCTAGCCAAAACTGGTTTTGGTAGAGCAGCTAAAGCGTTATTAACATATTTACATAAAACTGGTAAATATGAAATTATTCATTATTGTTGCGGAATGCAATATTCTAACCCAGAATTACAGAAAACTCCTTGGAAATCTATCGGATCTTTGCCAGATAATCCTCAAGAAATTGAACAACTTAATAAAGATCCAAATGTTGCAAGATTAGCTAGTTACGGGGCACATTATTTAGATAGAGTTATTCAAGAAGAAAAGCCTGACGCATATATTGCTGTACAAGATATATGGGGTATAGATTTTGCAATAGATAAAAAATGGTTTGATAAAATCCCATCTGCATTATGGACGACTTTAGACTCTTTGCCAATTTTGCCTTCGGCTGTAGAAAAAGCTCCAAAAATAAAAGACTATTGGATATGGAGTGATTTTGCCACAAAAGCCCTTCATTCTCTTGGTCATTCTCATGTAAAGACCCTACACGGCCCATTAGAAATATCAAATTTTTATAAATTAGATAATCGTAAAAGAGAAGAATTAAGAGGAAAATTTGGTATTCCACTAGATTCATTTATCGTTGGATTTGTATTTAGAAATCAATTAAGAAAAAGTGTTCCTAATCTTTTAGAGGGTTATGCTCTTTGGAAAAGATCTAATCCACAAATTAAAAATACATTTTTACTTCTCCATACGCATTGGGGAGAAGGATGGAATATATATAAACTCGCTCAAGAATATCAAATTGATCCGAGAGAAATATTAACTACATATATTTGTAAAAATTGTGGTAATTACGAAATAAAACCTTTTCATGGACAAGATGTAAATTGCAGGTTTTGCGGAAGTGAAAAGAGTCAAATTACAACAAATGTTGCCTTGGGAATATCTGAAGAACAATTAAATGAAGTCTATAATTTGATGGATGTTTATTGTCACCCATTTACAAGTGGAGGCCAAGAGATCCCAATTCAAGAAGCAAAATTAACAGAATTAATTACTTTAGTTACTAATTATAGCTGCGGAGAAGAAATGTGCAAAGAAGAAGCTTGCTCTTTAGATTTAGAATGGAGTGAATATAGAGAACATGGAACTGAATTTATTAAAGCTTCTACTAAGCCGAACTCAATCGCAAAACAAATTAATAAAGTATATAATATGAACCCACAAAAAAGAAAGGATTGGGGTCAAAAGGCCAGAGAATGGACAATATTAAATTACTCTGTAGAAAATATAGGAAAAGAAATAGAAAAATTTATAGATCAAGCAGAATTCACTACTTATGATTTTTCATTAAAAGAAGAAGAAAAAGATCCGTTTTGTGAAATTCCAAAAATAGATAAAGATTCAGAATGGCTTACTTATATGTATCATAATATATTAAAGATGAAAAATGTTGATGATAATGATGATGGTCATAAATATTGGATGCAAGAAATATCAAAAGGAACTAAAAGACAAGATATAGAAAATTATTTCAGACAAGTTGCTTCTCAAGAAAATCAAAAAAATAAAAAAATTGAATTTGAAGATACTTTAGATCCAAATGATAAAGGAAGAAGAATCCTTTATGTTATGCCTGAAAGTATAGGGGATATTTATCTTTCAACCTCTTTATTTAAAAATATAAAAAAGCAATATCCAGAACATAATTTATATGTCGCAACTAAACCAGAATATTTTGAAATACTTGAAGGTAATCCCCATATACATAAAGTAATACAATACGTTCCTCAAATGGATCAATTAATATGGCTTGAAGGTGCGGGAGATCATCAAGGTTATTTTGAAATTGCATTTTTACCTCATGGAGGAACGCAAAGATTTTTAGATTATTTACATAATGGTAAAACTAATATACAATTTGATATAAAGGAGCAATATGCATCTAGTTGAAAGATACGCAACAGCTTGCGGAGTTAAGATAGATAAACCTTATATTTATGAAAATTTTTTCCCATTACCAGTTGAAAAATATATAACATTTCAACCATTTAGTAAATATCCTTCAAAAAATTATGATTATTGGGAAGAAGTAACTTCAATTCTATTGCCATATTTTCAAAAAAATAATATAAATATTATTCAGATTGGTGGAAAAGATGATAAACCAATAGCAAACTGCATAAATCTTTGTGGTCAAACTAAAATATCTCAAGCAGCATTTATTATAAAAAGATCTATTATGCATTTGGGAGCAGATAGTTTTGCTGCTCATATAGCTTCTGGATATGATAAAAAAATAGTTGCAATCTATTCAAATAATAATATTAATAATGTTAAACCTTATTGGACAAACCCCGAAGATATGACACTCTTAAAACCTAGTACAAATAAAAAGCCTCAATATTCAGCAAATGAAATACCAAAAACAATTAATTCGATTAAACCCGAAGAAATTGCTAAAAGCGTGCTAGATTTATTAAACATTAAATACGATTCTTTACCAAAAACTTTATCAATTGGCGAAGAGTATACAAATAAAACATTAGAAGTTATTCCAGATAAAGCGTTTGATATAACCCAAGTTCAAATTGACAATATTATTGTGCGTATGGATTATGAATTTAATGAACAGATTTTAGAATATTATTTACAAAATAAAAAATGTATTATTATTACTGATAAACCAGTAAATGAAAATCTTTTAAAAAACTATAAAGAAAAAATCCCTCAACTAGTATATATCGTAGATAAAAATAATGATCCAAACTTTGCTAAATCACTAAAAAGAAATGCAATTAACTATGCGCTTATATCATATTTAGAAGAAAAAGATTTAAATGAATTTAAATTGGATTACATGGATTATGGTCTTATTATAAGAAGAACTTATCCTAATAAGTTAAATATAAATTATAATAATACATATTTTAAATCTTCTAAGATTATATTGTCTGGAAAAGGTCAATTCTCTACAAAATATCAATGGGCTAAGAATGATAATTCTAATAAATTTGTTGATGATCCAGAGCTTCAAAAAGAGTTAAATAATCTTTACATCTTTTCTCTTGACCAAAAATAAACTTTAAAGTATCATTATAAAATGAGTCCAAAGCTAAAACCAGATCAAGACACACTTTCAATTGGAAGTTCAGAATTAGTTAATTATTCAATACCAGTAAATATTACCACTCAAATTCCTCCAAATATTATAAATAGAAATCAATATGGATTATTAGAAAATTCTAATATAAATTATATATATAATGAAGATGGTACAATTAATTGGCGTAAAATGGTAAAACAAGAATATCTTGTTCCTAATCGCCAAAAAACTCAAGAGACTGATGTATCAAAATTGGAAGACAAAGATCTTTTGATTCTTCTTGGCGGTATTAAAGAACTTGCTCAGATTAGAGGTTATACTAGTGTAGAATATAAAGTCGTAGCGGCTACAGATAACTATTTCGCTACAAGTTGTCGTATAACTTGGACTCCAAATTATGAAACTGATGGTAAAGAAGTCATTTTTGAAGCTCTTGCGGATGCGACAATAAATAATACAAAATCTTTTGCCAGATTTTTTCTCGCAGCAATTGCAGAGAATAGAGCTTTTGTTAGATGCGTCCGTAATTTTTTAAAAATTAATATTGTTTCTCAAGAGGAATTGGGCGATGCTAAATTACTTGACGAAGGTAATGGTGCATCAGAAAATCCAACCTCTCCTTATTCATTACTTGAAAAAGTAATGAAAGACAAAAATATTAGTCTCGATCAATTAAAAAAGAAACTAATAAAAGAAAAGTTTGATAATGCAGAACAAATTAATAATTTAACTGATATCTCAAAAAGTAAAATATTTGAACTTATTGAAAGAATAAAAAAAGTTTAATTATTTACTAATTTTAATTTACTAGAAGTTGTCCAAGTCTCTTGCATATTTACATTTCCTTCATTATTGCAAGCGGCACCAAGGCCATACATACAAGAAGTTATAGTTTTTCCAACAAATACTAAAGTTCCATTATTTTTTATTACACAGTCTGGTTTATAATCTGTATCCCAACTCATATAATTATAAGTTTTACCGAAATCTATCGAAGGCTGTACAGTGTAATTTGTATCATCTAGATAATTTCCAAAACCATAATCTACTTCCATTGATAATAAAGAATCAAAAGTAACAGTATAATCCCAAAATGATGTATCAGGATTTTCGCTTATTTTATTACCATCATCATCATAATCTCTACAACAATTCCTTTGTTTCTCTTTTCGATCAGATACATTACTTTGACCAAAGGCTCCATTAAGAGCGTTTGTTCTGCGATATTTTTGCTGGACTTTACCATACCAATTATTATTAAGATAAGAACACATTATCTCATGTATTGAGGGAGGTTTAGTATTTATTGGAGGATCTGATTGTTCTGCCGCATATTCTTTTTCTGATATTGTTTCTGTAACTTTAAATTGACTACTAGTCGTGACAGTAACAATATTTTTACAATAACAAGATTTTGGATTAGGATTCCCGCAATCACATCCAACATCAAATGGAGCAGTTTTATAAAATCCAGTTGTTGTTGCAGAGACTTTAAATGAAGCTACATTTCTAAAATAATAATATTTTTTTAATGTATAAGATAAACTTTTTCTCGCAGCCCAATATTTTTTATCTTCACCGAGAAAGCCATGATATACCGATGGCATATTATTCGGCATAGGACCTAATAACATTGTTTGAATTCTTGGTACAAAAACTTTTGGCATAAATTTAAAATTGACTTGGCCCGTTATTATAACACGCAAATTTTGTTAAATGATGAAAAATATTTTGAAAAGCTTTTAATTGATATGTGGGAGAACCTGCCATAGCCTCAATTAATGCTATTTGAGTTTCTGACTTAGAAACACATTTAACAGCTGCTGGATTATAATATTCATCATTAGGAAAACATGGAGTAAATGTAGGTTGAGCTGCTTCAGAATTGGTAACTTTTATACTTGCGCTAGATATTATTAATCCGGCTTGCTGATAATTTAAAGTTAAAATTACTCTATTTCCAGCTTGTATAGTATAAACTTTATCTAAACCATCGACTTTTACTTCTTTATCATTATAAAAATCATAAACTATGCTATTTCGTTCAATAGAACATTCAAAAGTATTTTCGCTCTTTTTTCTAATAAAAACCTTAAATGGATGACTTCTAGGTTCAATTTCGAAATTAGCTGGTATTTTATGTAAATTAGAAGCCATAAAGATAATCAAATAAATCTACTTTTAAAAATACAACAGGCGTACCATTTAAAATGCCTAATTTTGTAGCCAATAAAGTATTATGGTTTTGGCAAACAGATCCATTTTGTCCAATTGTTGCAATTAAAGCTCTAGCATACGTTTGAGTAAAACCTTCAGCTTCATCAGAGCCATCAATTAAAGGCAATAAACTAGAAGATCCTTTATATGCTGCGCTAGTTATTTTATAAGAGGAATCAAATGAACATTCTAGATATACAAAATATTTGGCACTTTTACTTGTAAGTGATGGAAGATTTTGAGGCTTACCTTTTTCTTTTATATCTATAAATATAACATCAGCAATTGCATCCCAAATAGCACAATACTTAGATGGAATATATTGATAAGTATCTTTAGAAACTTTTATTGTTTCTATATAAAAAGGATGAATTCTTGGTATCGGCTCAAATGAATTTGAAAGTGGTAAAGATGCCATAAATTATATTCTTGTTTTATTTATTCCATTTACATTATAGTTTGTTAACAACAAACTTGCCGAACCACAAAAAATTACTGGTCTTCGTGTAAATGTTAATATAGCTAAAAATTTTCTTACTAATGTCGTTTCATAATAGTTAAATCCAAGATTATCTAATTTTTTTGTATATGTACCAGAAAAGTTTTTAGGCAAAGAAGAATCCGTAGTTATAAGCCGAGCAGAAGCTACAGCATATTTCTGTGGTCTGTTTGTCTGCGAATTTCTTTCGGGTACGCTAAGCTGACACTCTAAATAAAGATAAAGATCTTTTCCATTATAAGTTATATCAATCCATTCTCCTGCTGGCTTAGGTTGAAGTTTACTGATAAATTCTTGATTTGAAGAAGTTATTGATGCATTTTGTCCAATTTTATATTGATATTGCATTGAAGATCCTCCGGGTTTTTTTCTTGTTAAAGCAAAGTTAAATCCAAATGAACCGCCATATCCAACATCTGAAGCATAAAAGGCTTCAAACTGATCATCTGCAGCGTGTAAAATTCTGCCTTGGTTCATTTTATATTCCAGTTACTAGACTTGTAAATATTGTATTTCCTGTGCCGGATAAAGTAAATAAACCAACAAGTTGATCATAATCTTGATATGGAGTATAATCAATTCTT
>Ga0194129_10009651_pt1 | contig 10738 bp, 9 predicted proteins | sample TA2KigCa35mmetaG_FD_150862 | JGI IMG/M metagenome (GOLD analysis project Ga0194129, IMG submission 150862) | Freshwater microbial communities from Lake Tanganyika, Tanzania - TA2015038 Kigoma Deep Cast 35m | ecosystem: Environmental > Aquatic > Freshwater > Lake | place: Tanzania: Lake...
GGAGACGCGCGAGATCTCCGCGCTCTCCCCCGTGGAGCAGCGCCAGCTCTTTGGGTTCGTGCCGGGGGAGATGTTTGGCGAGGACGAGCCCACGCCCATGCCGAGCGAGGGGCGCCTGCGCGCCCCTGAGGACGATTTCGCCCCGCCGCCGTCGCTCTCGCGCGCCCCCGCGTCGTCGCTCTCGCGTGCTCCCGCGCCGGACGCCCCGGCGCGCCTCGCGGAGCGCGAGCGCCTGCGGCGCGAGGAGCGGGCGCGCGAGGAGCGGGCGCGCGAGGAGCGGGCGCGCGAGGAGCGGGCGCGCGAGGAGCAGGCGCGCGAGGAGCAGGCGCGCGAGGAGCGGGCGCGCGAGGAGCAGGCGCGCGAGGAGCGGGCGCGCGAGGAGCAGGCGCGCGAGGAGCGGGCGCGCGAGGAGCGGCGGCGCGACGCCCTCTGGCGCGAGGAGCAGCGGCGCGAGGAGCTGCGGCGCGAGGAGCTGCGGCGCGAGCGCGCGCTCCGCGAGGAGCTAGAGCGCGCGCAGCAGGCGCGGGAGGCGCGCGACGAGCAGGAGCGCCTCTGGCGCGAGCAGCAGGCGCGCGAGGCGCGCGACGAGCAGGAGCGCCTCTGGCGCGAGGGCCAGGAGCGCGAGGAGCAGGAGCGCCTCTGGCGCGAGCAGCAGGCGCACGAGCGGCAGCTCCGCGAGCGTGAGCTCGAGCCGCGCCCGTTCGCCATCTCGCGCCCGCCGCTGTCGCAGAGCTCCAACGCCCACTTCCAGGGCCCCTCGGAGAAGCCCGACTCGGGGCGTGCCGAGCCGCGGGTGTCGCACCCGATTCAAGACATCTACATCACCGGCAACTATGACCGGCTGGCGCGGGGGCAGACGCCGCCGTCGCAGCCCTCGCGGCAGGCGTCGCCGCCGGTGAGCGGGTCGGCGCCGGCGCGCCCCTCGAGTCCAATGAGCCCCTCGAGCCCGGGGGGCGCCGCCGCGCAGCGCCCCGCCCCCCCCGGGCCCATTCACGCCCCCCCCCCCGCGCCCCTCCTGCTCCACGTCGAGGGGCCCGACCTGCCGCTGGACGACGCGGGGGGCGCCACGCACGAGGAGCTCGGCCCCGCGCGCCTCTTCGCGGGCGCCGCGCCGTCGCTGAGCGACGCGCCGAGCGCCCTCCCGCCGCCGCCCCTCAGGAACTTTGGCGCGCACCTCATCGCGTTTGTGGGCATCGCGACGCTCTCGTGGATGATGCGCGATTCGCTGCGGGAGCTGCTGCAGGGCGCGCCGCCCGCCGCCGGGCCGCTCACGCCGTCGGCGCCGCTCACGCCCCCGGCGGGGCTGATGCCCCCGGCGGCGCCCACGCCCGCCGCGGCGCTCAGCCGCGTGCGCCTGGTGGTGGACGCGGAGGCGGCGAGCTTCTTTAAGATGATCGACGGGCGCCCGGTGGAGGTGTGTGTGCAGGCACAGGAGTGCGACGTGAGCGTGGGCGATGAGGTGCTGGTGTCGTCTCCACGCCACCACGCGCACACCCTCACGCCCGAGGCGCTGCGCCCGCACGGCGGCGGGGTGTGGCGCGTAGAGCTGGCGCCCAAGTGAGCGCGCGGGCGGCCAGCGGGGCGCGGGCGGCGCGCGGGGAGGGGGCGGCGTGCTGAGGTTGATGACGGAGACGCCGTGGGCGTGGGCGCTGGAGGCGCGCGGGGCGGTGGAGGAGCTCCTGATCGACCACGCGCACTGCGAGAAGAAGGCGGCGTCCACGGCGGTGACGCTCCTCTTTAAGTACCCCGAGCGCCTCCACATGCTGCAGCCGCTCAGCGCCCTCGCCCGCGAGGAGCTGGCGCACTTTGAGCTGGTCTTGGAGCACCTCGCGCGCCGGGGCCTCTCGTATCGCCGCCTCACGCCCTCCCCCTACGCCGGCAGGCTCCTCGCCGCGGCCCGCCGCGAGGAGCCGCACCTGCTCCTCGACACGCTCCTCTGCTGCGCGCTCATCGAGGCGCGGAGCTGTGAGCGCATGACGCTCCTCGCGGAGGTGTTCGCGGGGGTGGACGACGAGCTCGCGCGCCTCTATCGAGGGCTGCTGGCGAGCGAGGCGCGCCACCACGCCACCTACGTGGACCTCGCCCTCGAGGGGTTTGAGGAGGCGGCGGTGCGCGCGCGGCTCGCCGAGCTGGCGCGGCGCGAGGGAGAGGTCTTGAGCGCGCCGCGCGGGCCGCTTAGGATGCACAGCTAGGGCGCGGCGCGCGCCCCGCCCCGCGCGGGCGCACGCCCCCCGCGCCTGGCGGGGTGAGAGAGGGCTGAGCATGCTGGATCTGTTGGTCACGGACGTCCGCACCCCCGACGGGCGCGAGGTGGACATCGGCGTGGTGGGGGACCGCGTGGTCGCCCTCGGCGCCGTGTCGCGGCAGGCGGCGGAGCAGGCGCGGCGGGTGGTGCAGGGGGGAGGGCTGCTCGTGAGTCCGCCGTTCGTGGACGCGCACTTCCACCTCGACGCCGCCCTCACCCTCGGGCGCCCGCGCCTCAACGCGTCGGGGACGCTGCTGGAGGGCATCGCGCTGTGGGCGGAGCAGAAGCCGTCGCTCACCGAGGAGGACATCGCCGCGCGCGCCCTGCGCCTGATCGCGTGGGCGGCGGCGCGCGGGACGCTGGCGATGCGGAGCCACGTGGACACCTGCGACCCCGCCCTCCGCGCCGCGCGCGCCCTCGTGGAGGTGCGCCGGCGCGTGGCGCCCTTCTTTGACCTCCAGCTCGTGGCGTTCCCCCAGGACGGCTACCTCCGCCACCCGCGCGGGGTCGAGCTGCTGTCGGAGGCGCTCGACCTCGGGGTGGACGTGGTGGGCGGCATCCCCCACTTTGAGCGGACGGCGCAGGCGGGGCGCGAGAGCGTGGAGCGCCTGTGTCGCCTCGCGGCGGACCGCGGGCTGCGCGTGGATATGCACTGCGATGAGAACGATGACCCGCAGTCGCGCCACGTGGAGGTGCTCGCGGAGCAGGCGGTCCGCTTTGGGCTGCAGGGGCGCGTCACCGCCTCCCACGTCACGTCGCTCCACTCCGCCCCCAACGACTACGCCTTTAAGCTGCTGCCGCTCTTGGCGGAGGCGGGGGTGCACGTGGTGGCCAACCCGCTCATCAACATCACGCTGCAGGGGCGGCAGGACTCGTACCCCAAGCGCCGCGGCATGACGCGGGCGCCGGAGCTGATGGCGGCTGGGGTGAACGTGTCGTTTGGGCATGACTGCGTGATGGACCCGTGGTACGCGCTCGGCTCCGCCGACCTGCTCGAGGTGGCGCACATGGGGCTGCACGTGGCGCAGCTGACGAGTCTGGCGGGCATGCGCGCGTGCTTTGACGCGGTGACGGTGAATCCGGCGCGCGCGCTCGGGCTCGAGGGGTGGGCGCTGGCGGAGGGGGGGCGGGCGGACTTCGTGCTGCTGCACGCGCGCGACCCCGTGGAGGCGCTCCGCCTCCGCGCGGCGCGCCGGCTGGTGGTGAGTCGGGGGCGCGTGGTGGCGGAGGGGCCGGCGCCGGCGATGCTGCTCACGCTGCCGGGGGAGGCGCCGCGCGCGGTGGATTTCTTGGGCGACGCGGGGCGCTGAGGGTGCGCGCGCCCCCGCCCGCCGCGCCCGCCCCGGCGCACGTCGCCTTCGTCGTCCCGCCGCTCACGGGGCACATCAACCCCACCGTCGCCGTGGGGCAGGCGCTCCTCGCCCGCGGGCACCGCGTCACCTGGGTGGGGCACGCCGAGGCGCTCGCCCGCTCCCTCCCCGCCCCTCTGCCCCCCGGCGGCGCCGTGTGGGCGCTCGGGGAGCACCTGAGCGCCGAGCGGCTGGGGGCGCTGCACGCGGGGCGGGAGGCGCGGGGGCTGGCGGCGTTTCAGTTCTTGTGGGAGGGGGTGCTGCTGCCGCTCGCCGAGGAGGGCTACGCGGAGGTCCTCGCCGCCCTCGCCGCGCTCAAGCCCGATCTGTGCGTGGTGGACCAGCAGGCGCTCGCCGGCGCCCTCGCCTGCCGAGCGCTGGGGCTGCCGTGGCTCACCTCGTGCACCACGTCGGCGGCGATCGTGGACGCCCTCGGGGAGCTCACGCAGCTCAAGGGGTGGCTCGACGCGCAGCGCGCCCGCCTGCTCGCCGCCCTGCCGCTCGCCGAGGCGACGCGCGCGCAGGTGGCGGCGGAGGAGCGCGAGATGGGCTCCTTTGAGCTGTCGCCGCGGGGGGTGCTGGTGTTCTCGAGCGAGCGCCTGGCGCGGGCGGCGCACCCAGAGGCGCGCTTTGGGGAGGTCTATCACTTCGTGGGGCCCGCCCTCAAGGTGGCGCGCGCGCCGATTCCGTTCGATTGGTCTCTGCTGCGCGCGGGGGTGTCGCGCGTGTACTTCTCGCTCGGGACGCTCAACGGGGAGCGGGGGGCGCGGGTGTATGCGGCGCTGTGCGAGGCGCTGGGGGGGGAGGCGGGGCTTCAGGTGATCGCGGCGGCGCCGCCGGCGCTGTTCCCGAGTCCGCCGCCGGAGAACTTTGTGGTGTGCGCGCGCGTGCCGCAGCTCGAGCTCCTGCGTCACGTGGACCTCGTGGTCACCCACGCCGGTCACAACACCACCTGCGAGGCGCTCGCTCACGGGCTGCCGCTGCTGGCGCTGCCCATCAAGGACGATCAGCCGGTGGTGGCGGAGCAGGTGCGGGCGGTGGGGGCGGGGCTGCGCTTGCCGTTTGGGCGCGTGACGGCGCCTAGGCTCCGCGAGGCGGTGTGGCGCCTGCTCCGCGAGCCGTCGTTCCGCGAGGCGGCGCGCGGGGTGGCGGCGGAGTTCGCGCGCGAGGACGGGGCGGACGGGGGGGCGCGGGTGGTGGAGGGGGCGCTGCGCGCGCGCGGGGCGGGGGGCGGGGCGGGCGGGTTGGGCGCGCTCCGCAAATAGGAAGCCGCTTCCGCGTTAGGGCGCTCGCCGCTCTCGCGCCTCGCCCGCGCCGGCGAGCGCCTCGCTCAGCAGGTCGCCGATGAGCGCGCGCGCCGCCGCCGCCGCCGCCTCGTCCCACTCGGGGCGCGCGCCGCGCAGGGGGGCGCGCTCGTCGCGCAGGTAGGCGCGCTGCGAGAGCTCGAGCTGTACGGCGTGGACGCCCTCGGCGGGGCGCCCGTAGTGGCGCGTGATGTAGCCGCCCTTGAAGCGCCCGTCCATCACCCAGGTGCGCGCGCCGGGGCCCTGGGTGGCGGGGTGGCGGGCGAGGAGGGCCTCGACGCGCGCGCGCGCCTCGGGGGCGCAGGCGCGCCCGGAGTGGGTGCCGATGTTGAGGTCGGGGAGGAGGCCCTCAAAGAGCAGGGGGACCTCGCTGCGGATGGAGTGCGCCTCCCACAGCAGCGCCCAGCCGTGGCGCGCCACGGCGGCGTCGAGGGCGGCGCGGAGGGCGCGGTGGTAGGGGCGCCAGTACGCCTCCACCCGCCGCGCCCGCTCCGCCGCGCTCACGTCGCCGCCGTGGGGGTAGAGGGGGGCGCCCTCAAAGGTCTCGCGGGGGCAGAGGCCGGTGGTGCGCTGCCCGGGGTAGAGGCTCTCGTCGCTCTCGGGGCGGTTGAGGTCCACGGCGTAGCGCGAGAGGTGGGCGGAGAGGAGGGTGGCGTCGTGGGCGGCGGCGAGGGGGGCGTAGAGCTCGCGCAGGTGCCAGTCGGTGTCGCCGCTCAGGAGGGCGGCGGGGGTGAGCTGGGCGGCGACCTCGGGGGGGAGCGCCACGCCCGTGTGGGGGGCGCTGATGATGAGGGGGCCGGCGCCGCGCGTCAGGTGGAAAAGTGGGTCGCTCATGGGCTCGTCTCCTCATTCTCCCTTGCGGGGCGCCCCAGAAGTCTTAAAGATGTGGGGCGGGCGCCGCGCGGCGCGCGCTCAAGACGACAGGACAGGACGGAGACATCAGACCATGAGCCACTCGGAGACTCAAGCGCTGCTCGGTGAGGTCGCGCGGCTGATCCTCGCGGTGATGGAGGAGGAGGAGGGCGCGGTGGCGATCACGCTCGAGACGCGCTTCCAGGCCGACCTCGAGCTCGAGAGCATCGAGCTGATCGCCCTCGGGGACGCGCTGCGGGCGCGCTACGGGGAGGGCCTGAGCGTGGCGTCGTGGCTCACCGCGCTCTCCCTCGAGGACCTGATGGACCTCAAGGTGGGCGACCTGGTGTCGTGGCTCGCCGGCGAGCTGGCCGCCGGGCGGGGCGGCTGAGGCGCGCGGTGCCCACCTCCTCCGCCACGCCCACGCCCCTCCACTACGCCCTGCTGTCGCCCCCCGGGGCGCCCCGCGGGCGGGTGGCGCTGCTGCACGGGCTGCTCGTGGGCAACCTCGCCGCCTGGTACCTGTCGTCGGCGCCGGCGCTGGCGGCGGCGGGCTATGAGGTCTTGATGTTGGACCTGCGCGGGCACGGCCGGAGCGCGCCCGCCCCCGCCGGCTACGACCTCCCCACCCTCGCCGGGGACCTCGCCGCGCTGCTCGATGAGGTGGGGTGGGGCGCGGGGCCCGTGGCGCTGGCGGGGCACAGCTACGGGGCGCTGGTGGCGCTGGAGTGGGCGCTGCGCCACCCAGGGCGCGCGGCGGCGGTGCTGGCGCTCGACCCCCCGCTCCGCGCCGGCGACCTCGCCGCCCTCCGCCTCGCCCCCCCCCCCGCGCCGCCTCCCCCCGCCGCGCCGCCCGAGGCGCTGCTCGCCCTCCTCCCCGCCCCGCTCCGCGCCGCCCTGGGCGCCTCCCTGAGCGCCGCCCAGAGCGCCGCCCAGAGCGCCGCCGCCCAGAGCGCCGCCCAGCCCGCCGCCGGGCGCCGCCTGCGCCGCGCCCTTGAGGGGTGGCGGGCGCTGCTCGCCGACACCACGCTGCTCGCCGACCTCGCGCGCCCCACGCCGCTCACCGGCGAGCGGCTGCGCGGGCTGCGGGCGCCGCTCACCGTCCTCTACGGCGAGCGCTCCCCCTGCCGCCCCGCCCCCGGCGAGGAGAGCGCGCTGCGCGCGGCGCCGCGCTACGCTGAGCGGGTCATCGAGGGCGCGGGGCACTATCTGCTCAACGAGGCGGCGGGGGCGGTGACGGCGCACGCGCTCGCGGCGCTCGGGGCCGCGGAGGGGGGGGGGGCGCCCGATGCCCAAGGTTGACGCGGGAGGGGTGGAGCTCTCTTATCAGCTCATGGCGCGCGAGGGGCGCGAGGGGGCGCCGCTCGCGGTGTACATCCACGGGCTGATCATGGACAACCACACGAGCGCGCTGTTCACCTTCGCGGGGGCGCTCAGCGAGCGCCGCGACCTGCTGCTCTACGACCTGCGGGGGCACGGGGCGAGCGCGCGCCCGGCGTGGGGCTACACGGTGGGGCAGCACGCCCTCGACCTGCTGGCGCTGACGGAGGCGCTCGGGCTCGGGGGGCGCCCGCTCTATCTGGTCGGGTGCAGCTTTGGGGGCGCGGTGGCGCTGGAGGTGGCGGCGCGGGCGCCGGGGCGGGTGTGGGGGGTGGCGCTGGTGGACGGGCACCCCAACTCCGCCGCCTTCCTCGCGCAGCTCGGGGGGGACCTCGCCGCCAGCGACGAGGAGCGCGCGGGGCTGATCGCGCGTCACTTTGAGCACTGGCTGAGTCGCGACCTGCCGCGCAAGCGCGAGCGCCTCGCGGCGCGGGCGCGGGGGCTGCTCACGGAGACGTCGCTGCTCGCCGACCTCGCCGCCGACGCCGCCCGCCTCGCCGCCGCCCCCCCGCCGCCGGTGCTGGCGCCGGTGCTGGCGCTCTACGGGGAGCGCTCGGACGCCTATCCCCTCGCCCGCGCCCGCCTCGCCGGCGCGCCCCGGGTGGCGTGGCGGGTGTTCGCGGGGCGGTCGCACGCGCTGCTGTGGGAGGAGCGGGAGGGGGTGGCGGGGGCGCTGGCGGGGTGGGGGGGGGAGGGCTGAGGGGGGCGCGGGCGGCGGGGGGCGCGCGCTCAATGGGTCGAGGGGGCAGGGGGGGCGAGCCGCTCACGCGGCGGCGGACGCGGAGGGCGCCTGCTTCGTTGTACCAGCTGCTCCCGCGCCCCACGCGCCGCGCGGTGATCTCTCCGTTGTCGCATGACGCGCTGCACGTCGGGATTGAGCCCACGGCCCACTCCCAGACGTTCCCGCTCATGTCGTGGAGGTCGTACCCGTTCGCCCGCCGTGTGCCCACGGGCTTGGTGCCGCCGTCGGCGTTCGAGGTATACCACCCCACCTCGTCAACGGTGTCTGAGCCTGAGTAGGTGAAGCCTTGTCCCCCCCCCGCCGCGTACTCCCACTCCGCCTCGGTGGGCAGGTCAGCGCTCAACCAGCGCGCGAAGGTGCGCGCTTGACCCCCGCCTCCACACACGCCCAATACTGCCCCACCGTCACCTCTGTCTTGGCCATGAGGAATGGGGCTCGCCGTCAGTAGAGCAGACTGAAGCCGCCTGCGGTAAGCGCGGAGCGGATGTCTGCCTCGCCGAGCGTCAGCGTGATGGTCTCGTCAGCATCGAGGCGGCGGGCGCTGCGGAAGTCGCTCTCCGCCCAGTCGGGCTGCGCGCCGCAGCGCTCATCGATGGCCGCGGTCTGCTCCTGCTGCCAGGCGTAGAGGCACTCGTTCCCAACATTCCCGCTCGTGTCGCCCTGCGTCGTGCAGTTCCAGGTGCAGTAGTCGAACTCGCCCTCTGCCGGCACGGGGCAGGCGGCGGCACAGGCGGCGGCAGCGGCCTCTCCCGCCGCGATGCGCTCGGCGTTGGCATCGATGCAGCCCTGAACCTCGGGCGTGTTCCAGCCCTCTCCGAGGAAGCGGTCGCGGCAGAGCGCGTTGTCGGTGCCCCGCGCCCACGCGTCGAGGTCAATCAGCGTGAAGTCTTTCAACGCGTAGGGAATGCCGTTGATGTCACGAAGCATAACGCCCTCGGCCTCGGCGCCTTCGACGAAGCGGACGGCGTATTGCGAGACGAGCGTGAAGCTGCTGAGCAGCGGCCCTGGCGTGGCGTCGCTGCCCGAGATGAAGTCGCCGAGCGTCGCCGTGGGCGGGAGCGCCGCGAGCGTACCCTCGGGGGCAACGACCACCACGCCGAAAGCGACTCGGCTGGCGTCCACGGGGCGCTCGGTCGCGCCTCCCTCCGACCAAGAGTCGAGCGTCGCGCCACGCAGGGCGGGGCTCGGCGGGGCGATGAGCGAAACATCGAAGGTCGCGGGCAGCACGGACCCGATCGCATCAACCTCGGCGATCTCCACAAGAACGGTCGTGTTGTCGTCAAGCAGGTTCAGCCACAGCACGCCCACCTCGAGCGACTCTCCTGCGGCTTTCTGCTCCGAGGTCACGAGCCCTGTCACCTGGATCAACCGATCGGCGCCATCCGTCGGCTCCAGCTCCGGCTCCACCGCGCCGGGTTCCTCCGTTGCAGGAGCCTCTGCGCTATCGGGCGCCGTCGCAGCCGTTTCCTCGTCGGTTGCCGGCGGCGTCGTAGGAGCCTCTGTGTCCTCGGGCGCCGTCGCAGCCGTCTCCTCGTCGGTTGCCGGCGGAGTCGGTGCAATCAGGTCACCGGAGACCGAAGCGGCGCCGTCTCCTGAGGAAGGCGCGAGTGGGGGCTCGTTCGCGCATCCTTGCGCGGTCAGGAGGAGCAGCAAGAGGGGGGTAACGGAGCGGTGAGGGGAAATCATGGACACTCCTTCGGAGACCTCAGCGGGATCGACGCCCATCTATGCTCAGCGCTTTAAGTAGTGTTCAGCTTGGGACGCGCGCTTGCGTAAGCTCTCATCGCTTGACCTCGCGTGTAGGCCGAGCACGTCCTCGTCAAAGACCTCTGTGTTGCCGCCTCGCTCAAGGGGACCGTTTCGGCGCAGGCGATAGTCATCAAAGAGCTCAAGGATGTACTTTTCTTTTTTGAGCGCGTGCGCGCGTGTTGAGCAGCGCCACGTCTGAAGCACGTTCACGCTCAAGCCTTCCTCAATCTCGTCTCGAAAACGCTCAAGCACATCGCTTTTAGCGGTGATGCCGATCTTGTAGTAGCGCCTGCCCCGCTTGTAGATCGACACATAGTAAAGCTGGGTCTCTATGTGACCGAGCGTGTGGGAGTAGTCGTCGTAAAAGGCGCTGAGGGGTTGAGAGGCGACCGCCTCGGCACGCCTCTGGAGCGCCTCTTCGCTTGAGATGTACACCTGACGCGTTCGCGCGGCGCTCGATGTGTTCTGTGAGGAGGTGTTTGAGGAGCTTGAGGAGCTGCTTGATGAGCCGTTTGAGCTTGTGAAGTGTTGATAGAGCAGCCAAATGATCAGCCAAAAAATAATCGTCTCCATGAGAGACCTCCTCGTGCGCTTGTTGACCTTGACGCTCTCTTGTTTCACTCAGCTTTAAGCTCTTCTCCTCGGAGCGCCTTCGCAGAGCCCGCGCTGAGCATCTCTGATGATCTAAAGTAGTACACTCAAACCCTACACCCCCCAAGCAAAAAGCGCCTAGGCTATTCACATGGGCGCTTTAAACTCCCCTTCGCGGGAGCTTGCGACGAAGCAGGTGAGTGAGGGCGTCAAAGACGGGCACGCTCCCCTCGCACTGCTCCGCCGCCACGCGCTGGTAGCCGCGCTCCTTGTAGCCCCTCAGCACCTCGGCGACCTCCTCCTCGGCTCATCTGTTCGCTCCTAGCGCCTACTCGCCGAGCGCGCGCGCCCGCGCGGCCTCCATGCGGCGGGCGGCGGCGCGGGGGTCGGGGGCGGGGGCGGGGGGGGCGCTGGGGGCGAGCCAGAGGAGGGCGCCGCCGGCGGCGCTGAGGGCGAGGCCGCTGATGAGGGTGGCGCCGGTGGCGAGGCCCCAGCCCGTGGCGCTGTCGTCCGCCGCCGTGAGCGC
>Ga0194129_10009654_pt1 | contig 10736 bp, 6 predicted proteins | sample TA2KigCa35mmetaG_FD_150862 | JGI IMG/M metagenome (GOLD analysis project Ga0194129, IMG submission 150862) | Freshwater microbial communities from Lake Tanganyika, Tanzania - TA2015038 Kigoma Deep Cast 35m | ecosystem: Environmental > Aquatic > Freshwater > Lake | place: Tanzania: Lake...
TCTCCTTCGTGGCGGCGGTGGTTGTCATCGTCGTCCGCGTCGTCGTCCGCGTCGTCGTCCGCGTCGTCGTCCGCGTCGTCGTCCGCGTCGTCGACCGCGTCGTCGTCCGCGTCGTCGTCATTGGCCGCACTCTACGGCCGCGCGGCCCGCCAGCCAGCCCTGCCACGCGGCGACGCCCAGCGCCGTGCCATCACGCGCGGGATCCCAGCCTCCGACGATCGTGCCGGCGGCAACGACGTTGTCGAACGCCACGCGCCGCGCGCCGTCCAGCGGCCGCAGCCGGTCGTCGACGAGCAGGCCGGCGCGAAGCAACGCGTGAGGGGCGTCGACGACGTCGCCGAGGAGGTCGCCGGTGAAGCGGTCGCCGAGCTCGACGCCGTCCACGAACACCGGCAGCCCGAGCAGCGGCTCGCGCGCGACCTGATCGCGCACCAGCCCCCCCCCAAGAAACCGGCCGCCGGCCAGCACGACGGCCTGCGTCGCCACCTGCCGTCCCCCGACGTGCACCGCCGTCACGCGCCGCCCGGCTTCGCTGCCGGCGTCGCCGCCGGGCGCGACAGCGGCGACGACGACGGGGCTGGTCACCACGCCGTCTTCGACGATGACGCCCGCCGCCACGCAGGCGTCGCGCAGCGCCTGCACCAGCCGCTCACCCGGCACCGACGGCGGCAACGACAACAGCTCGCGCAGCGGACGCCCGACAGCGTCGTCGATGGCCAGCAGCGCCGGCGGGGCCAGCGGCTTGCGCGACAGCACCGCTGGCGTCAGCAGGTGCGTCGGCGTCGGCGTCAGGGAGCGCAGCCCCTCGCGCAGCGCGGCCAGCGCCTGCGCGCGGTGGTCGGCCTCGTCGAGGAACGCCGCGAACGCCGCCGCCCGGTCCCACGGCGCCCGCAGCGAAAACACGCGCGGCACCACCACCGACAGCACCCGCGGCGCGCGCGCCGACAGCGAGCACACGAAGCGGAGCATCGCCTCGACCGAGCCGGCGTCAAAGCCGGCGAGATCCTGCCAGCCGACGACGCCGACGATGGCGCCCGGTGGCAGGTCGGCGACGTCGAGCAGCTGGCTGCGGGGAGCCAGCGCGGCACGCTTCACGGTGCCCGCCGCGGTGACGAGCACGTGGTTGCGGCCATCGGGTCGTCGCACGAGGTCGAGCCCCGGCACCGCGCGCACAAGGAAGTCCAGTGCGTCATCGACGGCGACGCGGGCGGCGCCGAGCCGCGCGTAGGGGTGGCGCGGGTGACGCGCGGCGAGGGCCTCGACTGCGTCGACGACGGCGCCGCCACGGTCGAGGGCGTCGAGGCCGCCTGCGCCGCCCCCCGGCGCCGGCGTGGCGTCGACGAAGGGATCGGCCACGTCGACGGCGCCCGACCAGGACGCGGTCGCGCCGCCTTTGCGGGCCACGAGCAGCACGCGCGCACCGAGGGTGCGCGCGCGCAGGGCCGCCAACGCCCCAGCGACGCCGGCGCCAGCGACGACGACGTCGAAGTCCGTGGCGTCGCTCATCCGGGCTCCCCCGCCGGGGGCCCCGGGCGCGCCGGCAACGGCGGCGGCGTGACGACGGTGGCGGGGCGCGCGGGCTCGACGCGCGTCGCCGGGGCGTCGGCGGTCGCGGATGACGGCACCGCCCGGCCGTCGTCGTGGTGGGCGGCGCGCGCGGCGCGAAAGAACGGCCCCAGGTTCGCCGCCAGCAGGTGCATCGCCTGGTTCAGCTCCTCGGTGGCGAGGTTTGCGCCCTCGAGTACGGGGCGCTTGCCGACGAAGCGCGCGGTCATCGCGCCATGCAGCTCGACGAGCTGGTCGCGCGCCGGCAGCCGCGCCTCCTGCGCGAGCAGCTGGCTGGTGCGCAGCAGGCAGCGCGTGCCGCCGCAGGCCCCCATCGACTGGCGCGTGCGTCGACGCAGATCGACAAGCCGGCGCACGTGCTCGTCGTGGACGACGGCGCGCAGCTCGGCCTCGATGACTGGCTCGCACAGGCACGTCGTGCACGCCTCGCGCGGGTCGGCGTCGATGCGGGCGAGGATGCGCGGCGTGCGTGCGCCGTGGCGGTAGGCCATGCGCGCGACGGGCAGGCGCAGGCGCTCGGGGCGCCCCTTTATCCACGCATCGACATCGACGGGGCCGTCGGCGCCGGGCAGCGGCGCGGTGTGGGTGGTGCAGGGCGCGGAGTTGCCGAGCCGCCGCGCGAGCTCGCCGGTGAGCTCCTCGGCGAGCTGGCGATAGGCGGCGAGCTTGCCCCCGGCCACCGACAGCAGCCCGGGCACTCCCTGCGCGGCGTGGTCGAAGAAGGCGTGCTCGCGGCTGAGGCGGTCCTCGTTCTCGCTGAAGGCCCACAGCGTCGGGCGGACGCCGACGTAGGTGCGCGACATGCGGTAGCGGTCGATCGCCGGAAAGAAGACCCGCGCCGCCTGCAGCACGTACTTGACCTCGTCCTCGGTGGCGCGCGGATGATCGAGATCGCCATAGTAGTCATCGTCGGTGGTGCCGAGGATCGAGCCGTTCTCGTGGGGCATCAGGAACATTTGGCGCCCATCGACGCCGGTCAGGCTGATGCCGTAGTTGCTGACGCGGTGGCTGTAGACGACGTGTACGCCTTTGCCTGGGCGCAGCTTGTACGCCGCCCCGGCCATCGCCGCGACGCGCGGGCCCCAGGCGCCGGTGGCGTTCACCACCAGCGGCGCGCGCAGGCGCACCACGCCGCCGCCGAGGCGACAGGCTGCGTCGACGCCGACGACGGCGCCGGCGTCGTCCTTCACGAACCGTGTGAGCTCGTGCCACGTGAAGAAGCGCGCGCCGTGGGCGGCGGCGTCCATGGCGTTCTCGACGGTCAGGCGGAACGGATCGATGCCCCATTCGTCCATCGTCACCGCGCCGAGGATGTGCGGCGTGAGCCCCGGCTCGAGCGCCAGCGCCTCGTCGGGGGTCAGGCGCGTGTGCGGCTTGCCGCGCTTCAGCGGCTGGAACTCGTCGTAGGCCTCGAAGAAGATCTCGGCGCCCTTCAGGAACAGCCGCTCGGCCAGCGTCGCCCCGTCGGGCGAGCGCAGCACCGGCACCAGAAACGGCACGCGGAACAACAAGTGCGGCGCGATTCGTTGGATGTAGCCCGAGTCGGTGCACGACATCTTCGTCGTCGCCACGTCGTACAGCAGGTACCGGATGCCGCCGTGGATCATGCCGGTGTTGGCGCCCGAGGCGCCCTTGGCCAGATCGTTCTTCTCGACGAGCGCCACGCGCAGGCCGCGCCGCGCGCAGTCGCGGGCGATGCCGCAGCCGTTGACGCCGCCGCCGACGACCACGACGTCGACCTCGATGGCCGCCGTCGTTGGTGTCGTCCCCGCCGAGCCCACGTGGTCGGTGTCGGGCGCGGCGCGTTCGGGCAGGATCGACGTCCTCACCGCGGCGACCGGTCCTTGCCCGTGCCGCCGACGGCAGTGGGCGCCGGGGCGTCGCATGGCGTGCCGAGCGGCAGGTCACCCCAGGGTCTGACGACGCTGTACACCTCGGAGGCGGCCATGAAGACATCGACGGGCGTCACCGCCGTCGACGCCGCTCCGAGCGTGAACGTGCCGGGCCGGGGCCGGCCGGAAGCGTCGGGCTCCGCGGGAGGCAGGCGCAGCTTCACGCCCTCGCCGGCGAAGACGAAGTCGCCGTCGACGCGGGCGCCCTCGGCGTCGATAGCGACCATGTGGCCCCTGCGGCCGACGTACAGGGCGAGGTCGAGGGCGTCGGCGGGCGCGTCGCGTGCGCCGTCGACGACGTACCAGGTGAGGTCGTCGTCGCGCCCGACCCCGAGCAGCGCGCGCTGCCAGGGGGCCTTGCGCAGCGTCGCCTTCGCCAGGCGCTCGCGCGCGCGGGCCGGTGGCAGCACCTTGAACGTCGTCGTCGCCTTGCCACATTGCAGCGTGAGGACGCCGGCGCTGCCAAGGCGCGCCACCGAGCCGCGCCGGCCTTCGCGGAAGCGTGGGTCCCAGAACAGCACATCGAAGCCGCCGTCGCTCTGCGAGCCGCCGCTCAGCCGCGCCTCGTACAGCGGCTGGCCGGCGCGCCCGGCGAACAGCGGTCCGTGCAGCGCGTCGTCGGCCATGAACGCGATCACCGCGCCCGACGCTTCATCGACGGCGACCGCGAGGCGCGCGACGAGCGCGGCGGCGTCGGGGTGGCCGCCCTCGCTGCGGGGCGACGGCGGTACGCGCACCGGTGGGCTCGTCGTTGCGTTGGCGGCCGTTGGCGCCGGCGTGGGCGTGCTCGACGCGGTCGACGCGGTCGCGGTTGGCGTGGTCGCGGTCGTCGTGGCCGGGGTCGTTGTCGTCAGCGTCGGCGGGGTCACGAGCAGTTCGCCGACCAGGGCGGGAATGGCGTCGAGCAGCGGCCCGAGCTCAGCGACCGGCAGGCGTTTGTCGACTACCCGCCCGCCCTCGCCGCGGGTGTCGATGCGCTTGACGACCAGCAGCAGGCCCACGCCGACGAGGGTGACCCGCGCGGTCAGCACAAGGTCGACGCCGAGGGCGGCGGCCAGATCGGCGCTGCACGAGCTGGCGTCGCAACCGGCGAGCTGGCGCGCGCTCTCGATGCCGACCAGGGCCTGGATCTGCTGCTCGGTGACGACGTAGTGGCCACGGCGAGACACGTGGGCGGCGATGGCGTCGGTGATGGCGTCGCCGGCGGCGCGGGCCCGCTCTTCAGTGGGAAAAGCGCCGCAAGACTCGACCCGGGGGGCGAGCACCGCGATCTTCGCCGCGGCGGCTGGCGCCGCCGGCCCCCCCACAGCGGCGGCGAGGACCAAGGTCAGGCTCGCAAGTGACGACTGCAACGACATACCGTGACTGTTGCAGAGTTCGGCGTACGACGTCACCCACGCCGTCGCGATGGCCGCCACGGGGCGCGCAACGCCGACCGCCGCGGCGAGCGACGCCAGCGTGCCCGGGGCGCTGCCGTCGGCGCGGATGTGGTTAGATGAACGGGTGGACCTCGGCGCGCTCGAGCTGTTGAACCTACACGCCACCGGCGGGATGGCCGAGGTCTACCGGGCGCGCGTGCGCGGCGCCGACGGAAGCGAGCAGATCCTCGCGGTCAAGAAGATCCTGCCGCAATTCACGCGCGACAAAGACGTGCTGCGGATGTTCCTTGAAGAGGCGCGGATCGCGGCGCTGCTCGATCATCCGAACATCGTGCGCATGCTCGACGTCGGAGCGGGCGACGCGACGCAAGACCGGACCGGCGCCGCCTACTACATCGTGATGGAGTTCGCCGACGGCAAGGACCTGTCGGACATCATCTGGGAGGCCGTGCAGCGCGGCGAACGACTGCCGCTCGGCATGACGGTGCAGGCCGCCCGTGACGTGGCGCGCGCGCTGCATCACGCGTGGAACGTCGTCGGTGACGACGGCGCGCCGCTGCGGCTGATCCACCGCGACGTCAGTCCCCACAACGTGCTCGTCACGTGGGACGGCCGCATCAAGCTCACCGACTTCGGCATCGCCAAGGTGCAGGCGGCGGCGCCGCGGACGCAGGCGGGGATCATCAAGGGCAAGATTGGCTACATGTCGCCTGAGCAGGCGCGCGCGAGGCCCCTCGATCACCGCAGCGACCTCTTCAACATCGGCATCCTGATGTACGAGGCGCTGACCGGCGCGCGCCTCTTCCACGCCGACAGCGATGTCGACACGCTCGAGCAGATGCACGCGGCGCGCGTTCCGCGCCTCGATCCGGCGCTGCTGGTGCCAGCTCCCCTTGAGGCGTTCCTGCGGCGCGCGCTGGCCCGCAATCCCGGCGACCGTCCGCCCGACGGTGCCGCGTTCGAGGCCGAGCTGCTCGCCGCTGCCGACGAGAGTCGTGTCGTGCCTCGCCCGCACGAGACCGCGCACGTGATGGCCCACCTCTTCCCCGCGCTCGCGCGGCAGGCGGCGAATCCGCCGGGGCCGGGCACGGCGCGGCTGAACCTGACGAGCCAGCTGTGGGGCCCCGGCACCGGCCTCGCGTCGGCGGCCGCGGCGCTGGCGCGGAGCGCCCCGCCCGCATCGCCCGTCCGATCGACGGCACCCGCGGCCTCGCCGCCGCCGGCGCCACGAGCGCCGGCGGCGGCGAGGCTGGCGCCCGTGCCCCGCGGCGCCGTGCAGGCCGGTGGCCGCGCGGCCGCCTTGCTCCTCGACACGCCGCTCGATGTGCCATCGATGTCTTCGCGGTCGCCGCCGCCGCCCCTCGTGTGGCCTGCGGCGTCGATCGCCCCGGTCGCCGCCGCGCCGGCGGCCCAGCCCCGTTCATTGCCGCCGCTCCCGGCGTCACCACAGCCCGCGGCGCTGCCGGCGCCGCGGACGCCGGCGGCGTCGCGGGCCCCCGGGGTGGGGGCCATCGCCTCGTCGCGGAAGGCGGCGGCGCCACGCGACACAGAGGTCGCGCCGCCCTCGGGACCGGGGATGTCGCCGGCCGTGCGCGTCGGCAACGGCGCGCGCGGCCTTGCTGCCGACGTCGGCGATGCGTCGGCGCGGCATCCCGCGGCGTCCTCGCGGGTGGTGCTGTTGCCGCCCGAACCTGCCGCGCACAGCGAGAGGAGCCTCGTCGGCGCCTCGCCGGCGGCGGCGCCGGGGCGCCCGGCGGAGCGAGCGTCTCCCGACGACCTCGGCCGCGCCGGCCCCGCAGGGCCTCTGCCGCCCGCTCCGCTGCCGCTGCCGCTGCCGCTGCCGCTGCCGCCGTCGCTGCCCGTGGCGCCGGTGCCACCGTCGCCGGCAGGCCTGTCGCTCGCATCGTCGGTGCCGCCTGGCGCGACGGCGGCCTCGTCGCTGCCGCCGCAGGCACTGCCGTCGCCGGCGCCGCGGTTGTCGCTCGCTGATGGTCCGCCACCGCCGCCGTTGACGCCGTCGCCGTGGGCGCCGTCGCCGTGGGCGCCGTCACCGTTGCCGCCGCCGGCGCCGGGCCCGTGGGCCGCCGCCGCCCCAGCGACGTCGCCCACGGGCGGCGCAACGGCCCCCCCGCCGCCGGCGGCGGTCACGGTCGGGGCCTGGCCGGAGGCGACGTCCGCTCCGACGCCCGCGCGCGCGGCAGGGGCCGAGGCAGAGCCCGAGGCGGAGCCCGAGCCGGAAGAGTCGGTGTTCGCCGGCGACGAACCGTTCGCGGAGCCACCCGCGTCGCCGGTCCACGACCCCGTCGCGCCGGTCATCGTGGTGGCGTCGTCCCCGACGCCGGTGCGCAAGTCGTCGCGCCAGGTGGCGCGCGAGATGTTCGTCGAGCGCTGGCTGCCGCGCGGTATCCAGGCGGCCGCCGTCGTCGTCGTGCTGCTGGGCGGGCTGGGCGGGCTCGCGGCTGGCCAGGCGGCGCGCATTTGGCTCAGCGCCGAGCGGGCCCGCGTCACCCGCGCTCTCGTCGTCCGTACGACGCCGCCAGGGGCCGCCGTGACGTTCGACGGGGTGCGGCTGGACGGCATCACGCCGCTCGCCGTCGACCTGCCGATCGACGACGGGGCGCACGTCGTGCGGGTCGCGCTCCGCGGCGGCGCGCCGATCGAGCGCCGCGTCACCGTGTCGGCCGACGACCGGTTCGTGCTCGTCCATGAGAACTTCCGCAGCGCCGGCCGCGTCGTCATCGATACGCAGCCGGCAGGGGCGCGGGTGCTGCTCGATGGCCGCGACGCCGGGCGCGCGCCGGTCACGCTCGACGATCTGGGCACCGACCGGCCCCACGTCGTCGAGGCCCGCCTCGTCGGCTACGCGCCGGCCACCGCGACGGTGCCCATGGAGCGGGGACCCGAGCACGCGGTGGCGCTGACGTTGTCGCCCACCGATCCGCCAGGCCGCCTCGTCGTCGTGTCACCGTTGCCTGGCGACGTGACGGTGGACGGCCTGTGGTGGGGCAGGTCGACGGCGGCAGTTGACGAGGGGCGCCCGGCTCCCTCGGGGCTGCGGACGGTCGTCTTCGAGTCCACCGCCGTCGGCGCGCGCACCGCCATGACCGTCGACGTCCCCGCGGGCGGCGTCGTCCGCGTCTTCGTCGCGCCGTGATCGTCTCGGGTCGCGATCGTCTCGGGCCGTGAGCGTCTCGGGCCGTGAGCGTCTCGGGCCGTGAGCGTCTCGGGCCGTGATCGATGACGTGATCGCCTCGTGACGTGATCGTCTCGTGTCGTGATCGTCTCGTGTCGTGATGGTGCCGTGCGAGGCCGACGGATCAGCGACTACCAGCCGGCGGGGATGCGGCCGGTCAGGCAGGTGATCGTGTGGGGCGCGCTCCACGTCGATGGCAGCGCCGAGCGGGCTTCGTCGCCGTCGCGGACCCCTTCGTCGACAGGCCAATGCGGTGGCGCGCCGGGGCAGAGCGAGTGCAGCCCGGACTGCAGCGGGCCGATCACGTGGGTGTGGCCGGCGACGCGGCAGCCAGTGACGTCGGCCAGGGCCCGCGCGAACGCCTGACCGCGTCGACCGCCGAAGGCGCTGCACGTGCGCAGCCAGACGAGGGCCTCGGGCCCGACGAGCCGGCCCCGCAGCGCCACGAGATCGGCGTGGTGCGCGCCGTGAACGCCAAGCGCTCGCTCATCGAGCACGTCCGACCCGACGAAGACACGCCCGAACAGGCCGTGCCCCCAGAACTGGACCTCGCCGAGCCGTCGGGTGGGCTGCACCGAACACAGCCATGCAAGCGCGTCGGCGAAGGAGCGCGCGCCATAGGCGGCGTCGACGCAGGCGTCGCGGCGTCGTTGGTACAGCGCGCTGCCCACGCGCCAGGAGCGGGTCAGCAGCCCCTGCCAGGGAGCGCTGCCCGCACCGGTGTCATCAAAAACCACGACGCGAAGCCCACCCTCGGGCGGCGCTCGCTCGGGCTCTTCGGCTGCTCCCACGATGCTTCCCGGTCCGCGGGGTCAGCGTGGCGTCAACGTGACGGTGCCGGCTTGCGGCTGTATCGCCTGCACGAGGAACCAGCCACCCACGCCGGCGCCGGCGAGCACCAGCACCGCGCCGCCCACGGCGCCGGCGACAATCACGCCGCTGGGCAGGCCTTCTCCCTCGGTCGGCGCGGCCACGGCTTCATCCAGCGCGCCCACTTTGCTGCCAGCTGGACGGTCGACGAGCGCCCGCCGCGGCGGCGGCTCGTCCTCGCCCTCGTCGGCCTGGGCATCGGGCGGCGGCGCGCCGCGGTCGGTGGTTCGCCCGGGCGCCTCGTCGCCGTCCTCGTCGCCGGCGTCACGGGTCGGACCAGCGCCGTCATCGTCATCGTCATCGTCGGCGTCCGCTGGCGGCGCCTTGCCCAGCGGGTTCTTCGGCCCGGGCTTCGGCGGATCGGGGCGCCGGGTCGGCGGCTCGTCCTCGTCCACGACGTCCTCGAGGACGCCGTCATCGTCGGCGGGCGCCTTCTTCTCTTCGTTCTTCGGCGGCTCCTTCTCTTCGGCCGTGGGCGGCTTCATCTCTTCGTTCTTCGGCGGCTTCTTCTCTTCGGGCTTCTTCGGCCTCTCGACGATGTCGATGTCGCCATCGGGCATCTCGTCTTCGTCCTGCCCGCGCGCCGGCGCACCGGCCAGACCGGCGGCGGTGACGGCGACGGCGACGGTCAGGACCTGCGCGCGACCAAGGAGACCGGTCACGGGCTTCATCGTCCCTCCGTCGGCAGCGGCGCGGCCTGCGGCGGCACCGTGATGTCGGCGTAGACCTCGGCGGTCTGGAGCACAGCGGTGGTCGCCGCCATGCCGCCGACGAACAGCACCGATCCGTCGCCCACCGACGTCGTCGTCGCCCCACCGCGCGGCTCGCGCAGCAAACGCGGCTCTCCGCCGACGCGGATCGACGTCAATGTCAGCGTCGACTCGTCGTAGCGCTCGAGGGCGCTCGCCGGCTCGAGGCTGAGGCTCGTGAAGCCCGCAGCGACGATCGCCGACTTACGGTCAGGCAGCCCAGCGGCGCTGCCCAGGAAGCGCGGCGCCTCGGTGGACATCGCCGGCTTGTCGAAGTCGGCGTCCTTGCCGGTCGCGATGCCGCCGTTCTGGCCGTGGGAGCGATCGAACACGTACACCGGCCCGCCGCCGTCTTCGGTGGTGGCGAGCGTGAACGCGCCGGTGGTGCGGTCGCGCTGCAGCCCGCCCGCGGACAACACGCGGAAGTCAAAGTACTGGGCCGTCGCCGCGAAGAACAGGTTGCGCGTCGCCTGCATCGTCTCGACCTCGACGAGCGCGAAGGACGTCGCCTCGTCGCGCAGCACCTCGAAGTGGTAGCCGTCGACGCCGCCCACCGGGTCGAGCTCGACCGATCCGCCCCACAGGTACACGCCGTCGCCAGTGATCGCGAACGCGGTATGGCCGGCCCGGCGGCGCGCAAGCGGCGGCCCGGTGCGGCACGCCAGGGCCACGCCGCCGCACACTGTCGACGTCGCCAGCGCGTTGCCGAGGTCATGGCGCGAAGGGTCGGTGGCGGGGATGCCGCCGGTGATCACCACCGAGCCGTCGGGCATCGGCGCCGCGGCGGCGAACACGCGGGCGCCGCCGGGGTCGCTCGTACCGCCCGCGAAGGCCCGCGCCGCCGGGTCGTAGAACTCGATGGTGTCAAGCGGCGCCGTCGGGTCGATGGGGAACGGGTAGCGCGCGGCGTCGACGGGACGCAGCAGCGCCTCGCGCGCGCCGCCGGCGACGACGACGCGCCCGTCGGCGAGCTTCGCGGCGACGTGGAACATCCGGGGCGTCGTCAGGCTGCCGACGGCGGTGAACACGCCGGTGCGCGGATCGTAGAGCGCCGCGGCGGCGGTCGCCGTCGCCCGCCGACAGCCGA
>Ga0194129_10009656_pt1 | contig 10735 bp, 10 predicted proteins | sample TA2KigCa35mmetaG_FD_150862 | JGI IMG/M metagenome (GOLD analysis project Ga0194129, IMG submission 150862) | Freshwater microbial communities from Lake Tanganyika, Tanzania - TA2015038 Kigoma Deep Cast 35m | ecosystem: Environmental > Aquatic > Freshwater > Lake | place: Tanzania: Lake...
CACTGCGCCAGCACGTTCTCGCGCACTCGTTGAAAACGGGCGACTTCACCTTGAAGTCGGGGGCGAAGAGCACGTGGTTCCTCGACACGAAGCAGACCGCGTGTCGTCCTGACGGCATCGTGTTGGTGGCCGACGTCGCTTTGTCGTTGTTGCCTGGTGACGCCACCGCCATCGGCGGACTCACGATGGGAGCCGATCCGGTGGCGTTCGGTATTGCGGCCGTGGCGGCCACTCGTGGTCGCCAACTGCGCAGTTTCAGCGTGCGCAAGGAATCGAAGGATCACGGCGTGACCGGACGGGTGGCCGGTGCACTTCAACCGGGTGATCGCGTGGTGATCACGGAAGACACCGTCACACGCGGCACGAGCATCATGGAAGCCGTCGACGTGGTTGAAGGCTTCGGCGCGATTGCGGTTCTGATCACGGTGATCGTCGATCGTGGCGGCACGTGTGGTGCGATGGCGGCCGAGCGGGGCATCCCGTTCGTTCCGATGCTCACCGCACCCGACCTCGGTTTCGGCTTCGGGACCTGATCGCTCGCCGGCTCGGTGCCGAGCCGCGACATTCGTACCTGGGTCGTTAGTCCTTCGTACCGAATGACCTTGTTCGCTGTTCGTGGTGTGCTCGATCGTTCGACAATGACCACATGAGCAACGCTTGGTCCTCTCACATCGACGCCTCGACAGACGATTCGTTCCCCGTTCTCGTGGGGTACGACGGATCGACCAATTCGGAGATGGCGGTGCGGTGGGCCGCCGATGTGGCTCGTGCGTCGAACCGCACACTGCGCATCTTGACGAGTTACGCACTACCCACGATGGTGGCCCTCGGCGTGAGCGCGGGCTACGTGGTTCCGGCCTTGTCGTCGGAGGAAGTGCACGAGATCGACCTTCGTCATCGCACGATGCTCGACGAACTGGCCGATCGCGTTCGCAAGCAGTTGCCCGACCTGCCTGTCGACACGTTTCTCGAACAAGGAGCACCCGCGACGGCGATCCTGAAGTCGAGTGACGATGTGGCGATGATCGTGCTCGGAACACGTGGTGTCGGATCGGCCCAGGGTCTACTCATGGGCTCGGTCAGTTACGCCGTGGTCCACCGGGCCAAGTGTCCGGTGATGCTGGTCCCGGAGTCGAGCAACCGATCCGTTCCGGGCAAGGTGGTGGTGGGAGTCGACGGCTCGAGTCGCTCGACCCAGGCAGCGCAGTGGGCGCTGTCGTTGGCCACGTGCATGCATCGTCCGCTCGAAGTGGTGACCGCATGGCACTACCCGTACCAGGCGATGGTGCCGGAGGCCGGGATGATGATGGGCCCGAACATCGAAGAACTACGCCTCGCGTTGTTGCGCGACGCGAAGCAACTCGTCGAGCGCGAGAAGCATCGTCTCGAAGGTCCGCACGGAACATCGATCGACGCCAATGCCGTGGAAGGTTCGGCCGCCGATGTTCTGTCGGAGGAAGCCGGCCCGCAGGACGTGATCGTCGTGTTGTCGAAGAGCCACAGCCTTCTCGCGTCGGTTCTGTTGGGAAGCACCGCGGTGTCACTCGCTCATCGCAGTCGTGGGCCGGTGGTGATCGGTCATCCGGTGTGATGTGGGTCAGGAAGCGACCTGATGCGAAGTGAGATTCACTGCGTAGCCTGACGCCCGTGTCGATCGCCCGCCTGTTCTCACTCGAGCACCACGGCCCCGACACGTTCGTCGGATCGGGCTACGAGTACCCGTGGGGCGGCTTGTTTGGCGGCCACATCGTCGCCCAGGCGTTGGTTGCCGCGGCCAACACGGTCGATGCCTCGAATCTCGAGCATGTGATGGAGGCGCACTCGCTGCGCGCCTACTTCATCCGCCGTGGCGACACATCCGAGCCCGTGCGTTACGAAGTCGATCGCATTCGCAACGGCACGAGTTTCTGCACTCGACGCGTGGTCGCTCGCCAGTCGTCCGGCGCGATCCTCAACATGGAGGCCAGTTTCCAGATCCGCGAAGATCAACGCGACGTTCAGCCGATCGAGTTCCCGGTGGGTCTCCCGACTCCCGAGTCGATCGAGAACTCGTCGTGGTCCGAAGGTTTCGACCGTCGCTGGATCGAACCCGGCTCCACACCGCGATCGGGTCGTGAAGGTGCTGGTCGAGCCATGTCGTGGTTCCGCGCCACCGAAGATCTCGGCGATGCCCAGACGGTCGAGTCACGACTGCTGCATCTGTGCGCGCTGTCGTATCTCAGCGACGATCTCCCCACCGATGCCGTGGTGCGCGCGCATCCCGACATCTCGCGTCGTCCCGACGGTCAGCGCAACTTCCAGGGCGCGAGCCTCGATCACTCGATCTGGTTCCATCGGCCCGTGCGCAGCGATGAGTGGCATCTGCACGACTTCACGTGTCACTCCATCGGCAACAGCCGCGGGTTGTCGCTCGGTCACATCTTCAGTCAGGACGGTGTGCTGGTTGCCACCATCGCTCAAGAAGTGCTGATCCGCGACCTCACACCGTTCACGTAAGGCTCGATCGCCGCCGCGAACACCGGCTTCAGCCACTGCGCGTATGCGGTGGTCACATGATTCGAGTCGCGGTACACCAGCAGATTGCCCACGATCACCGGGCAGGCCTTGTCGGTGCACAGCCAATTGATCACGTCGAGATACTGCACTCCGTTGCGCAGGGCCGAATCGATCACCGTCTGCTGACGCGATGCACGCACAGCCTTCTCGCGCGATGCGACGCATGACGACACGTCGCGTACCGCTTTCGACAAGCACACCGGAACGTCCTGGCCGGGGTACGGCGTATCGGTGACGAGCACGGGAATCACACCGATCGACGCGAGTCGAGCGATGAGCACGTCGTACCCCTTCGACCACACCGAGTCGGCGAACGGTTGCTTGGTGTCGGGATCGAGCAGTCGGTTCGAGGCGGCCACGAACACGACATCCACGTCTTGTTCGGCCAGGAGAGCGAACACGTTGTCGCGCCAGGGCTGACAGGCCGGATACGTGGGCCCCACCAGACTGTTGTACGTGATCTCGTCGATGGGCGGGCAACCCGACTTGCTCAGTGGAAGCAGACGCCAGCCGTTGTCGACGGCGATCGATTCGAGAATCGGGAACCACTGGGCTGCGTGACTGTCACCGAACAAGCCGACCGTGAACTCGGATGCCGGATCGCCGTACTCGCACACCTTCGGCTGAGTGGCTCCGAAGTCGACGTGGCAGTCGTTGTCGTAGATGATCGGCTTGTCACCGGCTGCGCCACCGATCGACGGTTCGAGATTGGCCGGCACTTCATCGGTGTCGACGGCGGCGTAGAGAGCATCGAGTGGTGCCGTCGCGTTGGCGATGGGAGGGGGTGGTCCATCCGGCACCGGAGCGACCGTGGTCCCGACGGTCGTTGCCGTCGACTCGGACGCACCCATCACCACCGTCGTCGACGTGGTGGTGACGAGCGTCGGTGTTTCGGCCACCACATCGGTGGACAGTTCGACATCAGCCGAACGCACGACGAGTCCGGTGCCCACACCGGATGCGATCAGCACGGCACCGAGCGACAGTGCGAGTGCGGGTCGCGCTTGCAGTCGTTCGGAGTGACGAATCGGATTCTCTACGTAGCGATACGACAGCGACGCGCCCACCAACGACACGGCGATGAGGCCGACGCGCTCGAGAACGTTGAGTGATCGGCCGGCCCACGCTTCGCCGATGATGAGCGCGGGCCAGTGCCACAAGTAAATGGAGTACGAGCGCGCACCGATCCACTGCAAGGCCGGATGACGCAAGACGATCGACGGACCCCAGCGCGAGTCGTCACCACCAGTGAGGGCCGCCACGGTACCGAGAACGGGAATGGCCGCCAGCCAGCCCGGAAAGGCCATCGTCTCGTCGAGCCAGAACGCGGCGAACACGACGGCCGCGATACCGAGCCAAGCCACTGCGTTGCGAACGTCGCCGGCGATCACACGAACCCATGGCCAGGCAATGGCGAGGAGCGCGCCGATACCGAGTTCCCACGCACGGGTGTGCAGGCCGAAGAAGGCCCATGGTTGCGACGCCTCGGTCTGCCAGATGCACAACGCGAACGACGCGATGCTGATTGCCGAGATGGCGAGGGTGGCCCGCGTTCGTGAGCGACCGGCGCGCCACAACAGAACGAGCAGAAGAGTGGGCCAGATTACGTAGAACTGCTCTTCGACCGAGAGCGACCAGAAGTGCTGCAGCGGTGACGGAGGAATGCCGGCCTGCAAGTAGTCGGTGTTGCGTCCGGCGAACACCATGTTCGACACGAATCCGGCCGCTGCGATCGAGTCGGAACCGAGATTCTTCAGACGAAGTGGTTCGAGCCACACCCACGATGCGAGGGCGGTGAGCACGATCACGAGTGCCGAGGCCGGTAGCAGGCGTCGTGCGCGACGCGCGTAGAAGTTGCCGATGGAGATCGCGCCGGAGTTGTCGTGCTCGCGCAACAACAAACTGGTGATCAGGAATCCGGAGATGACGAAGAAGACGTCGACGCCGATGAATCCACCGTCGAGACCGAGGAAATGGGCGTGGTAGAGAACCACGAGCCCGACGGCAAGCGCACGCAACCCCTCGATGTCGCGTCTCAACATGCGGTGGTCGAGACCGGCGTCGATCCGGTGACCCCACGCTTTTCAGGCGTGTGCTCTGCCAACTGAGCTACTCGACCGTGTGCGTTCGGCGAACCGAATGCACTGGCGGTCCCGACGGGACTCGAACCCGCGACCTCCGGCTTGACAGGCCGGCGTGAACTCCAACTTCACCACGAGACCAGAACGAACTGGGCACCCCCAACGGGATTCGAACCCGTGCCGCCACCTTGAAAGGGTGGTGTCCTAGGCCACTAGACGATGGGGGCTAGGTACTTGTCCTGCTGAGAGCCTGACCAGCCTAGCGGAGGGTCACCGATGCCACACCGGGGCTCCCGATACCAACCCTGCCGCTTGCATGCTCCCGTGTCTTGAACCTGGCTCCCTGGGGAATACGGTGTCGGCTCAGGGCAGATGGATGGTGCTAGCTGGAACTATTCTAAGGATGTGGTCCCTGAAGTTTTGGTCTGTCATTGCGTTGATACTGAAGGCCCTCTTAACGAGACTCTGCAGGGGACTATCGAATGCCTGCGGAAGACATTTGGGCTGCAAATTAGCGAGTCCCCCGAAGCTCTTCATGATTTGCAGACTGGGGGGAACCTGCAAGAACCTCTCAGGTCTGAGGTGATTGCGTTTCTCTCTCGACGGTCGTTCAAGCGGGACTGGGCTGAGTTGGATGAAATGCTTGACGTCCTGATGTCTGCCGAATGGAGGGCGTCATTCAGAGATGACTTTGGAATGGATTATGTGTTCAGCTGGTTCGTTGTTGATCTAGTCGGCAACTTCCTGAACCCGCGCTCCTGAAGTCTGGAAGACTGACGACCGTTTTCGACGCCGGCCAGATGTGCCACCAGAGGTTTCTCGTTGCCCGCTCGAAGTGTGGTCGGGAGATCTTGGTTACAAGGATAAAGAGGGCGATCTCTTTGTGTTGGGCAGGAAGGACGGCTTGGTCAAGCATAAGGGATTCCGGTTGAATGTGGGAGAAGTTGAGGAACTAGTTGCTTCTTGTCCGTCAGTGTTGGAATGTGTAGTGGTTCCTCGGGAGTCTCAGGATCTCCAAACGGAGTTGGTTTGTTTTTTGAGGGTTTCTGATGGATTTGGTAGAGACGAACTAGTGAAGCTGTTGCGTGGTAGTGCGCCCGATTACATGATCCCAGACCATTTTGTGGTTCGAGAGTTCTTCCCCGAGACATCGTCCGGAAAGGTAGATCGCGTCGCCCTAGGTACGTCAAGCTTTGGTTGACTCTGACGCCCCGAGCATGTGGACACCGACGGTCATCTCTCCAGAGTTCAGTCGGTTTCTAGGCGTGACGGCCTTTGTAAAGACGGAAGAGGATGGCGAGGTTCCGTATCAGTCCACAAAGTCGCGTCGTCTGATTCCCTACCTCGAAGCTGTCCAACGAAACGGACTTCCTCACATCGTTACCTACGGACCCGTGTGGTCCAACCAGATCTTCCTCATTGCAGAGTTTTGTCGGATGGCAGGCATGGGGTGTTCGGTTCTCCTCCTGGATCCGGCGCCCCCTCATCTCTCAGATGCAGTCAATTTGTCGCCGTTGGTAGAACCAATAGAAGCGGGACTTGTCTCCTTAGGTGCCAAGGTTGAGATCGTTCCTCTTCCCAGGATGAAGTTGCTGCAGGTATTTGTCAAACGACACCTAAGGAGGATTGAACGAGATTCTGGGAGTTGCCACATCGTTGAGTACGGATTCGTGCCACCGGAGACAGCGCAGAGTGCATCACTCGTCAAAGAGGTCCTCAGACAATATCGAGTCAATGGAGTCAACGGGCCGGTTGTCGTTCCTCGCGGTACGGGAAGTACAACTGAATTTCTCAGGTCGGGATTGGCAAGCTCAGGAATCCCAGTCGTAGGACTACCTCTGGTCGGAGAAGGAAACTCGCAATCGCTGGTGTCACTTGGGCCGAAGCGTCTCATTGCTGAACCTTCGGTTTACGTTGGCAGGGGTGACTTGGAGTTGTGTGCGTCAGGGACGCTCACCAACATTGATTTGTTCTACCACCTTGGTGCTCTGAAGTCTTTGAGGGTGCTGTCCAGTGGGAAGGACTTCTCTTCTGTTCTCTTTTTGAAAACTGGAAAGCAATCATTTGCATCGACGCTGCTGTTGAGGCAATTCGAAGAAGGACACGTGCGTTTTGGACCCGGATGAATTGCAACCCAGTCCAGATAACACTTACACGCTTGGAAGGAGCGCCCAAAGCCTTCGCACCTGTATAGGCAGCTTCGATTTTTGAAGATCAGTAATCAATGGACAAAAGAAAGATTGGAAGAGTGGCAGCTCCAGAGCCTCAACCGACTTCTTGTGCATTGTGTTAATAGTGTGCCGCACTACTCGCGGCACAAAGTTTTCAGGGACGCTGCTCATTCCGGGCTCAGCTGTTGAGCTGAAATCTCAGACCTACCCACCATTGATAAGTCGATGATTCGGGCCGATCCGGAATCGTTCGTTGACCAAAGCTACGAAGGAATTGTTCGAACACTGACAAGTGGAGGAAGTACGGGAGATCCTCTAGTGGTCACGTTTGATCATGGAGCTTTGGCCCGTGACAGAGCCAACACCTACTTTTACCTTTGGCTTCGCGGTCATAGTCCTAATCGAAGCAGATCCATCAGGCTGCATGGCGACGTGTTACCACGAGAAATTATTCGTTCAGGGAACTATTGGTTTGCTGCAACAAGGCGCAAACTCGTCATGTCGAATCAGCACATCGATTCTTCAACTATCGCCTCGTATCTGAGCGCAATCGACAGTTGGAGGGCTGACTACATCCATGCTTTTCCATCGACGGCCTTCCTACTAGCCAAGACCGCTCTGGACTGCGGTGTACGTTTGAAAACGCGAGTGCCCTTCGTCTATGTCGATTCAGAAAATTTATACCCGGGTCAGCGTCGTCTGATCGAGGATTTCTTCGGTGGCGAGTTATGCCATGTGTACGGGCACACTGAAGGAGCAACGGTTGGTGTGCCCTTCCCTGGGAGTTCTGATTTTCATTTCTTGTCGCAGGTTGGTTTGGTGGAGATTGTCAAAGGTGACTTGAGTCAGCATTGGGAGCCAGGTGTCAATGGTGAATTGGTAGTCACCGGGCTAAACAACAAGATCTTCCCCTTGATTAGGTACCGAACCAACGATTTCGGGACGGTTTCAAATGCGCTAGACCCGTTTTCTAGGTATCCGAGACTGTCCTCAATTGAGGGCAGAGAGCAAGATTTTGCTGAGGATCGGCATGGCAGAAGAGTCCCGGTGGCTCCCCTTCTCTTTGACTACAACATTGACTGGTCGGGGGTGAGCAGGTTCCAGGTTTGCCAAAAGTCGGTTGGGACCTTGGAAGTCAAGATTGTGGCTGAACAGAGCCACTCAGACTCGATCGGTCTGGTTAAGAGAGTTACAGAACAACTTGACACCGCATTCGGAAACAACTTCTCAATTAGCGTCCAGCCCGTTAAAACTCTAAGTGCGACAGCAAGGGGAAAGTTTCGTTACTTCGTCAACGAAGTTCCGCTACAAAAAACGAGCCGTAACTCGGGTTGACCGTTGGGCTGTTGGATGGTCGAAAGAAAGATGCTGCTTCCAGGTACTTAAGTTGAAAGTATTCGAGAATCTCGTCGTGAGTGGTGAAGAACTCGGTCCCGTACCCCTGCTCTCCCGGGCTATAGGTCGCCAGCATATGAATCAGATAGAGAGGTTGGTCTCTTGATTGAGCTTCCTTTTGGAGATTCCTCAGTACTGCCGCCAACTCTGGCAGGATGTACCACGTTATTTCGGCCATCACAATTACGTCTGGCTTCAACCGGTGAAGCAATTGTTCGTCACAAATGTTTCCGATGATGAAGCGGTTAGAACGGTGTGTTCTTCGAGCCTTACTGATCGCGGTCTTTGAAATGTCAACGCCCCAGGCATTGAAACCTAGATCACGGAGTCGAGCCGTCATGAAGCCGAAACCGCACCCAAACTCAACAACGCGTAACCGCTGGCCACCGACTTTTTTGGCGGCCAATTTGCGGCACCACTCGACGGTCAGAAGCCGTCTTGACTCGTTAACGATCACATCCTCTGACTGATTCCAAGGATCTCCAACGTTGTTGTAGAGGTCTTCGAACCGTCCTACAAACCGGCCTGCTGAGATCACGTAGAGGTGGTTCTCGCTGGGTTGATCTAAGGAATTATCTCGAGAGTTTGGATCGTTCATGATTAGTTGGACCTAGCCAGTTTGGAATGTAGTCGTCGTCAATCCGTGATTTGAGGTATCCACCGATGCCACACCGGGGCGATTGTTCCGCTGGTCAGCGGGTCATGAGTGCGTTCACGGCACTGTCGACCAGCCACGAGAGGTATTGATAGAGCGCGAAGTCGGGACTCGTTGGGTCGTTGGGCTCGTCGTCATCGGCCACGCCAAGGAGAGTGCCGAGGATCAACCGCACCGCGTTGAGGCAGGACGCGAAGGCCTCCACCTCGGCCGTCGACATGGCGCGCCCGTCGGTGGCACCGAGGAATTCGTCGACCATCGAGATGGAACTCAAACGGCTGGCCACGAGTTCTTCGCGCATCAATCGCTGGTACTCCGAGTCGAGTGCTTCGTCGTCGGTGTAGGCGGGTGGAAAGAGCCGACGCGTCTTAGCGTCGTCGTTCGATCCGGTGGTGATCAACTCGCGCACTTCACCGATGAGGCGGCGCAACAAGTGACGCTGATCGTCGTCGAGGTTGAGCACGAAGCCCGACGACGTTCGGTACACGGGCTCGCGTCGGCGGCGAATCATTCTGACGAACCCTTTCCGTTCGCTCCGTCCTTTTGCATGGTGGCCCACAGACCGTGTTCGTGCAGGCGGAACACGTCCATTTCGGCTTTCTCACGCGATCCGCTGCTCACGACGGCTTTGCCTTTGTGGTGCACGTCGAGCATGAGTTCGGTGGCCTTCTGCAGGCTGTAGCCGAATAACTTCTGGAGCACGTACGTGACGTAGCTCATGAGGTTGATCGGGTCGTTCCAGACCAGGCACACCCCCGGATTGTCGGGCGCAACGGTTTCGTCGTCACGCTGATCGGGTTTCTCGATCGTGGAGGGTGCCGCGGCGACCAGAGTCACGAACTCGATGCCCACAGTTCCATTGTCGCGGTTGGCCAGGGGTTTCGCACCCCCGTACCATCACGGTGATGGCAACGCGCCCCCTCGTCCCGTCCCGGTTGGCTCCGGGTGGCGTGGCAGCCCATGGTCCTCGTCGCGCGCCGCGCTCGGTTCTGGGCGGCTATCTCGCTCTCACCAAGCCCCGGATCATCGAACTGCTCCTTATCACCACCGTTCCCACCATGGTGCTGGCCGAGCAGGGTTGGCCGAGTTGGGGTCTGCTTCTCATCACCTTGTTGGGCGGGAGCCTGGCCGCCGGTGGCGCCAACGCCATCAACATGGTCGTCGACCGCGACATCGACCAGTTGATGGAACGAACCCGCAACCGGCCCCTCGTCACGGGCCTCATCGCCCCGCGCTCGGCCCTGGTTTTCGCCCTGGCCCTCGAGGCCCTGGCCTTCGCCGTGTTGTGGGCCGGAGCCAATCTGCTCTCGGCCGTGCTGGCCCTGTCGGCCACCCTCTTCTACGTCTTCGTCTACACCTTGTGGCTGAAGCGAACCAGCCGTCAGAACATCGTGATCGGCGGGGCGGCCGGGGCCGTCCCGGTGCTGGTGGGCTGGGCGGCGGTCCGAAATTCGCTCGATTGGGAGCCATGTGTCCTGTTCACAGCTATTTTCCTGTGGACCCCGCCGCACTTCTGGGCCCTGGCCATCCGCCACGCCGACGACTACCGGGCGGCCAAGGTGCCGATGCTCCCGACCGTCTCCACCATGGCCACCACGGTGCGTCACATGTTCACATACACCGTCGTTCTGACCGCCAGCACCCTCGTTCTGGCCCCGGTGGCCGACCTCGGACCCGTGTATTGGGTCTCGGCCCTGGTGCTGGGTCTCGGGTTCATGCTCGGCACCATCGACCTCGGTCGGAACCCGACTCCGGCCCGATCGATGCGCCTGTTCGCCTTTTCGATCTCGTACGTGACGGTTCTCTTCGTCGCGATGGCGGCCGATGTTCTCATCCGTCACGGGGTGTGACTCTCGCTTCTTTGCCCTGGCAGATGG
>Ga0194129_10009659_pt1 | contig 10730 bp, 9 predicted proteins | sample TA2KigCa35mmetaG_FD_150862 | JGI IMG/M metagenome (GOLD analysis project Ga0194129, IMG submission 150862) | Freshwater microbial communities from Lake Tanganyika, Tanzania - TA2015038 Kigoma Deep Cast 35m | ecosystem: Environmental > Aquatic > Freshwater > Lake | place: Tanzania: Lake...
TTCCAGGAGGAAAATAATGGTTTTTCTTCTTTTTGTGTTGACCTTTTCTCTCCAGATCTAAAATTAATGTGCAAATCTTCGCGTGATTCAAATAGATTTTTAAAATGGGATGCTATTATACGCTGTTTATTCCCAGCACAAACAATAAAATCTGTATAGTTTTTTGAGGCATATAAATGCATGATATGCTCAATTATTGGAATACCGCTGATTTCTATGAGTGGTTTTGGAACATTATAAACATAATTGCTAATTCTTGTTCCCTTACCGCCAGCTAGAAATACTGTTTTCATTTTGAATTATATAACATTTAACTACATTAAGCAATACCAAAACTGCAATTTCAGTATTACTTAGCAACCTTAAATAAGGTTCTACTATGAATCTTAAGGAATTACTAACTGTCCTTGAAGGATCAAAAATATAACCGCAGCTTTTTGTGACCAACTATATATTTATAATATTATTAAATACACAACAGAAAAAACTTTTAGCTATATTTACTTGAATATAGTTATTCTCTTAAGTTAAACTTATATGTACCTTAGAAGAAACTTTTCCTTGAAGAATACAGGCACTTCTTACTTAGGTTTATTATAGCTATTATCACGTTATCCATTTCTTTGTCAACCTAAATTTTCATACCTAATTAATGCGCTTTATAGACGTTTTACGTTTTAAATAATATTATAGACACGAATAAGATAAAATTTATAATCTAAAACAGAGCTGTTGCAAATAAAAACAATCCCCGCCGCAAGCAGCGGGGTATTTTAGAAGAAAGCTAATTGGCGATCCTCGTGTAGTTTCTTGTATTGGTTACCTTGATCTTTTACGTACTTTCCTATCATATTTTCATTCCCATGTTTACCTACCGTACTCGCAAAGTACCCATCAGTCCAAAATTCCCCTCCCCATAATTTTTTCTTTACCTCTGGACACAGTCTGAATATTTGGCGAGCCGTAACGCTTTTAATTATCGTTACTATTTTATTATGCTATAGGTTGGGACTGATTGTACTAAAAAATGCATATGATCTTCGTCAGTCCCTATTTCTAAAAATTTTATCTGGTATCTCTTTTCTATATCTAAACATATTTCTCGTAATATTTGATCAACCGATACATCAAACACCACTCGGCGATATTTTGCCGGAAATACCATGTGGTACAGTAGTACGGTGACATTATGACTTTTATGTATATATTTGCTCATTCCTCCATATTACGCTGCAAGCAGCGGGGAATATACCCAAAAGAGATTAAAGTATCAAAACCTATGTCTATAAAATTAGAGCTTATTCTTATAATTGTCAATCTTGACAACTCAAATGAGTTAAGAAAGTTTTTTCTATTTTAGATACCCTCAATCAGCTTGCTAAAAAAAATTAGAACTCTAAAAATTATGTAATCCTACAAAGGCTTATATTGCAAGGGTTTTTTAAAAGTAAAACGACACTTTTGGGTGTTCTTCCACTAGACCCCCTTTTATCCTAAACTCGCGTTCATAAGTTTTGAACAAATGTTTACAATTATAGTGCAAGTAGACTATCGTTTAATTATCACATATTCCTAAACACAGATCTGGAAATAAGCAAAGTCTGTTGACAAAAAATTTATATTATTAGTTACTTACTGAGTAATATTTAGGAGTGTAGTATGAGATCTTCTGTTGCAATTTTGGGTGCTACAGGGGTAGTAGGACAAAAAGCTATTGCGTTACTAGAAAACAACCCATTTTTTTCAGTAGGTGAACTTGTTGCATCTGAAAGTAAAATTGGGAAAAAGTTTATTGATGTATGTGATTGGAAAGAGCCATTAATGTTATTACCGGAAAAAATAGCGGTAATGGATATGATTGATATTAATAATATACAGTCACAATTTGTAGTGTCTTGTTTACCAGGAGAAATAGCTGAAAAAACGGAATACTTGCTTGCTTCCAAAGGTAAAATAGTTTTTTCTAACGCTTCAGCCTTTAGAATGCACAAAGAGGTACCTTTGGTTATACCCGAGATAAATAGTTCTCATTTATCACTAATTAATTTACAACCTACATTAGGAAAAATCATTACTAATCCTAATTGTGTGGTGGTAGGAGTAGCATTGGCTCTTGCTCCTCTTTTAGAAATAGGAGAAGTCGAGCATGTAAGTGTTGTAACCATGCAGTCTGTCAGTGGTGCAGGATATCCTGGAGTGCCTGCACTTGATATTCTAGGTAATAGCATTCCTTACATAAAAGATGAAGCTAATAAAATTACTGCGGAAACAAAAAGAATATTGGGTTCTGCAGAATTTCCTGTATCATTTGCTGTTACAACCCATGTACACAGAGTACCTATTGCATATGGTCATACAATAACACTGCATATTACTTTTAAAGAGACTGTTGATAGTCTAAAGGCTATAGAGAAGTATAAAGAATGGAATTACAAGCACCAAGGTCTTTTTGTGCTCCATCAAAAAAATGATAGACCTCAAGTAATCAAAGATTTACGACATGATGATATGAGAGCACATATAGGTAACCTAATAGTAGGAGATAAATCTAATATATTAGGTCTAGTAGTACTAACTAATAATCTAGTAAGGGGAGCAGCAGGAGCAGTCATTGGCAACATGGAGGCTTATCTTAAATTTCAAGGAAAGAAAAAATGAGTAAAGCTATTGTAGCAAAATTTGGTGGTACTAGTGTTGCAACCCCTGTGTCAATAGAGAAAATTGCTAAAATCGTTTCTGATAATAAGAGGATAAAATTTGTTGTTGTCAGTGCAGTTAGTGGTGTTACAAATTTGTTGGTAAAATTATGTCAGGTAGAGCTGGCACTCAGAAGCTCTATAGCAAAAGAAGTTCTTAATATTCACCTTAAGTTGTCTATGGAGCTTAATCTAGATCTTGAATTCCCAATAAGGGAATTGATAAAGCGTTTAGACGAAGTACATTGTATGTCTGTAACCGATTCTAAGATGACAGATTATATAGTTTCACTGGGGGAGGATTTATCATGCCTAATTATTACAGCTTATTTGAATCAGCAAGGGATAGAAGCAAAATATTTAGATGCACGTGAGTTCTTAATTACTGATGATAATTACGGTAATGCTTCACCTGATTTAGTTAAAATTAAAAGCTACGAGTTTCCTGAGGGGTTATGTGTCACACAAGGATTTGTAGGAGCAACATCAAGTGGGAACACTACAACTTTAGGGCGTGGAGGAAGTGATTATAGTGCCGCTTTAATTGCTGAGAGGATAAATGGTAGTGAATTACTGATTTATACAGATGTTCCTGGCGTGTATACCATTGATCCAAATATTTGTCAGAGTGCTATGTTAATTCCAAGATTAGATTTCCATACAATGGCTAGAATGGCAAATTTAGGAGCAAAAGTTCTACATCCAGCAACAATAGAACCGTGTATAAGAGCTAGAATCCCAGTTCGGATTATGTCAACATTTGAGCCTGATGAACCGGGTACTTCCATTGGCTTCTATAACAATGAAGATTACCGTATCAAAAGTGTTGCAATTCGTAAAAACCAACTTCTAGTTACTATTAAAAACTTAAAAGTATTAAATACTTATAATTTTTTTCTTAATACATTTAATATTTTTATGAAATATAAGGTAGGAGTAGACCTGTGCACTACTACTGATTTGAGTGATTTGCATATTTCATTCGTAGTAAATATTCTAGATACTGGCGCTGATAAGCTTAATCAATTTATCCAAAATAAAGAATTACTGGATGAATTACAGCGTTTTGCTGAAGTCACCGTAGAAGGAAACCTAACGTTGGTTTCTGTTATTGATAATAGATTAGCCGTTAACAATTCTATTCAGAATGTACTTGCTAAAATAGATTCTTATAAAATCCGCTTTGTATGTTATGGTGCAAGTGATTCAGTGATTAATATTTTAGTGGCAGAGAATCATGCAGTTGATATCGCTAAATCATTACATAACTATTTATTGGAGATAGAGAGTTGTAATGTTTGATAAATTACAAGGATTAATATGGCTTGACGGTCAAATTTTAAAATGGACAGATGCACGCATCCATATAATGACCCATGCTCTACATTATGCAAGCAGCGTTTACGAAGGAATAAGGTCTTATAATAATAAATTGTTTAAAGCTAAAGAGCATTACCAGCGTTTACATGTATCCGCAAGATATCTAGATTTCCAAATTCCCTATTCCACTGATGAATTAATAAAGGCTACAGAAGATTTATTGAAAATGCAGGAATATAAGGAAGGTTACATCAGGGCCATTAGCTGGTGTGGGAGTAATGTTATGACGGTATCCCATAATAACGCTAATGTTCATACAGCAATTGCCATTTGGGAAAGACCTATTGATTATACTCAAAGTCTTTATACCAAAGGTATTAGAATGAGTATTGCTGACTGGAAAAGGCCCGACCCAAGTACTGCTCCGGTCCATAGTAAAGCTGCTGGTCTCTATATGACTTCATCTATGAGTAAAAAAACTTCCGAGTTATTAGGTTTCGAGGACGCATTAATGCTTGATTACGAAGGATATATTGCTGAAGCTACAAGTTCTAATGTTTTCTTGGTAATGGAAGATAAAATTTTTACTCCCATAGCTAATTGCTTCTTAAATGGTATTACACGAAAGACCATTATTGAACTTGCAAAGAAACTAGATATTGAAGTATTTGAAAATAAACTGATCTTAGAAGATTTTGATAAAACTACAGAAGTTTTTTTAACTGGTACTGCTATTGAAATTTTACCAGTTAAATCTATTGAAGGCTTAGGAAAAAAATGGAGTTTTAAACCAGCAACTATTACAAGTACCCTTAGAACTGAATTCAAGAAAATTACTGAAAATAGGAGCAGATAAAGTGTTAAATCAAATTTTGTATACGGCTTGTGTCACACCTTTTGATGTTACAGGAGATAGGATCGATTATCAAAGCTTAGAAAAAATATTAAGACATCAAGATACAGCAGGCAATGGTATTGTATTATTAGGAAGCACTGGTGAAGGGATGTCATTATCAGATGAGGAACGAAAGGCAATAGTACTTTTTGCCAATAACTTAAATTTAAAAACTCAGATTCTAGTGGGGGTACCGAATTACAATTTGAAAAAAGCATTAGAATGGCTAGAGTTTTGTAATGATTTAAAAATAGATGGTTATCTTGTTACTCCACCTGTTTATACTAAGCCAGGAATACTAGGTCAAACTATGTGGTTTGAAAGACTTTTAGAAATATCAGATCATCCGATTATGACCTATAATATTCCTGGGAGAGTAGGGGTAAAACTTTACCCAGAAGTTATAAAAAATTTAGAGCAGCATCCACGGTTATTGGCTATAAAAGATTCAAGTGATAATATTGAATCTCTTATCCAATATAAAATTACTTGTCCCAAAATAAAAGTCTATTCAGGAGAGGATTATCTCATGCCTATAATGGCGGTGGAAGGTGCAGTAGGTCTTATTTCAGTTGCTTCAAATGTATGGCCTGAAGCTACTAGGAGATATGTAAAATATTCGCTTGCACAAAAGAAACTCAAAAATAAAATTTGGTGGCAAAGCTGCAAAGCTTTATTTAATGCTAGCAATCCTATTCCGATTAAGGCGCTTTTAAAGGATGTGGGGATCATAGAACATGATACTTTAAGGTTGCCTCTGACTATAGGGGACTTAAATTCAAGGGAAACCCTTCTAGCTTATCATAAAATAATGGAAAAGTGGGATATTGATTATGAATAATAAAAATCTGTTGGTTGCGCTGGAAGCTGGTACTATCAGAGTAGCAAAACCAGGGTTAAAGGGTTGGGACGTCGATATAAAAATTAAGCAGGGTATTTTAGATCTTTTTAAAAATTCCAAAGTTGTAGATATGCCTGGTGGTTTTTGTGATAAAGAACCTTTTATTCCTCGAAGTTTTAATGGGAACTCAGGAGTTAGAATTGTGCCAGGAGGCACTGCAGTTAGACCTGGTTCTTTTATAGGCAAAAATGTTGTAATTATGCCTCCTTCCTATATTAATATTGGCGCATATATTGATGATAATACTATGATTGATAGCCATGTATTAGTGGGCTCATGTGCACAAATCGGTAAAACCGTCCATATTTCAGCGGGGGTACAAATAGGAGGTGTCCTAGAGCCTATCGGCAATAGACCAGTTATTATTGAAGATAACGCTTTTGTCGGAGCAGGTGCTATCCTAGTTGAAGGGATTGTAGTTGGAAAAAATTCTGTAATAGCTCCTGGAGTAGTATTATCTGCTTCAATCCCAATTTATGACACAGTTAATAAAAAAATAATAAAAGGTATCATTCCTGAAAATGCGGTAGTTGTTCAAGGATCACGTAAATTGAATAAAAGTAGTTGGGTCTTGGAGCAAGAGTTAAGTCTTTGTTGTGCAATTATTATTAAATATAGAGATGAAAAAACAGATGCTTCGCTTGAGCTGGAAAATTTATTAAGGTCTTAAAATGAGCCAAACTGAAAAACTCTTAGAACTGAGCAAAACCGGCGCTTATTTTATTTATAATCTTGATGAGCTTTTTAAACATGCTAAAAATTTGAATCTTAGCAACACAAGGTTATTTTTTGCCTGCAAGGCTAATCCTTTAAGTTTTGTATTAGAAACCTTGCATGAAGCAGGGATAGCTTTCGATGTAGCAAGTATCGGAGAATTGGTGCAGGTATTAAAGATTAAAGATATTAAAGGCGATAACATTATTATGACAGGACCAGCTAAAACTGAAAGTCTTATAAGACTTGGTCTTGAGAACAAAGTAGCAACTGTTGTTATTGAAAGTATAAACCAGTTAGAATTATTACAAAAATTAAGTAAAGAATATTGCTATAATCCTTCAATATTATTGCGTCTACAACTGAAATGGCAGGAGAACCAGAAAAGTGTTTTAGGAGGTAATGAAATCACGCCTTTTGGAATGGATTTAGAAACAGCAATGCAGGCTCTTAAACTGCTTAAATTACCTCTACTGGGTTTTCATGTTTTTCAGTGGGGAAATTGTTTAGCAGCTGAAAATTTAAGACACATATGGGAAAAAACAATAATTGCATGTAAAAGCTTAACTAATGATTTTCAGGTCCTGGATTTAGGAGGAGGTATTGGTATTCCTTATACAAACAATGAAGAACCTTTAGCATGGAGTACTATTGAGAACATTATTCAAGAACTAAAGAATGCGCATAAGGTTCCTGAAATATGGCTTGAACTAGGGCGTTATTTAACTGGTCCTTACGGTATGTATATAACTACCGTTATAGATATAAAACGAACCTATGAAAAGAACATAATAGTGCTAGAAGGAGGAGTAAATCACCTGGCTAGACCAGCATTAGTTAACCAATATTTTCCAGCTCAATTATTGCGTAGTTCCACCCAACCTTTAATAAACTTCTCTCTACATGGTCCTTTGTGTACTTCTCTTGATTTTTTGGGAGAGCATTTATTACCGAAAGATATTTATAGTGGTGATCATATAGTATTTAGTCAAACAGGAGCTTACGGTTTTACAGAATCCATGCCTTTTTTTTTATGTCATCAACTACCTGGTGAGGCTATCATAAAGCAGGGCTTATTAAAAATTGTAAGAGAACCTGTAGCTGCTGATTATTGGTTAAAATAAGAAATAATAAAATGATAAAAAAGAATATAAAAACCAGAGTATGTGCTGATGGTTCAGAGTTAACTATAAATGTTTTTTGTTTTAAAGGCACAAAGAAAATGGTTCCTTCCGTTTATATCCAATCTGGAATACATGGCTCTGAAGTTCAAGGGTACCTAGTTTGCCTTCTTCTTATAGATCATTTTATAAAATATCCCCCTTTAGGCAATGTTACTATAGTACCTATTGCTAATCCTTATGGTATAAATTGTAAAATGGGAGAATATACTCTTGGAAGGTTTGATTCAGTAACTGGAGATAATTGGAATAGAAATTATATGGATTTAAGCTTTTTAATTGATGATTTTTTATTAGAGCTTTCTAATCATTCTTTTAGCGAATTAATCCCTCTTTTTAAAGAAAAAATGAGGAAAGAAATTAAGAAAAAATCTGCTGAAAAGCATAATAGCTATGCTACAAAACTAGCTCTTGAAATACAACAACTAGCTATCAGTGCAGATATAATTTTAGATCTACATTGCGATACGTATTCTCTGCCTCATATCTATTGCTCAAATTATTTGTTAAATTCAGTAAGCTACTTAGGCATTCCTTATATCATAGAAACTCCATATAAATTTGCTGGAGCATTAGAAGAGGCAATATTCTACCCTTGGAAAAAGCTTGTTGATTTTTACAATATGCAGAATAATGAGCAGTATACACCTATTATTGAAGCCTTTACAATTGAATTAGGGAACCAAGAAAAAATTGATAAGTACTTAGCAGAGAAACAATTGAACAATATTTTAAATTACCTTAAGTATAAAGGGACAATAAGTGCTCTGGATAAGGTATATGATAATCAAATTACAGTTTGCAAACTAGAAGATTTTCAAACTATTTATACTTCAACTGGAGGTTTAGTACTAGAGTATGCAGCTCTTGGACAACCTTTAACAAAACAGGATACTTTAGCTCATATAAGAATGTCAAAAACCTTAAAGAATATTGAATTTTCAAAAAATTTTATTCAGGATGGTACCCTTTTAGTTAAAAACTCCTATGAAAATGCTATCCCACTTACATATTCTGCAAGCCCTATAGTACATGAGGGAATGGCTCTGATGAAAATTATGACTAATTATGAGGTAAGAGAAAAAGCCAGTAAAAATAACTTTGTTGCATAAAGACCCAAGGGGTCGCGAATGTGTAAAAATGCCAAAGTTGTTCTGTAGTCCTTGACGGTACCTCCTGAGGTTATCAGAAGAATAATTTATACAACCAATGCGATAAAGGGGCTAAATAGCCAATTACGCAAAGTGACAAATAATAAGAGGGTTTTTCCTAGCGATGATTCTGTTTTTAAGACTTTATACTTGACAATAGATTACATTACAAGAAAATGGAGTATGCCTATAAAAAATAACCTTAAAAAATAGCAATTGCCACTTCTACTACTGTCTATCAAGTAAAAAGCGGATTGCTCGGAAATAATTTGGTGCGGGAACTACGATCCCCTAAGGTTAGTTTTACGTAAATCCTAAGTATGTCAAACAAAGAAAAAAAACATAAACAAAATCTTATCCTCTTCATCATTTTTGGTGTCTCCTTAATAATGTGGTATTTGCCGGTTTCCGAAGCTTTACCTGAATGCAGCTGGCACTTACTGATTATTTTCACTGCTACTATAGTTGGTATTATCTTAAATCCTTTACCTATGGGAGTCATTGCTCTACTTAGTGTTTTAGCTTGTGTTCTTACAAATACATTATCATTGGCAGAGTGTTTATCTGGATTTGGGGATAGTATAGTATGGTTAGTTATTTTTGCTTTTTTTATTTCCAACGGTTTTATCAAAACTGGATTAGGTTCTAGAATTGCCTATTATGTACTATCTAAAATAGGTCATAGTACCCTTGGTATTTCTTATGCCCTGGTTATTGCCGATTTTATTCTATCACCTCTTATTCCTAGTGCTTCTGCAAGAGGAGGTGGTATAATTTTTCCTATTGCAAAATCAATTTGTAAATCTTTTTCCGATGAAGAACACCCTGGTATTTCTTCTAGAAATGGTGGATTTATTATGAGTGTTTGTGCGCAATCCACAGTTATTACCAGTGCATTATTTGTTACGGCCATGGCAGCTAATCCGCTAGCAATAAAATTTGCAGCGAGCGCTGGTATTACAATATCTTGGACGGATTGGGCGTTAGCAGCAATTGTCCCTGGTATTATCTCTTTAGCAGTAATGCCGTTTGCTGTATATTATCTTTATCCTCCTACAATTAGGTACTCGAATTCTGCTCCACAAATTGCTAGAGAAAAATTAGATGCCATGGGCAAAATTTCCCTACAGGAGATTATTATGATATTGGTGTTTGTAATTTCAATAGGATTATGGATTAATGCTCCTAAATTTGGTTTGTCTCCGACTACGGTAGCACTAATAGGTTTATCTATTTTACTTGTTACTAAAGTAATTAATTTTGAAGATAATTTAGCTGACAAAGGAGCATGGCATACTTTTATCTGGTTTGGAACATTAGTAATGTTGTCAGACTTTCTCTCTAAATTCGGTCTAATGACTTGGATTGGCAGTAAATTTCAGTGTCTTTTTATTAGTAGTTCCCCAATAAATTCATTAATTATCTTATCATTAATTTACTTTTACACCCATTATCTTTTTGCAAGTACTACTGCTCATATTACTGTGTTGTTACCGACATTTTTAGTTTTATTTATTAATGCAGGAGTACCTGGGTTAATCGCAACGTTAATTTTGAGTTTCCTGTCTACTTTATCTGCTGGGTTAACTCATTTTGGATTAAGCAGTACACCAATATTTTTTGGTGCCGGTTACATGAACACCAAGTCCTGGTGGTATGTAGGGCTAGTAACCAGCATAATATATTTGTTAATTTGGGGTGGAATAGGTGGAATGTGGTGGAAATTATTAAATTTATGGTAGGTGTAGGACAAGTATGGGTATCAGCAACAAGCAGATTAAACTCGCAAATGCGATATAGGATGATATGATAGAAATCAAACTATGGAGCATAAAATGTCAAAACATTTACAAAAAGAAGAAAGGATAAAAT
>Ga0194129_10009664_pt1 | contig 10725 bp, 8 predicted proteins | sample TA2KigCa35mmetaG_FD_150862 | JGI IMG/M metagenome (GOLD analysis project Ga0194129, IMG submission 150862) | Freshwater microbial communities from Lake Tanganyika, Tanzania - TA2015038 Kigoma Deep Cast 35m | ecosystem: Environmental > Aquatic > Freshwater > Lake | place: Tanzania: Lake...
AGCCGGCGGTCGACCGCGTTGGCCAGCGTGCTCTTGCCGCTGCCCGACAGGCCGGTGAACCACAACACGCAGCCGCGGTGGCCGGCGGCCCGCTCCCGGTCGGCGCGGCTCACCGCGTGATCGTGCCACCGGACCTCCACCGGCTCGTCGGAGGATCGTTCACCCGCCATGGTTTCTTCCCTCTGAGGCTTCGCCATCTCACCAGGCGTCGAGCCTGACGTCCAACTCCAGCCGCTCGGCGTCACCGCCCGGACGTCGGTCGAGACGGGCCACCGAAAGCCGCACCCGTTCGCCGGGCCCGCGACCGGCGACCCGCGCCGTGAGGGCGTCGAAGTCGGCCACCGCCGCGCCGTCCACCGCCAGCACGACGTCACCCGGCCGGACGCCAGCCTGGTCGGCCGCCGAACCCGGTTCGACCGTCTGAATCTCGCAGCGGCCACCGAAGGCTAGCGAGCCGACGCCGAGTTTGCCGCCGCGACGCACCTCGATCTGCACGTCGGGAAGCTTGGCCCCGAGCGCCGCCACCGCCTCGTCGCCCAGCCCGGTGCCGAAGAGCTCCACGTCTCGCAGGCTCCGGAGCCTGGACACCACCGCCAGGCCCTGCTCGTCGAGCGGCACGCCGTGGAAGGCAAGTCGCTCGAGCCGCGTCAGCCACGTGAGTTCGCGGAGATCGTCACCCGTCCCCTTCCAGTCGCGGCCGATCTCCACATCCACGCCCGCCGCGACGGCCGCTGGGTGGTCCCGAAACACTGCCCCCAACGCCTCCAGCCGGGACCGGGCGACCGCCCCCCGGCCCTGTCGGTGAAAGGCCAGTGCCGACTCCGCCACCCTGGCAGCCACGACGTCCCGATCGGCACAGTCTTCGAGCGCCGATTCGGCGGCCGGCCCGGCCTCCTGGTCGTCGAGCAGGTCGCGGAGGATTTCGATCCCCCGGCTGGCCACCTCCAGATCCCCGCCTTGGATGGCAAGGGCCAGTGGCTCCACGGCCGGCAGGCCGGCGGCGAGCAGTCGCTTGGAAGCCGCCTCCCGGCGGGCGAACTGCGACGCCCCGAGCTGGCCGATCCAGGCGGAGATCTCGTCTGCCGGCGGCTCGGCGGCCGACACCGCCAACCGGCAGGCCATGGCCGCCACGGCGGCCACCGCCACGACTGCACGCGAAGCCCGGATCACGTCAACCTCCGCGGAATACAACGACTATACCAGCGGCCGCCCGGCCGCTGGCACGGGGATACACTTGGTGCGGGCGGCTAGGCGACCCTCGGGGATCGACTCCCCGCCGCCTTCCGCGCTCGCCGCCGCCCAGCCGCATCGGCCTTCGAACGCATGTCCCTCGCCCTCGCCAGCCCCTCCCGCGGCACGCCTCCACTCCCGACCAGCCGCGCCGAGATGACGGCTCGCGGCTGGGATGAGGTGGACGTGGTGTTCGTCACCGGCGACGCCTACGTCGACCATCCCAGTTTCGCCAATGGATTGCTCGCCCGGCTCCTGGAGGCCGCGGGTTTCCGGGTCGCGGTGCTGGCCCAGCCCGAATGGCAGTCTTGCGAGCCGTGGCGGGAGTTCGGCCGACCGCGGCTCTTCTTCGGCGTCTCGGCGGGCAACATGGACTCGATGATCAACCACTACACCGCCAACCGAAAGGTCCGCAACGACGACGCCTACTCCCCTGGCGGTGCGATCGGCCGGCGGCCCGATCGCGCCACGCTCGCCTACTGCCAACGATCGCGGGAGGCGTTTCCGGGCGTGCCGATCGTGGCCGGTGGCGTGGAGGCTTCACTCCGTCGCCTGGCCCACTACGACTACTGGAGCGACACGGTCCGCCGCTCGATTCTCCTCGATGCCAAGGCCGATCTCGTGGTCTTCGGGATGGGGGAACGCACGATCCTCGAGATCGCCCGCGGGCTCGCCGCCGGCCGGACGCCCAAGGATCTCCGCGACCTGCGGGGCGTGGCCTATCGGCTCGGCGCCAGCGAGCCGATTCCGCCCGACCCCGGTGCCTGGTGGCCCGGCGCGCTGGAACTGCCCCCCTACGAGCAAGTGGCCGCGGACATCCTCGCCTTCTGCGAACTGACTCGGATCGCCCACCTGGAGACCAACCCCCACAACGCCCGTCGTCTCGTGCAGCGACACGGCCGCGAGGCGGTGGTGGTGAATCCGCCGGCCCTGCCGCTCGTCGAGCAGGAGATGGACGAGGTCTACGGGCTGCCCTTCACCCGGCGGCCCCACCCCGGCTACGGCGCCGCCCGCATCCCCGCCTTCGAGGTCGTGCAGCACAGCGTCCAGATCATGCGGGGCTGCTTCGGTGGTTGCACTTTTTGCTCAATCACGGCCCACGAGGGGCGGATCATCCAGAGCCGCTCCAAGGAGTCGATCGTCACGGAGATCGGGCTGCTCGCGAAGCAGCCGGGCTTCAAGGGCACCGTCTCCGACATCGGCGGGCCGACGGCCAACATGTACCAGATGCGGTGCACGCGGCCGGAGGTGGAGGCCAAGTGCCGGCGGCTGTCTTGCGTCCATCCCACGGTCTGCAAGCTGCTTGGCACCGACCACGGGCCGCTCAAGGAGGTGATGCGGGAAGCGCGGTCGGTCGAGGGCGTCAAGCGGGTGCTCGTCGCCAGCGGCGTGCGAATGGACCTGGCCCGGCGGGACCCCGACTACCTGCAGGAGCTCGCGGCCCATCACGTCGGCGGCCACCTCAAGGTGGCGCCGGAACACACCGACCCCGAGGTGCTCCGGCTGATGAAGAAGCCCTCGGCCGACGACTATGTCGCCTTCGACCGCGAGTTCCGGGCCGCCAGCCGGCGGGCGGGCAAGAAGCAATACACGGTGCCCTACTTCATCGCCAGCCACCCGGGCAGCGGGGTTGAGGAGATGATCGATCTGGCGGTGTTCCTCAAGCGGAACGGCTACAAACCGGACCAGGTGCAGGACTTCATCCCCAGCCCCTTCGACATCGCTGCCTGCATGTACCACACCGGCCTCGATCCGATGACGAAGCAGCCGGTGAAGATCGCCAAGGGGCTGCGAAACAGACGGCTGCAGCGGGCGCTGCTGCAGTTTTTCAAGCCGGAGAATTGGTTCGAGGTCCGCCGAGCGCTGCTCGAAGCGGGTCGCCAGGACCTCATCGGCGCAGGCTGCGATTGCCTGATCCCGGATCGCCCGCCACCGGAGGCGATCGACGGTCGCCGTCGAGAAGCCACGCGAACCTTCACCGAGCAGACGTCCGGCGACCACATCCGCGGCGGCCCAGGCACCGGGCAAGGTCCGCACCAACCCGTCGCGGCGCGGGGCAAGCGGGCCCGCCCCAGAAAGTCGGTCGGATACCGGCCCAAACGGTCGGGGCGGTAGCGTGACGGCAAGCCGGTCGGCACCGCGACTCAGAGCAGGATGATCGGACCGTGACCGTCGCCGAGGGCATTGATCGCGAGGCGACCGAGTTCCGCGTGCGTCCCGGCGATCTCGTGCACCGCGATCGCGGTGCCTGACACGGTGTAGAGCCGGTCCGCGATCCGCAGGCTGCGGAGAACCGGGCTGTCGTGCCGGACGTCGGCGGCGTGGCTGAAGCCCGTGTCGCGGTCGACCGCGAACAGACTGACGATGAAGTCGCTGTCGGAGCCGGTCGTCTCGGACCAGTGCCAACTCGATACCGGCACGGCGAGCATCCCCTGCTGCGGAAACCAGGCGAAGGCATGGTGATCCCAGGCCGCCTCGGAGGAGGTCCAGCCGTCCGGCCCGCCGAGCGTGACGACGTCGACCTCGGAAGGCGCCGACATGTCGGAGACGTCGAACAGCGACAGCTTGCCCGTATTCCACATGTCGCCCGTGCCGACGCCGAACAGCCGGCCCTCGTCCATCGGGTGGAGGTAGGTCGAGAAGCCCGGGATCTTGAGCTCGCCAGCCACGCGGGGCTTTGCCGGGTCGGACAGGTCGATCGCGAACAGCGGGTCGACCCGCTCGAACGTGACGACGTAGGCCCGGTCGCCCACGAACCGAACCGACTTGAGATCCTCGCGGGGGGCGATGCCCGACACGCTCCCGAGCGTCACGAAGTCGGTGCCCTGCCGGGCAAGCACGTGGAGCGATGTGGCGGACGTGCCGCCCCATCCGCCGGTCTGCGTGGCGACACGGAAGGTGCCGGCGTGTTCGTCCATCGCGAACTGGTCGGGCACGAAACCTTGGACGCTGCCCGAGGCGAGGTAGTCGATCGACACGCCGAGCGAAAAGGCCGTCAGCGTCGTGACGGCGCCGGTGCCGCTCCAGGACGACGAGGCGAGGTAGACGGCCCCCGCCGAGGCATAGACCGAGCCTCCCATGCCGGCCACCGCTGCGGCGGCGTCCACGCCGGGCGTGTCGTCGGTCGGGGACAGCCGGGCGATCGTCACCAGGCTGCCGTCGCCGCCGGCCGCGGGAACGTGGATGCCGACGTTGGCCAGGAAGGTCGGCAACCCGCTGCCATTGGCGACCTGCTCCAGAGCCCACCAGTTCTGCACCACGACGTAGACACTGTCGCCGATCGCTCGCGAGGCGATGAGCGATCCGTCGAACGGCGTCCGCTCGACGACCGTCGGAGCCGCCGGGTCGGCAAGGTCGAACACGCTCACCACGACCTTGGGCGGCGCCCACCAGCCGGGCAGGCGACCGATCGACATCTCCATACTGGGGAACGCCACGGCCGCATCCACAACGATCGGCTGTGGGCCAGACCGCCAGCCCCATTCGTTGGACACCACCGTCACCCGGCTGCCGTGGAGGAACAGTCCCACCGCACTGCCCGGCACGCTCGTCCGCGACACGACCTCCAGGTTCGCGGGATCGGCGTCGATCACCAACAGCTCGCCCCCGAGGACGACGTACACGTACCGGCCATCGGTCTTGACGATGTCGGCCTCCTCGACGCCCGCCACCTGGTTGTTGGTGCCGGAGTGGTCACCCGCGGTGACTTCCGCCGTCGAAGCGTTGGTCAAGGTCGGCGAGAAGATCGGACCACCTCGCAGCACCGCCCCCCGGCCCAGCGGGCCGTCCGATGCCTTCAGGAAGCGGCGGAGTTCGGTCGCCCCCCAGGCCTGAAAGACGGGATTGGCCTGCTTGCTCTCGTGGAAGGTGTCGAGCGTGTCGCGGTGGAGGCGGTCGGTCCGCGCGGCTCCGAAGAGCCGGTCCATCCCGGGGCCACCGCGGAGCGTGTCGTGGCCGGCCCCGGCCACGAGCGTGTCGGCTCCGGCTCCGCCGCCGAGAGAGTCGTCCCCGTCGCCGCCCCGTATCATGTCGTGGCCGCCACGACCGCGGATGACGTCGTGGCCACCGCCGCCTTCGAGCGTGTCGTCGCCCGGCCCACCGTCGATGAGGTCGGCCCCGGGGCCACCCGTGATGCAATCGTCACCCGGTCCGCCGCGCAGGAGAAGGCCGGACCTGAGCGCCTGCACGTCGACGTTGATGAGGTCGTGGCCGAGGCCTCCCAGGATCGTGATCTGGCCAGGCTGGGCGATCGGCCGCGTGCCGACGACCCGGCCGTTGACGGTGACTCGCAACAAGGCTGCATTGACAGGGTGCTGCTCGACGACGATTACGTCGTCGAGCGCAGCCGGATCGACGTCACCGCGAATGACCCACGGCTGGACCGAAAGCAGCCGGCGCGGCTCGAGTGCCTCTGCCGTGAGACGGGCACAACCGCGACGACGTGGGGGGCGGAGATGACGGCGCATGGCGAAACTCCACTGGTGCTGGCCTCGGCCCGGCAGCCTCCCGCCGGGCCGCCGACTATGGCTAAAAAGATGATCCTCCGCAAGCGGATTCGAAAGGGTCGGGCCGCTTGTTTTCCGGACGGGCAATCCGTGCTTCCCGGAGCAATCCGAGCCTGCCCAGGGGAGCTCAGCGAACCGCCGACAACGCCCCCTCACCCCGGCCTGCCGCAGGCCCCGAGGCGGCCGGTGAACCCTGCGAAACGGGGCGGCGTAGACTATCTCGGCGACGCCGGCCGGCCCCCCGCCGGCCCCCCGAAGGAGTCACCCCATGCCCCTTGCCCGATCGCTGCTGGTGATGCTCGTCTGTGCCGGTTCCCTGTCGTTCCCTGGCGACGCCCACGCGGTCAGCCCCCAAAACCCGTACCGCTCGTTCAACCTTTCCGGCATCAACTACGGGTCGATGCAGTGGGAGCGGGCCCGCCGGCAGGGCCATCCGACCGGGTCCTCGACCGCCGCCGTGGTCGGCGGTGGGGGCCGCGTCGTCGCCGGAACCACGGGCGGCGGGCCGCTGGTCCAGCGGGGATCGCCGCGGACGGTCAGAGGTGTGCTGCGCCGCCCCTGACCCTTGGCGGATCGTCCTGATAGATGCGGTACTTCTTCGTCACGAGCGCCCCGCCACGCTCGAGCGTCCGCTTCGAGAGGTGGTTGCTCTCGAGCACCCACGAGAACTCGGCTTCCTCCATGCCCCAGTCGAGCACCGGCTGCACGAGGGCCGCGGTCAGCACCAGGCCGACCCCCCAGGCCTGGTACTCCGGCACCACGTTGGTGCTGATCGCCCGCATCCGCTTGATGCCCCGCTTGTTCCAGAGCAGCCGCAGGAAGCCGAACGGAAACAGCCGGCCGTTGATCGCCTTGATCCGCGGGTTGTAGTCGAGCAGGCAGAAGACCGTGCCCACCGTCTTGCCGGCCACCTCGGCAACCAGCGCCAGTTCCGGCACGATCAGGTGCTTGAGGCTTGCTGCCGTGTGCCGCACTTCGCCGGCGGTGAGTGGCACGAAGCCCCAGGTGCCGCCGAGGCTGGAGTTGTAGATCTCGAGGAACATCCGCACCTCGTCGTCGAATCGCCGGCGGTCGAGCGGCCGGACGGTGACGCCGAATCGCTCCTTCACCCCCTGGACCATCGTGCCCAACTTGCTGTCCAGTGACGCGAGCATCGAGGTCTTTCCCCAGAAGGCGTAGAGGTCCTCGATCTTGCCGAAGCCGTTAGCCTCGACGAGCCCGGCGTAGTACGGCGGGTTGTGCGTCATCATGAAGAAGGGAGGCGCGTCGAAGCCCTCGATCAGCAGACCGCACTCGTAGTTGAGTGACGGGTTCGCGGGGCCGCGGATGGCCGTCATGCCCTGGCCGTGCAGCCAGTCGGCCGCGGCGCCGAACAGGCAGCGGGCGGCGGCCGCGTCGTCCTCGCACTCGAAGAAGCCGAAGAAGCCGCGTTTCTCGCCGTAGCGTTCCACGTGACCAGCGTTCACGATCGCCGTGATCCGCCCGACGTCACGGCCGCCGCGTCGGGCCAGGAAGGAGCGACTTCGCGACCGGTCGTAGAACGGATGTCGGCGGAACCCCACGAGTTCCTCCTGGGAGTGCAGCAGCGGCGGCATCCAGCAGGCATCACCGGCATAGATTCGCCACGGCAGCCGCAGAAAACGCCTCTCCTGGCTGCGGGACTCCACCGGCTCGATCGCCAAGTCCGACACGTATCACCCTCCTCGGCCTGCGTCGCAAACTCCGCCTTCGCAAGCACTTCCGTCCCTTCGCCGCGCATCTTGGGACCTGACCGGCACGGCCGTCAACATCGGCCCGAATCCCATCGGCCGAAAGTCGCCCCGCCCACCCGGCCGAATTACACTCGGAGGCGGGGTTGTCCGACGGATCGCGATCGACCCGGCGAGTTCGCTCCGCCGCCTGGAGATTGGATCCGTTCCATGATCGCGCCCCGAAACTTCTGCCTGGTCGGTGACTGCCTCGTGACCGGGGCCACCGGCCTGGTAGGCAACAACGTGGTCCGCCAACTGGTGGCCCAGGACTTGCCCGTCCGGGCCTTGGTGCGGGAGGCGAGCGCGATCGGCGAGCGGGCCCTGACCGGCCTGTCGGTCACGCGGATGTGCGGGGGGCTCGCCGACGAGTCGTCCCTCGACAAGGCGGTCGACGGCGCCTCCTGCGTGGTCCATGCGGCCGCCTTCGTCCACTGCGGCTGGCGGCATGGCGACGAGATGCGCGAGGTCAACGTGGCCGGCACCCGGCGGCTTGCCCGGGCGGCCCGCCGGGCCGGAGCGCGTTTCGTCCACGTCTCGAGCGTGGATGCGATCGGGCTACGTCCCGACGGTGGACCGGCCGACGAGGACACGCCACCGGGCGTGATGCCCGAGTGTCCCTACGTGGTCACGAAACGGGATGCGGAGCGGGCCGTGCTGGAGGAGGTCGACCGCGGCCTCGACGCAGTGATCGTCAACCCCGTGTACATGATCGGACCGTGGGATTGGCGACCGTCGAGCGGCCGCATGCTGCTGGAGGTTGCCACCGGCAAGGGGCTCTTCGCCCCGCCCGGTGGCAACGACTTCGTCGACGTGCGGGACGTCGCGGCGGGCATCCTGGCGGCGCTCGAACGCGGCGTGACCGGACGCCGCTACATCCTCGGCGGCCACGGCCTCAAATACCTTGATGCCTGGGGGGTGATGGCCCGCGTCACCGGCCGGATGCAGCCGCTGGGACTTGCGCCGCGTCCGTTCGTGAGCCTGGCGGGCTGGGCGGGCGACCTGGCGGCCCTGATCCGCGGCCGCGAGGGGGACGTCAACTCCGCCGCCACGACGATGTCGATGCTCGACCACAACTTCTCCTGCCAGCGGGCGCGGGAAGAACTCGGGTATTCCTTCCGGCCGATCGAGGACGCGGTGCGGGACGCCTGGCACTGGTTTCTGGCCCACGGCTACGCCAGCGAGGCCCGGCGGCGGCCAGCTCTGGCGCGGTAACATCGGCGGCCCGTCCCCTTCCCCGCCGCACCGCCATGTCGCACATCCTCCTCGTCGAGGACGAAGAGCATCTCGCCTTCGGCATCAAGTTCAACCTCGAGGCCGAGGGACATCGGGTGACCGTCGTCGGTGACGGCCAGGCGGCGCTGAGCCGACTGGCGGCGGGGGTGGAGCAGCCGGTCGATCTGGTGGTGCTCGACATCATGCTGCCCGGCATGAGCGGGTACGCGGTCTGCGCGGCGATTCGGACCGCTGGCAACACCCTGCCGGTGGTGATGCTCAGCGCCCGGACGCTCGTGGAGGACCGCATCCGCGGGTTCGATGCGGGCACCGACGTCTACCTGCAGAAGCCCTTCGACCTGGAGGAGTTGCTGTCGGTGATCCGCAGCCTGAGCGGCCGCCGCGGCCGCGGCGAGCGCGCCGGCGGCGGTGGGGCGGTGGCCGGACCGCCGGCCGATGTCGCCTACCGATTCGGCACGGCGGAGGTGAACTTCGACACCTGGGAGGTGCGGGTGCACGGCCAGCCGGTCCGGCTGACGAGCCTGGAGATGAAGCTGCTGCGCTACCTCGTCGAGCACGAGGGCAAGGTCGTGTCCCGGAAGGAACTGCTCGAAAACGTCTGGGGCCTCAGCCGTGCCCCCGCGACGCGGACGGTCGACACCTTCATGCTAGCGCTGCGGAAGTCGTTCGAGGCGGACCCCTCGAAGCCGGTTCACTTTCTGTCCGTGCGTGGCACCGGCTACCGGTTCATCGCCGCCGGCTGACGGGGTCTCGGCTACATGCGCCGCCCGCGGCGCGGGACACGGGCATGCTGCCCCCGGTTCCATGCAGTCGCCAGCGCGGGGGCGACGGGATCGGCCCCCGGCCGGTCACGGCGTGCGGCCCAGGAGGGCGGCCGCCGCGGCCCCCGGGTCGCGCTGCACGAGCAAGGACTCGCCCACGAGCATGGCGTCGATCCCGGCCGCTTCGAGCCGCTCGACGTCGGCCCGGGTCTTGATGCCGCTCTCGGCCACCAGCACCACCCCGGCCGGCACGCGCTCGCGAAGGGCGAGCACGTGATCAAGGTCGGTGGTCATGGTCTTGAGGTTGCGATTGTTGACCCCGATGAGCGTCGCCCCGAGGTCGAGCACGCGGGACAGGTTCTCCGCGTTGTGCAGTTCCACCAGGGGCGTCATGCCCAGGTCGAGGACCGCGCGAAACAGGCTCCGCAGGTGGCAGTCGTCGAGGCACTCGGCGATCAGGAGCACCGCATCGGCACCGTGCACCCGGGCCTCGACGACCTGATAAAAGTCGACGACGAACTCCTTGCGGAGCACGGGCAGATCGACCGCGCGACGGGCCGCCTCCAGGTCGGCGAGGCTGCCGCCGAAGCCGGCGTGATCCGTGAGCACGGAGAGGGCAGTGGCTCCGCCGCCGGCATAGGCCGCGGCGACCTCCGCCACGGTCGCCGCGGGGCGAATCTCGCCCGCCGACGGGCTGCGACGCTTGAACTCGGCGATCAGTCGCAGCGGCGGTGCTGTTGAGACGGCGGCGAAGAAGTCCCGCACCGGCGGGGCCGATGCCACGACCGCCTCGAGCACGGCCAGCGGCACGCTGGCGCGGGTTACCGCCACCTCCCGCCGCTTGCGGGCCACGATTTCGGCAAGAATGTCGGTCACGTGCGTGCTCACCTGCCGGAGGGGGCGAGGAGGAATCCTGGTCGCTGACATCCGCTGCAGTCTATGGCGGTTTCAAGAAACCATTCATGGGCGGCCACGACGCCTGACGACGGCACCCTTTCCTTGACTCCCGGGCCCCCGCCGGCGATAGATCGCCCGGCGAGGCACGCTCTCTCTCGCAAGGAATCCAGCCATGCAGCGCCGCCTGCGGCCCTCGTTTTTTCGTCGTCCCGTTGAGACACATGTCCGGGTCGAGCGGCTCGAAGGCCCTGTCGTCCTGACGGCGAGCATCGATTTCGCGATTTCCAACCGCATCCTGCGGATCGGGGGCACCGAGGGCAACGACACCGCCATCATCGGCGCGCGGGG
>Ga0194129_10009665_pt1 | contig 10724 bp, 11 predicted proteins | sample TA2KigCa35mmetaG_FD_150862 | JGI IMG/M metagenome (GOLD analysis project Ga0194129, IMG submission 150862) | Freshwater microbial communities from Lake Tanganyika, Tanzania - TA2015038 Kigoma Deep Cast 35m | ecosystem: Environmental > Aquatic > Freshwater > Lake | place: Tanzania: Lake...
ACCGAGCGCAGCGTCGCGCCGGTCGTGCGCGTCTCGAGGAGCCACTCGCGGAACTGCCCCACGGTCAGGTGCGCGACGGCGCGGTAGGCTGGCTCGTCGAGCGTGTCCTCGACCATCCGCGTCAGCTCGTCTTGCTCGTACGGCACGACCGGATGCTCGCGGAGATCGCGCAACGTGAGCTGCGACAGGACCGCCCGCGCCGCGACGCGCTCGACCGGATCGCGCGCGGCGATCCCCGCGAGGACGTCCCCCGACTTGGGCGCGTTCGCCTTCGCGAGCACCTCCTTCACCGAGCCGAAGGCGTGCACGCTGCCGCGAAGGGTGGCCTGGAGACGCATCGCGGGTCCGAGGAGGGAGCGTATGCGCCGGGACCTGGCTCGGCAAGTCGCGCGTCGCTGCGCTTCTCTTCGGGCGTGAAAGACGCGACCATTTCGGCATCCTGACGCTGGCGTCGAACTCCCTCGCCTTTCGCTTCGAGCGCGCATGCGCCGAGGTTTGTCGTCTGGCTCGCGCGCGTGCCGCCGAGCGGGCGGACGCGATCCTCTCGGAAGATCGCGGGGCCGCGCTCGCCCAGCTCCTCGCCGAGGCGCTCTGGGTGCGCTTCACCACCCAGTACCCGGGGGCGCGCAAGCTCGCCGCGGGGGGCATCGACGCGTTGACCGGCCGACCGCGCGAGCGCGGCCTGCACCAGGGACCGCAGGACTTCGTCATCCTGCCCGGGCAGCCGTGGCTCGATGGCTTCTGCGTCGCGCCGGGCGTCGTGCGGTAGTTCGTCGCGATGCCGCTCGGCCGGGGCTACACCGTCGAGGAACAGCGGACCGGCAAGGCGCGTGTGGGCGGCATCACGCTGACCGCCTACCCTCTCCGCGCCGCGGTGGTCTTCCGTGAGCGCGTGGAGGCGGCCTGCCTCGGGGAATCCTCGACGTCCTGCGGGCCGTCGTCCCGCGTCCGCTGCCACCGCGCTCGATGATGCCGCCGCCCTGCGCCGCGGCGGCCTCGGCGAGCATGGGGCTCGGCGCAGGCGGCAAGATCCGTCAGCAAATCCACGCGGATCATCGGCCGCTCACGGACTACGAGCTCGACGACGCGGAGACCTGCCACCTTCACATCCTCGCCGCGGCGACGTGGCGTGCCTGGACCGGCGAGGACCCGCCGGAGCGCCCGCCGAGCGCCGAGCTCTACGCCCGCCACGGGCTCCCCTGGTTCGACCACTACGCCGACGGTCCAGTGCTCGGCGCGGGGAGCCTCTTGCGTTCCATCAAGAGCATCTTCCGGGTCGCGGAGGAGCAGGGCGAGACGCTTCCCGGCGACGAGGAGGTGAGCACCGCGCCGCTGCCACCCTTGCCCGTGGTGTACCTCGGCCCCCTCGAGCGCCCCGACGTCGTCCGAGGCTCACGCGGCGAGGCCTGACCGCGCGCGAGCGCGCCCCACGAGAGTCAAGGGAGCGGGGAGCCAGCGCAGCGCAAGCCAAGATTGACGAGCCGAATCGACGCGGCGTAACTGCCTCGAACGGCGGAGCGGAAGAGCGACGCGACGGCATGGTACCAGCCGCCGCCGCGACTGACGCGGTAGGACTCGGACGAGTCGTCGAACGAGGACGTCCACTCCCACACGTTGCCTGACATATCGTCAAGGCCGAACGGCGAGCGGCCCTTGGGGTACGAGCCGACGGCGCAGGTCGAGCCGCGGTTGCCCTTGCCCTTGTCGTTGCCCTCGCCATTCCAGCAGAGCTGGTTCGAGGGCGGGGCATTGCCCCACGGGTAGAAGCGGCCGTCGGTGCCGCGCGCCGCGTACTCCCACTCCTCCTCGGTCGGCAGGCGCTCGCCCTGAGCCTTGCAGTACGCATCGGCCTGGTCCCAGTCGAGGCAGTTGATGGGGTGGTTCTCGCGGTCCCCAAGGCCCGCGTTGCAACCGCCGCCTGTGTCAGCCGGCTTGCACTTGCCGGCCTTCACACACGCCGCGTAGGGCGACACCGTCACCTCGGTGCGGTCCATGCAGAAGGCGTCGACGGTGACCCGCTCACCCTTCTCTTTGTTCTCGTCGTCGCTCATCGTGAACTTGGCGGCGGCGATGGGGACCATCCCCGGCTTGCACTTCGGCGTCACGTCAGGCTTCGCCGACGGCGCGGCGCCTGCCGACCCGCTCGGCGCGGGCTTCGCGGGAGCCATGCCGCTCTGCGCGGCCGCGGGCAGCGTCATCCACGCCGCGAGGCCCAGCCCCGCCACCATCGTCCCCACCAGGATTCGCGTTCGCGTGCCGGCGAAGGTGCCCTGACACGGGGTTCATGGGAAGGCGAACAGGGAGCCGTCACGAAGCGCAACGCCGACTTCGACGTTCAACCCCGCCCCTCACCGCCGGCGCCGTGACGGGGAGGAGCCCCACCCGCGATGGCGAGGACCGTCGTGGCCCAGGCGGACTCGAGGAGCGAAGCGCAGCGGCCTCCTGTCCGTGAGCATCGGACCGCAGAGGCCAACGACGGCCACGGCGGGACTCCGCCGAGCGGCCCCGAGCGGTCGAGGGAACAACCCTCAAGAATCAAGGGAGAGCGGCGGAGCCGGCGCAGCGAAAGCCCAGGTAGCCGTTCCGATTCGCCGGGTCGTCCCCGTAGCGAAGGGCGGAGCGGACGAACGACGCGTCGTCGAAGTACCAGCAGCCGCCGCGGGCGATGCGGGCGCTGTTGTTGCGAGAGACCGAATAAGAGCTTGAATGACCGCTCGACGTCCACTCCCACACGTTGCCGCCCAGGTCGAGGTGGCTCCAGCGGCCCGCCCCCGACGGAAAGCTCCCCACGGGTGCCGTCGTCTCGTGACCGTCGCTCGCCGCCTACATCGATTTCGCCGTAAGCTGGTTGCGCGCGAACCACGCGACGCACTCGCTCCCGCACGCGTTCAGCAAGGTCGGCCCCGGCGGCGCCGCGCCCCACGGGTACCGCCGGTCCTCGTCCCCTCCTTTTGCCGCGTACTCCCACTCCTCCTCGGTCGGCAAGCGCAAGCCTTGCGCCTGGCAGTACGCGTCCGCCTGGTTCCAATCGACGCAGTTGATGGGGTGGTTTTCGCGACCCGCGACGCCCGCGTTGCAAGAGCCGCCGGTGTTGGCCGGCATGCACTTGCCCGATGAGACGCACCCGGCGTAGTCCGACACCGTGACTTCCGTCAAGTCGAGACAGAACCGCGCGACCTCGACCTCGTGCACCGGCTGCTCGTCCGAGTCCCCCGCCTCCGACCCCATCCGGTACGTGCCCCCCGGCACCAGCGCCATGCCCGTCGGGCACGCCGCCGCGCGGTTCGTCCAGCCTTGCGTGTCGAACTTGACGGCGACGGTCACCGCCCCACCCGGCGGCACCACGACGCTGCGCGATTGCGCGCCGAGCTCGGGGTGCTTGAAGACCACCGTGTGGCGCCCCGCCCCGATGCGGAGCCCGCTGAGCGGCGTCCGGCCAAGCGGTCGCCCCTCGACGAAGACGAGGGACGGGGGCAGCGAGTTCACGTGGAGCATCCCCATCGACGGCGGCGCGGGCGTCGGCGCCCGCGGAGCTGGCGGGGCCTCCTTCGTCGCGGCGGCTTCCTTGCGACGCTCCTCGTCGCGCGTGTCGGGAAACACGCAGCGCCCCTTGTACTCGACCTTCGTACCGGGGCAGTCCGCGCGCGATAGCCCGGCGGTCGAGACCTGAAGCAGCAGCCCAGACAGCATCAAGACTCGCGAAGCGCGCATCCGAATCACCATCGCCCGAACGGTAGCGAGCCCGCGCCTCTCCTGACAACAGTCATAACCCCGCTGCGGCGGCTCGAGCACGGCCTCGGCGCGGGCCGCCTCGGGGCGAGCGCGTCAATCGAGGAGGATCTTCGAGCCCTTCACGGTCACGCTGTTGTCGCCGTTGATCTTCACCTTCGGTGACTTGAAGCGAACGTTGTCCGTGTTCGCCTCGATGCGTGACTGCTTCATCCGCATCATCAGCGTGTTGCGGTCCTGCGTGATGCCCTGCTCACGCACGGGCTTGGCGGAGTCGAACGCCGTCATGCCGGTGAACTTGCCGAGACTCATGCCGTTGGCGTCGGCGCAGAACGCGTAGCCGCTCGACTCACCGCCGCCGACGTACGCCGACTGCTTGCCCTGCACGTAGGCGCCGTCGTCCGCGACGACCTGGGCGTGCTTGTTCGCCGAGATCGACACCCCGCCAGACTCCGCCGTCACGTCCACACCCTCGGACCCCTTCACGACGGTCTCGCCCTCGGAGGAGATCTCGACCTTCTTGTAGCCCTTCACCGAGGTGTACATCCCGCCGATCCCCGCGAAGAGCGATGCCTTGAGGCTTGCGCTTAGCCCCGCGGAGATGCTCGTCCTCAAGGCCGAGCCCACGCTCGCGCCGAGCGTCCCGAAGGCCGAGACCTCGTTCCCCGCGAGGATGCCGACCTTCGACGCGGCGCCGATCTTGACTTCGCCCGCCGACAGCTTGGGGGCGGCGAACAGCTTGTGAAATTCGTCTGCGGTCTTGCGGAACTTCTTCGCGTCGGCGTCCCACTTGGACCAGTCCGCGCTGGGCTTCGGTCGCCGGACGAGCTGCCCCTTCTCGCGCTTCTTCCAGCGCTTCGGGAACTTGGTGACGATGTCGTACGCCGAGTAGATCGACTTGACGATCGTCATGATGTCCTTCGACCCGGTGCTCGCCATGGCCTTGGACATGTCGGTCGTCCAGTCGGCCTTGTAGTTGATGTCTGCGGTGGGTTCGGTGGCGCCGGTCGCCGAGACCGCGACCGCGTCCGAGGTCACGTAGACGTGGTGCTTCGCGACGACGTCGACCTCGCCGGCGTCGGCCTGCAGCACCGCGCGGCGCCCCGCGCCGGCCGTTCTCACCACGGCGTCATGCTCGCGCGACAGGAGGTAGAGCTGGTGCTTCGCCTCCATCCACGAGTGGTTCTCGGTCACCATCATGAAGCCGTCGTTTTTCAGGAGGAAATTGTTCCCCTGGAATCCGGCCCAGCCTTCGTTCGTCGGGCCGCCGAGCGCCACCATCGTGCGGTTGGGGTCGGCCGTCGTGTGCCAGTGGACGTGGCTCTTCGTGCGACCGGTGATGCCGGTGTCGTTGATGCGCGTCGAGGCAGCCTGGCCGATGTTCACGACGGCGTCGTCGTTGTGGGGCACGACGATCGTGTAGCGATGCGGCCCCGCCGTCTTGGCGGCGATCGCGGGACGGCTGACGGTGGACTCGACGAACTCGCTGTTGGGATCGACGACCACCGTCGTCGGCATCGTGACGAGATTGAGTTCGATCAGGTTGAGCTGGATGATGTGATTCGACATGGTGCTGGCCTCTCTCCGTCAGCTCTGAAGATCCTCGAGCTCGACCCGAATGCTCGACGCGGTGTCGAGGACCGACTGCGTGGCGTTGCCGGCGACGACGGGACCGGGCGTCAGGCGGTTCGGCACGGCGGCGAGGATCACCGGTCGGTCCGGATCGCCGTCGACGTGCGCGAGCAACACCTCGGTGCCCTTGTGGAGCGGGTAGTGTGTGCCGTAGCCGGCCCCCGCGTAAGCCTGCGCCATCCGCACCCAGCGCGAGGCGGCGAGCCCCTTCAGCGTGCCCGCGTCGAACGGCAGCTTCACCTTGTAGCGGCCCTCGCCGTCGATCTGCGCATAGTCTCCGCCCGTGTCGGCCTCGACGTGCGCCGGGAGGTAGCCGTGAATGCGCGGCCAGCGCGTCCTCCGCTCGGGCCGGTACTGCACACCCGCCGGCAGCGCCTCGAACTCGGCGTTGTACGGCCGGAGCGGCGCATCGGCGTCGGCGCGCTCGGGGCTCCGCGTGGCGGCGACGTCGTAGCCCACGCGATGCCGGATCTTCGTGACGAGGTAGTCGCCGTCGTAGCTCGCGACGTGGTGGTTCTGCAGCGCGAACCTGTGACCGACGCGCAGCCGCGCACAATCCGCGACGCCGCGCACGGTCCGCTGCGTCGCCCGGAACCGCTCGGCCCGCAGCCGCGCGATGTCGCGACCGGCCGCGAGATCCTTGAAGTGCTCCCCGAAGGAGAAGACGTTGCCGAAGCCCTTCGCGTCGACGTCCTGCACGGCCACGAGCACGTCGTTCGGGGAGCGGTGGTTGTACTCCATCGCGATCACGCGCGAGGTGATGCGCCGCTGGACGACGTTGAAGTCCCACACCGTCACCGCCCCTCCGGTCGCGAGGTTGTTGCGCTCGCGAAACTCGAGCTGCCACGGCGCCTCGATGGTCGACGTGTCCTCGTTGGCGTGGGCGATCATCAGGACCGCGGCGTCGCGCGTGTGATGAAACCAGTAGAAGTAGCCCTCGTGCTCGAGCCAGCGGCACAGGAAATCCCAGTCGCTCTCCTGGTACTGAACGATGTACTCGCGTTTCGGCGACTTCATCGTCCGAGACTCGATGAACTCGAAGTGTTCGCACCGCACGAGCCCGTAGCTCGTCAGGAGCTGATCGACGAGCTCGGGGACGGTGACGTTCTGGTAGACCGCCGAGCGGGGCGCCATCGCGAGCAGCGAGACGTACGGCACGAAGCGCGCGACGTAGCGCTGTTCGCGGTAGCGCGTCCCGTCGAGGTGCTCGATGTCGGCGAGCAGCCCGTGAACGACGTCGCTGCTTCCCGGCCCGAGCGCGACCGCGCATGGATCGCACACCAGCGCCGCGAGCTCGGCGTCGATGAGCGGCCCGTCGGGGCTCGTCAAGAGCAGCTGAAACTCGAACAGCCGCGACAGCTCCTCGACGCCGTCGACCCCGACGAGATGGAGACGCCCCGGCGCGTCCGGGAAGCTCCCGGACACGAAACCAAGCTGGATCCCTGTACCCGACATCGACGCCCTCTCCTCTTCAACCGATCAAGACCTTGGTCTGCGACGGCGCGACGTGCGCCCCCGCAGGCTGGTTCTGGTTTCCGCGCCCGTTGTGGGCGGTCATCGCGCCCAGCGGCACGACGCCCTTGCCCTCGGCCTTCACCTTCGAGCTCCATTTCTTGTAGAGCACCTTGCCGGTGTTGGTCTGGCTCACCAGCCCCTTCGGCGTGGGTAGGTTCGAGCAGCCCGCCTCGTCGCCCATGCTGCTCGGGATCTCGCTGTCCTCGACGGCGACGCCCTTCTTCTCGAAGAGCACCTTGCTGGTCGCCTTGTCGGTCGAGCTGCAGCTCCCCTTGTTCGGGAATGGCGTCGGGATCCCGCCGGGGCCGGCCGGCGGCGGCGGCGCGGGGACGTGGCAGACGTCCGGAAAAGAGAGGCACTCGCCACCTTTCTTCGTGCATGCAGGCATGGGCATGGTCGCAGCTCCTTTTCTCAACCGAGCAGAATTCGCTCGCCGTCGATGCTCGTCTCGGCCTTCGAGCGCAGCGCGGTCCGCTGCGTCGTCAACTCCAGCGTGCCGCGGACGAGCGAGCGGACGCGTCCGAGCCGCGACTCGCACAGCTCTTTGATTTCCGTCAAGGACGTCCGCGCCCGGGTGACGAACGTCCCCGCCACGCGCTCGACCCGCTCCGCCTGCTCGACGAGCTCCTCCGCCGTCACGGTGAGCTTGCGTGCGACGGTGGACGCCACGTCGACGACGAGCCGCCCCTCCCGCGCGTCGACCTCGAGGCGGCGCGCCGACAGCGCCGCGAGCCGCGGTCCGAGGGTGAGCCGCTGGCCACCTGCCGTCGTGAGCTCGGCGGTGCGACCGGCGCGCTGGGTAATGTCGCGGGCCGCGGAGAGCACGACGTCCGTCGCCGCGTCGATCACCACCCGGCCGTGCTCGGACCGGAGCGTCAGATCGCGTGGGGCGACCACCTCGGCCTCGTCCCCGGAGAACCGCACGCGGAGCACACCCCGCGCGTCGCGCAGCTCGATGCGGCCATCGACGAGCGACGCGCTCGACCCGTCGGCGAGCTCGATGCGGGGCGCCCGCACGTCGACGAGCGAGAGGGGCTCCCCGAACGACGCGAGGTCCTCGCGCGGCAGGCCCTCGACTGCGTCCCCTTGCCATGCCTCGTGCCGCATCACGCTCGCCTCCTCGTCGCCCCGGTGTCGAAGTCCTCGGCCGTCGCGAGCTTCGCGTCGGTGCCGCTCGCGAAGGCCATGCCCGCCCCGCCGAGCTTCGCGCCCTCGGTCACGGCGCGGTGCAGGTTGGCCTGCTCGAGCTCGGCGTCGCGCAGATCGGCGTCGCCGAGGTGAGCGTACGAGAGGTCGGTGAACGCGAGCTGCGCCCGCTGCAAGCTCGCCTGTCGAAGGTCCGCGCGGACGAAGCGGCTCCTCGAGAGCACCGCGTCGTCACCGCGGAGCCGCGCGAGACGGGCCCCCTTGAAGGAGCAGTCCTCGAGCCGCGCGCCGCGGACGTCGGCATCGGAGAGCTCGGCCCCCGCCAGGTCGACGGACGCCCCATTGACCTTGATCAATTTCGCACCCGTGAGCGTGGCGCGCACGAAGCTCGCCTGCGCGAGGACCGCACCGGTCAGGTTGACCCCGCCGAGCCGAGCCTCGTCGAGCGTCGAGTTCGTGAGATCGATCCCCGTCCAGTCGGCCCTCTCCGCATTCGCGCCGTCGAGCAAGCACTGCGTGACGCGGGCACCGGAGAGCCGCGCCGTCCGCAGATCGACGCCGCGGAGATCCTGGTTGTGGATGCGCACGTCACGGAGGTCGGAGCCCTCGAGCGTCGCGCCGCGCAGGCTGCACTCGGAGAGATCGCGCCCCCTCAGGTCGAGCCCGGCGAGCCGCGCCTCCTCGAGCGAGGTGGCCTCGAACCGCGCGCCGTCGAGGGACGCTCCGGTGAGGTCGGCTCCCGTGAAGTCCACCTCGACGAGCTCGGCACGCCGGAACGTCGCCCGCGCGAGTCGGGCGCCCCGCAGGCTCGTCCCGCGAACCGCGAGGCCGTCGAACGACACGCCCTCCGCGAGGCTGTCATCGAGCGTCGCGTCCTCGAGCGTCGCACCCGCGAGCGAGGCTTCGCGGAGATCGGCGCCAACGAGGCTCGCTTCGCGCAGGTCCGCTGCCGCGAGGCTGGCACCGACGAGGCTCGCGCCGTCGAGGCGGGAGGCCGAGAGATCCGCGCCGCCGAGATCGGTGCCGGCGAGGATCGTCCCCGCGAGCGAGGCCCCGGTGAGGCGCGCCGCCCCGAGCTTCGCGCCGCGGAGCGTCGACGCGCCGAGCCGCGCGCGGATCGCGGAGACCTCCCGGAGGTCCGCACCCGCGAGATCGGCGGACTCGAGCACGGCGCCATCGAGCGTCCGGCCTCGAAAATCGCAGCCAGAAGCCTGCAGGAACGGCAGCGTGGCGTCGGTCATGACGAGCGGGACGCCGCTCCGTCGAAAGTCGGCGCCCGGCAAGTGCGCGCCGCTCACGTCGGCGTTGGCGAAGGTGACGTGTTCGAGCCGAACCCCCGCGAGGTCGACGCCGCGGAGCGTGGCCTCGTCGAGGCGCGCGCCGTCGAGGTCGGCCTCCGCGAGCACGGCGCCATCGAGCGTCGCCCTGGTGAGGTCGGCCTCGCGGAGATCGGCCCCGCGCAGCACCGCGTCGACGAGCACGCCACGGCGGAGCGAGGCCGCCCGGAGCGACACCTTGCCGAGCAGGGCCCCGCGGAAGCTCGCGTCGTCGAGGAGAGCGCCGTCGAAGCGCGACTCGTCCATCAGGCCATCGTCGAATCGAGCCCCCTCGAAGCGGCTTGGAGCCTCGCCGCGCGCCGTCGAGGCGTCGAGACCTCGGCACACTGCGCCGGTCCAATCGACGAAGGAGAAGTCGCAGGCGACGAGCCGCGCCCCCGACCAGACCGAGCCCCCGAGGCTCGCGCCGCGCGCCGTGACCTGGCGCCAGATCGAGCCTGCGCAATTGACGCCCGTCACGGCGAGTCCACCGACGTCGACGCCGACGATCTCCTCGTCGCGGAAGCCCGTCCCCGCGGCGAGGCGAGCCTCGAACTCCTCGCGCGTCGTGATCATCGCGGCCTCGCCTCGAGCGTCGACCCGGTGAGGATCGCCCCACCGAGCGGCGCGTCGGTCAGCACGGCGAGCCACAGGTTCGTCGCGTGGAGGTTGGCGCCGCGCAGATCCGCGACGACGAGGTTCGCCGACTCGAGATCGGCACCGAGCAGGTTCGCGCGGACGAGGATGCTCCCGCCCAGATCGGCATGAGCGAGTCGGCCCTCTCGCAGATCGACTTGACTGAAGTCAGCCCTCCGCGCGGTGGCCCGGACGAAGCTCGAGCCCGTGAGGCGCGCCTGCCGTAGGGTCGCGCGGTCGAGCTTCGCGGACTCGAAGACCGAGCCCTCCGCCTCGACGCCGACGAGCGACGCGCTCGAGAGATCGGCCTGCTCGCCGCGAAAACACGGGAGCGTCGCGCCGTCGAGCGTGACCCCGCGGAGGTCGGCCTCGTAGCAGCGCGCCCGCGACAACGTGGCCCCGACGAAGCGCGCTTTCTCGGCGCGGACCTCGGTGAAGTCGGGCGAGGCGAGCGCGGCGCCGTCGAAGCACGCCCCGACGAGGGACGCGCGGACGAACACGGTCTGCTCCCCGCGAACCCCCGAGAAATCGGCGCCATCCGCGGTCACCTCCTCGAAGGTCGCGTCGGTCAGCGTCGCCCGGGCGAGCTTCGCGCGGGGCAGCACGGCGCCGGTGAGGTCCGCCCCGGTGAGGTTCGCCCCCTCGAGGCTCGCGCCCTCGAGCCGCGCACCCCCGAGCTGCGCCTCGCTGAGATCGGCCCGCTCGAGCCGGGTCGCGTAGAGCGTCGCGTCGCGCAGGTTCACGCGGCGG
>Ga0194129_10009667_pt1 | contig 10723 bp, 4 predicted proteins | sample TA2KigCa35mmetaG_FD_150862 | JGI IMG/M metagenome (GOLD analysis project Ga0194129, IMG submission 150862) | Freshwater microbial communities from Lake Tanganyika, Tanzania - TA2015038 Kigoma Deep Cast 35m | ecosystem: Environmental > Aquatic > Freshwater > Lake | place: Tanzania: Lake...
ATGATGGGATCGCCGTTGTTGTTACTGCCATATGCTGCGTCAGTAACGATGCCGCCACCTGCAGGCAACTGTAAATTACCATTGGGTAAAAAATGAAAGTTCTTTCCCGATTCATTGGGATTGATGGTCAGCCCATTTGAAGCGGTGGCATTTTTGATAATAATGATGGGATCGCCGTTGTTGTTGCTGCCATAGGTTCTTTCTGCGATGATGTCGTTTATTTGAACACTGGTGCCGGTTGAATTGATAGTGGCACTGCCTAATTTGATTGAATTCCCGCTGAGATAAAGATCGCGGAATTTATATGCTTCGCTGCCTAAATCATAGGTCACATTTGCAGCAGGTACAATATGGCTAGCAACTGAAGTTAAGTCAACACCAGGTCCAGCTGGACCAGTAGCACCTACTACACCTCCATTGGTCACAGCTTGAATCCATTGACTGCTATCTTCATCAGTTGTATACACATATTCTTTGTAATTCTCTGCATCCATCCACCGATCGCCAAATGCCGGGGATACTGGTGGTGTAGTACCAAAGTTAAACTTGTTTCCACCAGCAATAGGTACAACATTACCATCTTGGCTAATGGTTTGTAGACCACTGGCTCCTGCTACAATTTTGATATTTCCCAAATAAAGCGAATTGCCACTGAGATAAAGATCTAACCACCGGCGAGTGCTGTGTCCTAGACTCCAAACCGCATCATGTGCAGGAATAATATTACTGACAACATTGGTCATATCAATTGTTCCAGCAGCAGTTACCCCCGACTGTATTTGCCAACGTTGACCATTCCATTGGTACACAGTGCCACTGACTGTGTATGTACTGTTTACGGCTGGATTGGCTGGAAAATTTACTGGCATGATCTATTATTTACGTAAATGTCACTGTACCGGTTCCGCTGGTGACAGTATATGTTCTATAACCAACTTGGCTGGTTGATGTGGCAACATTGGCAGAGATACCAGCTGAGAATGTGGCTGTATACTGTACAGGAATTCTAATAATGACTATGCCAGAACCACCTGCTCCACCGGTAGATACTCCAGGACCTCCGGAACCGCCACCACCACCACCTGTATTGGTTGTACCAGATGTTGCTGTTCCACCGTTAGTCTTACCAGCACCCCCGCCCCCGGTCCCTCCTGTGCCTGGAGTTCCGCCGTTAAATGTAGAACCGCCACCACCACCCGCGTAAGTAACCAAAGAGCCTGTAATCAATGATGTGGCACCGTTGCCACCGTTGCCACCAGTTGTGGTAGTTCCAGCTACACCCACAGCAGAGGCCCCACCGCCCCCACCAGCACCAAAATTAGATGCATTGCCACCAGAAGCTCCGCCATTGCTTCCTTGACTTGGAGATGTGCTAGGAGTGTTTCCACTACCTGCTGTTCCGGTACCGCTATGATTACCGGCACCCCCACCAGAGCCACCAGAACCAGCAGCAACGATGCCGGCATTTGCAGCACCCCCACCCCCACCACCAGCACATGTAATTGACGAAAACACGCTGTTGACACCTTGCGAGCCTGTAAGTTGTTGACCTGCGCCACCGGCCCCAACTGTGACTGTATAAGCAGTTCCAGACAAAATGTTTGTACTAGTGCCTGATAAGAATCCACCAGCACCCCCTCCGCCTCCGCCTGATGAGTTACTAAGTGGCGTCCCACCACCTCCCCCACCACCAGCCACAACCAAATAATCCACTGTGAGTGGTGGGGTTGTGGTGAATGAGATTGATCCTGTACCAGCAGTAAATCTTGTGTATTTCTCTGCTGCATTTATTGTGACTGTTTCTGCGGTGAGTCCGGTTCCGAGATTGATATAGTAGTTGGTAGAATAGCGTAGAATGACTACACCAGAACCACCAACCCCACTTAATTGCGATGATTGGTCACCATAACAACCACCGCCACCTCCACCGGTATTAGCTGTACCTGCTTGTCCACTCTTACTTGTACTGGTTCCGCCTGACCCACCGCCACCGGTTCCTCCGTTAGCACTGCCACCGGATCTGTGTCCGCCGCCGCCACCACCCGCATAAACTACCGAAGCTCCTGTTATAGTAGAAGTAGATCCTGCACCGCCCGAACCGGCAGTTGTACCAGATGCTGCACCACCTACAGCGGATGCTCCACCACCTCCACCACCAGCATAACCACCAGAACCAGTACCTGTCCCTCCGTTGTTGCCTTGTCCTACGGTACCAGAACCACCTGCTGTAGCAGTTCCTCCATTTGAAGCTCCACCACCTCCACTGCCTCCTGCTAAACCAGCATTTCCTGAACTACCTACTCCTTTGGCTCCGCCTCCTCCACCAGTGGCAGTTAAAGTTGCAAATGTTGAGTTGCTGCCATTGCCACCATTTTGACTGCTACCATAAGCCCCGACACTACCGCCGGCGCCAATGGTTACTGTGTATACCGTATTAAGTTGTATACTACTTTGAGTCCCTGCTAATAAGCCCCCTGCTCCACCTCCACCAGAACCAGCATCATGTGCAGACCCAGCATGAGTTCCGCCCCCGCCACCACCAGCAACTACAAGATATTGTACTTGAATAGGTGGGTTACTGGTAAAAATAACAGATCCTGTACCTGCTGTAAATGTAGTCACTTTACTATTACCCACTGTGACTGTACTAGAAGTCAACCCTATATCAATAGCAGTATAATAAGCTGCTGGATAACGAATAATTATTACGCCAGATCCTCCGGCGCCGCTAAGGCTGGTATTATGTCCTGCACCACCACCACCTCCACCGCTGTTGGCGCCGCCGGCGCCACCAGGATTTGTAGAGACGCCAGAACTACCACCTGAGGTGGTGCCGTCACTCCCAGGACTTAAACTGGATCCCCCACCTGTGCCGGCTGGTCCCGAGCCAGCACCACCACCACCACCACCACCTAAACCTCCGTTGCCCGCACCGGAACCCCCACTATATGCACCTCCTCCACCTCCACCGGCAAAATATAAAATAGAACCTGTTATGTTAGTAGACAACCCTTGACCACCTGCACCGGCCTTGGCACTACTGCTAGTAGCAGTTGCTCCAGCAGCACCCGCACCACCACCTCCCCCACCTGGATAATTTGGTGCCCCACCGCCCCCTGCACCGCCGGCATTTCCTTGACCGACAGTACCTGCTGCACCGCTAGGAGTACCGTATCCGCTGCCACCACCACCCGATCCACCAACTTTTGCTGCCACGAGATCTGCCCCACCGCCGCCACCGCCGCCGCCAATGGCAGTCAACGATGACAAAACAGAGTTTGAACCATTATTACCTGCTACTCCGCTTTGAGTACCAGTAACACTAGCACCGCCTGCTCCAATTGTAGCTGTATAAGCAGTTTCCAAAATCAAAGTCACATTACCAGCTAGATAGCCGCCTGCGCCGCCTCCACCTGCTAAATTACCGCCACCACTGCCGCCACCAGCAACCACAACATAATCTGTGGTTATGTTTCCGCCGCCAGCCGAATCACCAGCAGTTCTATTAATTACCATCCAACGATTATAACTAGGATCCCAGTACTCAACATTTAATGTGCTTGAGTTATAACGAATAGCGCCTGAAGGTGGACTGGCAGGGCGCTGTGCTGTAGTGCCCGATGGTAAGTCAATATACCCGGTACTGAGATTAGCTTGGTCGCTAACTGTTGTAACATTGCCTGAACCAGATGCTCCTGTCGCTGTGATTGTAATACTTGTACCGACAGCATTAGCTGCAATAGTTGAGCCAACAAAATTTATACTAGTAATACTATTAGCTATAAGGTTTCCTTCATCGCTAACAGCAATGGCACTTATACCGCTGACGCCTTTGGTCCATAGATTACCGTTCCAAGTCCATGTGATACTGTTGAAAGTATAGGTTTGGTTTACAGCAGGGTTGGCAGGAAATTGTATTGGCATTGTATTATTTAAGCTGTGAATGTAAATGACCCAGTGGTAGTAAATGCATGATAAGTGTATCCACTCAAACTGGTTACAGTACCTCCGGTTCCTCGTTGAGTGCCTATATAGCGAATAATGACTATACCTGACGCACCTGCTCCACCGCTGGGGCTCTGCCCCATCTGTCCACCACCGCCACCACCTGTGTTAGCAGTACCGGCACTACCTACACCACCGCCACCGCCTGATCCCCCAGCTCCACCGCTATTGCCTGAACCAGCACCGCCACCACCGTAGGTCACGCCATTGACCCAGGTATAGCCTACTCCACCGGACCCTCCTGTGCCAGAGCTAGAATTTCCACCAACTGCTCCGGCACCACCGCCACCCCCAGCTCCTTCAAACTGGCCTGGCACATGCCGGCCAGACCCACCATTGTTTCCCTGCCCCAGTGTACCGTTTCCACCGCTGTAAGTACTGCTATTAGTAGTGCTGCCTCCTCCGCCACCGCTACCACCAGGACTACCATTTTGCCCAGCACCACCACCGCCTCCGCCACCTAGACAACTTACACTGATTGCGGTACCGGTGATACTAGAATTACCACCATTGGTACCATTTATTCCACTTGTTCCACCGGTTCCAGCTGCTCCCCCGGCGCCAACACTGATGTTATAAACAGTACCAATGGTCAAAGCTGTAGTACCATATCGTACACCACCTGCACCACCACCACCGCCAGCATGGTATCCAGGCGCACCACCACCACCGCCTGCCACTACAATATAATTTACTACATAAACACTGCCGGTGACAAAAAATACATTGCCAGTGCCAGCAGTGAATGTTGATAACTTGAAACTACCAGAAGTAGTTTCAGAAACAGTTAGCCCAGAATCTGGAACCAATGTATATCCACTTAAATAGCGGAGAATTACTGTACCAGAACCGCCGGCTCCAGAATTTGGATTGTCTGCTGTACCACCACCACCACTGCCGGTATTGACTGTGCCTGCCCCAGCTACACCAGATCCACCACCGCCGTTGCCACCACCGCCTATTCCACCTAAACCAGCACTTTGTGAATTATTGGTCATACCCCCACCACCACCGCCTGCTCTTGATACTGTAGTGCCAGTAATAGATGAATTAGCACCGGGGCCACCAAAACCTTTTACAGAATTATTCGATACTGCGCTACCGCCCGGACCACCAGCACCACCGCCACCTCCTGCACCTGCATTCGCGTATGATCCAGTGACATTACCACCGGCATATCCTTGGTTTAATGTACCTTGGCCACCTGTAAACGACCCGGGTTCACCGGCTCCGGCCCCGCCACCACTTCCGCCTAATAATCCATTCGTCGCACTATATCTACCACCACCGCCACCCCCTACTGTAGAAATAGTATGAAATGTACTTCCTGATCCTGGGTTTCCTGCCACTTGCCAGCCAACTGCTGCCCCGCCTCCACCTACGGTAACTGTATAACTGGTATTAGTATTAAGACTAAGTGGTGTTTCGGCACTAGCACCACCACCACTGGGCTCACCCGAAATACTGGCTCTGTATCCACCGGCACCACCACCACCAGCGTGCCAAGTACCACCTGAACCTCCGCCGGCAATAACCAAATAATCTACTGTAAGAGCACCAGTAGCAATAACAGGCGGTGTATTAGAAGTTCTTTCTACCGACATCCAACTATTTGATACTGTCTCCCAGTATTCTACCCGCCCGATTGTGCTATTAAAACGCATATAACCATTGGCTGCTGTGGCTGGACGCTGCGCTGTGGTGCCAATGGGCAAAGCAAAATATCCTGTGCTGTTGGCAGCTAGGTCATAACCACCGCCTGAGCTACCTGTACCAGCTGGTCCGGTGGCTCCAGTAGCGCCCAGAGAACCCGCCGGACCTGAACCTGTAATAGCTCCCCAGCTACCACCAAAATATACCCCGACATCGCCAGTATTATCATTAAGCCAAAGTGCGCCTTCCGTTGGACTGGCTGGTGCTGTGCTACTAACTGTGATACTGGCACCACCTGTGCCTGCGCCAGACCGAGACCACAAATTACCATTGAAAGTATAAGTTATACCATTGTAAGTATAGGTATCATTAACAGCGGGATTGGCAGGAAAACTTAATGGCATGTTATATTTAATACCTTATTTCAATGTATCCGCCGCTGCCATCGCCGCCGCCTCTATGACCACCTTGGCAACTGTGACCACCACCACCGCCGTTGCCATAACCAGCAGCATGGTTTCCTGGTGTGCTATTTGGAACTCCAGCAGCGCCTGTTCCATAAGTGCTGCCTCCACCATTGGTCCCACCACCGGCGCTATAGTCACCAGTTGACGCATTACCTGCGGCACCGTTAGATGATGCTGAATTAGTTCCATTTGTTATAGTAAATATTCCACCAGCTCCACCTACTGTATTCGGGCCACCTGTACCACCACCACTGGCGGTATTGCTGAATGCAGTAGTGTTTCCACCTGATGTAACAGGACTTCCACCGCAAGCAGTCACGCCTAGGCCTTTACTACCCACTACCAGAGTATAAGTGGTGCCCGAGACTATGCCCACACCTGTGACATTAATGAACCCAGCTCCGCCACCACCCCCGGCCCAGGCGGCATTACCAGCACTACCACCCCCACCTCCACCTATCATAATCAGTCTGCTTAATTGAGTTAAACCTGTTGGAGCGGTCCAAGAATATGTACCTGCTGTAGTATAAGTTAAGATCACTGGGGCTAATACCGTAATACTAAATTGTCGAGTACTTGTGTTTACACCGTCTGACGCACTAACCGTAAATGTGTAAGTGGTATTAGAAACTACCGCAGTGGCAGTTCCTGTTATGGCCGCAGTTGTTGTATTAAAAGACAAACCCAGTGGAAGTGAACCCGAAGAAATCGAATATGTAATTGATGTTCCGTCTGGATCAGTGGCAGCAGCGGTCGCTAAAGTAAAATTTGTTCTATTACTATCATATATATTACCTAAACTACCTGCTGCTGTAGTAAAAGTTGGTGTTCCGCCGCAATCAATTGCATTTAATTTAGTACCAGTGGCTCCGCTAGGGTTAGTTACTTTGACAGATAAAGGTTCTTCTGCCACTGTAAAATTTCTTGGTGTAGTAGCTGTTAAATTAGATGCAGTCAAGAATATAGTAGATGTAGCAGCATACTCTTGACTACCACTGGTAATAAAACTAACCACACAACCACTAACAAATCCAGAACCTGTTATGGTAAATTGTGTGCCTGCATTACCTGTAAACGAGCTCGGCGACACTGTAGCCACGCTAATGACACCACCGATCGATTCCCATCCATTTATGGTATAATGCTCAGTGGTGCCTGTTGTGGTGTTAAATCTTACATACCCGTTAGCACTTGTTCCGGGCCGTTGCGATGTTGAACCTCTAGGCAAACTAAAATATCCAGTGCTAGTGGATGCTACATCATATACCGCTGCCACACCACCTCCACCGCTGCCACCACCGCCAACCGCTACCCAACCATTACCAAAATATACACCGGTTTCACCGCTTTCGCTGTTGAACCATAGTGCCCCGTTGTTTGGATTAGCTGGCGCACTTCCGCTTACAGTAATACTAGCACCACCTGTGCCTGCGCCGGATTTCGTCCACCCGTTGCCGTTGAAAGTCCATGTTATACCATTATAAGTATAAGTATCACTGACGCTGGGGTTGGTAGGAAAATTTAATGGCATGACTAGTTTACCCAAAACCATCCATGGCATGGATAACGAACATCTGCGTTCCATTTAATTCCACCACAGGCTAACTCAGTCATGCCTTGTCTATATTGTCCGAAACCTATTCCACTATCATTAGAGGCACAATCGTTTTCATTATTAAAACTTATTCCAAATCTCGCTGCGTGATATGTTCCATTGGCATTAACAGCATCTAGATTACAGTTAGGTTGATTGTCCCAATGACTAGTTGCAGTTCCGGCAGCAGAATTGCACCAATTTATCCAGTTAGTTCTTCCCCATTCTACATTCGTGCTATAACTATTATTTGCTGAACTAAACATGGTTTGTAATGTGGTATTAAATCCGCTAAAAGTAGTTGTGGCATTTGTGTTGTATGCTGTAGCAGTTGTATTACCTGTTAATCTTATGTTTGCCACAGTAAAACTTTGCCAAATATAACCGTTTTTGATATTGATATCAGTTAATGGATCCCCAGTTTCATTTAAACTGGTAGCATTGGTCCAATAAGCACTGCTCCAGCCAAAAGTGGATGTTTCTGCTGATCCACTTGCTCTCATGGCCAACATCCAAGCAGTTGCACCACTCATGTCACAATATACCTGTCTTGGTGTGCCGCCAATTAAGATCCAGTAATAAGTGCTAGTAGTAGTTGATAATAGGCTTTTTAATGCTGCTGCACTAGCTCCAGCACGAGCGGCTGTACTACCATCAGCGGTAGGATTTACAATAATACTAAAAGCTCTGTCACTGCTATTACCTGCATTGTCTGTGGCACGTATAGTAAAATTACTAGTAGTTTGACTAACTACATTTGTTGGATTTCCTGATATTTGCCCTGTACTAGCCCCTAATGCTGTACCAGCCGGTAAGCTACCAGAAACAACAGAATAGCCGATTGTGGCCCCTGCATCAGGATCTGTTGCGATTAAAGTAACAATAGGACTATAACTCCCATACTCATCGTTAATTGTAGCTAATAATCCAGCAGTAGTTGTCCATGTAGGCGTACCACCACAATCTATGCAATCTAACTTAACTACCTGACCGCTGACCTGAACTACTTTAACATCCAATGGCTCTTGAGCCACTGTGAAATCTTGTGGTGTGGTTGCTGTAAGAGTCCCAGAATTAACAAAAGTCACCACAGCAGCAGTATACTCTACGCTGCTTGCATCCACAAATTTAACTGTGGCATCAGCAGTAAAGTTGGCACCATTTATAGTAAATGTTGTACCTGCATCACCATTATAAGTAGCAGGAGCCACTGTTGATATACTAGGTGGTTGTGCCCCAAAACTGCCCCATCCTGCTGCTGTATATACTTCAGCGAATCCGGTAGTTGAATTATACCTTAAAGCACCAGTAGGTGGAGATCCCGGCCTTTGTGCTGTATTACCCGATGGTAAATCAAAGTATCCAGTGCTGGTTGACTCGATATCGTACACTGCGGCTACTCCACCTGAACTGCTCCCGCCACCACCACCAATTAATACCCAACCACCACCAGCGTACACATACAAATCACCAGTTTCGTTGTTAAACCATAGTGTGCCCGAATTTGGAGACACAGGCGCTGATCCTGCTACAGAAACGTTGGCACTGGTACCGGGGCTTCCCGCAGGACCAGTCGTGCCAGTGGCACCTTGTGGTCCAGTGGCTCCTGTAGCACCCGATGACATAGGCGAATCAAGTGCTTGCCAATGCGTGCCGGTCCAAGACCATGTGGCTCCGGCGTAGCTATACTGTTGATTCAGCGTGGGTGAATTTGGAAAATTAGCTGGCATGATCTAGTATTTACTTTAACCTGTGTGGGCCCGTGGGCGGGGTGAAGTTGGCGGTGTAACGAGCGAACCTGGTGATGCGTAGATTTTGGAAATACCCATAAGCGAATTCGCCGGTCGTCCCACTAGCACTACCCATCCATAATCTACCAGTTGCACCAAAACTTGTACCGGATGTGGTAGAGCCTGAACCTCTTTCTATGCCGTTGACAAAAATTTTCAGCGCATTTTCGGATCTCACTAGTGCCAAGTGTACCCATTGATTAAGTAATGGAGCGAACCCAGTGGTAGCCACTGCTGTCCCTGAATTAGCATAAAGATAATATGTGGTATGTGCTTTGAAAGCGAAAGTGTTTTGTGAATTTATTGAAAAGAAGTGATAATAACTTCCTGAGCCAATCGATAATTGATATACCCATAACTCTACAGTGAAGTTACCAGTTCCGAAGTTGCATAGTTCCGTACTCGGAGAAATCAAATACTCATTTCCGTCTAAATATATACTACCTGTACCATACTTAACTTGTACACTACTAGTCTTAGCATCCGCCACAGTCTCTACGACCGTACGCCCGGTACGATCTACAATGGCTGCATCGGTGAAGTTTAATAAGAGTTGGGTGTCGGTAGTAGAGGTAAGTGGTGCGGTTGGCAAAGTTATTGTAGAAGTAGTATACAGGGCAGTGCCTTTGATTACTCTAAAATCAGAGATATATCCTTTTAAACTTTCTCCTATTCTCGGATTTATACCAACATTATTAAAACTCCTAGCGTCATCCCATCCAGTGTTCTGATTAAATACACTTGTTGCTATCAAGATTCCATTGATATAAAACCTCCATGTAAAACTCGTATCCCTAGAAACTGCAATATGATTCCATTGTCCTTTGATTGGGTATTGACTGGTATATCTTTCTGTTTGATTGGCTCCATAATTGCCCCAGTACCAGTATAGACCCCAATTGTTTCCGGTGGTTACAGCCCAAGCCCATTCGTTACTGGTGTTCCGACTTATAGCAAAAAGCGTATAAGTGTTATCTTCATCTAACGCCGGATACACCCATGCCTCGCAAGTAAACGCTCCCGTGCCAAAATTCCAATTTTGACCTGCGGGCATTTCTAAATAATCACCAGTACCATCAAAATATGCTGATCCACCGTGAACAGCGGGTGAATATACTTGGGTGGGGGCGAAGGGTGAGAAGGCTACTACGGATGGTGAACCCAATGTTGTAATGGTAAAGTTATTAGTACTAGCGTCTCTAAATCTGTTATCT
>Ga0194129_10009668_pt1 | contig 10723 bp, 10 predicted proteins | sample TA2KigCa35mmetaG_FD_150862 | JGI IMG/M metagenome (GOLD analysis project Ga0194129, IMG submission 150862) | Freshwater microbial communities from Lake Tanganyika, Tanzania - TA2015038 Kigoma Deep Cast 35m | ecosystem: Environmental > Aquatic > Freshwater > Lake | place: Tanzania: Lake...
GGCATTAGCATTGATCCGGTTATGCAATCGAGTAGGGAAACACTTGTAAGTTTTTTAAGGAGATACTCGTCTTGCAGAGAGATGTATGAGAACAATGTTGAGAGGTACTTCGAAAGAGAATTCGAGGTAAGCAAGACGGCTGATAAAATGACAAGGCTTATCTGGGGTTAAGTAATGAGGATTGTAGTTCTTGGTGCATCTGGAATGCTAGGAAGTACGGCATTTAACGTATTTAACGACTACGGATATGAAGTATATGGTACGGTGAGAAGTAGGGCTGCATCTGAAAGATTAAGGGCGAAGAGGACGTCTATTATTGAAGGAGTTACTGCGGAGAATATGGAAAGTATAAATGAAGTCTTTGCGAGGGTTAAGCCGGATGTAGCGATAAATTGCATGGGAATTGTAAAGCAAGACTCAAACGCACAAAGCATAGAAAGAGTATTGCCAGTAAACAGTATTTTCCCCCACAGATTGGCGTCAGCATGCAAGTTCGGCGGAATAAGGATGATTCATATCAGTACAGATTGTGTATTTAGTGGACAACGTGGAAACTATAGTGAGGAAGACATCAAGGATGCATGTGATTTGTATGGTATCTCAAAAGGGCTGGGGGAAGTTGATGATGCCTCTGGACCAGCATTGACACTGCGCACATCGGTAGTTGGCCATGAACTAAATTCGAGTAGGTCGCTTATAGATTGGTTTTTAGCGAACCAGAAGAGTAGTGAGGTTCAAGGTTACGAGAATGTCTTTTATAACGGTTTATCTACAGTAGAAGTGTGCAAGGTAGTTAGGATGTTGGCTGAGAAGAGTGAATGGAGGTCAGGTCTGTTGAACCTTTCTGGTGAGAGGATAAGCAAGGGAAGCTTATTGCGAATAGTAAATGAGGTATATGAAAGTGGTATTCAGATTCAATCGGTAGCAGAACCGGTGTTAAACAGGACTTTGGACAGCAGTAAGTTTAGAGAGTTATATGGATATTCTCCTCCGTCATGGCACGAACAGATAGCTGAGCTAAGATTGTACAAGGAAAAATACCTGAATAGTAGTCAGTCATGAAGGTAATGGTCGTTATTGGCACTCGGCCAGAGCTTATTAAGCTCTGCATGGTACTGAAATACCTGGATAGTTTAGTCGACTTGTGTATAGTTCATACTTGTCAGAACTTTGACTTTGAGTTACACGAAGCGTTCTACGATGACTTAGGCATCAGAAGACCAGACTATTTTGTGGAGGCTGACAACCGTAGTGGCTTCGCGACATTTCTGGCGTGTAGTGCGAAGGAAATCGACAGATTGATTATGAAAGAGAGACCAGATAGCTTTGTAATCTACGGCGATACGAATTCATGTTTAACGTCAATCATTGCAAAGAAAAGACGTATCCCAATAATACACCTAGAAGCAGGAAATAGATGTTACGACGAGAGGGTTCCAGAAGAAGTGAATAGAAGAATAATAGACGGTTTATCGGATATTAATGTGGTACTGACTGAGAATGCAAGGTTGAATTTGCTTAGAGAGGGAATGGGGGGTGACAGAGTTCTATGTTGTGGAAGCTTAATGGGGGAGATACTAAGCAGCTACAGAGAAAGGATCGAAAACAGCAGTGTTGCACAAAAGTATGGATTAGACGATGATGACTATATAGTTATCAGTTTGCATAGAGAAGAGAATGTTGATAGCAGGGAGAGTGTGGAGAAGATTGGTAGAGTGCTTCAAAGCGTGAGATCAGAGTTTAAGAAGAGAATGATTTTTAGTCTTCATCCACGGGCAAGACGAAGGTTCGAAGAATTACAGCCGAGTCTTAGGGAGGGGATAGATTTTGTTAAACCTCTGAACTTTACAGACTATGTAAGTTTACAGAATAATGCATTTTGCGCGATTTCAGACAGCGGAACGTTGTCAGAAGAAGCTGGTATACTCGGATTCCCAGCTGTGACAATAAGGAATGCGACCGAAAGGCAAGAAGGAAAAGAAAATGCTTACATAGTCCAGATAGGTCTAGATGAAGCCGAACATGACATAGTTCCGGCTGTAAAGCTGGCGAGAATGGGGATAGACGGAAGACAGAAGATTGAAGAGTATAAGAGTGTAAGCGGTGCTAAGGCTGTAGTTGGAATAATATTATGTGAAACGAGGAAGATTCGTGAGCGAGTATGGATGGGTTGTAAAGCTGATTACGCTTAGAGGTAGGTAGTTTGATACACATATTTGCGGAAGGTATTCATACGGGTGGAGGGTTAATATTGCTGGAAGATTTAGCATCTTCGAAGTCGGATGTGGAGGTTTGCGTTTATGTACATCATAGTATCTATAGATATATGTTAAAGAATTCAAGGTCAAAGACCGTATGCCTGAGAAGGTTCGCATTAGGAAGATTTTTTCAAATTTGGAGACTATGTGGACAAATAGAAGAAGGTGACAAGGTTGTTTGGATGAATGGTCTAGTGAGCCAACGTAGTAAGGGGACAGATATTGTATATGCCCAAAACAGGTTACTATATGCTGATGCGTGGGAGTTGGCCTGCAATAATGCAAGCATCAAGACATGGATAAAATGGGTTATATGTAGATTGAAAATCAAGAAGAGTGCAGTTCACTATGTCCAGACGGAAGAGATGGTGGAGCTACTTGAGAAGCGGGATGTAAAGGTAATTAAGAGAATACCTTATTACAGGAGAGAGAGAGTACAAGTGGTAGCTCATTTAGAAAAGAAGTTTGATTTTATATATCCGGCAGATGGTGTTGGCCACAAGAATCATATGTTATTGCTCAAAGCATTAGTATGGTTGGCAAGAGTAAAGGGCTATAGGCCGAGTGTAGTGGTGACTTTAGGAAAGAGGGACGCTGTCTTAATGAAGAGGATAGAGGTGGCACGTAGAGTCTACGATTTGAACATTATCAACATTGGTAGTGTTGGACACAAAGAAGTGATGATGCTCATGTCTATGTCGCAGAAGCTATTATATGTATCAAGTATAGAATCATACGGCCTGCCCTTGGTTGAGGCCAGAATTATGGGAATGGAAATAGTGGCACCAGAACTTGATTATGTGAGAAGTGTATGTAGCCCAAGAGAGACATTTGATGTGAGGAGTGCAAAAAGCCTAGGAAGGGCATTGTTGCGGTGTCGAGGTGATGCTGTAGATATTGTGGAGCCATTGAGTGCTGAGAGCTGCATCAAGAGTATTATGGAGGAGTAGGTGTTAAGAATGAGTCAAGTGGAATCAGTTCTGATTTCAATCTCAGCAAGGAAAGGGTCGAAGGGAGTGCCAGGTAAAAACTTAAGAGAATTTGGCTCTGATTCGTTAATTCAGATCGCGATAAGCAAGGCGAAGAGATTAGTAAGCAGTTCACAGATACTATTTTCTTCGGATTGTGAAGAGATGCTAGCTATTGCACACAAGAATGGTTGTACGACAATAGAGCGAGAGAGGCATCTTGCGGAGGATGATGTATCATTGCATCAGGTTACGAAGAAGAATCTAGAAATTGCAAGAACGCGAGGATATAGCCCGAAAACAGTAGTTCAGCTAGCACCGACATGCCCATTTTTAAAGGTTAAGAGCATAAGAGAAGGAATTGAAAAAGTTGATGAGGGATTTTCGTCATCAGTGGGATTATGCAAGATTACGCACTCACATCCATATCGTGCAAGAATAAGAAGTAGCGATGGATCATTTGTAAATTTTGTAACCGACGTAGATGTAGAAGATAAGAGATTTCATTCGCGGCAAAACTTACCTTTACTCTGGTGTACGACGGGTGGGCTCTATGTCAGGTCTGTCGAGACACTAGATGGTATGGACGAAAATAGCTTTGGGTTTGGTAAGAGACCGTATGGTGTGCGTCTCGATGACGTGGAGAGTATTAATATAGATTCATTAATGGACTGGGATTTTGCTCAGTTTATGAGGGTGAAGTTGGGGGCCTCTGTGGATGAATATATATAGTGTGAAATTCAAGTGCAATGCACTCAAAGGGATGATAATCCCGTCATTCGTGAAGACTGGTGTTAGCTTTTTAGAGTGCACTCATGATTATGGAGAAAGCGTTGGGGAGTTCTCACCATACGATGATTTGGGCGCGTCGGGCGTAGTTTTAGAGGTAGAATATATATTGAGAGAGTTAGAAGCGTCTAACAGTAGCGAAGATTGCTATAAGGTAATAGATAAGTGTAAATCAGCCGTAACCAGCCAGGTATGCACTGACTATATTAGTAAACGAGACAAGGTACCGTTGTGGCAAGTGTATGCAAACTATTTATGTAAGAACCCAAAGCAGGTGAAGATAGGGATATATGCTAGTGGATGCAGTTCCGAGAAGAGCTTTAAACTAGATGATCTTCGAGAAGAAGTGAGTTTAGCCAGGGAATTGGGTGCGAATGTGTTTAAGTTTAGGATACCGGTAGATGGAAATAAGAGTCACCAGGACAGAGTGAAGAACCCAGAGATCGTTAAGATAAGTGACCTACGAGTTATAGGAGGATTCTTGCAACGTCAGGGCTTTATTGTTGCAGTAGATTTGGGTTGTAGATTAAAAGAGATAGAGGAGTTAAAGAGAATAAATGAGATAGCAGAGTGGAGGTTTATAGAAGAACCATTTAGACGGGATGAGATGAACAAGGTAAAAGGACTTGGTGTAGAAGTAGCAGGTGGAGAACATTGTAGAAGCCTCCAGGAATTTACAGAATATCGGGGGGCAGTAAAGAGAATCTTATTTCAGCCAGATATGAATATGATGCCTTTAGTAGAACTACGAAGATGCCTCAATAAAGAAGAAACGCATATCATTCCACATAATTGGACAACACCCATAAGCTGTGGACATAACTATGCAGTTGCTGTTGCTGTAGAAGCAGAGATGATGGAGTTTCCAGTGATTAATAATCCCTATTACAAGGCGGCCAGAATGTTTGAATGTGTAAGCAGCGGCAGAATAGTCTGGAGAGATGGCTTATGTGAATACGCTTGGTCAAGACTTAAGGAGGTAGGTCAAATAAAGAGTGAGGGGTCAAGAGAAATTAGCTGAGAAAGGCTTACTTGGGGATGGAGATAGGAGAATGCAATAAGTGCTTGGCGTAGGTTCATGACTGAACCATTGGAAATGAAGGGACTGCTACTAGATTGCAGGAAAGGTGTAGTGGATGGCTGGTAAACAACATCGAACAGACGTGCATTCTCTTTTATTAACTTAGATTGAGCAGAAGACAATACAGATAGACCCATATGATTTAGATCGCCTAAAGAAGTGGTGTTTATGAGTAGGTCGTAACCTGAGATATGATCTGCTAACTCAGAATAAGACTTTATAGTAATATTTGATGGAAACTCTGCATTTAGATTTTGGCGTGTATAGAGGTGAATAGGAATAGAGGGATAAGCCTGGGCGAGGTTAAACAAGACAGCGCGGCCTGTTCCACCAAATCCGAACTGGCATATAAGGCTGGGTGATTTAGATAACTCAAGGATACAGTTGATAGCAGCAGCACCATCAGTGTTGTCAGAAAGAAGCTGTTCCTCAAAAGGGATAAGAAGATTCGCTGATTGAATAGACTCTATAGTTAAGGTGTTAGGTCTTGAAAGAGAAAAAGCTAATTGCTTATAAGGAGCTGCAACAAGTGAACCGACCCAGTCTGGACATTGTCTTAAAAAACGGACAGTATCAGAGAATGACTGTTCAGTCGAACAGTCAAAAGGTATCATTTGACAATTAATATTAAAATGTGCATAGAGCTTGTTCCAAATCTTTGGAGAACGGGCCGAGGTTGACGGGGTTAGACCGAGGATTGTGGTGAACATAATTAGAGAGTAATGTTACCAAGTTGAGAATATCCGAGGGAGGAGGCTACTGGCTTCATACGGTTTATAAGAGCAGTAAATTCAGTAAATTCGAGTGGTTGTAAAGGATCAACAGCTGCTTCTTCACGAGAGGGATGGACCTCAAGCATTATTCCATCGCATCCACAACCTAACGAGGCTAACGAAAGAGGGGAAACCCAGGGAGCCCAAAATGTAGCGTGAGAGGGATCAGTGACGATTGGAAGATGAGTAATTTCCTTGGCAGCGGGTACGACTTGAAGATCTAGAAGAAAGCGAGAGGTAGATCGATGAGTATGAGGCGCAACAACTCCTCTCTCACAGAGAATTACCTTCTCATTACCCTCGTTAAGGATATATTCAGCAGCGCCAAGCCAATCGCGGAGTGATGCACCATATCCACGTTTAAGCATTATGGGTTTTCCAGTTTGTGCGGCAGCGATGAGTAACGGGTAGTTCTGCATGTTACGGGTGCCAATTTGTAGGATATCAGCAACATCGGAGACTTGGGGAAGATAACCGATCTCCATAATCTCAGTAATCACAGGAATATTAAAGCGCTCCTTTGCATCGCTTAGCCAACGTAAGCCTTCTAAACCGGTCTCAGTATATTGAGGGGATCGGTAAGGAAATGTTAGCGGCTTGAAAGCACCTCCACGAAGGAAAGATGCACCAGATTGAGAAAGAAACTCAGCAATATTATTAATTAGTTGAGGAGATTCAACAAGATTGGGGCCAGCAAAGATTGGACAATGTCCTGGGCCGAAAAAGACACCAGCAACCTCGAAGGATGAAAAATGGTTGGGATGTCGTTTGGAGGCCTTAGGAATTTTTGAGAAGAGGTCTTCTTGGGAAATATCCTTACCTGGGGAAGCGTTTTGAATCATGTCCTAAAAGGGAACTCTGAGGATTATCGGAGAGTATAGAAAAAAAGGATTGAGACTCGGCGGAATGATAAATAGAGTGAAGAACTGAATGTGTATGTAAAGAGTTGTCTAGTGTTACTTGGGGAGCTACGCCGTTGGCGTATGAGTCGAGAATATCGTTAATGATAAGAGTATGGCTGAGTCCATATCCTGTTGGGACAATCTGGTTGCAGTCTAATAGTTGCTTTGTAAGTTCAGTTGAAGTTGTATGTGCATTGTCGATGGTGTTAAGAGCGACACCAGATATAGAGATATAGCCTTGGGTACCTGAAAGGAAGATAGACGCTTCCCTATCAGATGGACGAAGGGATGTTGTAAACTCATAGGTACCTACAGAGCCGTTTGAGTAATTTACGAGCGATAAAGAAGTATCTTCGGCCTCTAGTTGATTAACGAGACGGTGATTTTGTGAGATAATAGAAGAGACATGTCCATTAAGGAAGATAGATGCATCAATATGATGAATCGCTTGCTGTGCAGAGACTCCACCATCAAGGGACCACTTACCATGCCATTTATCTTCGTAGTAAGATTGTTCTCGACACCAATGGAGATGAACTGAACAGAGCTTGACATCGCCAATGGCACCCGAATTGATTGCAATTTTTGCCTGCTGAATAGCAGGATTAAATCTATTCTGGAAGATAGGTGCTACAAGAAGATTATTTCTGGAAGCAAGGTCAACAATATGATGATATTGCTCTAGAAGCAGGCAGAGAGGTTTCTCGCAAATAACATTTATATTGTGGTCTAATGCTGTAATAATCGCTTCGTAGTGAAGACCTGAAGGTGTTAAGACAAGAAGAAAGTCTGGGTTAACTGAGAGAAGTGAGGAGAAGGATTCATGCTTCTGAAGATATGATGGCAACCCAAAAGGATAGGTGTTAGAAAAGATATGTAAGTCATGTGAGGCGATAAAGTCAGGGGTAAATACATTTTGTATGTAGTGTTGAAGAACTCGACCGGCACCAAGGATGCATAGCTTCATGTCAATAGAGAACTGGCTAGGGAGAAGTCTACAGAAGAACGAACGGGCAGGCCGTTAAAAGATGAGGGGATTTGGATATACTGGACAGGCTGTTGGTATATAGCGGAATTGCGGATCCTAGACGGTGTGGTGATAAGACAGTAGCCGGGTAAATCGACGTGAATGTGGGTCCGATCTTTACGGTGCATGAAGTGTTGATGATCTTCAGTGAAATTATTAACTGAAGAAAGATCTACGACAAAGCGGTCTTCGGTATAAAAGAATGCGGTCGTTTCATAGTGATCTGCAATGTGCTGATTATAGGCTTGGCGTATATTTTCAAGAGACCTAAGGGGATAGGTTTCAAGCATCAAGAGTATGTAGTCAGGGAAGACTTCTTTGGCGTCTAGAAAGTCAACAAATGACTTAAGTTCCTCGGAGAGAGTTGCGTCAATATCTGAGTTAATTTGATGCTCGAGTATTGTAGTAGATGGAATATGACCAAGATAGGAGGCGAACTCTGGGGGACATTTAATATATGTATGAGAGAGAAAGTCTAAATTGGTTAGCTGCTTGAGAGTGTGAGCCATGAGTTTTGGCTGTTCAGAAATAAGCAGCGGGTACTTGGAGGTAATAAAACCAATGATGTCGACGGATGTATTAGGCCCGCGAGAATCCCACACAACATCTGAAGGCGTCGTAGATAGTTGGTCGACAATATGAGCTGTAGAAACGGCTCGAGAGGAGTTACGACCATGATGTATACCGTGCCAGTGAAAGACGGATGCTTGTGATTGGTAATAGATTTTGAATTTACGATTAAGGAGCTCTCGTGCGAATATGCGATCTTCAATGTTAGTTACGGTTTCATCAAATGGAATTAATTTACAAGTGGAGCGACGAATTGCGGAGTTAGCGTTATGGAAAAAAGGGTCAATGAGTTGTACTCTTGACTCAGAGCCAAAAACGATAGCAAGATCTCGCTTGTCGGAGGGTGATGATTGAGGAGTTGGTAGTTGTCTGCCATAAACAGCGCCTATTGTGGGGTCTTCCAGAGGTTTCAAGAGCATAGAAAGCCACCCTGAAGAGGCCGGGACACAATGGCCTGACAAGATGACAATGAGGTCACCCGTCGAAGCCTGGATTCCGCGATTTAATGAGTATCCAGGCCGATATTTATCAATAGTGACGAGCTTGTCGATGTATGGGGCTGCTATCTTAGTAGTTGAATCTGTGCTTTCGTTATCAACGAGAATAATCTCTACGTCCTGGATCGTCTGTTGACGAACAGCTTGGAGACAACGTTTGATCCATGTCTCTTCGTTTTTGGTCCGGATGATTATAGAGACCTTTGTCATGAGTGAGACTCTTTTTGCAAGACTACGCGATGTTCTTGATGCAAGGGTGAGTTTGTAAGTTGATCATGTTGAGAATGAGTAACGAAGGATAGTATCTTCCAGTCTGTGGTAAATAGTGAGGAAACTTGTTCAGGTTTCAAGAAAGAGACGCTCCCAGCATTGACCAGGTTGCCTGTGGAAATATCAGTATAGAGTGAAGATGCGACAAGTGTTGAATTAGTCCGACTTGGGTGATCAAAGCCATAAGAAGAATAGTGGAACAAGCCGCCGGGCTTAAGGCAGCGTAAGATTTCATTAACAGCGGTCAATTGTTCAACAATGTCGACACAGGTCAGGGAGCATCGATCGATTACAATATCAAAGTAGTTGTCTTGATATGGGAGCGAAAGGAAAGAGCCAAGATGAAGTGAGAATTCAGAATTAGTGGAAGAAATAAGGTCTGATGCAAAAGTAAGTGCAGTAGGGCTGATATCAATACCGTATACGTTAAATCCCTCCTTAGCAGCGAAAGCTAGATTATTACCAGAACCACAGCCGACTTCCAGAAGTTTAGGTTTGGTGGATGACTTATGGTTTGAATTGAAACGCATAAGAAAGCTGACTATATGATCCCATGGATATTTTTCGTAATGTCCTGTAGAGTACTTTGTATCCCAAAAGTTGTTATACATATCAGGTAAAGTCGGACAGCTGAATAAGGGTAGACCGCTGGACACTTTGGGTTAGGGTCAACCCAATTATATGGTTGATGGAATTGGGTGGGAGGCCATGTCCAGGCCGTAACAAACAAATATCAGATTCATCTAGTATTGAACCAGGCTCAAGATCGCGTGAGTAACATAGCGAAAGTTTATAGAGTGATGAAGACCGACTCTCATTAAGTGTAGAATGAAAGAAGGATGTGCCAAGTAGGGTATGGACAAGGGATAATTCATGCTTAAGGTTAGTAAGCTGCTCAGGAGTGATAGAGAAGTGGTGGTCAGGGCCGGGTAGGGTACGGTCTAGTGTGAAATGTTTTTCGATCCAGACTGCTCCAAGTGAAGCTGCAAGTATTGAGGATAGATTATCCTGACTATGGTCACTCAAACCGATATTGACATCGAATAGCGATGAAAGCGTAGTGATACGACGTAGATTCATTTCGCTAGGTGGAGCTGGATACTGGGATGTACAGTGCAACAGGAATGGAGTATGAGTTGAGAAAGCTGTTAGTGTATTTATTGCAGTCTCAATTTCCGATAGTGATGACATCCCGGTAGAGATTACAGGAATGAGCCCAGAGACAGCCATCGACTTGAGCAAACGTGTATTAGCCAGGAAATCGGAACCATTCTTGATGTACTTACAACCAAGTTGTGATAGTTGATATACCTGTGTCTCATTGGTTGGCGTGGCGTGGAAGTCAATACTAAGTTTATCCGAGATAAGTTTAAGTTCTTTTATTTGTTCAAAGGAAAGCTGGCAACGGCGGAAGAGGTCATACTGGGATTCTGTTATGGAAGAAGAATTAGAGTCATATGTAATATTGCCAGATGAAGGAGACACGAAGTCGTCTACATCATAATATTGATATTTGACCGAATCAGCGCCGGATTCAGCTGCAGAAACCAATAAGCGCTTGGCGAGCTGAAAATCACCATTGTGATTT
>Ga0194129_10009669_pt1 | contig 10722 bp, 10 predicted proteins | sample TA2KigCa35mmetaG_FD_150862 | JGI IMG/M metagenome (GOLD analysis project Ga0194129, IMG submission 150862) | Freshwater microbial communities from Lake Tanganyika, Tanzania - TA2015038 Kigoma Deep Cast 35m | ecosystem: Environmental > Aquatic > Freshwater > Lake | place: Tanzania: Lake...
TCGAGCGCATGCTCGCGGTGCGGTAGCCGCCCCGAGTGAGAGCGCATTGGTGTTGCCCGGAGCGACGCTTTGGCAAACCAGACGAGGTAGGCGACGGGGGTCGGCGAACGCTCGAGGAGCTGATGGCCGCGTCGGCCATCAGCGACCATCCGAAGGACCGCGGAGCGGCGATTTTGCCGCCCCCGAGCCAGCGACACACGGGAGCCGGCCTTGCTCAAGGCTCACGCTGGGCCCGCTCCCGTGGCGTCGACGGCCTGCTCGAGATGACGATGCAGGGCCACGAGCCGGCGGTGGCGGGCATAACTCCGCTCGAGGGTCGCCGCCGCGGCATCCCGCGGAGCAAACCGGTGGGCCGGGGTCGGCGCATGTCCTGCCAGGAACGCCTCCCAAGAGCGGTCCTTGCCGGCCTGCCGCTCGTCGCGGTAGGCGGCCAGCAAGGCGGCACCGAAGCCGCTGCCCTCGCTGGCGCCGTCGAGGATCACGACCGGCGTCCGGCAGGCATCGGCGATGAGTTGGCCGAGCGCCGGGGTCTTGACCAGCCCACCGGAGAGCACGATCTGCGTCCGCGGATGTCCCTGGCCGTCGAGCACGTCGCTGCCCATCTTGAGATCGAACACCGTGGCCAGGAGCATGGCCTTGGCCGCATTGCCCGGGGCGGCGTTCGTGTCGTCAAGTCCGATCAGGCAGGCCGTGCCGCCACGGGAAACGCCCAGGCCCGGCTCGTCGTCCATGAAGGGGAGGGCGGCGAGCCCGCCGCAGTCGTCCGGCGCCGCGAGCACCAGAGGCATCAGGGCGGCGAACGGATCGGTGCCCCCGACCAGCACGCCACCGAACATCGCCACGATCGTGTTCATTGCGGTGGTCCCATTCCGCAGCCAGACCATGTTGATCGGCTTGCCGTCCACGGCGCAGAAGTGATCCACGCCCTTGTCGACGCCGACGAACGGACGGTCGCCGACGGAGTTGGCCACCACGCTGGTGCCGAAACTCATCGACACCGTGCCGGCCGCCGCGATGAGCGAGCCCGCCAAGGCTGCCGGCTGATCCCCTTCGGCTCCCGTCACCGGCACGCCCTGGGGCAGCCCGAGCAGGGCGGCACCCCGGGCATCGAGCGAGCCGGCGTCTTCGCCCGCCCGACGGACCTTCGGCAACAGGTCCGCAAGTGGCGGCAGCGTGAGGCCAGCCGCGCAGCGGCCCACGAGTGCATCGAAGTCGGCCAGCCGGACCGCGTCGTAGTCGAGAGTCCGCTGCTCGACGGGAAACATGCCCGAGGCGTCGCCGATGCCGAGCGTCCAACCGCCGGTGAGCCGGTGGGCGATCCAGCCGCCGGGCGTGGTCAGGTGGGCCACCTGCTGGGCCCGATCGGGGCGGTTGCGGATCGTCCACAGCCACCGCGATGCGGTCAGCCGCTTCGGGCACTTCACGCCTAACAACTCGGTCAGCTCGTGCCCCTCAGCCTCGTTGCGGCCGTCGCACCAGAGTCGGGCCGGCCCGAGCGGTTCTCCCGACCGGTCACAGAGCACCTCACCATGCATTTGACCGGAAATTCCGATCGCCCTGACCTCCATCTCCACGCCGGCGGCGGACAGGCTGCGGCGCAGGCCGGCCACCGCCGCCACGAGCGCCCGTTCCCAGTCCGCCGGTCGCTGCTCGTAGGCACCGGCTTCCAGCCCCGACACCATGTCGTAAAAGCCCTCGCCGGTGCCCCGGATCCGAAACTCCGTGTCGACGAAGATTGCCGACAGACCTTGCGTGCCGACGTCGATGCCGAGATAGCCCTGCGTCTTCATGCTGCCGCTCCTGAACGGACAAGCCTGCCGCCGGCGGGCATCTTCACCGGCCGCCCGAGCGGCTGCAAACGGGCTTCGCGTTCCACGGCTAGGGGCCTGGCATGGGCGGTCAGCGCCGCGGTCAATCCGTGGGCCATTTCGCGCCGGTGGGACCGTCGGCATCCTCCGCCGACGCGGGCGGCGGGAAGGCGCGGGGCGGCTCGAGCACGTGCCCCCTTGGGCTGTCGTGGTCGAGACAATCGTGGGTGAAGTCATTGCCCTCGTCGCAATCAGCATTCTGACGGGGGGCACGGCCGATACCGCTGTCGTTAGCGCTGATGTAGCCGCCGACACCGCCGGAGCTGCCGACACTGTCGTGGTGGGCGGCGAGGTTGGGGGTGAGGCGGTCTCGGAAGAGATTGCGGTGGACAACCCTTGGGAGGGCATGACTCAGTGCGCGCCTGGATAAGGAGGGCGTTGGCGTACGGCAGTGACATCACGAACAGAGAGGCGTTGACACCGGGATTCCCGGGCGTCTTCGGCACCATGACCATCGCCCGGCCGTCGATCACGACCATCGGCGACCAGAACTACCTGAAGGAGATGACGCTCGCCGTGCCGGCGGTTGCGCTCCGCGGGGCGGTTGTAACGTTCGGGGCAGCCATCTCAGGCAGCCTCACCTCGCTCGATCTCGACTTCGACGACGGTGTCACGTTCTGCAGACCACGCCCCCGTTCAGTAACAGCGGCACGCTCACGGCGAGCGACGGGATCCTGTTTGGCAGCGTGATCGTCGGCGACCTCGCACTCACGCCGGCCGCCACCTTCCAGGTGACCCTGACGCTCGGGTCCTACGGCTGGGGGCAGATCCAGGTAGCGGCCTCGTCGAACGCCACGATCGATCTCCGTTCGGCCGCACTCTCCAGGGTGGGCTCGCCCCCCCTGCCCGTCGTCACCACTGCGATAATCGTCGACAACGGTGGTACCGCTGCCGTGACGGACACCTTCGCGGGCCTACCCGAGGGAACGCTCTTCGACTCGCCGGTCGGCATCGTGCGTGTCTCGTACATCGACGGCGACGGCAACGACGTGATACTTGAGGTGGTGACGTGAGACACCGTCGTGAGCATGGTAGATCACTGCCCCGTGGTGCAGCTCGCGGGCACCGGCACGACGATCCGCAACCTTGCGACGCAGTACCTGCCCGCGACCCGGAGGCTCGTGCTGACGGTGGCGGCCGACCGGCCGCTCACCGGCAGCGGCCCGGGTCTCGTGGTCAACCCGCGGGCCGGCACGGTGACGGTCAGCCTGGCGCAGCTGCCCCGATTCCGCGGAATCGTCGTCGCGGGCACGGGTGCGACCGATCGGATCATGCTGGGGCCGCACGGGGTCAATCTCGCTGCGGTCACCGCGGGCGCCGCAAGCCAGGCCTTCATGATTAGCACCCGCCTGGGTGCCGACGTGGTCACGGGACGCAGCCCCGTGCGCACAAAGGGCGCTGACGGCGGGTTCGTGGTCGAGGCGGCCACCATCAACCTCGGGGCGGCGGCATGATCGGGTTCGGCAGCAGACTGGACGGTGCCCCTGACTCACGCTCGCCGCCTCGGGCAGCGTCGAGTTTTCCGACATGGTCGGTGGAACGACACTGTTCAAGGGCATCACCATCCAGCGGACTGCCTCCGTCGAGTCTTACGCCGGCACGCGACTCGACGGCCGCGGCGTTGGCAGCGTGACACTCTTTGCCGAGTTTCCCACGACCCGACCCGTCACGATCAATAACTTCGGCAGCAGCGGCGTCCTCTTCCAGGGTGGCTCCCGGGAATCGTTCATCGGAAAGGCCGCCCTCGCCGGCAACGGGCAGGGCATCACGTTCCTGCCCGGCGACTACACGGGCACGAGCGTCGTCTCGAACGCGATCCTGCGGAGCCCGCGGGCCGGAGGCGTGCTCGATGGTGCCCGCAACGTCTGGATCGGCGACGAGGTTTCCGGCAGTTCAAACCTGATCCACGGCGGGGCCGTGTCGCGGCTGTCCGGGAAGGTCATCGTGGCCAAGGGGCTCCTGACCGGCACGCAGGTGATCGGCAACACGATCGAGCAGAACAACGGCGGCATCGTGATGCAGGATGCCCGCGGGATCACGGTCGGCGGCGCCGGCCGGGACAACACGGTCACCGGCGACGCTGCGACCGGTGGCTCACTCGGCCATCATGGCGGCCAGCGTGTCGGCCACGCCGTCACCCCAGATCGCATACCCGCGGGGCGTGAGGTGCACGCCGTCGGAAAGGATCTCCGGCAGGATGGCCCCGTCCTCGTCGAGCATCGTGAGGCCGGGATCGACGAAGCGCATCGTCGTTCCATCGGCCAGCGAGGCGATGCCCTCGTTGATCGAACGGGTCTTGGGATAGGGCGTGCCCCGCGACGGGAAGACGCCGACGAGGAGCAGCTTGGCCTCGGGACAGACCTCCCGGAGCCGCTTGACCACGAGCCCAACGCCCCAAGCGACTTCCTCGGCGGTGTTCATGCCCTGGTTGTTGGTGCCGATCAACAGCATGATCACCTTGGGCTTGGTGCCGGCGAGCTCCCCCTGCTGGAGCCGCCAGAGCACGTTCTCGCAGCGGTCCCCGCCGATCCCGAAGTTGGCCGGCCGATAGCCGCCGAAATACTTGTTGAACAAATTTCCCGGCCACATCGCCGTGATCGAATCGCCGAGCAGGCAGAGGTCGAAATCGGCGGCCCGGGTGCGGGCCAGGCACTTCTGGTGCTCGCGGCCGAACCAGCGGACGCCGCCGGGCACCGGCTTGGAGGGATCGTTCTTGGAGGTCACCTGGAAGGTCGGCTCGGCCGCCGTACCCGGCTGGGCCGCGGCCTGGTCGCCGCCGACCACCACGAGTGGCATCGTCACCAGCCATCCCAAACCTCGCATGCCTACCTCCTCGCGACCTTGTGACCATCGTCGCCCACGCGCAACCGGGTTTTACCACGGCCGCCGCGACCGGTCACGCCGGGCTGCAGTCGTCAGCCACCACAGCGGCACCCCGGCCGCGATCGTCGCGATCGACACCGCCGCCACGATCGGCCGCTCCCAGGCGACCGCCGCCGTGAGGATGCCCATGCCCAGCAGGTAGACCGTGGGGACGAGCGGATACCCCGGCGTGCGGAACGGCCGCGGCAGATCGGGCCGCCGAACCCGCAGCACGAACACCGCCGCCACGGAAAGCATCGAGAAGACCGCCAGACCCAGGCCCGCATAGAGCAGGATCGTCTCGAACGACGCGGTCCAAAGCAGAACCAGCGCCCAGCCCGCCTGCAGCAGCGTGGCCGCGACCGGCGTGCCATCCGCCGACAACCGGCCGGCCAGGGCCGGAAACTGCCCGGCCCGCGCCATCGCGGCCGCCACCCGTGGCCCCGTCAGCACGTAGGCGCTCACCGAAGCCAGCAGCGTCAGGCCGACGGCCACCGACAACGGGCCGGCCACCCGCGGCCCGAACAGCCGCTCCGCGGCGAGTTGGGCGATCGGCGCGACCGCGTCGAGACCGCGGTCAGCCACGATCGCCTCGACATCCGCAGCCGGCAGGGCCAGTGCGTAGGCCAGGTTGATCGCGAGATACAGGCCGGTCACCAGTCCCGTGCCCAGCAGGATCGCTCGGGGCACGTCCCGATGGGGCCGCGCTACCTCGCCGGCCACGTAGGCCGCCGCGTTCCAGCCGGTGTAGGCATAGGAGACGTAGACCAGCGACGAGGCCATCGCCACCAGCAGGCCCGGCGAGAGCGGCGGACGGTCGGCGAGGTTCACCCAGCCCGCCCGACCGGCCACCACGCCCGCGCCGGCGAGCGTCGCGAGGATCGCGATCTTGGCGGCCGTCATGCTGCTCTGCGCCCGGATCGTCGCCCGCCGACCCAGACAGTGCACGGTTGCCAGCCCGACGATCACGGCTGTGGCCAACCCGCCTTCCGTGCCCGCCGCCACCTCCCCCCGGAGCTGCAGCGGTGCCACGAGATACTTCGCGGCGGCGGCCGAGGAGGCGGCGATCGGCCCGCCGAAACCGACCAGAAACGAGACCCAGCCAGCCAGGAATCCCGCCAGCGGCCCGTAGGCCTCGCGGAGGAAGATGTAGTCGCCCCCCGATTCCGGCAGCGCGGCGGCTAGTTCCGCCAGCGACAGCGCACCGCACGCCGCCAGCACGCCGCCGACCACCCACACGAGCAGCATGGCCTGGTTGCTGCCGGTGGCGTGGACCGTGAAGCCGCTGGTCGTGAGCACGCCCGTGCCGACCATGCTCGACACGACCACGAACATGGCCGTCGCCGGACCGAAGTGCGGCGCCTCTCCACCGCGGCCGCCCGGTGGCTCGACGGCGGTGCGGCTCATGCCGCCGGCCGCCGCCGCGAGACGCGCCGCACGAGCTCGTCGGCGATCACACCGGCCAGGATCACGCCGCCGATGATCGCGAACTCGACGTTCTGATACCGCGGGTGCACCAGGTTGATCATGTTGGAGAGCACGACCATCAGGGCCGAGCCGACGAGCAGGCCGAGGATCGAGCCCTCACCACCCCTCAGCGAGCAGCCGCCGAGCACCGCCGCGGCGATCGCGTAGAGTTCGTAGAAGTTGCCGAAATCACTCGGCTGGGCGGCGTTGATATCGAGCACGAAGAGCATCCCGCCGAGGGCGGCCAGCGTGCTTGAGATCACGTAGGCCAGCAGCTTCATGCGGCCGGTGTCGATGCCGGAGTAGCGGGCCGCCTGCTCGTTGCAGCCCAGGGCGAGCAGATACCGCCCCCAGACGGTGCGGTTCAAGAACACCGCGGCCAGCACCGCGATGACCAGGAAGATGAGCGTCGTCGCGGGCAGTTGGAACCCGCCGTCACCGAAGATCGGAAACCGCGCGGTGGCCAGCGATCGCAGACCCTTGAAGGCCGTGCCGAACCCCTGCGACTGGTCCTGCGTCAGCCCCCGGGCTACGCCCCGGTAGATGAGCAGGCCGCAGAGCGTGACCACGAAGGGCTGCAGGCCGAGCCTCGTCACCAGCAGCCCGTGCACCAGGCCGATGACCGCGCCCAACGCCAGCACGAAGCCCACGCCGGCGGGCACGCTCCAGCCGTGCTCGACCAGGAGCCAGGGGAGCAGCACGCCCACCAGGCAGACGACCGACCCGATCGAGAGATCGATGCCGCCGGTGATGATCACGAAAGCGACGCCGATCGAGAGGATGCCGAATAGGGCCGTGCGGTGGACGATGTTCTCGACGTTGTTGACCCGCAGGAAGTTGTCGCTGGCCAGGGCCGTGTAGAGGCAGACCGCCGTCAACAGGCCGATGATGCCCACGATCTTCGGGGAGACCAGGCCCCGGAGCATCCGCCCCAGCACCGGTGCCCGGCCCGCCAGCTGCTCGCTCATGCCGACATCCTCCCCAGCGGCCCGCCGGCCGCCAACCGCATCACGTTCTCCTCGGTCAGGTCCCCGCGGTCCAGCCCCCCGGCCAGCCGCCCCTCGTGCATCACCAGGGCCCGGTCGGAGAGGGAGAGGATCTCCTCCATCTCGCTCGACACGAAGAGCACCGCCAGGCCCGAGCCTGCGAGCCGGTGGATGAGGTCGTAGATCTCGGCCTTTGCGCCGACGTCGATGCCCCGCGTGGGCTCGTCGAGCAGGAGCACCTTGGGCTTCATCGCCAGCCACTTGGCGATCACCACCTTCTGCTGGTTGCCGCCCGACAGGAACTGCACCGCCTGGCGATCACCCGGCGTCTTGATGGCCAGCGCGGGGATCATCTCCGCCGCTAGCCGCCGCTCTGCCTGACCGTCGATGAAGCCCGCCCGGCTCTCCGGCCAGAGGGTGACGAGCGACATGTTCTCCCGCACCGCCATCTCCAGCACGAGCCCCTGCTGCTTGCGGTCCTCGGGCACCAGCGCGATCCCAGCGCGGATCGCGGCGAGCGGCGAGCGGAGCGTGACGGCCTGCCCTCCCAGCCATACCTCACCGGCCGCGGCCGGCGTGATGCCGAAGATCGTCGTCAGCAGTTCCGTGCGGCCGGCCCCGACCAGCCCGGCGATGCCGACGATCTCCCCGGCCCGCACCTCAAGCGACACGGCATGGGCGGGATGGGCCGGCGTCCGCAGGCCCTTCACCGCCAGCACGGTCGCGCCGGGCGAGTGGCTGGGCCGCCGGGCCAGGCGATCGATGTCGCGGCCGACCATCATCCTGATCATGCGGTCATGGTCGATGTCGGCACGGTCTGCGATGCCGCCGGCGTTCCGGCCGTCACGCAGCACCTCCACCCGGTCGGCCAGTTTCCGCACCTCGCCGAGCCGGTGTGAGATCCAGATCACGCTCACGCCCCGGCGACGTAGGTCACGGACGACGTCGAACAGCGTCTCCGTCTCGTGGACCGACAGGGAACTGGTGGGCTCGTCCATGATCAGGAGGCGGGCGTTGGTGGAGAGTGCCTTGGCGATCTCCACCAGCTGTTGCCGGCCGATCGGCAGATCGACCAGCGGGGTGGCCGGATCGAGGTCGAGCCCGACCATCCCCAGCCACGTGGCCGCCTCGCGGTGCATCTTGGCCCTCCGCAGCAGGCCGGCCCGCCGCGGCTCGCGTCCCAGGAAGATGTTGCCGGCGAGGTCGAGGTTGTCGGCGAGGTTGAGCTCCTGATGGATCAGCGCGATGCCGCGGGCCAGCGCATCCTCCACGCCGCGAAACCTCACGGGCCGGCCATCGACGAGAATCTCGCCCGCGTCGGGGGGCTGCACGCCGGCCAGGATCTTGAGGAGCGTCGACTTGCCGGCGCCGTTCTCGCCGATCAGCGCGAGCACCTCGCCCGGCGTTGCGGAAAGCGAGACCTGTTCCAGCGCCCGCACCCCCGGAAACCGCTTCGAGATGCCGCGGACCTCGACCAGCGGCACCACGGCGGAGCTCACTTGGCCGCCGGCCGCGTCAGCCGGCCGGCCCGCTCCAGAGCCTCGAGGATCAGCGGCGGGTTGTATTCGAACAGGCCCACCATCGCGGCCACGTCGGGATGCCGCAGGAGCGCGTCCTCGGCATTGGCCTTGGCCTTGGCCCGGTCGAACTGGTCGGTCAGCGTGCCGAGGATCACGTACTTCCCGTCGTCGCTCTTGATCTCCGTGCCCGGGTCGTCGCGCCGGGAGGGGTTGGGCTCCCGGCCCAGGATGCCGTCGATGCAGCCCTGCCGCCGCCGTTGGGCGTTGTCCTGGTCGAGCCGGCCGATGAAGAGCATGATCTTGCCGCCGTCGGGCAGGGCGTCGCGGGTGAGCCTGCCGCAGACGAGCCCGGCCTCGTAGTTGTCCATCCCGATGTAGACCTTACGGGGCGAATCGGGGGCGTCGCTGTCGTGCGTGATCAGGTTGGTCGCGGCGGCCGCCTTGCCGAGCACCTCCCCCTGGTTCGCCGGATTGATCGGGCTGATGGCGATCCCGGAGGTGCCCCGCGTGAGCAGGTCCTCGATCTTGCGGGTCTGGTCGGTGATCGAGCTGGGCATGATCACCGTCGACTTGACGCCCAGGTCGGCGGCGGCCTTCTCGGCCCCCACCTTGCCGATCGTCCAGAAGTCGGCCACGCCGTTGGTGATGAAGGCGTAGTCGGGCCCCTCGCCCGTGGCCGCCGAGCCACCCCCCGCGAGCAGCTTCTTCAGCTCCGACCGGAAGGTCGCCACCGGCACCACCTCGGCGCCAGCGAACTCCGCCCGGGATTCGTCGGCCAGCACGACGCGGGCCGGGATGTTGATAAACTTCGACTCGGGGATGGCGTCGGCCTTGTCCTGCGTGAGGGCGTGCAGCGTCGTGACGCTCTGATAGCCGTACTGGAAGGGGTTCTGCACGACCGTGCCCACGACCGTGCCGTCGGCGATGCCCTGCAGCACCGCCTGCGCCTCGTCGAAGGCGACGACCTTGACCGGCGGCAGCGTCCGGCCGCCGCTCGGCCCGCCATCACCATCGCGAGCGCCGCAGCCCGCGACCAAAAGACACGCGGCCGCCAGCGCGAGGGGCGAGGAGAGTCGCACGATGGACTTCATGCTGGTCGGCTCCGGTGCGAGAAGGCTGTCGGTCGAGCGAAACGACTCGGGCGTCGAGAGTCTACCCACCCCCCGGGCCGCCCTCAACGACCACGGCCCGACCCACCGCCGGCGGCACGGCTCACGCCCACGGGTCGCGCTCCGGACGGCTGCACAGGGCATTGGCCTCCTCGTCGAGCCCGCCCGCCTTCGTGAACACCTCCCGCGCCGGATCGAAGGCCAGCGTCCGGCCGAGGATCCAGGCGATCGCGGCGGCGTGACAGGCGACGTGACTGCGACGCATCACGACGGGATTGCAGACCGTCTGCTGCCGGGACTTGACGCAATCGAAGAAGTTGCGGGCGTGCAGCGCCGCGTCGAGTCCCTTGGCCACCGCCTGCGCCGGCGGCAGTTCGGCCCGCAGACCGTCGTTCGAAGCGTCGATGCCGCCGGCGTCGCCCGTCTCCACCCAGCCCTCGCTGCCGATGAACTTCACCGGGCAGGTGCCCAGCGCTGTGTTCCAGCGTGGGCCGCGGTCGCCGAAAGGCGTCTTGAGAAAGTCGAGGAACAGCGTCACACCGCTGGCGTAGCGGCACTCGATGCCCTGTTCCTGCGGCGCGAACTCGATCGGCCCGGTGTCGTCGGCGGAGTTGGCCCACTGGCAGAGGTCGACGGTGTGGGCGCCCCAATCGAGCAGCCGCGCACCCGAGTCGAAATCGTAGATGCCCCGCCACTTCCCCTTCACGTAGAGCTGGTTGTAGGGCCGCCAGGGGGCCGTGCCGAGCCACAGGTTCCAGTCGCACTGATCCTTGGGCGGTGTCTTCTCCGCCGGCAACCAGTCGTTGTCGAGCACCGGCTCGTAGACGGAGGCGTTGAGCCGCGTCAGCTGGCCAAGCTTGCCGGTCCGCGCGAGCCTGACCGCGGCCGTGAAGTTCGGCACGCTCCGCCG